>Ga0068864_100003844_pt1 | contig 12372 bp, 6 predicted proteins | sample KBSSwiS72_FD_66586 | JGI IMG/M metagenome (GOLD analysis project Ga0068864, IMG submission 66586) | Switchgrass rhizosphere microbial communities from Kellogg Biological Station, Michigan, USA - KBS Switchgrass S7-2 | ecosystem: Host-associated > Plants > Roots > Rhizosphere > Soil ...
AGCCGCTCGATCGTCGCCACGGCGTGGGAGATGGAATCGTGCTGATAGCCGCTCCGGACGTCCGCCCATGCGAGCACCCGTTTCCGTACCTGAGCGTGCGGACCGGTTGAGACCGCGACGAGGAGCACGATGGCGAGTGCCAGCGCGTTTCTCATGGGCGACGGCCGCCGCCGCGCGGCAACGCGAAGGCGACAATCTTCGAGCCGCCAGCAGCCCCGAGATAGCTGCCGCCACCGGCCGCAACGACGACGTACTGGCGCCCATCGTTGCCGAGGAACGTCATCGGCGTCGTGTGCGCGCATGCCGGAAGTTCGGTTTCCCACAGTTGTTTCCCAGTCCGCGACTCGAACGCACGGAAACGACAGTCGATCGTGGCGCCGATGAAGATCAGGCCACCAGCCGTGGCGATGCTGCCGCCGAGATTCAACGTGCCGGTCTTGTCAAAGCCCTTCGCCTTCAACGATTCCATGAACCCGAGCGGAACCTTCCACGCCACTTCGCCGCGACTCACATCGAGGGCGACGAGCTCGCCGAAGGGCGGCGCCGAACACGGGATCTTCGTGTCAGGGTTCCAGAATCGCCCAACGGCTCCGCCCCACGGGCTGCGACGGACCCACGTCGGCGGGCCGCCGCCGCGCGCAACACCCTGGACCATTCTTGCCACCTGGCCGAGGTTCATGACATTCGTAAACGCCAGACCGAGTGTCGGATCGTACGAAAAACCATTCCAGTTGCCGCCGCCGATCGTGCTGGGAAACGTGACCATGGTCCCATCCACGTCCGGCGGTGTATACGGACCCTTCGTGTACATCGCGTTCGTGTCCCAGAGCGTCTTGCAGTACGCCGCATGATCGGATGTCAGCGTATAGAAATCTTTGGCGGGATCGAACGTGTTGCGGGCCAGCGGCTCCGGCTTCAGGGGGAAGGGCTGCGTCGGCCATGTCGATTCACCGGGAACCGTGCTCGGCGGCACCGGACGCTCTTCGATGCCGAAGATCGGCTCTCCGGTGACACGATCGAAGATGAAGACCAACGCCATCTTCGTGACGACCGCCACCGCGGGAATCGTTCGGCCGTCGCGTTTGACGTCCACCAGCGTCGGCGCCGCCGGCACGTCGTAATCCCAGATGTCGTGGTGCACGAGTTGCCGATACCACTTCAGCTTCCCCGTCTCGGCATCGAGCGCGACCACGGAGTTGGCATAGAGATTCGACCCTTTTCGGTCCCCGCCGTAATAATCGGACGTCGGCGCCCCGGTCGGCGCGAACACGAGGCCGCGCTCGGTGTCGATGGTGAAGAACGACCAGACGTTGGTGCCCGATCGGTTTTTCCAGCTGTCGCCCTCCCAGGTCTCCGCGCCCGGCTCGCCGGCGCGAGGGACGGTGTGAAAGGACCAGAGCAGTTTCCCCGTCCGGGCATCCCACCCGCGAATGTCTCCGTAGAGGCCGGAGCTCGGCGACTGCTCGCCGTTGTTGCCGCCGGTGATGACGATGTTCTTATAGACCGATGGTGGCGAGGCGAGACTGAAGCCGCCGTCCACATCGCCTCGCACGCTCGCTTTGAGATCGATCGAACCGTCGGGTCCAAAGCCGGCAGCCGGTGTGCCGCGCTCCGCGTCGAGCGCGATCAGATGATCGCCAGCTCCGGTGAAAATCCGCGGCGGCGCCGTGCGATCGCCGGGCCAGTACGACACGCCCCGCCGGCTGACCGGAGCCGGAGCAGTGTGCCGCCAGATGACTTTCGCGGTCTCGGGTTCGAGCGCGATGACGTCCTGGCCGGCGGTGACGTACATGACGCCGTTGATCACGATCGGCGTCACCTGAAGGCCCGTGACGCCGGTTTCGAACGTCCACGCCGGCTGAAGCGACGCGACGTTGGCCGGCGTGATCTGCGTCAGCGGCGAGAAGCGCTGGCCGCCGGCATCGTGGTCGTGCGACGGCCAGTCGTTGACGCCGACGGCGACGACACCGGAGGCGAACGCCGCGGACAGCGCGGCGCCCGCGAGGATCTTCTTCATCAGTATGTAAACTTCAACGCGAACTGCATGATTCTCGGGTCGCCGGCTGTCTGGATGGTCCCGAAGCTCCCGCTGTTCAGCGACGTCACCGGCGCGTTGTAGTTCACGTGATTGAGCACGTTGAAGACCTCCCACCGGAACTGCACCGATTGAGACCCTGTCATCTTGAACGTGCGCGTCAGCGCGAAATCGTTCTGCAGATTCGACGGGTTCACGATCGTGAACGGCGCCAGAGTGCTATAGGTGCCGTTGACCGGCGACGTGAAGGCCAACCGATTCAAGTACGCCGTCGGCTCGCTGCCATTGACGTACGGGTCATCGAGGAGCTGAACCGCCCGCTGGCCGCCCAGCCCGGTGAGCGCGTTGTCGACGCCAGTCGTCACGCTCGAGCGGTTGCCGCTTTGATAGCGAACCGCGGGCGACAGCTGCCAATCGCGGAGAATCGCCCTCAGCGTGGGGTTCGAGAATTCCGGCGTGCGCGCAACCACCGAGAAGCTCAGGAGATGCCGTCTGTCAGACGAGCAGTACGCGTAGTCCGCATCCGGATGGGCCGGATCGACGATCGTCGGCCCGGTAATCTCCGTCGTCGCAGGATCACTCATGCATTTCGAAATCGTCCAACTCGAGAGGACGCTCAAGTTGTTCTTCAGACGGCGCTGCAGCGAAAACAACCCGGCGGCATAGTTCGCGCGGCCGGTGTCATCGAGCTGGCCGATGGTGCCGTAGAACTGCCCCTGCGAGAGGTTCGCGAGCGACAGCACGCGGCGGGCGTTGGCGTTGCCGGTTGTGGCGCCTGGGCCGAAGACCGCCGGGTTGAGCTCGGTCGCTCTCCAGAGATGGCTGGAGTGATTCCCGAGATAACTCGCGGAAGCGAGCCAGTCGCCGATCTGCCGTTGCACGCTGACATTCCACTGTTGCAACGCCGTTGGCTCCGTGTGGAGCGGCGTGTTGACGTAGACGCCACCCGGAGGGAACGGCTGCGTCGGCCATCCCTGGTTCAACCCGGGAAACGGGTTGCCGCCAGCGATTCCCTGATACGGATCGGCGAAACCGCCGGGCGGATTGGGAATCGTGATCTGCGCCCCCCACGGCGGGTTGTTCGCAAAGCGCGTATTGAAGAAGAGGTGCGGCGTGTCGTAGAAGACGCCCCACGAGGCGCGAACACTCGTCTGCTCGTCGCCATTCGGCGTCCAGACCACGCCCACGCGTGGCGCAAATTGGGCTTTTTTCCCGAAGGTGGTGCCGGCGTCCGGATACCCGGCGTCACCCGGAAACATCAGGCCGGCAGGCGCCTGCGGATACACGGTGCTGTGGACGTTCTGATCGAAGCGGTCACGTTCGAAGTGGCTGACCCACGAGTACGCATTCTGCACCGGGAGGAACGGCTCCCAGCGCAGGCCGAGATTCACCGTCAAGTTTGTCCGCACGCGCCAGTTGTCCTGTGCATAGGCGCCGATGTACTCGCTGTGGTCGTAGTCGTACACCGGGTTGCCCTGGATGAACCCACCGCTGACGATGCCCAACATGAAATCGGCCAGCGACAAACCGGTGCTCTGGCCGTTGAAGGTGAACGCGCCGTTGGTCGGCCGGTTGTTGAGCGTTTCGATGCGAGAGTGGATCCAGTTGCCGCCCATCGACAGCTGATGATTCCCGCGAGCCATGTCGACATCGTCCGCGATCTGGAAACCCTTCGAGTTGAAGTATCCCGGATTCGTGCCGCCGTTACCGATCGAAAAGCCGTTCCCGGTGACGTTGATGCCGACATAACCGGGCACGAGGCTGAAGATCTTCGATCCGAGATCGGTCGCGCTGAAATACGGTGGCAGCGGCCGGTCGTTCAGCGTACGGTTGATGGTGACGTGCAGCGAGTTGAGCGTCGACGCCGACAGCACTTGATTGTGTCCCAGCACCAGCGAGTGGACCTGGTTGTTCTGCCCGGTTCGGCTGAGGGTCAGGGCGTTGATGCCGTCGTAGGTCGCCGGGTTGTCGTACACCGCGTAGAAATAGCGCGCGAAGAATGACGAATTCCTGGTGATCGTGTAGTCGACCTTCGCCAGCCCCTGGTGTTCGGTGTTGTTGTTGGGAATCCCGTACTGCAGCTTGCCGCAAGGATCGGTCGAGACCGGCACGTGCTTCAGGAGATTGAGTGACACCTGGCTCAGACGCGATGGATCGATCTGGTTGCCGACAAAACCGCCAGTCAATGTGCGCTGCACGCCGCCGTTACACGCCGGCGACGCAATGGCAGTGAAATCGCCGTTGAGCATCGCTTGCGTCGGCACGTAACTGATCGACGTCGGCGGATCGCTTCGCTCGATGCGACCCTGGTAGCCGCCGAAGAAGAACAGCTTGTTCTTGATGATCGGCGCACCCAACGTGCCGCCGAACTGGTTGCGGTTCAAGCTGTCGCGTGCCGTCGCGAGGGCGTTGCGCGCGTTGAACCGGTAGTTTCGCAGGAACTCGAAGAGGTCGCCATGCGTCTGGTTCGACCCGGACTTGGTCACCAGGTTGACAGCCGACGCCGCGTGATAGCCGTACCGGGCCGGCAGCGCACTCGTCTCCACCTTGAATTCCTGCAGCGCATCCGGAAACGGCGTCGCCAGGTTCAGGCTGTTGAACGGATCGTTGTGCGTGCCGCCGTCCATGATGTAGGTGATGCCGTTGGCTTGTCCTCCGGCGACAGAGATAGTGATGGTGGGGAAATTCTTGTTCGTGTTGAGGTCGCCGGCCGGTGCCGACACGGCCACCCCAGAGAGGAAGATGAGCTCGGTAGCCTGCCGGCCATTGAGCGGCATCTCCATGATTCGCTGATTGTCGATGACCTGTCCGACGCCCGTGTTTTTGGTTTCGACCAGCGAAGTGTTCGCCGTGACCGTCATCTGCTCGCTGATTGCGCCGACCGCCAGCGTCACGTTGATCTCGGGGTTCGATCCGACCTGAAGGACGATGCCGTCGCGGACGTAGGTGGTGAAGCCCTGCAGCGCGACCTTCAGCTGATAGGGTCCGACCGGCAGGTTCGGTAGTGAGTAGGTGCCGTCAGCACCCGAGAAGACCGTGCGAATCGCGCCAGTGTCCGTCTTGGTCGCAGTCACTTCGGCCCCGGGGATTGCGCCGCCGGAGGAGTCGTGGACGACGCCGGACAGCTGCGAGCCCGCGATCGCTTGCGCCCATGCGTTGCCGTGTGTTGCCAGCAGGAAAACAACGATCACGACGAACGCTCGAAGCAGTCTCACGTTGTACCTCCCTCGTCGCGACATTGCCTGTCGCGGTCGGGACGTTAGCACCCGGTCTGGTGCAAACCAACGGAGTTACGGTGCTGTTACCGTAACACTCGCGTTTCACAGCGGCTGCGGACGTAATATCCAGGCACCTGAATGGACACGTGGCGCACCGCAATCGTCGATGCCGGCCCGACGCACCTCAGAGTTCGCGGACACGACGTCCTCGCGCTCATGCAGCAGGCCACGTTCACCGATCTGATCTTCCTGCTGCATCACGATCGCCTCCCCTCGTCTGGCGAACGCCGGCTCCTGGACGCCATCCTGATTGCGGTCGCCGATCACGGCGCCGGCGCGCCGTCGTGTGCGGCTGCCCGATTGGCCGCATCCGGCAATCGGCAATCGCCGGCCGCCGCCATCGCCGCGGGCGTCCTCACCATTGGCGATGAGCACGGTGGAGCGGGCTCCGGCTGCATGGAGCTGATCGCGGCCGGGCTCGACTCCGCGCGTCGGGAGGGTCTCTCATTCGAAGGGGTCGCCGGTCGAATCGTCGACGACGCCCGGAGGGACGGCAAGCGACTGCCCGGCTTCGGACATCGCGTGCATGCGACCATCGATCCTCGCGTCGACGTGCTCTTCGGGCTGGCGGAGGAAGTCGGGCTCGCAGGCGACGGCATCCGCTTCGCACGTGCAGTCGAAGTTGCGATCCGCGATCGCCTGAAGCCGATTCCCTTGAACATCGACGGGGCCCTGGCGGCGATTCTCGTGGACATCGGCCTGCCGTCGATGGTCGGCAAACTCATCTTCATCGTCGGTCGCGTCGCAGGATTGAGCGCTGAGGTGCTCGAGGAGTACACACGCGAGAAGCCGATGAGGATCAAGATCCCGGTGGCTTATGACGGCGTGCCGCCGCGCAAGGACGACTGAGCATGGCCATCGCAGCCACCGAATCAAGAGCACTGACGCCGTTGGAAGAGAAATCCGCGCAGGACATGTTGACGCGCGCCCGTGCGGCCATGCGCACAATCGACGGGCTTGATCAGGCGGCCGTCGATCGGTTGTGCCGCGCCGTGGCCTGGGCCGGCGGCAACGAGAACACCGCCACGCGCCTGGCGCAGATGAGCGTCGAGGAGAGCGGGATGGGCAGCCCCGAGCCCAGGCGTCGCGCCAAAGTACTCGGCATTCTGCGAGATGCCCTCCGCCAGAAGAGCATCGGGATCATCGAGGAGATCCCCGACAAGGCGATCGTCAAGTACGCGAAGCCGGCGGGCGTCATCGCCTCGCTGATTCCAGTGACCAGCCCGTACGTGACGCCAATCGGTATCGCGATCTATGCCGTCAAGTGCAAGGATGCGGTGATTTTCTCCCCTCACCCGGCAAGCAGGAAGACGACGAACGAGACGGTTCGCGTGATGCGGGCGGCGCTCCGCGCCGCGGGCGCTCCCGAAGATCTGTTGCAGTGTGTCGAGCGTCCGAGCATTCCACTGGCGCGACAGCTCATGGGCATCTGCGATCTGACCATCGCGACCGGCGGGCCGGCGATGGTGAAGGCGGCCTACAGCTCCGGCAAGCCGGCCTACGGTGTCGGCGCCGGTAACGCGACGATGGTGATCGACGAAACCGCCGACATCGCCGAGGCCGCGCGCAACACGCGCATCAGCAAGACCAACGATCACGGCTCAGGATGCTCGGCGGATGGCAACCTGCTCGTTGACGCGACCATCTACGACGCCTTCCTGGCGCAGTTGCAAGCCGAGGGCGGATACCTGCTCAGCGCCGCCGAGAAGAATCGGCTCGAGGCCGTCTACTGGGATGAGGAGGGTCACCGCACGCCCGACACCATCGCGCGTGCCGCCTCGGTCGTTGCCGATCGCGCGGGGTTCGCGATTCCCGACGGCAAGACGTTCCTGATCGTCGAGGAAAGCCTGATCGGCAAAGAGCATCGCTTCTCGACCGAAAAGCTCGGCACCGTGTTGGCGATCTTCAAATATCACGGGTTCGATCAAGCGCTCGAGATGGTCCGGCACATTTTCGAGACTGGCGGGAAAGGCCATTCGTGCGGCATCTACTCGTTCGACGACACCCACATTCACAGGCTTGCGCTGGTTGCGCCGGTCAGCCGGATCATGGTCCGCCAGGTGCAATCGAGCTCGAACGCGGGGACGTTCACGAACGGCATGCCGATGACCTCCAGCATGGGCTGCGGCATCTGGGGCGGCAATATCACCAACGAAAACATTTCCCTCAAGCACTACATGAACGTGACGTGGGTCAGCCGGCCGACGACCGAAGACCGGCCGTCCGAGCCGGAACTGTTCGGCGAGTTCTACGGCAGCGAGACCTTCCAATGACAGCGGGTAGCCCTATGAGCACAATTGCGCCGACTGCAATCCCGACCGAGCCGGGGACCGAGACGCGGATTGCGTCGTACTTGTTGACCGATTATCTCGAGCGTCTTGGCGTCGAGGTCGTCTTCGGTCTCTGCGGTCACACCGTCATTGCCTTCCTCGACGCCATCGGAAAAAGCCGGATTCGATTTGTATCGACACGGCACGAACAGGTCGCCGCGCACGCGGCCGACGGCTACGCGCGGGCGTCGGGCAAGCCGGGCGTCGTCCTGACGCATCTCGGACCAGGTCTGACCAACGCCTGCACCGGCGTGGCCAATGCGGCGCTCGATTCGATCCCCATGGTGGTCATTGCGGGCGACGTGCCGTCGTATTACCACGGCCGTCATCCGCATCAGGAAGTGAACCTTCATCAGGACGCCGATCAGTTCCAGATTTACCGACCGTTCTGCAAGCGCGTCTACCGGGTCGATCGCGTGAGCGACCTGCCTCGCGTGATGGAGCGCGCGTTTCATCTGTGTCAAGCCGGACGTCCCGGTCCGGTCCTCGTCGACGTGCCGATGGATCTCTTCTCCGAGGACCTGCCGGTCGATGCCTTTCAACAGATTCCGGCGGTAATGGCGCGTCCCACGATCGACGAGCCGGTTGCCAGGCGCATCGTCGACGCCCTCGCGTCGGCGGAACGGCCGATCCTCTATGCGGGCGGGGGTGTGATATCGAGTGGGGCGACAGCGGAACTTGCCGCGCTGGCCGCAGCGCTCGAAGTGCCGGTCGCGCACACATTGATGGGCAAAGGCTGCCTCCACGCCGACCATCCGCTGCTGCTGGGACAGTCCGGGTTCTGGGGCACGCCGATTTCGAACGACATGTGCCGCGGCGCCGATCTGATCGTCGCGATCGGCACGCGACTCGCCGAGGCCAATTCGAGCTCGTGGGATTCGCGTTTCACGTTCGCGATTCCTCCGACGCGATTGATTCATATCGACGCGGACGAGGCCGAGATCGGGCGGAACTACCAGACCGAACTGGGCGTCGTCGCCGACGCGAAGCTCGCGCTCGCGGCCCTTTCGGCCGCGGCCCGTGGAAGGACCCACCAGGATCGAGGACGCCTCCGAGACGAAATCGCCAGAGGCCGCAAGGCATTCGCCGCCAACTGGGATCACCAATGGAATTCCGACCAGTTTCCGCTGCGGCCGGAACGGATCCTTGCGGAACTGCGCAAGGCAGTACCGGAGGACGGCTTCATCGTGACCGATGTCGGCTGGAACAAGAATGGCGTCGGTCAGCAGTTCCCGATTACGGTGCCCGGCACGTTCATCACACCCAGCGGGCTGGCGACGATGGGCTTCGGACCGTCGGCGGTGATCGGCGTCAAGATGGCGCATCCGGAGCGGGCGGCGGTGGCCCTGGTCGGCGACGGCGGCTTCAGCACCAACCCGTCGGTGATCGCGACGGCCATGGAGGCCGGGCTGTCGGTGGTCTGGCTCGTCATGGACAATGCCGGGTTCGGCACCATTGCCGGCCTCGAGTCGATGCACTACGGCTGGACGTTCGGGTGCATGTTCGAACGCTGTGGTCAGCCCTACCGCGCCGACTACGCGGCGATGGCGCGTGCATGCGGCGCCCGTGGCGTGAATGTGGAATCGGCCGCGGCCCTCGGTCCTGCGCTGGAGGAAGCGCTCGCCTCCAGTCTCCCCACCGTCATCCAGGTCGCGATGGAAAACGCGCCCACGCCAACCCCCGGCCACTGGGATATCAACGACATCTATCGGAAGGGTCAATAACATGCGCCGCGCCGTGGCGGTCGTCCGCTCCGAGCCCGCGGCGCTCCCTCCGCCTTCCTGGTTGTCGTGGTCTGTGTGGTCGGTCGCGGCCACGTTCTATCTCGCGGCCTTCTACCTCCGCACGTCTCCCGCCGTGATGACGACGGAGCTCATGCGCGATTTCGGGATCAAAGCCAGCCAGCTGGGACAGTTCTCGGCATTTTATTTCTACGCCTACATCCTGATGCAGATTCCGACGGGCGTCCTCGTCGATTCCTGGGGCGCTCGAAGGCTGCTCATTGGCGGCTCACTGGCGGCAGCGGCCGGCACGCTGCTGTTCGGCCTGACCACCAGCTACATGCTCGCCTCGATCGGCCGGGCGATCGTCGGGGCATCGACGGCGGTCGGATGGGTGGTGACGTTGAAGTTGGCCACTCATTGGTTCCCGAAGAGCCGATTCGCGATGCTCTCGGGCCTGGGGTTGATGATGGGCAACATCGGCGCGCTGTTCGCGCAGGTGCCGCTGCGTCTGCTGGTCGAGCACTATGGGTGGAGGGCTGTCGCACTGGGCTCCGCGGCGTGCGTCCTCGCAATCGGCGCCGCGGCATGGGCCGTCGTGGTCAACGACCCCTCGGACAGAGGACATTCGAGCTGTGCGCCCGACGAATTGCGATCGGCGAACCTTCTCACCATTGGCAGCATCCTCCGAGATCTTCCCACGCTGTTCACGTTTCGCAACACCTGGCTGATCTTCCTTGCCCAAGGCGGATTTGTCGGAGCGATGCTGTCGTTCACCGGCCTGTGGGGCCCCCCTTATCTGAGGCAACGCTTCGCATTGTCGTCGACAGACGCCGCGGCGGTCTGCTCGGTGATGATTGTGTGCTGGGCGGCCGCCAGCCCGCTCGCCGGCCATTTTTCTGATGTCCTCGGGCGCCGGAAGCCGATTTATCTCGGCGGCGCGATCGTCGCGGCCGCCGGCTGGACGGCGATGTTCTATGCGCCGCTATCGCTCGCGATCTTCACCGCGGTTGCTGCGATGACCAGCTTCGCGTGCGGCGCTGTCGTCGTCGCGTTCGCCTTCGCGAAAGAATCGGTGCCGGTGCGGTTCCTCGGGACTATCTCTGGAGCGGTCAACGTCGGAAACATGCTGGGGCCGACCTTCCTGCAGCCGGCGATCGGATGGATGCTCGATCGGCACTGGTCCGGGGCATTCGCCAGTGGCGCACGCGTCTACTCGGTTGACGCGTTTCAGACGGCGTTCGCCCTCATCGCCGGCTGGGCCGTTCTCTCGTGCATTCTGATCGCCTTCACGAGGGACACCGTCTGCCGTCAAACCGCCTGAAACCGCGGCTCGATACCTCCGTGCAGCGCGCTAATATACGGCGGATGGCCACTCGTCCAACGGGCGCCCACGCCGCACCGGCGACCGACGCCAACCTGCCGGTCCGCGAGCAACTGGAGCGCATTCTTGCCAGCCCGACCTTTCAGCAAAGCGACCGCCTGAAGCGGTTCCTGACATTCATCGTGCTGGAGGCCATCAAGGGTCACCGCGATGAGCTGAAGGAATACGTCATCGGCGTTCAGGTGTTCGGGAAGGAAGAGTCCTTCGATCCGCGGACCGACCCGATCGTGCGGGTTCAGGCGCGCCGGCTCCGCGCCAAGCTCGTGCACCACTACCGGGAGGAAGGGCGGGCCGATGAAGTGATCATCGACCTCCCGAAAGGCGGCTACGCGCCGGTGTTCAGACGACGCGACACGCCCGTGCTGTTGAAACGATCGGTTGGCGCGGCGCTCGTCAGTCGCAACACGGTTGCCGTTCTTCCGTTCGCCGATCACAGCGTTGGAGGAGATCTCCACTACTTCTGCCGGGGGGTTCGCGAGGAAATTGTTCACCGCCTGACAGGCCTGTCATCCTTGCGCCTGCTCGCGTCGGACGAACCGCGATCGGGCGCCGAAAAGACGGAGCCGGCATTGATCATCAGCGGCAGCATTCGTCGATCGGGCGACCGTCTCCGTCTGACGGCGCAGCTCGTCGATGGTGCCAGCGGTTGCTATCTGTGGTCCGAATCCATCGACGCCGCCATCGACGACATGTTTGCCGCACAAGAGGGTGTCGCAGCCGCGATCTTCAAGAGACTCGAGCCCGAGCTCACCGACAAGCGGCACGGAAGCAATATTCGTGGGTCCTCCGAGAACCTCGCCGCCCACAACCTGTACCTTCAGGGGTGCTATCACCTGAACCAGCGAACCGAGGAGGGCCTGCGCAAGGCGCTCGACTTCTTTGAAAAAGCGCTGGTCGAAGATGCCGAGTACGCGCTGGCCCATGCGGGATTGGCAGACGCCTACGGACTGCTCGCCCACTACGGCGTGTTCGGACCTGCGGAAGTGTGGTCCAAGGCGGCCTCGAGCGCCGCCACCGCGGTCATGCTCGACGCCGACTCCGCCGAGGCGCACACCTCGCTGGCGCACGTAAAATCGACGCAGGATTGGGATTGGGCCAAGGCCGAACAGGAGTTTCAGCGCGCGATCAGTCTCAATCCGCGCTACGCGACCGCGCATCATTGGTATGCGATGTCTTGTCTGGTGCCTCTGGGCCGGCTGGACGAAGCGCTCAACGAGATCAAGATCGCGCAGTCGATCGATCCGGTATCGTCGATCGTGGCGAGAGACCTGGCCGTCGTTCATTTCTATCGGCGCGACTTCGAAATGGCGCTGGAGCAGTGCGACCATACCATCGAGTTGAACCCGCATTTCGCGCCGGCCTACTGGATGCTCGGCGTGATCCAGGAGCAGCGTAAGGATTTCGATGAGTCGGCGGCGGCCTTTCAGCGCGCCGTCCATCTGTCGCCTCAGACACCTCGCATGCACGGCGGGCTCGGCCGCACCTTCGCGTTGTCGGGTCGCCGCAAGCAGGCCCTCGATGTGCTCCAGAAACTGGAGGCGTACGCGAAAGGACGGTACGTCTCACCGCTCGAATTCGCGTGGATTCACTTCGCGTTGGGCGACCTCGATCTGGGCTTCAAGTG
>Ga0068864_100003845_pt1 | contig 12371 bp, 9 predicted proteins | sample KBSSwiS72_FD_66586 | JGI IMG/M metagenome (GOLD analysis project Ga0068864, IMG submission 66586) | Switchgrass rhizosphere microbial communities from Kellogg Biological Station, Michigan, USA - KBS Switchgrass S7-2 | ecosystem: Host-associated > Plants > Roots > Rhizosphere > Soil ...
CGTGATGCTCGTGGGTCTCGGGATATACGGCGTGGACACCCTGATGAGCAGTAGCTCCGCGCCCGTCAAGATGGGTGTGCTCTTCCTGCTCAATCTCCCCCTCGTGTTTCTGGTCTTCCTGGTGCTCGACCGCGGGCGCCTGGTCAGCGGATCCGCAGCGCGTCGCGCCCCGGCTGCCCGGGTGAACGCGGGTGTGGAGGAGGCGGCATGACGATCGGGGTGAAGGTGCTGAAGCGCCCGGAGGCCGAGGTCAGCTACGTCCGGGCCGCTCTCAAGGGCATGGGGCTCACGTTCAAGAAGCTCTTCGAGCCCAAGGTGACGATGGAGTACCCGGAGGCGAAGAGCACCGCGGACTATACGATATCCCCGCGCTGGCGTGGCACCCATCGGATGCTCACCGATGAACAAGGCCGGTCAAAGTGCGTCGCCTGTGGACTCTGTCCCCAGATTTGCCCGGCCAATTGCATCAAGCTGGTGCCCGGCGAGGACGAGGAGGGGAACCGGTACCCGCTGATCTACGAGATCGACGAGTTCCGTTGCATCTTTTGCGGGTATTGCCAGGAAGTCTGCCCCGAGGAGGCCATTCACGTCGGGGTGCACTTCGAGAATTCCGAGTACAGCCGGGATCGTTTCGTGTACGACCTCGAGCGGCTCTCTTCCCAGACACACAGCGTATCGACGCTGTGGGATCCCACTGATCCCAAGGGTGAATAGATGACCGAAGCGGTCTTCTACCTGTTCGCCACGGTGGCGGTGCTGTCCGCGCTCCTCTGCGTGACCCAGCGCAATCCGATCGCTTCCGCCTTCTGGCTGATCTCCACCATGCTTTGCCTGGCCGGGATCTTCGTGCTGCTCAACGCCCAGTTCATCGGGATCATTCAGGTCCTGGTGTACGCCGGCGCCATCATGGTGCTCTTCCTCTTCGTGATCATGCTGCTCAACCTCGGCCGCAGTGAGTCCGACCTCAAACGCTGGCCGGTGTGGATCGTGGCCGCCGGGGTTGTCGTCCTGCTGCTGGCCGAGCTGGCGGCGTTGCCCCACTACAGCGCGGAACGCCTGGCGCTGGAATACACTGGTTCGAGCCGGCTGGCGGATCCCTCGATGGTGTTCGACGCGGCGAAGACCGCTGCCGCTGCCGTTCAGACGCAGGGGGTCACCGGAGCAATCGCCGCTCCCTTGTTCCAGTCTTACCTGATCCCGTTCGAGCTCACCTCAATACTCTTGCTCACCGCGATCGTAGGCGCCGTAGTGCTGGCTAAACGGAGGGTCTGATGTTGCTCGGCCAGGCGCTGGGCCTGTCGGCCATCCTGTTCGCCATCGGGGTTGCCGGCGTCCTGATCAGGCGTAACGCGATCGTGGTCTTCATGTGCGTCGAGCTCATGCTGAACGCCGTGAACCTGAGCTTCGTCGCCCTGGCCCAGGTCCACGGGCTGGGCGGCCAGGTCTTCGTCTTCTTCGTCATGACCGTCGCCGCCGCGGAGGCCGCGGTGGGACTCGCGATCATCATCGCCGTGTTCCGGCATCATCGTTCGGTTGATCTCAAGAACGTCAACCTGCTCAGGGGCTGATGCATCTGGATCTTCTTGCCGTCCTTGGGCAGGGCCCGGAAACGGCGCTGCCGGAAAACCTGAACCTCCTGGTCGGCCTGATCCTGGGGCTGCCGCTCCTGGGATTCCTGCTCAACGGAGCGCTCTCCCTCTGGCAGCCTCGAGCCAAGGCGGCCGTCTCCATCATTGGCGCCGGGGTACTCCTCGGCGCATTCGCCAGCGCCCTCGTCGCCTTCCGCCAACTGGCGCCGGTATGGCAGGCCGACCCGGAAGCCTCACCGATCATCACCTTCTGGAGCTGGCTCCCGGTCGGCGAATTGAAGGTCGACTTCTCTTTCCTGCTCGATCATCTGTCGATGGTGATGCTGCTCGTGGTAACAGGCGTGGGAAGCCTGATCCACCTCTTCAGCATCGGCTACATGCGGGCGGACGACGGCTACCCGAGGTACTTCGCGTACCTCAATCTGTTTGTCGCATTCATGCTGGTTCTGGTGCTGGGCGCCAGCTTCCCGATGATGTTCATCGGGTGGGAAGGCGTCGGCCTCTGCTCCTACCTCCTGATCGGCTTCTGGTTCTCGGAAAAAGCCAACGCGGACGCGGGTAAGAAGGCTTTCATCGTGAACCGGATCGGAGACTTCGGCTTCCTGATCGCCATGTTCCTTATGTGGCAGGCGTTCGGGAGCCTGAACTTCACCGACGTGTTCAGCCGTGCGGCCGAGGTCCTGCCTGCAGGCAGCGCGCTGGTCACCGCGATCACCTTGTTCCTCTTCCTCGGCTGCACCGGCAAGTCGGCCCAGATCCCGCTCTATACCTGGTTGCCCGACGCGATGGCCGGTCCCACGCCGGTCTCCGCCCTGATCCACGCCGCCACCATGGTGACCGCCGGCGTGTATCTCGTCGCGCGGGCCAATGTGCTCTTCGCGCTGGCGCCGGTAAGCCAGACGGTCGTCGCCGGCGTCGGCGCGCTCACGGCCCTCTTCGCCGCCACCATCGGTCTCCGCCAGTACGATATCAAGCGCGTCCTGGCCTACTCAACCGTCTCCCAGCTGGGTTACATGTTCCTGGGCGTGGGGACCGGCGCCATCACCGCCGGCATCTTCCACCTCGCCACCCACGCCTTCTTCAAGGCGCTGCTCTTCCTCGGTTCGGGAAGCGTGATCCACGCGATGCATCACGCGTATCATGCCACCCACTCACACGAGGACGCGCAGGACATGCGCAACATGGGCGGGCTGCGTCACCATCTCCCGGTGACCTGGGTGCTGATGTGGATCGCGACCCTCGCCATCGCGGGGATTCCTCCCTTCGCCGGATTCTTCTCGAAGGATGAAATCCTGGCGTTCGCCTTTGGCCGTGGCGAGCACGAGCCGATTTTCCGGGTCTTCTGGGCGATGGGAGCCACGGCCGCCCTGATCACCGCGTTCTACATGGCGCGGCTCATGGCGATGACCTTCCACGGTGAGAATCGGACCGGCGCGAAAGAGAAGGAACACCTGCACGAGGCGCCTTGGATCATGACCGGGCCCCTCGTGATCCTGGGACTGCTCAGCCTGGCCGGCGGCTGGCTCAATCTCCCCCAGTTCGCCAGCGCGCTGGGTCCGACCGAGCTGCTGCACCACTGGCTCGAACCGGTCACCAGCAAGGCAACCCAGCTCGTCGGCGAGCCAGTGCTGCCTCATGGCTCGGCCGAGACGACCCTGATCGGTATCGCCATAGCCATTGCCATCATCGGACTGGTCTGGGGTTACCGGAGCACTGTCGGCCGCGCCATCGTCCCGGCTCACGAGGCGGCACCGGACCAGGGATTCTGGAAGGTGCTCTATCACAAGTACTACATCGACGAGCTCTACGATGCGATCATCGTTCGCCCGTTGATGACGATCTCGCGAGTTGTCCTGTGGCGGAAGGTGGACCAGGGCCTGATCGATGGTGCCGCGGTGAATGGATCCGCCGGCCTGATGCGAGCACTGGGCTGGGTCGGCGGCCGACTGCAGACTGGCCAGGTGGGTGTCTACGTGGCCGTGTTTGTGGTTGGAGCGCTGTATGTCCTAGGCCGGTTGGTCTGGTAATACAGAGAAAAGGAAAAGGACTGCGGACTGAGGACTGAGCAGTTATCAGGACTGTGCACTCAGTCCTCAGTCCTGACAACTTTTAACTCGACCGAAATGCAAGACTTTCTGTTCGGACTGAACTACAACACCTGGATCCTGACCGCGCTGTTGGTACTGCCGCTGGTTGGCGTGCTGCCGGTGCTGCTGGCGCCCTCCGCACGCGCCAAGCACGTCGCCCTCGCGGTCACCATTCTGGAATTCCTGCTCTCTGCTGGACTCTGGTGGGCCTTCGATCCGAGCTCCGGCGGAATCCAGTTCGGAGTCGTGGCGCCCTGGCTCCCGCAATGGGGAATCAACTACCGGGTGGGCCTCGACGGCATTTCGCTCTTCATGGTCCTGCTTTCTACCGGGCTCATGCCGCTGGCAGTGCTCGGAAGCTGGAAATACATCGCCGAACGAGAGCGGGGATACTACGCTCTCATGCTCACCCTGACGACGGGCATGCTCGGGGTATTTCTCGCGCTCGATCTCTTCGTTTTCTACGTCTTCTGGGAAGTGATGCTGATCCCGATGTACTTCATCATCGGGGTCTGGGGCGGGAAGAACCGACTCTACGCGGCCATCAAGTTCTTCATCTACACCTTCCTCGGCTCGCTCCTCATGCTCGTGGCGATCCTGGTCATGGTATGGAAGGTCGCCGAGAGCACCGGAACGGTTTCGTTCGCCTACGCCGACCTGCTGGAGCACGCGCCACAGCTGGGAACCCTGGCTCCCTGGCTCTTCGCGGCCTTCTTCCTGGCCTTCGCGATCAAAGTGCCGATGTTCCCGTTCCATACCTGGCTGCCCGACGCTCACGTTGAGGCGCCTACCGCGGGCAGTGTGATCCTGGCCAGCATCCTCCTCAAAATGGGGACCTACGGCTTCCTTCGGTTTGCCGTGCCGTTCTTCCCCGAGGTAGCACTGAGCCCCGTCGTCACGACGATCGTGCTGGTCTCGGCCGTGGTGGGCATCATCTACGGCGCCCTCGTCGCCATGGTTCAGCCGGATGTGAAGAAGCTCGTGGCCTATTCTTCGGTGAGCCACCTGGGATTCGTGATGCTCGGCATCTGGGCCGGTTCGCTCCAGAGCGTACAGGGTGCGCTGATGATCATGATCGGTCACGGCCTCTCCACCGGCGCGCTGTTCTTCCTGATCGGCATGCTGTACGAGCGGCGCCACACGAGGGAGATCGCCGCCTACGGGGGTCTGGCCGGTGTGGTGCCGGTGCTGAGCCTCATCTTCGTCGTGACCTCGCTCGCTTCGATCGGGCTTCCCGGCCTCAACGGCTTCGTGGGCGAGTTCCTGGTGCTGCTCGGCAGCTTCGCCCGCCATCCCGTGGCGACCGGCCTTGCCACGACCGGAGTGATCTTCGCCGCGATGTATCTGCTGCCCGCGGTGCAGCGGATCTTCTTCAACAAGCTGGATAATCCCGCCAACGAGCACCTGTCCGACCTGACTCCGCGCGAGCTGTGGGTGATGCTGCCCCTGGTTTTCGGGATGGTGTGGCTCGGGCTCTATCCCAAGCCGGTGTTGAGTCGCATGGAGGCTGCCTCCAAGCGCTATGTCGAGCTGACTCAGCCGGGCAGGGACCGCTACTCCGCGCCGAATGAAGAGATCCACGCGGAGCGCGATCGATGAACCCGGTGCTCGATCTCACCTCACCGCTCGGGATAACGATCTCCCTCATCCCGGAAATCGTACTCTCGATCTGCGCGATGCTGGTGCTGCTGGTGGTGAGCTGGCGCCACCAGACCGCGGCCGACAGCCGTCTCGCCGGCTGGCTCAGCGTCCTCTCGCTGATCGTGACCGGGGCGGCGCTCGCGTGGCTGGCCATGCAGCAGTTCGAGAGCGAAGGCCTGCCGTTCATGGTCGCCATGGACGCATTCCGCTATCTGTCGTCGGGCTTGGTGCTCGTGCTCGCGCTGGCCAGCACGCTGCTCTCGATCGGCTACCTGGAACGCGAGGGAATCACCGCTCCCGAGTACCATGTGCTGCTGCTGCTCGGGACCGTCGGCCTGATGTTCATGACCGCCGCGCAGGACCTCATCGTCTTCTTCCTCGCGTTGGAGACGATGTCCATGGCGGTCTACGTGCTCGCCGGCTATGACCGGAGGAGCCCCGCCTCATCCGAAGCCGGCCTCAAGTACTTCCTCATCGGCGCCTTCGCCTCCGGGTTCCTGCTCTACGGGATCGCGTTGCTCTACGGCTCCACCGGCAGCACCAACCTGGCGCTCATCGGGGCTCAGTTCGCCGATCGCCCGATGCCGGTAATGGGCCTGATCGGGATGGGCCTGCTCCTGATCGGGTTCGGCTTCAAGGTCGCGGCGGTCCCATTCCACATGTGGACTCCGGACGTCTACGAGGGAGCGCCTACCCCGGTCACCGGTTTCATGGCGACGGGAGTCAAGGCGGCTGCATTCGTCGCGTTCGCCCGCGTCCTGCTGTCCTGCTTCCCTCAGGCTGCTCCTCAATGGCGGCCGGTGATCTGGGTGCTCGCCGTGGTGACGATGGTTTTGGGGAATCTCGTGGCACTCAACCAGACATCGCTCAAGCGGCTGCTGGCGTACAGCTCGGTCGCCCACGCAGGGTATCTCCTGGTCGCACTCTGGCCGGGGAGCCCACTCGGCACCGCATCATTGTTGCTCTATCTCGTCGCCTACGGCGTCACCACGTTCGCCGCGTTCGGGATCCTGAGCGCCCTGGGTACCGGCGGAGAGCGAGACATCACTCTGGCGGAGATCTCTGGCCTGGCACAGGGTCGGCCGTGGCTTGCCTTCGGCCTCGCGGTCTGCATGCTCTCCCTGCTGGGCTTCCCCGGAACCCTCGGGTTCATCGGCAAGTGGTACATCCTCTCCGCCGTGATCGCAGAGAAGAACGCCGCGCTCGCGGTAGTGCTGGTCCTGACCACGGTGGTATCGGCGGGATACTACCTTCCGGTGATCATGGCGATGTACATGCGTCCCCCCCGCGCCCCGCTCGTCTACCACTCGGTGAAGCTTGCACCCGCCGCCGCCGCCACGGTCGCGATCGCCATCATCGCGACGCTGGTGTTCGGATTCTGGCCCACCGAACTCCTCAACGCTGCGGGAGCCAGTGCGGCGTCGTTGTTGAATGGCGCTGCCTCCGCGGTAGCCGGCCGCTAGGAGCGGGCGTGCAGGCACCACGCTCCATCTTCCGCCAATACGACATCAGGGGGTTGGTCGATAAGGAACTGACCTCCGACTTTGCCCTCGCCCTCGGGCGCGCGTACGCTACCGCGGCTTGGGATCGCCTGGGACGTACCCCGGTTCTCGCGGTGGGCCGGGACAATCGTCCTTCAGGCGAGAGTCTCGCTGCCGCAGTCCGTTCCGGGATCGCCCAGACCGGGGCGACGGCCGTCGATGTGGGAGTGTTGCCCACGCCGGCGCTCTACTTCGCGGTTCATGCCCTGAAGACCGATGGCGGACTCCAGGTCACCGGGTCGCACAATCCTCCCGAGTTCAACGGCTTCAAGATGGTGCTCGCCGGAGAATCGCTGCACGGCGACGGTATCGGGTCGCTGTACGATATCATTTCTGGGGAGACGTGGAGGACGGGGCGGGGCAGCGAGCGACACGACACCTCCGTCCTCTCTTCCTACCGAGAGGCCATCGTCGAGCGGAACCGGCTCGAACGTCCGGTGCATGTCGTGGTGGATTGCGGCAACGGAGTCGGCAGCCTGATTGCAGTTTCGACCCTGAGGACCCTCGGCGCCGAGGTGACGCCGCTGTTCTGCGAATCCGACGGAACCTTTCCCAATCACCACCCGGACCCCACCGTTCCGGAGAATCTCGCCGATCTTCAAGCCGCGGTTCGCCGGACCGGCGCCGAGCTGGGAATCGCATTCGATGGTGATGCCGACCGCATTGGCGCCGTGGATGACTCGGGCCAGATCATCTACGGGGATCAGCTCCTCGTGCTCTATGGCCGCGACGCGGTTCGCCGGTTTGGGGTGGGCGTACCGGTCATCTTCGACGTAAAGTGTTCCGAGGTGCTTCCTCAGATGCTGAGGAAAGCAGGGGCCCGGCCCGAGCTCTGGAAGACCGGTCATTCGCTCATCAAGGCACGGATGAAGGAGCTTGACGCTCCGCTCGCCGGCGAGATGAGCGGCCACATGTTCTTCGGTGGAGACTACTTCGGGTTCGACGATGCGCTCTTCGCTGCGGCGCGCCTGCTCGAGATCGTATCCGCCGAATCGGGTGGGCTCAGCCGGTTGCTGGCCGATGTTCCCAAGACCTTTGCGACTCCCGAGATCCGGGTGGACTGCCCGGATGAAACCAAGTTCGAAGTAGTGAAGGCCGCGGCCGATTGGTTCGGGGCCCGCTATCCAGTCAACAGCCTCGATGGTGTCCGCATGACCTTCCCCAAGGGCTGGGGACTCATCCGCGCCTCCAATACGCAACCCGTCCTGGTGCTCCGGTTCGAAGCCAGCGACGCAGCCTCCCGCGATGAATACCAGGCCGAGGTCCTGGGCTGGCTGGCAGGAAGGGTATGAGCCGCCGCGGGGTCACGATCGCGCTGAGCCTCTCGGCGCTCGTCATCCTGCTCTTCGTGGGACGCTGGGGAGCCGCCCTCCTCGCTGATCGCTGGTGGGCCGAGCTGGTCTCGCCCGAGGCTTCCCGCTTCGTGATGGACTGGAATCTTCTTCGCTTTACCCTCGAGGCGGGCGGCGTCCTGGTTGCCTGTGCCTGGTTCATCGGCCACCTGCTGGTCGTCTTCCGCGCCATCACATCGGTCCAGGTCCCCCGGCAGCTTGCCAATCTCGAGATTCGTGAGGCACTCAATACCCGAGTCCTGATATTCGGCGGTGTCGCGAGCGGAGCCTTGCTGGGTTTCATCGTCGGGAGAGGGCTGGGTAATTGGACTCCGACGCTGGCGCTGGCCTGGACTGGCGTGCGCTACGGAGAAACCGAGCCCCTGCTCGGTCACGATCTCGGATTGTACCTCGCCCAGCTTCCACTCTGGCGGTCGTTGCACGGGCACGCATTGCTCCTGGTGCTCCTCGGCCTCGCAGGAGTGCTCACCCTCTATATCGTGATCGGGGCCGTGCGGTGGACCGACAGCCACCTCGCCCTTAATAGTCATGCCCGGGTGCACCTCGGCATGCTGCTCGCGGCGTTGGCGCTGTGCCTCGTCTGGGGATATCTGCTCGAGCCATACGAGCTGGTCTCTGGAATTGGGGGCGGCACTCAGCTGGGCCTCTTCAATTATCAGCGGATAACCACCCAGATCCTGGCGGGTGTGGCGCTCATGACCACCGCGCTCTCATTGCTCTGGGCCTGGCGCGCCAATCACGTTCTCATGGCCGCTGGCTGGGGTGTCCTCATCACTGTGTCGCTGGTCGGGCATCATGTTTTCCCGGCCTTGCTGGCGGGCGCTCGCCCCTCACCGGTTGACCAGATGGATCGGCGCCGGCTCGAGGCGCTGGCCTACGGTCTCACCGGCCTGCGGGACTCGACCAGCGGCCGTCCGGATGCGGCACCTCGCATGCCGAATCCGCCGACGCTCTGGTCGGCTTCGATCGTCACCCGGCTTCCCGCGTCCGACTCGGGAGAAGTTCTCGGTGCCGACCGCGCCGTGCTTCCCGTACTGCGACGCCCCCGGCCGGTATGGCTCATCGTCCGGGGAGATGGCCAGGGCTCGAGTGTTACGGCGATTGCCGATGACCAGGCCAGCGATGATGGAAAGCCGCTCTACTATCCGGGCGGTGACAGCGTTCCCTCGACCCAGCCGGCCACCCGGCTTCGCCTTAGCCGGAGCGCCGTATGGCCCGGCGCTCCGAATGTCGTCCTCGACACCGCTCCCGGAGGTGTTCGGGTCGGAGGCGCGCTTCGCCGGGTTGTGCTCGCGTGGGCGCTGCAATCCAGCAGCCTGCTCGGGAAGGTCGAGAGTGACACGCGGGCTCGCTGGTATCTGGCCCCGGCGGCGCGGCTCGACCGGCTCGCGCCGTTCGCCTCATGGAGCGTTGCGGTCCCCCGCATAGTGAACGGCAATCTGGTCTGGATCTCCGACGGGTACATCGCCTCACAGACCTTCCCCATCGCGAGCCGGGTGCACTGGCGGGGTCAGCGAATCGGCACTCTTCGCGCCGACTTCGTCGGTGTCATCGAGGCCGAATCGGGCGAGACCCGCATTTATCTGCGGCATACCGCCGACAAGGTCGCGGAGGCCTGGCTCGACATCGCCGGCGGCGTGGTGTTGCCGGCCAACTCGATTCCACCCGAGATCGGTAGGGTCGTCCCCTATCCAGCCGAGCTACTTCTGGTGCAGGGCAGGGTGATGGAGGGACAGGACTGGGGAATCGGACGAATGGTTGCACGCCCCGATTCGCAGGGTGGAGGGAACCCGGTCCCCGAATCGGTATGGGAGCCGGATACCTCGGGTCTTCAGTCTCTGGTCGTCTTTGAGAGCGAAGGGGAACGTGCGGTCGGATCCCTGCTGCAGGCGCGGATGGTGGATGGGTGGGAGTCGCTCAAACTGATTCGGTTTGACAGCTCCAGTACACTGCCGTCTCCTCAAATGCTGGAAAGCCGCTGGGGGCGCTTCCCCACCTACGAACAGATTCGCGACTCGGTACTCGGCGCCGGGGGTCAGTTGCAGGCGGCACCGGTGCGATACTGGCTGGGTCCCGCGGGACTCGGGGCCTATCAGCCGCACGTGGCCTGGAATTCAGGTGAGACGCCCGCATTGGTCTGGGTCAGCATCGCGAGCCAGGGGCGGGGCGGGGCAGGTCACGACCTGTTCGAGGCCTGGCAAAACATGTTCGGCATCACCGCCCCGCTCGTAGCCGCTGCGGGACATGCCAACCGTCTCGAGGAGGCCCGTCGCCTCATGGCTGCAGCTGATTCAGCCCTGAAACGGGGTGATATGTCCGCGTTCGGCCGCGCATTCGATGCGCTTCGCCGGGTGCTCAACGCCAAAGACGATCGTCAGCAGTTCTGAACTTGTTACCACACAAACCGAAGGCTAGTTTCCCGCCCGCGCCGGCCCTTCCAACCGCCGGACCAGGCTTCAGCTGCTTCCTTTTGACGAGGTCTCTGTGAACCTCCACGAGTACCAGGGCCGGGCAATATTTCGCGCCGGCGGCATACCGATGCCCGACGGTGATGTCGCCGTGACGCCCGCCGAGGCGGAGGCGATTGCGCGACGCCTGAACGGACAGGTCGTAGTCAAGGCTCAGGTCCACGTCGGCGGCCGGGGCAAGGCGGGCGGTGTAAAGCTGGCCTCGACGCCGAAAGAAGCTGGCGAAGCGGCAAAGAAGATTCTTGGGATGCAGATCAAGGGACTCACGGTGCAGAAGGTTCTGGTGGTCCCTGCCGCCGACATTGCGACCGAAGCCTACGCCGGATTGATCCTCGACCGCGCGACTCAACGGCCCGTCTTCATGGTGAGTGCCGCCGGCGGTATCGACATCGAAGAAGTCGCTGCGACGACTCCCGAGAAGATCACCCGGCTGGCGGTGGATCCGCGTTACGGTCTCCTTCCGCACCAGGCCCTGACTCTCGCCTTCACGCTCTTCAGTGACATCACTCAAGTGCGCGCTACGGCGAAGATACTCGAGCAGCTCTACCAGATTTTCATTTCCAATGGGTGCACCCTGACGGAGATCAATCCTCTGGTGAGTACTCCTGACGGGAAGGTGCTCGCCCTCGACGCCAAGGTGATCATCGACGACAACGAGCTCGACCGCCGGTCGGACCTGGCCCAGCTGCGGGACGAAAGCGCCGAGGAGCCGAGCGAGGTCGCGGCGCGCAAAGCGAACCTGACCTTCATCAAGCTGAGCGGGAACGTGGGCTGTGTCGTGAACGGAGCGGGTCTCGCGATGGCCACCATGGATCTGGTCAAATACTACGGCGGCCAGCCGGCCAACTTCCTCGACATCGGTGGCAGCTCGAATCCAGAGAAGGTGGTCAACGCGCTCAAGATCATCACCGGCGATCCCGAGGTGAAGGCAATCCTCTTTAACATCTTCGGCGGGATTACTCGCACCGATGACGTCGCGAACGGCATCCTCACGGCGATGAAGCAGTTCAAGGTGAAGGTGCCTCTCGTCATCAGGCTCACCGGCACCAATGAAGAAGAAGCTGTTCGGATCCTGAAGGCCGCAGGGATGCAGGCCCTTAACGACATGGACGAGGCGGTTCAGAAAGTGGTTGAAGTGGCCAAGGGGGCGGCATGAGCATCTTCGCCGACTCGAACACCCGCCTCATCGTCCAGGGTATCACCGGCCGTGATGGCTCCTTCCACGCCAAGCAGATGCTCGAGTATGGCACTCGGCTTGTCGCCGGGGTTACTCCGGGGAAGGGGGGTCAGACCTTCGCCCCCGGGGTTCCGATCTTCAATACCGTCGCCGAGGCCGTTCGGGCGACCGAAGCGAATGCCTCGGTTATCTACGTGCCTCCAATGGGCGCGGCCGGAGCAATCTACGAGGCCGCCGACGCCGGCATTTCCCTTATCGTGTGCATCACCGAAGGTATGCCCGTGTTGGATCTCACCAAGGTCATGCCCTACGTGAGGGAGCGGGGTGCCCGTCTGATTGGTCCGAACTGCCCCGGGCTGATTACCCCAGGGGCATGCAAGATCGGAATCATTCCGGGAAATATCTGTATTCCCGGCCGGGTGGGACTGGTCTCCCGAAGCGGGACCCTCACCTACGAGGTGGTGCACCAACTCACCCGCAATGGGATGGGCCAGAGTAGCTGTGTCGGAATCGGTG
>Ga0068864_100003847_pt1 | contig 12369 bp, 11 predicted proteins | sample KBSSwiS72_FD_66586 | JGI IMG/M metagenome (GOLD analysis project Ga0068864, IMG submission 66586) | Switchgrass rhizosphere microbial communities from Kellogg Biological Station, Michigan, USA - KBS Switchgrass S7-2 | ecosystem: Host-associated > Plants > Roots > Rhizosphere > Soil ...
CCAGCACTCCGACCCAGCCGTCTCCTTCGACCTCTGGATAGCCGGCCTCCGCCATAGTGGGTGCATCCGGCAGTCCGCGCGACCGCCTCTTGCTCAGGATTGCGAGCGCCCGCAGCCTGCCGTCCTTGACCTGCGGTTCGGCCGACGCCACGGCGCCGAAGGAAATCGGCGTATGACCTCCGACAACGGAGGCCATCGCCGGCCCACTGCCGCTGAACGGCACGTGCAAGAGGTCGAGGCCGAGCGAAACGCGGAATTGTTCGCCCAGGAGATGCGACGGCGTCCCAAGCCCCGGCGAAGCGAAGTTGTATTTGCCCGGGTTGGCGCGAATGAGCGCGACGAGTTCCTTGACGGTTGTCGCCGGCACCGACGGGTGGACTGTAAGCGCGGACGCAAAAGTGACGGCAAGCGAGACCGGCTCGAAGTCCTTGTAGGGATCGTACGGGACTGTTTTGAACAAACTCGGATTGATGACGTAATTATTGACCGTGACCAGGATCGTGTGCCCGTCGGGCGCGGCGCGCGCGGCCTGGCCGGTACCGATGTTGGCGCTCGCGCCCGGGACGTTCTCGACGTAGAACTGCTGTCCGAAATGTTCCGACAATTTCTGTGCAAGGAGGCGGGCGGCCGCATCGGTCGGACCGCCGGGACCGAACGGTACGATCATGCGCACCGGCCGCGTCGGATAGGCTTGCGCCCAAGCGAAGCGCGAGACGGCCGGGAGCGCAGCCGCGCCCCCGGCCAGACGCAAAAATTTGCGGCGGGGAAGTTTCATCGTCGTCTCTCCATATCGCGCGGGCTCATTTGATCACCTCGCGATCACCTCGTTGGCGCGGCAGGTTATGGCGTCTATGTGTGCGCGCCGCCCGGCAGGCGCACTGTAAAAGCCGAGCCTTTGCCGGGCTCACTCGTTACCGTCACGTCGCCGCCCATCATGCGAGCGAGTTTGCGCGTGATGGCAAGCCCCAGGCCCGTGCCGCCGTACTTCTTCGCGGTCGACGCTTCGGCCTGGGAGAACTCCTGGAACAACTTTCCGAGCTGTTCCGGCGTCATGCCGACACCGGTATCGACGACCGCGAGCTCAACCGTGTCGCGTCCGATGCCGACCTTGCGCGCGCGCAAACTCACCTCGCCCTCCTTGGTGAACTTGCAGGCATTGCTCAAGAGATTGAGAAGGATCTGCCGTAGCCGCATCGGGTCGATGTAGAGCGCGCCGATGTCGGTCGGCGAATCAACGACGAGCCGGTTCTTGTTCTGCTCGGCGAGCTGGCGTGCGGTGCCGATCACCTCGTCGATCAGCGGCATGAGATTGACCGATTCTGGCGCAAGCTCAAGCTTGCCGGCCTCGATCTTGGACAGGTCGAGCACCTGGTTGATCAGGCCGAGCAGGTGGATACCGGCTTTGTGAATGCGTTTGAGCGGCTCCAGCGCCTTTTCGGTACTGAAGCGCGCGGCGTTCGCGACCAGCATGTCGGTGAGCCCGATAATGGCGTTGAGCGGGGTGCGCAACTCATGGCTCATGCTGGACAGAAACTGCGACTTATTCGAGCTGGCAACGGCGAGCGCAGCGCTCTTTTCCGCGAGCTCACTGAATAGCCGCGCATTCTGGATCGCCAGAACCGACTGCGCGGCAAACGTCTGCAGAAGCTCGATAGTGTTCGTGGCGAATTCGCCTGGCTGTTTGCGCCGTACCACCAAGGCGCCGACAATCTTCTCGGTGCCAAGTAACGGCACGTAGAGCAGCGCACGAAAGCCGGCGCGGACAATTACGTTGAGGGTAACCGTCGGATCGTTCTGGATGTCCGCAACTTGAATCGGCATGCCGCTCTCGACTGCCTCGCTGATGCCGGTCTGGCCAATGCGGATATGGCTGCGCCTCAGCTCAGTGACCATGGATTCGTCGAGCCCGTAGGTGGCGCGTAGCTGAAATTCCTGCGTGGCGTCATCAAACACATACATGGCACCGGCTTCCGTGCCGGAGAGCTGCGTGGCTTTGGCGACGATGGTGGTGAGTACGGTTTCGAGATCGACGCTTGAATTGACAGCCTGCGTCACCTCGCCAAGTGCGCGCAGTTCGGCAACCGACTCGCGCAAGCCTTGCTCCCGCTGGGCAAGCGAGGCAACGAAGAAATCAGCCGCTTTGGCCATATCGGCGATTTCATCGTTTCCAGAAATCAGGATCGGAGCGGCGGTACCATTGGCAGAGCGGCGCATGTTGTCGCTAAGCATCTGCAAGCGCGAGATGACTGAACGATTGATGTAGATGAAGACGCCGGCTGCCCCGAGCACGCATAACAGGGAGAGAACCGCGAAAACACGCGAATAGTCCACGATCACACTGCTGAAATAGTCGCTCTGCGCACGCGCGTCTTTTTGTACATCCCCGACCACGCGGTCAGCCGATTCAACGAAGCGGGTCGCTGCTTCCTTGGTATCGAGCAAGGCGCCGCGGACGGCGGACGCCGCGGCGAGCTGTGCCGTGCGCACATCGAAAATATTCGGAGCGCCGCGGCCATATTCCGCGAACGTGCGCTCAAGCGGATCGATCGCTTGAATCAGCGCAGGGGACAAATGCTCGCGCGCCGCTCGCTGCCGGTTGCCGGCGTCGGCGAAGTCCGAGCGCAAGCGGCTGAGCCTAATCGTGGTGTCGGCGTTCGATGTCGACAGCATCACGACGATCGCCTGGTTGGCCGCGGCGGTCCAGGCGGCAAGCGCGTCGATTTGCGCGCGCGAGGATGGTTCATCGGAGATTTTAGGCAAGGAGTCGGTGCCAGCCGCGCGCACGCGGTTGGACAGCATGCCAAGCCTCAGCATGAAATTTGTCGCCACACGATCGGATTCGAGCTTGTCGACGACCAGTCCATCCAACTTCTCCAGACTTTCCTTGAGCGACGCTTCGTTGAGAGCGAGACTTTCTAGCCCTGGAGTTGCCGGCGCCAGTTTTTTGACCTGCGCGCTTGCCTCGGCGATGGTCAGAAGCTGGGTGCGTAGCGATTCACTCACGGCGCGGCGGGCGAAGTGGCCGTCGACAACCGCGAGATTTGGCGCGTTGGCCGCCAAGGCTTGACTGCGTTGGGCGAGATCGCTTGCCGCAATGAGCGCTGGCAGATTGGAAGACGCGATCCGGGTAAATCCTCTTTCGTATTCACCAAAAGTAAATAGCGCGACCGCGCTCACCGCAACGGCAAACGCGGTGATGGCGGCGAATGCGATCAAGAGCCGAAAGGCGACGCCAAAGCGGAAGCCGGTTCGGGTCGCGGTCGGCTTCTCGCTGACCCGGTAGGCGTGCGCGGGAGTGGCGGTCATGGTCTCGAGCGCAGCTATGCAGGGACGAGATGGCATTTGCCATCACTGAGTGGCCGGAAGGCCTGGTCGCCAGGGATAATCGACAGGATTTTGTAATAGTCCCATGGCCGCCGCGATTCCTCGGGTGCCTTGACCTCGACCAGATACATATCGTGAATGAGCCGGCCATCGGGGCGAATTTCGCCGCCTTTCGCGAAGAAATCGTCGACCCGAAGCTCACGCATTTTGCCGGCGACCGCCTTGGCCTCATCAGTCCCTGCGGCGCGAACCGCGCGCAAATAATGGAGCACGGAGGAGTAGACGCCGGCATGGGTCATGGTCGGCATGACCTTACGCCGGTCGAAAAATTGCTTCGACCATGCACGCGTCCGGTCGTCGGCGTCCCAATAGAACCCGTCGATGAAGGTCATGCCCTTGGCTACGTCTAGGCCAAGCGTGTGAACGTCCGAGATGAATACCAGGAGCGGCACCAGCGTCTGCGAACGCGGAGAAATGCCGATTTCGGCCGCCTGTCTGACCGCGTTGATGGTGTCGCCGCCGGCATTGGCCAGCGCGATGACCTTGGCACCTGAGTCCTGCGCTGCATCCAGATAGTCGAGGAAGCTCTTGGCGTTCAACGGATGCCGCGAATGGCCGATGACACGCCCGCCCGCCCTTTCGATCGCGGCACTCGCATCCTGCTCGAGCTGCCAGCCAAACTCGTAATCGGCAGTGATGAAGTACCAAGTGTCGAGCCCGAACCTGACGAGCGCAGAGGCGATACCAGCCGTATTCGAGTATGTGTCATAGGCCCAGTGAAAGCCGGTGCTGGTGCAATCCTTGCCTGTGAGGTCGCTACTCCCGCCGGAAACGGTGACGGCGATGCGACCGTGCTGAGCGGCCAGCTTCTGGCCGGCCAGCGCAACGCTCGAGTTCGGCATATCGAAGATCGCCCCAACGTATTCATCGTCAAACCACTGCGTCGCCAGGGCAGAAGCGACGTCGACCTTGTGCTTGTGATCCCCGAACAGGACACGAATCTTCTTGCCGAGCACCTCGCCGCCAAAGTCCTGCACCGCCATTTCCGCGGCAGCGACGGAACCTGCTCCGGCGAGTGTTGCAAACAGGCCGCTCATGTCCGTTAGCACGCCGATATTGATCGCCGGTTGCCGTAGTTGTTGCGAGCGCGCACAACCCGGCCACGTCGCCGCCGCACCGCCGAGCAACGTGATGAACTCGCGCCTTCTCACTCGATCACCTCGTCGGCGCGCTGCTGAAGGAACCAAGGCACATCGAGGCCAAGCGCTTTGGCTGTCTTGAGGTTGACGACAAGATCGAACTTCGTCGGCAGTTCGACCGGCAAATCAGAAGGTTTCGTGCCCTGCAGGATCTTGTGCACGAGTACGGCGCTACGCCGAAAAATGTCGGGCACATCGGCACCGTATGAAATCAAGCCGCCGGCTTGCGCGAATTGACGCAGCACCGATGCGCTTGGCAGACGGTGCTTAACCGCCAAATCAGCCACTGCCCTGGAAAAGAAGATTCCTTGCACGACCACGGCTTCCGCCCGCTCTTGTGACATCGCAGCGAAGGCGGCCTCCAGCTCGTCAGATCCTCTGGCCATAGCAATGGGCGCGATCTCGATGCCGGTATTGCGTCCGGCGAGATGGACCTGCTCTAGGAGCGGCTTCGTGAATGGATCGACCGGGTTGGCAAGAACTGCCACGCGACGCAGCGAGGGCAGCATCTCCCGCAACAATTCGACGCTCTTTCCTGCCGTCTCGGCGCCCATGTTGGAGAAACCGGTGATGTTCCCGCCAGGGCGCGCGAGACTCTGCACGAGCCCAGCGCCGACCGGATCAGCAACCGCCACCATGACGACCGGAATGGTCGTTGGCGCCTGCTTCGCCGCCAAGGCGCACGGCGTGAATGTCGCCACGATCACATCGACCGGCAGCCGTGTCAGCTCGCTGGCCAACTCAGGCAATCGATCAGTATTCCCGTCGGCCGAACGGACTTCGAAGGCAAGATTCTGCCCCTCTGCATAACCGAACTCGCGCAATCCCTCCCGTAGCGCCTTGGCAAGAGACTGCGCGTCCGCACTCGTCAGCACCAGTGCGCCGATCCGCGCGAATTTTCTCTCCTGCCCCCGCGCAACGATCGGCCACGCCGCCGCGCCGCCAAAGAGCGTGATGAACTCGCGCCTCTTCACTTGGTCACACCTCCATAGGTCGTCATGTCGGAGGCGGCGTAACGCGCGCGACAAAACAGGACATTCGAGCAGCGTGCCATTCGCACGCCGCCGATAGCTGTTCGTATTGTCGAAATTCCGCGCCTACGAGGAACCCGCCCCGTGTAGTGCGTAGAGGTTATCACAATTCAGGCAGCGATATGCACATAAACGGGCTCGCCTGGACAGAGGCTGAAACCAACTTCGCTACTGCAACCTGGGATGCCGGTCGATGTCTCAATTGGGTCAACCTCTGCCGTCTCAGGATTTCTGCGGCACGGCTGCTTTACCCCTGAGACCGGACATAGCTCGGCGCGGTTGGCACGGCAGAAAAGTGCCAACGACCGACGTCGCATACCACCCCTTTGGCCTGCACGCGAAAGATGGTGTAGCGTCAATTAGAGCTGCGAGCGGGACGTGCCGAAGTCCCATGTATTGCAGCAGCGCTCATGCCGTCGGCAGGCAAGCACTCTGAAACGCCAAACGATAGCCATTGCGGGTGCCATCGCATCAGCAATTGCCACGTCCGGAGAGCGCCGATGCCGAGTATCAACATCATCGCCGCCTTTGCGGTACTCGTAGGTGCGATCACGCCTGCCACGGCGCAGGATTGGCCGATCCGACCGGTGACCATGGTGTATCCGTTCGCCGCCGGCAGTGCGGCCGATGCCATGGGACGCATCTTTGCGTCGCGCCTCTCGGAGCTTTTGGCCCAGACGGTGGTCTTCGAGAATGTCGGCGGCGCTGGCGGCATGATTGGCTCCAGCCGCGTGGCGAAGGCGGCGCCCGACGGGTACCAGTTTGTTCTCGGCGGCACTTTCATGGTGCTGAATCAGGCGCTCTACAAAAATCCGCTCTACAACGCCACGACCGATTTTTCGCCAGTCGCGCTAATCGTCGAGCAGCCCGTTGTGCTTATCGCACGCAAGGATTTTCCCGCAAACGATCTGTCGGAGTTCATCGCGTATGCGAGGGCGAACCAGACAAAGATGCAGTACGGCTCGGGCGGGGTGGGCTCTATGCCGCATCTCGCCTGCGAGCTCCTCAATATGGCGATCGGGATCAACACCACGCACGTTCCCTATCGCGGCGGCGGTCCGCTGATGCCGGACTTGATTGCGGGCCGGATCGACTACTTTTGCTCGCTCACGGCGCTCGCGATCCCGCAGATCGAGAGCAAGACGGTGAAAGCCATCGCGATTTTCTCGAAGAGCCGCCTGCCAATCCTACCGCACCTGACATCGGCGCATGAGCAGGGTCTGAGCAATTTCGAGGTCAATCCCTGGTATGCCTTTTTCTTGCCCAAGGGCACGCCCGTGCCCATCGTGCAGAAACTCCGCGAAGCAATCATCGCAACGGCCGAAACTCCGGCCGTGCAGGAGAAGTTGAAAGAATTAGGCTATGTGCTGGTCACACCTGAGCGGCGATCGACCGAATATCTCCGGAAGTTCGTCCAGAGCGAGGTCGAGAAATGGGCTGGGGTGATCAAGGCCACCAACATCAAACCAGAGTGAGCCCGTCGCATCGATGACAATCCCAGGATGACCGCATGTCCGATGTGCGTCACGAACGTCGTTTCCGCGATTTCCGTGGCACGTTCCGCTTACCCTCCAAGACTCGCCGTGAAAGCGGACATTCCGGATCGGCAGCTCCGTGCCAGAAGCGGCTGTGACCAATCGCAGTAAATAGACTCCTTTAGTCGATCACCTCGCCGGCGCGCAGAAGGAATGATTCTGGGATGCTCAACCCGATCGCCTTGGCGGTCTTGAGATTGACGACTAGGTCGAATTTGACGGGCTGCTCAACCGGCAGGTCCGCCGGTTTGGTCCCTTGCAAAATCTTATGCACGTACACCGCGCCGCGCCGGAACAAGTCGGGCACGCTCGCGCCGTAGGACATTAAACCACCGGCCGCCACAATCTCTCTGGTTAGGAACATCCCTGGTAAACGATTGTTGGCGAGAAAATCGATGATCCTGCCGATGCTGAGCTGGTGAAAGGGATCGTTGGTCATCAAGAACGCATCGGCACGCTCCCTGACCATTTCAGCGAAGGCCCTGTCGAATTCATCCGGACTGAGCACCGCGACGGGGAGCAGCTTTATCCCCAACGTCTCTACCGCCACTCGCAACTCTGCGAGCTGGGCAGGATGGGAGGCATTATCCGGATTCCAAAGAAAGGCTACGCGAGAGAGGGAGGGAATAACCTCTTTGAGGAGCTGCAACCGTTTGCCAGCGACCTCTGGGCCAAGGATGGTGTTGCCAGTGATATTGCCTCCGGGCCTGTTGAAGCTCGATACCAGCCCGGCCCCTACTGGATCGCCAACTCCAATCATAACGATGGGGATCGTCGTCGTCGCCCGCTTGGCCGCGATGGTCGGCGGCGTGCCGAACGTCGCGATGAGGTCCACCGGACGATGGACCAGCTCGACCGCGACCAACGCCAGCCGATTGGGCAGCCCGCCGGCATAGCGGTACTCGAAAGCAATGTTCTGGCCTTCCAGATAGCCAAGGTCGCGCAGGCCGTGCCGGAAGGCGTTCCAGACGGGCGAATCGTCGATGATGCCAATACGCGGGGGTCCTCGCCGGCTGCTGCGCGCGCGCCACGAGCGGCCACGCCACCGCCGCACCGCCGAGCAGCGTAATGCACTCGCGCCGCTTCATTCGATCACCTCGTCGGCGCGGGCGAGTAAGGTCGGAGGTACGGTCAGACCAAGCGCCTTGGCGGTTCGAAGATTGATGACCAACTCGAATTTGGTCGGGGCCTGAACCGGCATGTCAGCCGGCTTTTCGCCGTTAAGAATGCGGTCGATGTAAAAGGCTGCGCGCCGGACTTGGTCGGCAACGTCCACGCCGTAACACATCAGACCGCCGTCGGCGACGAGACTTCGGAACGGGTAGAGCGCCGGAACGCGATTCGTCGCGGCCCAATCGATAATCAACCGGCCTGAAATAGTGAGAATAGGATCGGGCATCATGATCAATCCGGTGTTCGGCTGGCCGGCGACTGAGCCGAGGACGCGGGCGATCTCTTCGGCGTTGCGTGCGCTACATTCCAAAGCCTCCACGCCGAAAGCGGGCGCCGAGGTCTCGATGGCTGTCATTATGCGCTTCAGTCCATCCGGATTGCGAAGCACCGCGACGCGCGTCACATTTGGCGCAACCTCCTTGAGTGTTTGCAGCCATTTGCCTCCGATCGCCGGCTCGAAATTCGCGAAACCGGTGAGGTTGGCTCCTGGTCTGCTGAGGTTGGCGACAACGCCAGCACCCTCGGGATCGGAAATCCCAACAAATACCGTTGGAATGGATTGCGTCGCTTGCCGCACCGCGGCCAGGATCGATGTGCCTCCGACAAGAATGACTTCGGGCGTCGCAGCGACGAGCGCGGCAGCGTGAGATCGGAAGCTGTCTGGGTTGCCGGCGGCAAAATGATAATCGACATGAACGTTGCGGCCTTCGACCCAACCCAGTGCCGGCCACGCGGATTTGAACGCTTTAATGCGCGGTGCCGAATCAAAGTCGCCCATGATCACGCCGATCCGGCGAACGCGTCCGGACTGCTGCGCGCGCGCCGCCAGCGGCCACGCTGCCGCGCCACCGAGCAGCGTGACCATGTCGCGCCGTCGGATCATTCGATCACCTCGTCGGCGCGGGCGAGCACCGTCGTTGGAATTTCAAGGCCGAGCGACCTGGCGGTCTTCATGTTGATCACCAATTCGTACTTGGTCGACGCCTCCACCGGCAGATCGCCCGGCTTCTCGCCTTTGAGGATGCGATCGACGTACACAGCTGCCCTCCGGTGTGGTTCGATTGAATCGGTCCCGTAGGAGATCAGACCACCGCCGGTGACGAAGTAGCGTGCGAAATAAATTGCGGGCAGTCGGTGTCTGTCTGCCAGCGCGATGATCAAATCACGATGAACAATCGCCGCCCCGCCCGCAGTCACGATCAGACCGCCGTTCGGCAGGCGCGCCAAGCCCGTAATGCCGCGCTCGATCTCGCCGACATCGTGGCTATCGATCGGACGTAATTCGACCCCGAATGACGGCGCGACCGACTGGATGGCGGCGAACTGGGCCACCCCCTGGGGTATGGTTGCATCTCGCAGAACTGCCGCCCGTGTCACGCGCGGCGCGATCTCCTTGAGCAACTCCAGCCATTTCGCACTGAGACTGTACTCGAATCCCGTGAAACCGGTCGCATTCCCGCCCGGTTGCGACAGACTCTGGACAAAACCGGCACCGACTGGATCAGGCGTCAGCGTGAACACGACCGGCACGCTGCGGGTAGCCTGCAGCAGTACACCCACCACCGACCCGCCGGAGGCGAGAATGATGTCGGGCGCGAGTGCGATTAGCTCTGCGGCATGCCGCCTGCGCGTTTCGTCGCTTCCGGCGGACCAACGAATCTCGATTTGCGCATTGCGGCCGTGTGTCCAACCCAACTGCTGCAGTGCCTCCCGGAACGCCGCAATGCGGGCTTGGCCTTCGGGATCGTCTGCGGCTACGGCCACAAGAACACCGATCCGCCGCATGCGATCACTTTGCTGGGCCCGCGCCGCCAGCGGCCAAACTGCTGCGCCGCCGAGCAGCGTGATGAACTCGCGCCGCCAGATCATTCGATCACCTCGTCGGCGCGGGCGAGCAGCGAGGGTGGAATTTCGAGGCCGAGCGCCTTGGCGGTCTTGAGGTTGACGACAAGCTCGTACTTGGTCGGGGCCTGCACTGGCAGGTCGGCCGGCTTCTCGCCCTTCAGGATGCGGTCGACGTAGCCGGCCGCAAGTCGGTACTGCTGGCTCTCATTGGGGCCGTAGCATATCAAGCCGCCGGCTGCGACGTAGTAGCGGAAGGGATAAACCGCAGGCAGGTTGTGACGAGCCGCCAGCGCGGCAATGAGCGGGGGATGGTTTGCGCCAAAGCCGCTGGCTGTCACGACGAGCCCGCCATTCGGCTGGCCGGCGAATTCAGCAATGCCGCGTTCGACCTCGGCAGCGTCACCCGTGCCGATGACGCTCAACTCCAGGCCAATCGGCGCCACGGTTTGGATCGCCGAGAATTGGCCGATCCCGGCGGCCGCCGCAGCGGTCCGCAACACCGCGATCCGTGTCACGCCTGGCGCAATCTCTTTGAGCAGATCAAGCCATTTCGCACTGATGCTGTATTCAAACGTAAGAAATCCCGTGACGTTTCCGCCGGGCCGCGCCAAGTTCCTGACCAGGCCGGACCCGACGGGATCGATGACCTGCGTAAAGACAATTGGCACGGTGCGGGACGCCTTTTGCAGTTCTAGAACCGCGTTAGTGGTGATGGCCAACACAACATCCGGAGTGGCCGCGACCAATTCGGCGGCATGTTTGCGAAAGTTCTCGACAATGGCACTCGTCCCGCGCGCGTCGATGCGGACGTTCTGCCCATCGGCCCAGCCCAGCGCCTGCAAGGCTTGCCGGAAGATCGCCAGGCGAGCTTTCCCTTCCGGATGATCTGGCGCCGTGTTCATCAGCACGCCGATGCGCCGCACCCGCTCGCCCTGCTGCGTGCGCGCTGCGAGCGGCCACGCCGCTGCTGCGCCAACGCCGAGAAGCGCCATGAACTCCCGGCGCGTCATTCGATCACCTCGTCGGCGCGGGCGAGTAGGCTTGGCGGCACATCGAGGCCAAGCGCCTTGGCGGTCTTGAGATTGATGACCAACTCTATTTTCGTGGGCTGCTCGATTGGCAGGTCGCTGGGCTTTGCGCCCTTGAGAATCTTGTCGACGTAGGTCGCTGCCCGGCGATAGTTCTCTTCCAGCTTGGGGCCGTAACTGATCAAGCCGCCGGCCTCGACGTGGTCGCGATAGCCATAGATCGCAGGCAGGCGGGCAGCTGCAGCCAGCTCGGCAATCCGTTGACGGTACGTGCGAAACACCGTGTCCGGCGGCACCAAGAGCCCTTCGGCCCTCCCTCCCGCAAGGGTCGCAAAGGCGTCGTCGAGCTGTGCGGCGGAACGGATCTCTACAGTCAGCAAGACCGCTTGCGTAGACTGCACTGCATCGCGCGTCGCCGCGATTTGTGGCGCATGCAGCGGATTGCTGGCATTGACGAGGACAGCGACACGCGACAGGCGCGGCATGAGCTCACGCAGCAGATCAAGCTGCTTTGATGCCAGCACGTCGGCGAAGTTGCCCAATCCGGTCAGGTTGCCGCCCGGGTGAGACAGTGACTGCGCCAGCCCGAAGGCGACCGGGTCCGCAACGGAGGCCATCACAATCGGGATGGTGGCGGTGGCCTGTTTGGCCGCCAGATGTGCGGCCAGCGGTGACGACACGATGACGTTCGGGTTGCGGCGAACCAAGTCTGCTGCGAGACCTGGGAGCCGCTCAAGATCGCCGTCGGCGAACCGGTACTCGTAACGGATGTTTTCGCCGTCCGAATATCCGAGCTGTCGCATGCCGCCGCGGAAGCTTTCCAGATCGCGGCGGTATGCTGCCTCTGAGCCGGCAATGAGCACGGCAATCAGGGGTCGCTTGTCCGCCGGCTGCTGCGCGCGTGCTGCGAGCGGCCATGACGCGGCCGCACCGCCAAGAAGCGTGATGAACTCGCGACGTTTCAATGCATGGTGCCTCCGTGCTTCCAACAGAAAGGATAGCACACGTCGGCGCAGGGGAACTCGCTGCGCTGCGGGATTTCAATCCGGCCTACGTCATCAACGGCCCAATGGCGACCTCCGCGTTGAGGCCGTTCCACTCCCAACTGCGGACATCGCTCGGCGCGGTTGGCACGGCAGAAAAGTGCCAACAGCGGTCTTTGCCGCCGTTCGCCGAACGGGCGTTACGGAATGTCTGCCGAACGGCTGCGTGTTAGTCCGGCTTGATGTTCGCC
>Ga0068864_100003852_pt1 | contig 12361 bp, 17 predicted proteins | sample KBSSwiS72_FD_66586 | JGI IMG/M metagenome (GOLD analysis project Ga0068864, IMG submission 66586) | Switchgrass rhizosphere microbial communities from Kellogg Biological Station, Michigan, USA - KBS Switchgrass S7-2 | ecosystem: Host-associated > Plants > Roots > Rhizosphere > Soil ...
CGCGCCGCCTACCGATACGGTGCATCGGCGGCAAGGTTCGCGGCGATCGCGCTTTCCCAGCGATCGCCGTTATCGAGCAGCTTGGCCTTGTCGTAGATCAGTTCCTCGCGCGTTTCGGTCGAGAATTCGAAGTTCGGCCCTTCGACGATCGCATCCACCGGGCACGCCTCCTGGCACAGTCCGCAATAGATGCACTTGGTCATGTCGATGTCGTAGCGCGTCGTGCGCCGGCTGCCGTCGTCGCGCGGCTCGGCCTCGATCGTGATCGCCTGGGCCGGGCACACCGCCTCGCACAGCTTGCACGCGATGCAGCGCTCTTCGCCATTGGGATAACGGCGCAACGCATGCTCGCCGCGGAAGCGCGGGGAGATCGGGTTCTTCTCGAACGGATAGTTGATCGTCGCCTTCGCCTTGAAGAAATAGCGCAGCGTGAGGGCGTGTGCCTTGACGAACTCCCACAGGGTGAAGGATTTGATGATCTGGGCGAGCGTCATGCCGGAACTCCTACGCGCGTCAACATCAGGAAACCGGACACCAGGAACACCCAGAACAGCGACAACGGCAGGAAGATCTTCCAGCCCAGCCGCATCAGCTGGTCGTAGCGGTAGCGCGGAACGGTCGCCTTCACCCAGCTGAACAGGAAGAAGAACAGGAACGCCTTGCCGAGCAGCCAGATGATCCCCGGCACCGCGTACATCCAGCCGACATTGAGCGGCGGCAGATAGCCACCCCAGAACAGGGTCGCGTTGAGCACGCACATCAGGATGACGTTGGCATATTCGCCGAGCCAGTAGAGCGCGAAGCTCATCGACGAATATTCGGTCTGGTAACCGGCGACGAGTTCGCTCTCCGCCTCGGTCAGGTCGAACGGCGCGCGCTGCGTCTCGGCCAGCGACGAGATGAAGAACACCACCGCCATCGGGAACAGCAGCGGGTTGATGAAATTGCCGTTGATCCAGCCCCCGGCATAGCCGCGCTGCGCCTCGACGATCGTCGTCAGGTTGAAGCTGCCGGCCCACATCACCACCGAGATCAGCACGAAGCCGATCGCGACCTCGTAGCTGACCATCTGCGCCGCGGCACGGATCGCCGAATAGAAGGGATATTTGGAGTTGGACGCCCAGCCGGCGATGACGATGCCATAGACACCCAGCGACGACGCCGCGAGCACGTACAGCAGCCCGACATTGATATTGGCAAGCACAACGCCGGCCTGGAACGGCACCACTGCCCACACGATCAGCGCCACCGTGAAGGTGATGATCGGGGCGAGCAGGAACAGGCCCTTGTTGGCCGAGGACGGAATGATGGTTTCCTGCAGGAACACCTTCAACCCGTCGGCAAAGCTCTGCAACAGGCCGAACGGCCCGACCACATTGGGCCCGCGGCGCAGCGCCATCGCCGCCCAGATCTTGCGATCGACATAGATGATCATCGCCACCGCCAGCATCAGCGGCAACGCGATGACGAGGATGCCGATGATTGTGGAGAGGAACCACGCCCAGCCATAGGGCAGGCCGTGCGAGACGAAGAAAGCAGTCATGCCTGAGCACCTTCCCCGGCGAAGGCCGGGGCCCAGTTGGGAACGATCAGTTGGTTGGCCGCAGCGCTAGCTCGCTGGAACCTTTCCAACTGGGCCCCGGCCTTCGCCGGGGAAGGGAAAAGGGGTGCGATCTGCATCGTCACTCCGCCGCCTCCGCGAATGCCTGGCCATGGACCAGTTCCGCCGAGCAGCGCTGCATCGTCGGGCTGGCCCGGCAGATCGCGTTGGTCAGGTAGAAATCCTTGATCGGATAGGTCACCGCGCCCTCGCCCTTGGCGTCAAGCGCCGGCGGGCTCCACGGGAAGGTCACCAGGCCGGTCGTGGCGAGATCCGGACAATCCAGCGCCATCGCCGCGCGCAGTTCCTCGATCGTGTCGAACGGCAGCACCGTGCCGAGCTTCTCGCTCAGCGCGCGCAGGATCGTCCAGTCCTCGCGCGCATCGCCCGGCGGGAACACGGCGCGCTCGCCGCGCTGCACGCGGCCCTCGAGATTGACCCAGGTACCCGACTTCTCGGCATAGCTCGCGCCCGGCAGCACGACATCGGCGACCGCCGCGCCCTTGTCGCCATGATGGCCGATATAGACCTTGAAGCTCTTGGCGAACCTGGAGAAATCCACCTCGTCCGCGCCGAGGAAAAACACCAGCTTCGGCTTGGCCGCCACGACATCGGCGATGCCGCCGGGCTGCGCCCAGCCGAGCATCAGCCCGCCGTTCCGTGCCGCCGAGAAGTGCAGCACGTTGAAGCCGTTCCACGCGCCTCCGTCGGCCAGTGGGCGCACGACATTATAGGTCTTGGCCAGCTTCAGCGCCGCGCCGTGGCCGCCCTTCAGCGCCGCGCCGCCGACGATGACCATCGGCCGGTCGGCTTCCTTGAACGCATCCATCGCTGGCTTGGGCAGCTTGGCGAGCACCGACAGATCGTTGCCGAGCCACTCGACCTTGTAGGTCAGATCGACCTCAGGCCCGATCGCGAAGACCTTGGCGCCCTTCTTGATCGCCTTGCGGATGCGCGTGTTGACCAACGGCGCCTCCCAGCGAAGGTTGGTGCCGACCAGCAGGATCGCGTCGGCCTTTTCGGCGCCCGCAATGGTGGTGTTGAAATTGACCGCCGCCAGCGACGACGTGTCGTAATCCATGCCCGTCTGCCGCCCTTCGAGCAGCGTCGAGCCCATCGAGGCGAGCAGCGCCTTGGCGGCGAACATCGTCTCGCAGTCGAGCAGGTCGCCATGCACCGCGGCAACGCTCTTGCCCGCCTTCACATCGGCGATCGCGGCAAAGGCCTCGTCCCATGTCGCTTCGACCAGCTTGCCGGCCTTGCGCACGAACGGCCGGTCGAGCCGCCGCCGCACAAGGCCATCGACCGCGTGGCGCGTCTTGTCCGAGGCCCATTCCTCGTTGACGTCCTCGTTGATCACGGGGAGCGCGCGCAGTACCTGGCGCCCGCGGCTGTCGAGCCGGATGTTGGTGCCGACCGCGTCCATCACGTCGATCGAGAGCGTCTTCTTGAGCTCCCACGGCCGCGCCTCGAAGGCATAGGGTTTCGAGGTCAGCGCGCCCACCGGGCACAGATCGACCACATTGCCCGACAGCTCGCTGGTCACCGCGCCTTCGAGGTAGGAGGTGATCTGCATATCCTCGCCGCGCCCGATCGCGCCGATCTCCTCGACGCCCGCCACTTCCTCGGCAAAGCGGATGCAGCGCGTGCACTGGATGCAGCGGGTCATCACCGTCTTGACGATCGGCCCCATATATTTCTCGGTCACCGCGCGCTTGTTCTCGGTGTAGCGCGAATGGCCGCGGCCATAGGCCAGGCTCTGGTCCTGCAGGTCGCACTCGCCGCCCTGGTCGCAGATCGGGCAATCCAGCGGATGGTTGATCAGCAGGAATTCCATCACGCCCTCGCGGGCGTTCTTCACCATCGGCGTGTTGGTGAAGATCTCCTGGTTCTCGGCCGCCGGCAGCGCGCAGCTCGCCTGTGGCTTGGGCGGCCCAGGCTTCACCTCGACCAGGCACATGCGACAATTGCCCGCGATCGACAGCCGCTCATGATAACAGAAGCGCGGAATCTCCTTGCCCGCAGCCTCGCACGCCTGGAGCACAGTGGCACCGGCAGGGACCTCGACTTCGATTCCGTCTACTTTCAACTTGGGCATATCAATGTTCCGTATCGGCCAGGCCGAGCCGCCGCTCGATGCGATCGACACGCACCTTGAGATCGGCAACGTCGCTCTGGACGCCGTAAAGCGAGGTCATCAGCCCGCGCATGTGATCTTCCATCGAATGCAGGCGGATTCCTTGCGATATCTGCTCGCGTTTGATCGCGCCGACATCGCTCTGCAATCCCTTGAGAATTTCCAACATCAGATCGGCGCGCTCGTCGGTCACTCCGCCGCCTCCATCATCGGTTCCAGGCCGCCGGCGCCGCCGTTACGCTCGTTGATGCGCCGCTCGATCTCCGGCCGGAAATGCCGGATCAGCCCCTGGATCGGCCATGCCGCCGCGTCACCCAGCGCGCAGATGGTGTGGCCCTCGACCTGCTTGGTCACCTGCTGCAGCGTGTCGATCTCGGAGATGTCGGCGTCGCCGGTGCGCAGCCGCTCCATCACGCGCCACATCCAGCCGGTGCCCTCGCGGCACGGCGTGCACTGGCCGCAGCTCTCATGCTTGTAGAAGTAGCTCAGCCGCGAAATGGCGCGAACGATGTCGGTCGACTTGTCCATCACGATGACGGCGGCCGTGCCGAGGCCCGAACCGAGCGCCTTCAATCCGTCGAAATCCATCGGGCAGTCCATGATCTGCGCCGCCGGCACCAGCGGCACCGACGATCCACCCGGGATCACCGCGAGCAGATTATCCCACCCGCCGCGAATGCCGCCGCAATGTTCCTCGATCAGCTGGCGGAACGGGATGCTCATCGCTTCCTCGACCACGCACGGCTTGTTCACATGGCCGCTGATCTGGAACAGCTTGGTGCCGCGGTTATTCTCCGCGCCGAAGCTGGCGAACCAGTCCGCGCCACGCCGCAGGATGGTCGGTGCGACCGCGATCGATTCGACATTGTTGACCGTGGTCGGGCAGCCATAGAGCCCCGCCCCGGCCGGGAAGGGCGGCTTGAGGCGCGGCTGGCCCTTCTTGCCCTCGAGGCTTTCGAGCATCGCGGTTTCTTCGCCGCAAATATACGCGCCGGCACCGCGATGGACGAACACATCGAAATCATAGCCTGACTTGCAGGCATTCTTGCCGATCAGCCCCGCCGCATAGGCCTCGGCCACCGCAGCGAACAGTATCTCGGCCTCGCGGATATATTCGCCGCGGATGTAGATGTATGCCGCGCGCGCGCGCATCGCATAACCGGCGATCAGCGCGCCCTCGATCAGCTTGTGCGGATCGTGGCGGATGATCTCGCGGTCCTTGCAGCTGCCCGGCTCGGATTCATCGGCATTGATGACCAGGAAGTTGGGCCGGTCGGGCTTGGGTTCCTTGGGCATGAACGACCATTTGGTGCCGGTCGGGAACCCCGCACCGCCGCGCCCGCGCAGGCCCGAGGCCTTGATCGTGTCGATGATCGCGTCCTGGCCGATGGTCATCAGCTTCTTGGTATTGTCCCAGTCGCCACGCGCCATCGCGGCCTTCAGCCCCCAGGGCTGAAAGCCATAGACGTTGGTGAAGATCCGGTCCTTATCGGCCAGCACTTGCGTCGCCCTTCTTTCTACCGTTCTCCTGCGAACGCAGGAGTCCAGGGTTCCAGGCGCAGCGCCCGTGGCTCTGGGCTCCTGCTTTCGCAGGAGCACTGGAGGATATGCCTCGGCTCACCGCCGCCCCGCCGCCTGCTTGACGAACAGATACACCACAACGCCGATCGCGATCAGGATGAGCAGCGGTAACAGGCTGAAGGTCACGCGCAGGATGAAGCCCAGCACGACCAGCCCGCCGATAACGGCCAGCACGGCAATAATCGGATTGACGTCCCTCATGCCCATTCCCCCCGATAATCGTGATTCTCGGATACCATCTCTTTCAGGCTGGTCGGGCCGCCCTCGGGGCAGCTCGCGCGCCTGCCCGTGGTCGAACCCGGCGTCGGCGTCTCGCCCCGCGCCAGCGCCTCGAGCACCGCGGTGGTGCGATCGTAATCCAGGTCCTCGAAATTATCGTCGTTGATCTGCACCATCGGCGCATTGGCGCACACGCCCAGGCACTCGACCTCGGTCAGCGTGAACAGCCCGTCGGGCGTGGTCTTGCCCTTGATCAGCCCGTGATTCTTGCACGCCGCGAACACATCGTCGGAGCCGGCGAGCATGCACGGCGTCGTGCCGCACACCTGGACATGATAGCGACCGACCGGCGCCATGTTGAACATGGTGTAGAAGGTCGCGACCTCATAGACGCGCATGTACGGCACGCCGATCTCGCGCGCGACGAACTCGATCACCGGCACCGGCAACCAGCCCTGGGTGTTGGTCTCGGCACCGACCTGGCGCTGGGCGAGATCGAGCAGCGGCAACGATGCCGACTGGGCGCGCCCGGCCGGATAACGACCGAGGATTTCCTTGGCCTTGGCGGCGTTCTCGGCCGTCCACGCAAACGCGCCCCAGCGCGCGCGGGTCTCGGCCTCGTCGGGAATGTGAACTGGGTCGGCCATTAGCGAATGAACTCCACGCGATCGACCTTGTCGCCGCTGAAGGAATAGATGGACATGACCTCGAACTGGTCGCCGTCGGGCGCCCGCGAGACCTTCTCGTGCAGCACGACCGTCTCGCCGAGCAGGTGGGAGGAAAGGACATCGGCGCGGTTCTGCGGGAATTGCGCGAACATCGCCTTCAGGCCGGAACGCACGCCTTCCTTGCCGCCCCGCAGCACGGCGCCGCGATAGGTCGCCTCGCAGGCGGCGTCGGTCATCAGTTCGACATAACCATCCGCATCCTGCGCATTGTAGAGCGCGATCATGCGGTGGGCGGTGTCGATGCGGTCAGAGTGGGCGTTCGATCCGCTCATTCCGCTTGCCCCTTCCCGGCACCGGAGAATTGGACCCGCAGGTCATCAACATCCATGCCATTGAATGAGAATGCGGCTGTGGGCGCCCGATCAGGTGCACCTTCCGGACACGCCCATTCCGTAACATAAGTCGTATTGCTCGGGCCGTCGACGCCCCTGGTTATCGTCACCGGCATAAATCGCTTCATCTCACAGCGAGCGAATATCTCGCGAAACTTTACGAGGCTGGGTTTCTCGAACACGCCGGCGGTACGCACGATGACGCCCCGCTTCGGCGCATGTTCGGCGGATATCTGCCCCATCCCCAGCCGCGAAAAATAACTTTTAACAGCTTCTACGAACTGTTGATGTCTGGCCTGCTCCTCGGGCGAAGGCATCCGCACAGGTGGCACCGGACTCAACTGAGCAAAGGCAGGCATCGCCCCCGCGACCGCCAGGAGTCCTAAAACTGCTGCCCCCAATCTCACCGGTCACACTCCCCGAACACGATATCGAGCGCGCCGAGGATGGCGGTCGTATCGGCCAGCATGTGCCCGCGCGACATGAAATCCATCGCCTGGAGGTGGCTGAACGCGGTCGGGCGGATTTTGCAGCGATACGGCTTGTTGCTGCCGTCCGACACCAGATAGACGCCGAATTCGCCCTTGGGGCTTTCGGTCGCGACATAGACGTCGCCGGCCGGCACGTGATAACCCTCGGTGTAGAGCTTGAAGTGATGGATCAGCGCTTCCATCGAGCGCTTCATCTCGCCGCGGCTCGGCGGCACGACCTTGCGGTCGAGGCTGGCGATCGGCCCTTCGGGCATCTCGGCGAGGCACTGCTTCATGATCCGCGCCGACTGGCGGACCTCCTCGACGCGCACCATGAACCGGTCATAGCAATCGCCGCGCGTGCCGACCGGCACGTCGAAGTCCATCTTCGCATAGACGTCATAGGGCTGCGACTTGCGCAGATCCCAGGGAATGCCCGAGCCGCGAATCATCGGACCGGAGAAACCCCAGCGAACCGCGTCCTCGCGATTGACCACCGCGATATCGACGTTGCGCTGCTTGAAGATGCGGTTGTCGGCGACGAGGCTGATCGCATCCTCGAACAGCCGCGGCAGGCGCGTATCGAGCCAGTCGGCGATGTCGGTCAGCAGCTTGAGGGGCGCATCCTGATGCACCCCACCGGGCCGGAAATAGGCGCTGTGCATGCGCGCGCCGGAAACGCGCTCGAAGAAGTTCATGCAGTCTTCGCGGATCTCGAACATCCACAGGTTCGGCGTCATCGCGCCGACGTCCATGACGTGGCTGCCGAGGTTGAGCATGTGGTTCGAAATGCGCGTCAGCTCGGCGAAGAACACGCGCAGATATTGCGCGCGGATCGGTACTTCGAGGTCGAGCAGCTTCTCGACCGCGAGCACATAGCTATGCTCCATGCACAGCGGCGAGCAGTAATCGAGCCGGTCGAAATAGGGCAAAGCCTGGGTGTAGGTCTTGTACTCGATCAGCTTCTCGGTGCCGCGGTGGAGCAGCCCGATATGCGGATCGACCCGCTCGACGATCTCGCCGTCGAGCTCCATGACGAGCCGCAGCACGCCGTGCGCGGCGGGATGCTGCGGACCGAAATTGATCGTGTAATTCTGGATCGCGACGTCACCCACCGTCGGGTCGGCGGCATCGGTGCGGCCCTCGATCTTGTCGAGCGTGTCAGCCATGGGCCACCCCAAAAACTCCGTTCGGGCTGAGCCTGTCTAAGCCCTGCCCTTCTATGCCGGCGAGAAGAAAGAACGGCCCTTCGACAAGCTCAGGGCGAACGGTGGAAAGGATGACGATCATGCCGCACCCTTGGGCTTGCGCGGCGCGCGCGGCTTAGCCGCCTTCTTCACCACATCGGGATCGGCCGGCTTCGGCTTGGCATCCGGGCTGGCCTTGCCAGCCCCCGTCTGCGCCGCGCTCTCGGTCGCCTTGGGCGTCGCAGGCGGCGCGGCCGCAGCAGCCTTCGCCGCATCGGCCTTCACAATCTCATCCGCCTTGAGCGGCGTCGGCGCGCCCTTGGCCTCGGGCAGCATGCCCTTCTCGTCGCCCGGCAGGATATAGGCAGCGCCTTCCCACGGGCTCATGAAGTCGAAGGTGCGGAAATCCTGCGCCAGTTGCACGGGCTCATAGACCACGCGCTTCTGCTCTTCGGAATAACGCAGCTCGACATAGCCGGTCAGCGGAAAGTCCTTGCGCTGCGGATGCCCACGGAAGCCGTAATCGGTCAGGATGCGGCGCAGGTCGGGATTGCCGTCGAATAGCACCCCGTACATGTCGTACACCTCGCGCTCCAGCCAGCCCGCGACCGGCCAGATGCCCGTCACCGATGGCACCGGCTTGACCTCGTCGGTCCGGACATGGACGCGGATACGATGGTTGCGCGTCAGGCTGAGCAGGCAATAGACCACTTCGAAGCGGTCCGCCCGGTCGGGGTAATCGACCCCGGCAATTTCCATCAGCTGCTGATATTCGAGGCCGGGCGTGTCACGCAGCCGGGTCATCGTCGCGATCAGGCTCTCGCGGTCGACATGCAATGCCACTTCGCTGACCGCCTCAATTCCCGACAGCAGATTGCCACCGAGCGCAGCGGTCGCCGCGTCGATCACGCCGTCATTCGCGGCATAAGCCGGTGCAGGCGCCCTCACCGTGAGCCCCTCATCTTTCAATAGTCCCCACGCGGCGGATCTTCCGCTGCAGCTGCATGATGCCGTAGAGCAACGCCTCGGCGGTTGGCGGACAGCCCGGCACATAGATGTCGACCGGTACGATCCGGTCGCAGCCGCGCACGACACTGTAGCTGTAATGATAATAGCCGCCGCCATTGGCGCAGCTGCCCATCGAGATGACGTATTTCGGCTCCGACATCTGGTCGTAGACGCGGCGCAGGGCCGGGGCCATCTTGTTGCACAAGGTACCCGCGACGATCATCACGTCGGACTGGCGCGGGGAAGCGCGCGGCGCGGCGCCGAAGCGCTCCAGGTCGTAACGCGGCATGTTGACGTGGATCATCTCGACCGCGCAGCAGGCGAGGCCGAAGGTCATCCACCACAGGCTGCCGGTGCGCGCCCAATGGAACAGATCCTCGGTCGAGGTGACGAGGAAACCCTTGTCGGTCAGCTCGCCGTTCAGGTCGCTGAAGAATGTTTGGTCGGGCGGAATGATCGCGCTGCCCGGGGCCGCTGTGAGTTCTACTCCCACTCGAGCGCTCCCTTCTTCCACGCATAGATCAGGCCGAGCGCCAGTTCGGCGATGAAGATCATCATCGCGATCCAGGCGACCCAGCCGAGTTTGAACACCGTCACAGCCCAGGGGTAGAGAAACGCCGCCTCCAGATCGAACACGATGAACAGGATCGCGACGAGATAGAAACGCACGTCGAACTGGCTGCGGCTGTCCTCGAAGGCGGGGAAACCGCACTCAAATTCGGTCAGTTTCTCCGGCGTCGGCTTGTGTGCCCCAGTAAAACGCGCCGCGATGATCGGCAGCACGACGAACGCGCCCGACAGCAACAGGGCGACGCCGAGGAACAGCAGGATCGGCAGATATTGTGACAGGTCGAACAAGGCCATCTCGCAACTGCGAAGTTATGCGGCGGCTTTAGGAGCAAGCACGGAGTCGGGCAAGGCGTCCAGCCGGTGAGAATGACTCGCAATTAGCGCGGCACTCCGACGCCGCTGGCCCAAAAAGGCGACAATATATCCAATGCAAGATGGCACGGATTCGGGCACAGCGCGAAGACGGTCGCGAATCGCAAACAGCCGCTTTTTGGCTTGGCAACGCTCACAGGGCGGATAAGCTCGGAGCGCTATCACCTGGGGGACCCTGTTATGATCCGTTATATGCTCGCCGCACTGGCCATGGCTGTCGTGCCCGCCACCGCCCATGCGCAGATCACCGCGCAGAATCCGCAGAGCATCGCCTCGGCAATGCAGCGCGCCGGCTATGCCGCGCAATTGACCAAGGACACCGGCGGCGATCCGATGATCACGTCGTCTTCGGGCGGATCGAGCTTCACGGTGTTCTTCTACAACTGCACCAACCATACCGATTGCCGCACCATCCAGTATTTTGCCGGCTATCCCAGCAACACCGTCTCGCTCAGTGTGATCAACGGCTGGAACTCCGAACATCGTTTCGGCCGCGCCTATCTCAGCGACAAGGGCTCGTCGCGGGTCGAGATGGACGTCGATCTCGACGATGGCGGGATGAGCTACGGCTTGTTCGAGGACAATCTGCAATTCTGGGTCGCGACCATGGCCGCGTTCGAGAAGCATATCGGCCGCACCAAATAATCCGTTCGCCTAAATGCGGCGCCGGCATCATTCGTGCCGGCGCCGCGTGTGGGGGAAGCGGCCACCCGCCCACCAACGGCGTCACCTGAGCGCGCCGGCCAATAGCTTGTGCAGTCGCGACTGCAAACCATCATTGGCGGCGAGAAACTCGCTGCGTTCCATCATCTTGTCGCCGCCGCGGAAATCGGTGACGAAGCCGCCGGCCTCCCGGACCAGCAACAGCCCCGCCGCGACGTCCCATGGCTGCAGGTCGGATTCCCAGAAGCCGTCGAAGCGCCCCGCTGCGACCCAGGCCAGATCGAGTGCCGCCGAACCGAGGCGCCGGATGCCGGCAACCTCGGGCGCGATCGCGCCGAAGATGCGGCTCCACTGCGCGAAGTCGCCGTGCCCGAGGAACGGGATGCCGGTCGCGATCAGCGCATCGGACAGGTCGCGCCGCGCCGAGACGCGCAGGCGCTGTTCCTGCACCCAGGCGCCGCGGCCCTTCTCGGCCCAGAAGGCTTCGTCGGTCAGCGGCTGATAGACCATCGCCGAGGTAATCTCGCGCTTGCCGTTGGGCAGAGTCTCCTCGACCGCGATCGAGATGGCGAAGTGCGGGATGCCGTGGAGGAAATTGGTCGTGCCATCGAGTGGATCGACGATGAAGCGCGGCTTACCAGGCTCGCCGGGGATTTCGCCGCGCTCCTCCATCAGGAAGCCCCAGCCCGGGCGGCCCTTGCTCAGTTCCTCGAACAAGGTCTGCTCAGCGCGCTGATCGGCCATGGTGACGAAGTCGGCCGGGCCCTTGCGGCTGACCTGCAGCTGCTGGACCTCGTTGAAGTCGCGACGCAACCGCGGCCCCGCCTTGCGCGCGGCGCGATCGATGATCGTCATCAGGCCGGAATGGGATGGCATTCTGTTTCCTTCCCCCTCTCCCCTTCAGAGGAGAGGGCAAGCGCTCCCCGCGCAAGCGGGGAGACGCGGGAGAGGGGCAGTGAGAAACGGTGTCGTTCGCTACTGCCCCTCTCCCCGACCCTCTCCCCTGAAGGGGAGAGGGAGTTATTGTCAGTCCGCGCGCTTCACGTAAGTCTGTTCGTACACATCGACGACAATGCGCGTGCCCGCGCCGATATGCGGCGGGACCATCACGCGCACGCCATTCTCGAGCAGCGCGGGCTTGTAACTAGACGAAGCGGTCTGGCCCTTGACCACCGCATCCGCCTCGACGATCAGCGCCTCGATCGTATCGGGCAGCTGCACCGAGATCGGCTTCTCGTCATAAAGCTCCATCACCACGTCCATGCCGTCCTGCAGAAAGGCGGCGGCGTCGCCGAGCAGGTCACGCGGCAGCGTCATCTGCTCATAGGTCTGCTTGTCCATGAAGGTCAGCTGGTCGCCATCAGCGAACAGGAACTGGAAGTCGGTGGTGTCGAGCCGCACCTTCTCGACCGACTCCGCCGAGCGGAAACGGATGTTGTTCTTGCGGCCGTCGATGAGGTTCTTCATCTCGACCTGCATGTACGCGCCACCCTT
>Ga0068864_100003855_pt1 | contig 12356 bp, 16 predicted proteins | sample KBSSwiS72_FD_66586 | JGI IMG/M metagenome (GOLD analysis project Ga0068864, IMG submission 66586) | Switchgrass rhizosphere microbial communities from Kellogg Biological Station, Michigan, USA - KBS Switchgrass S7-2 | ecosystem: Host-associated > Plants > Roots > Rhizosphere > Soil ...
GTCAACATCAAAATTGCTTACGCCATAGTCACGAATCGATCCTTTGTCTTTCAGAAACTGAAAAGCTTCGAGAGTCTCCGTGAGCGGTACGTCGCCGCGCCAGTGCAACAAGTAAAGATCGATGTAATCAACCTCGAGCCGCCGCAGGCTTCGCTTACACGCCTCGACCGCACCCCGCCGGCTCGCGTTATGCGGATAGACTTTGCTAACAATGAAGACTTCCGACCGAGGTCGATCTTTAATTGCCTCACCGACGACTTCTTCCGCCCCACCTTCACCATACATCTCGGCTGTGTCGATGAGCGTCATCCCAAGATCTAAACCCAAACAAAGCGCAGCAATCTCCTCCTGCCGTCGTGAACGCTCCTCCCCCATCCTCCACGTCCCCTGCCCCAACACAGGAATCTCGCGTCCCGACGGCAACAACGTTGTTCTTACTTCCATATTTCACCTCGTTGAGGGAATATTAAGCCACAGATGAACGCGGATAACACAGATCAGATCTGATCCGCGTCCATCCGCGTTCATCTGTGGCTCAAATTTTTCGTTCGACGCATCACAAATCAGGAGCACAAAATGAAAACTTTTTACCGTCTAGTAACCGGCATCATCCTTCTCGTCGTAGCGTCGCCGTTGGTTTCATCGCAGCAGAAATCGGAGCCGGCGCACAAGTTGGTCGAGTTTCATATGGCGCTGCTGAAGCACGGGCCAAAATGGACGGCCTCGGAGAACGAGGACACGAAACGTTTGCACCAGCAACACGTCGACTACGTCATTTCGCTACTCGATTCCGGCAAGGCTGTCCTCGCCGGACCGTTCACTGACGATGGTGAGATAGATGGCGTGTTCATCTTTCGTGCGAGCTCCGCCGCGGAAGCGAAAGCCTGGGCCGAAGCTGATCCATCAGTGGCATCGGGCTTCCGCATAGCGGAAATGCATCCGTGGTGGTCTGAAGACATCTTCGCCAAACCAACCAAGCCGATGAAGCTGACGCAAACATTCCTTGCGTTCCTCACGCGCGGTGAAAAGTGGACGCCGGAAAAAACACCCGCAACTGAAGAGATTCAAAAGGGCCACATGGCCAACATCAACCGTCTTGCGGAAATGAAAAAACTAATCGCCGCGGGACCGTTCGGAGACGATGGACGCTTGCGCGGCATCTTCGTATTTCGCGTCGGCTCGTTGGAAGAGGCAAAGACTTTGACCTCGACCGATCCGGCAGTGCAGGCGGGCAGACTCGCGATGGACATTCATCCGTGGATGGTGCCTGAAGGAGTGTTGCCATAAAGTCTATGGAACCACTAGAAGAGATCCTTCAGGAAATCACTTCTTTCGAAACCCAATTGAGTCGCCGTAGCTTTATTGGAGCCGCGTTACTGATTGCGGTTGCAGCAGACGTTTCATTGGGTAAGGATGACAAACGGTTCATCGATGCTGTCGCCGCCACGCTTATTCCCGCCACGGCACTACAAAGCACCGGCATAAATGTGGGCCAAAATATCGATCGACTTCTGCAAAGCGGGAACGCCGATCATCGTAGAAAGGTCACCCGGTTTGTTGCCTGGTCGCAGCGGGCGTCAATTCTGTATGGAGGAGAAAAAGTTGCGCTTAACGCGCGAGGTTCGCGATTCACGCTGGTTCGTAAAATGGGGCGCACACTGTCATCGCTCTGCCTGATCGCGTTCTGGGCAGACGAGCGAGCTCTCACGCTTATCGATGTGCCGGAGGAGAGCGCATGATCAGAAAACTCACAGGGGAACATCGAAGGCACATCTTTTCAGCTCGCGATCTGGACACTTCCGAGAAGTGCCGGCAAGTCGTGCAGACCTACTACGATGCCTGCGTGATTGGCTCTGGTCCAGGTGGCGCGATAGCTGCCGCAACGTTGACCCAGGCGGGTCTCAAAGTTTTGCTGGTCGAGAAAGGGCCGTTTATTCCGCAGGAACAAATCAACTTCCGTGTACTGGACATGTCGAACAGGTTTGGGCATGTCGAAACGACCAGCGGTTATCGCACGGTGCTTTATCAGGGGAGCGCGCTCGGCGGCAGCAGCATGATTTTCGGCGCCGTGGCAATGAAGCTGAAACAATTTGTCTTTGACGAGTGGAAGGAGAAAAGCGGGATAGCGGAAATCAATGCTGAAACTCTGGAGCCTCACTACCAACATATAGCTGAGGTAATGTCGGTTACACGACAGACAAAGGATCTGGAGAATCGACCAAACGCGGTGGTGCGTGAAATGGCCGGGGCACTCGGCAAACCAGACGATCTTGTGTTTGTTAATCGGTATACGAGCGCATGCGCAGGAATTGGTCTTTGCAATTTCGGGTGTGGTGTTGATTTAAAAGGAAACATGAGCAACAGCTTTCTGCCGCTGGCTCTCGAGACCGGAAATCTCACGGTATTGACTGATTGTGAGGCAAGGTCTGTGGTCGGCGAGGATGACAAGGAAGGCTGGACCGCTTCCGCTCTGGCGGTGACGCCGAGAGATGCTAGCAACCGAAGTGCAACTTTGATCAAGGCTCGCCGGATCATCGTTGCTGCCGGTGCGTTTTTCTCCTCCGCTGTCCTTTTGCGTAGTCCGAAGTTTCCCAACCGTCAGGCGATCGGGCAGAAGGTTTACCTGCAACCTCACGCACAAGTGTTTGCGCTGTTTGACAAGCCAATGACATCGCGAGGAACGCTCGCTGATGATCAGTATGTTCCCCATAACGGTGTTCCGGCGATCTACAACTTCCTCGGTTTTCTGCAGGAGCACCACTTTTGGTGGCTGGCCAGTATTCTGTATCCAGCAAGCCTGGCATCGTTTGTCTCGTATCTTCCGCCACAAGATCATTTCGAAATTATGCGGCAGTTTCACCATACGATGAGCCTCACAGTGACTGTGAAAGACGATCCGGCAAAGTCCCGAATTGTGCTGAAGGACGGACGCGCACAACTGGATTTTGAGGAAAGCAAACACGATATCGAATCGTTTCGACGCTGCTTTTTGATGGCTGCTAAGGGATTGCTGGCAGTGGGAGCGCGCCGCGTTTTTCTGCCGTTGTTGCGGCCTCCGGTAATCGAAAAACCATCCGACCTCGGGAAAATTGAGAAACTGAAATTTACTTACAACGATCTGATTTCCTATTCGGACCATACCAGCGGCGGCAATCAGTTCGGGATCGATGAACGGAGAGGAGTAACAAACGCGTCGGGACTTGTGTTTGGAACGACGAACGTTTACGTGGCGGACTCGAGTTTGTTTCCCACGGCGCCTGGAGTAAATCCATCCTGGACGATCATGGCGCTAGCCCGCCACGTAGCTACAGGGATTTTGAGTCGTGGATGATTAGTCTGCCCGCGGCAGCCATTTGTCATACTCAGCTTCCAGCGAACATCGCCGAGCTTGTTACCGTACTGACATGGGTTCAGCTAAAATCATCGTCAAGAGGGTTTATGTATTGTCCTAATTGTGGTCAGCAACAGATCTCCGAGGAGATGAAGTTTTGTTCGCGTTGTGGCCTCGCGCTGAGCGGGTTGGCGGAGTGGCTCGCGGGCGGTCGCGTGCCTGCGAAACATGTCGATGACAAACAGGTTGCCGCATTGTCGCCACGGCGCAAGGGAATGCGCCGGGCGGCAAAAGTCATGTTCTTTAGCGCGGTACTGTTTCCTGTCTTCCTTGTGGGGAGCCTTGCGGTGAACGATGGCGGGCCGATGGCGGTTCCGTTCATCGTCTTTTTTGTGGGGCTGGTGTTGATGCTTTACGCGCGACTCTTCAGCGACAAGACTGCACCCACTTCCAAGCAAGTCGCTCAAACATCCGTTCTAGACCCAACCACAACACGCGGTTCGTTACCTCCGGCAGCTAACATGCCCATGCCCGACTTTGGCCGGCAGCAAGTGAGAACAAACGAGTTGGCCCAACCGCCGAGTGTCACTGAAAACACAACGCGGCTGTTGGATAACGAGTAGCTCTACCTGAGCACTGTGATCTTCGTAATCGGATGAATTTCCCAGGCGGTGGCGCGCCAGTTACTGGGATTGCCCGGAGCGATGTTCTCGGATTCCTCCGCGTGACCGGCATCGAAATACAACCAGCCCTCAAATTCACACCAGCGGCCCACTAACTGCGCCTGTAGAGTTTTTTCAGACCAATCCATTCCCTGTTTGGCGGCCCAATCTCGTATTGGAGGCGTGACCTCAACCACAACGTGCTCACTCTTCGACGCGCCTTTGCGAGTCGCAATCAGAATGTGGACGTCGCGGCCCCAGGGATTAAAGCAGTTTGTTGCTTCATGACCGGCGTTCTCGACGTCGATCACTTCGCCCTGAATCCTGGCAGCACGGCCGGTGGACCAGCGATTAGTATCGTCACCCGGCTTAAGTAACTCAGCGAGCGTGATTCTGGTATCGAAGTCAGCAGCTTGCGGAAGTGCGGTTCTATTCTTCAGGCGATGAAGCTGCCTTGCCCTGCTGGTGAGAGCAATCCCCGCGCTCGGACAATTTTGCGTGAGGACAAGCCAGACCGCGATGAGTAAAGCGATGGCAACGCCGACTGGCAAGAGTGTTCGTGTCCTGGTCAACATCAACACAGATTATACGAATTTACTTAACCAGGACGCGTCAGCTTCAATATCTCCGCAACGAGTGCCTCGGGAGTACACGGCTTTTCAAGATATCCCTGCGCGCCACAGTCGAGCGCAGTCTCAACCTCGAATGGGAACACCGCGCCGGAATAGAAGAGTATCGGAGTGTGTGGATCGATTGAACGCAGGCTGCGGCACAACACGTTGTGAGTGTCGCCTTCGATCCAGTTGTCGAGTAAATAGAGGTCAAACCCACCGGCAGCCGCGAGTTCAAGCGCGGGGCTCGCCTTTTCCACCGAGACAACCTCCCACCCTTCGCTCTCCAAAACAAAGGCGACGAGTGTTCGTGTGTCCTGATCATCTTCGACGTGTAGGATTCTCATAATCGGCACTCCGAAGTTAACGAACTGAACAAAGAAACAGGCAGGAGCGGAGCAACCCTTATTGCCCTTGAAGAACTCCGCTCCTACCCATAGCAACGCACACGATCACCTACTCCGAAGCGTGCGGCGCAACGAGTAAGCAGATTCGCACGCGTCACCACTCGATAGAGTTTGGCCGGGATTAGATTGTCTTGGGGAAAGTAAGACGTTCTGTGGCGATTCAGACAAGGAAACGCGCGGGCTTAGAGAGCAGCATAGGGAGATAGGTTGTACAGCACAGTCGTGGATCGATTATTTTTTTGTTATGGGGGTTTGGAATGATAAGGCAAGGAACAATCGTACGCGCTATCTTACTCATTGCACTGCTATTCGGGGCCACCTGGGGTCAGGACGAAAAGCGTCGCATCGGATCTATTGATTTCTACGGTTACGGTGGTCTCAATCTCGAGCAGATCAAGGCGGCACTCCCTGTCCGCGTGGGCGATCTCTTTCCAGACTCATTCGAGTTGATGGAGGGAATCAACAAGGCTGTCACCTCGGTTACCGGTCGTCCACCAGCGGACGTCTCTCCCGTGTGCTGCGACGCTCAAGGCAACTACATGATCTACATCGGACTTTCCGGCACTTCGATAAAGCCCACCGAATTCAATCCCGTTCCCACAGGAAGCACTCACTTCCCGCCAAAGATCGCAAAGCTTTACGAGCAAATAATGGAAGCCAATACCGCGTCAGTCTTAAAAGGAAATGCGCGAGAAGATACTTCGAAGGGCTATGCGCTCTCGACTATGTATCCGCCGCTGCGCGAGAAACAGTTAGCAGCTCGTGCTTACGCAATCCAACATGAAAAGTTGATCCGCGCGGTGCTGGACTCGTCGAGCGATGCACGTCAACGTATTGTCGCGGCATACCTGCTCGGCTACGCTCGTCAATCGACGCAACAGATCGTTTATCTCGTGCGTGCCAGTCATGACGTGAATGGCGTAGTGCGAAACAACGCGACGAGGGCTTTAGGTGTGCTCGCAAACTCCAGCTCGAGAGTGGCGGCAAAAATTCCCGCCGGCGGATTTATCAGGATGCTCAGTTCAGGTTCATGGACCGATCGCAACAAGGCAACATGGGTGTTGCTCAGTTTGACTCAAAGCAGAGACCCGAAGCTACTCGCGCAATTGCGTTCCGAAGCATTGGTGCCACTGATCGAGATGGCGCGCTGGCGCGGCGGACATGCTTACGACGTCAGAATCCTGCTCGCGCGAATAGCAGGCATTGAAGAAGAGCGCGCAAAACAACTGGCGAGCGCAGACAATATCGACGAAATATTGAAGTCGTTACAATTAGCTGGATCGCCTCCATAACTATTGAACCTAATCGCCCGCAGCACACGTATAACGCTCAGCCTTTCAGACAGTTTCAGGAGAAAAGCTATGAGCACACGTCTACTTATCTCACTCCTCTGTGCGACGTTGAGTATCTTCGTCGCGAGGACTCCGGCAGTTCAGGCGCAAACAATTTCGCTGGACGCTTTGGACCAGTTGAAGCTGGTGAATGTGAAAGCCGAAAAGGTTACCTTCAAAGGTCGAAAAGCTCTCCGCGTTAGCGATCCGGCAGCGGCGGGAGCAGGCGATCAAGAGCAGCTCGTCATTCTGTCAAAGACCGATTTCCAGGATGGGATTATCGAAGTCGATCTCGCGGGAGAGCCTGGATCCAACGCAGGCGAAGGCGCGCGCGGATTTGTGGGAATCGCATTCCGAGTTGCGGCAGACGCGTCGCGCTTCGAGTGTTTTTATCTGCGCCCGACGAATGGACGCGCGGAGGATCAGGTGCGGCGGAATCATTCAGCACAATACATTTCGAATCCCGGTTTTCCATGGCACATGCTGCGCAAGGAGTTTCCGGGGAAGTACGAAACGTATGTCGATCTGGTCGCGGGTGAGTGGACCAAAGTAAAGATCGAGGTGCGCGGCGAGCAAGCACGCCTCTACGTAAACGGCGTGGAACAACCTACGATGCTCGTCAACGATCTCAAGCAGAAACAGAGCAAGGGAGCGATCGCGCTATGGATTGGACCGGGAACGGTCGCGCACTTTTCTAACGTGCGAATCTCACCGTAAGGTGGCCTCGTACGCGTACCAGATGCCGAAGCAGATGCTCAGGACGGCGGCGAGGGTTTGTATGCCCTGGTGGAGGTGAGTCAGTTTTCGTGAAGCGAGCGCGAAGGGCAGACCGATTATTCCCGACATCAGGAGCATTCCGACGATCGAGCCGACACCAAAAGTCGCGACATAGAGGAAGCCGATCCACGACGAACTAATTTGCGTCAGCACCAGCAGGGTCAATGCTCCGGAGCCTGCCAGTCCGTGCATCATCCCAATCAACACCGGCTTCCATCCGAGACGCGACACTGCGTGCGAGTGCTGCGAATGCGCGGCGGGTTCGTGCTTCGTCTCTGCTTCGTGAAAGTGAACGTGCGTATGCGATAGTCCGTTGTGACTATGTTGATGTACGTGAATTTCGCTGTTCTTCCGCAAGGCGCGCCGGAGTGCACTTATGCCTAGACAAATGATCATGATCGCGACGCCAAGCTCCAACCAACCACTCACACTTTCCGGAATGGTGATGCGCAACGACAACACGACCGCCGCGATGACCAGTAGCGAAGCGGTGTGTCCGAGGCCCCAGAGCGCACCCACCAGCGCCGAATGAAAAACATTCCGGTGCTGGCTCACAATTGTCGAGACGGCAACGACGTGATCGACTTCCGTGGCGTGTTTCAAGCCAAACACCAGTCCAATACTCAAAACAGCCAGCATGCTCAGCGAGCCCAGGTTCTCTAACATATTCGTGGTAGTTGTTCTCCCACAATCATATCTACAGTACGCGCGCCGCCAAATCCAGCCCGCATCAGGCATTACGCGCCAGGATGTCGAACCGACCCTTTACCTCGTTCTTGATCTTCAGTGTGCCACCCGCAACTGAGACCAGCTTGATCTTGTAGTCAGTTTGTTTGATGACGAAGTCGCCTTTGGTTTTCAAGCCGTCGTTGTTCAAGGTCACTTCGCAGTTGATCGAAATGTTGCTTTGCGTCACGCCGTGCAACGTGAGGTCGCCGATTACGCGGGCGCGATAACGACCTTCTCCGATTCGACTGAGCGAGACGTTATTACTTTGAAAGACGATCTCGGGAAACTTGCCTGTCTCGAGCACCTCGTCGCGCATCGTGCGCTCGATGTCCTGTCGATCCTTTTCCTTGACGTTGTTCACCACGCGAAGCGAGTTCGCATTAATAGTCAATTTCAACGATGCATTCTCAAACGTCTCCGGCACAAACGACGCTTCGCCCTGAAAATCCTTGACGCCAATCACCGGATCGTGGCCAAACATCGACAGCAATCCCTCCGCAAACGCCTGCACGGTAAACTTGCTGGCTGCGGGATTGAGTCTATAGTGGACGAGTCCGGTTCCGGTTTCAGGCATCGATCTCCTTGATCGGTTGCTGCATGAGTTCAGTTATGGGTTTGTTGGGGGCGCTATTGTAGTACGGGGAGAGGTGGAGTGGTAAGTATTGTCGAGAAGTCACTGTCATTTTGACGGATAGCTCAGCAGAGAGTACTGGTGAATTAGCCTCAACTCTGATAAAGTGATTGGCCCAGACTCAAATAGATTGGAATACCTCATGGCAAAAAATTCTGCAGCCAACAAGAATAGTGTAACTGCCCGCTCAAAGAGGACGAAGAAGTATGTCCCTAAGTACTTGCACGTTGCTTATCGTTATCCGGAAGGATGGATCATCCATAACCAAAACTACCGCACGCTTTCCACTCATGACACTCGGCGTGAAGCAGTTGAAGTAGCGCGCCCGCTCGCGAAGAAAAACGAGTTCACGCTGGTCATTCACCGTCGTGACAATCGAGTCATGAAGTGGGAGTCATACTATCGCGGTCCAAAGCCGCCCCCACAACCACCTAAGGTCATGTTCCCGACGGACCCGCCTCGAACCACTACAGTGGAAGCTATAGATAGAGCGATCATGGAGATAATTGAGGAGCGACGTAATAAGGAAGCTAAAAAGATTGAAGTCAGCGAGCGGGTCGTTCGCAGAAGTAAGTCGCAACAACAGTCGAAAGTAGGTTTGAAGAGCGCCTCACAACGCTAACAAATGAAGTTGAGTACTCGCCACTTTCTTCACAAGGACGAGCATTATGGCAAAACCATCGCGCCTCCCCGCGAACTACGAAAGAAACGTTTTCATCAACTGCCCTTTCGATGACGAATATAAATCTCTCTTCTATGCAATTGTGTTTGCGGTAAATGACCTGGGGTTCAAGGTCAAATGCGCTAAGGACGAGAGTAACGCCGGTAAGAGCAGAATTGAGAAGATCCGGGATTTGATTGCAGAATGTAAGTTCAGCATTCACGACATATCCCGAGTCGATTTGGATTCAGTTAATAAGCTGCCTCGCTTCAATATGCCGTTCGAGTTGGGTCTCGACCTGGGATGCAGACAATACGGAAAGTCCTACCATCAAGGAAAAGTGGTTTTGGTGCTCGAAACGGAACAGTACCGTTACCAAAAATACATTTCCGATTTGGCAGGCTGTGACCCAGTTGCTCATCACGATTGTGAGGAAGATGTAATTGATCATGTGCGGAACTGGTTACGAATGGCGCTTGATCCAGATTCGGAAAAAACTCCTAGCGGTTCTCTGATTTATCAACGATACCAACAGTTTCAGGTGGACCTTCCCTCCCTCTGCGCAAGTTTTAATTGGAACGCAAATAATTTGCCTTTCTCAGATTTTGCCTGGAGTGTTGCCAGATGGATAGCCAGGAATCCAATTCCTTCGACGTGAATTGGTAGCATTGAGACGCGAAAGGAGAGTTTCTTATGAACCAGCGAGGTTTCGCATCAACCATAACCGATCGAGCGTGGGCGATTCTGTTTGCGCGTCTGGTACTCGGGCTCATTTTCTTCATGGCCGGGGTAATGAAGGTGTTTCAACTCGGACCGCTCAACCACGCTCGCAAGTATTTCCTGCCGTTTGCCGATACTTTTCTGCCGGTCTGGTCGCTCTGGGCAACCGGTGTTGTAATTCCCTTCATTGAACTTATTGCCGGAGCAATGGTAATACTTGGACTGCGTGTTCGCGTGGCGTTGATCGCACTTGGCTTTGTTTTGGCAGTCGTCACTTTTGGGCATCTGCTCCATGACGCGCTCTATGAATTTCACACACACGTGATACCGCGGCTCGCGTTGCTACTGTTCGTTCTATTATTACCACGAGAAGACGATCGATTCTCGATTGATTACTTTCTCTCAAGGCAGGCATGTTGAATGAAGTTACTAATCGCACTTGCAGTCTTAATCTCTTCTTTTGCTGCGCCCACATACGCACAAGACACCCACACGAAGCTTGAGGGACAAGTGGTTTGTTGCGCTGAGTGTTGGGCTGAATCCGATCGCACCAAAGTCGAATACGGCACAACAAAAGATCTTTTGAAAGCGAAGTCGTGTGTTGAAGGCGGAGAACCGACCTTGCTCGCAGTGCGCGAAGGCGAGAAGTTCAAGCTGTATCAACTCGCAACCGGCAAGTTTCGTTTGCCTGGAAAAAATTGGCTGGAGTTTGTTGGTAAACGCATCGCCGTCGAAGGCACGATTCAAACCAAAAAAGAAACCGAGCTAATCCGTGTAGACACTCTCGAGGTACTGGCGCCAAGTCTTGCTGAGCGCGAGGCCGCAAAAGTGTCCGGCCAGGAAGTCGATCTCACACTGAAAGATCTCTCAGGCGTCGAACAAAGCCTGACTGCTCTCAAAGGCCGCATTGTGATCCTGAACTTCTGGGCGACTTACTGTGTCCCCTGTAAAAAAGAGATGCCTGACCTCGCCGCCATTCAAAACGAGTTCGGCGCATTGGGAGTGCAGGTCATCGGCGTGAGTACTGACGATCCGGAAAGTCAAAACAAGGTCGTGCAGTTCGTGAAGGAAACAAAAATCAACTTTCCGATTTGGCTCGGCGGCTCTACGGACCACATGCATCGATTCGGACTCGGCGCAGCGCTGCCGGGAACGGTTGTGATTGGACGTGACGGACGAGTCAAGAAAGTAATCTCCGGCGTCATCGATCAGGCTGTATTAAGAAAACAGATTGAAGCACTGCTTGATGTTCCGATCGCGAAGACAAACGTTGCGATAAGCGAGCGAAAGGCCGAGGTTTCAGCAGTTCCGAGTTGACCGCTTTGACCGGGCGAAGGTCGCGCCGTGAGCGGGGCAGGAGAAAACAATTACAAGTGGACGTACAGCGTTCGGCTGATCGCGAATCAGATCGACCGCGCGACGTGGCGCAACACTCTCACTTACCGTTTTCATCCTCGGTTCACGGCAGGCCTGGAGTACAACCCGCTCGCGAAGAAGGTTAGCCCGCTCGCAAACCTCGTCGTGTTAACAGAGACTCACGCGCGCCCCGCATTGATCGTGGGAACGAGCTCGGATCGAATCGGCACACCGTCGGGACAGTCGTTTTACGCAACGATTAGTAAGAACGTGAAGCACTACACAAGATTACCGGTGAGCCCGTACATCGGTGTGGCGTACGGTACGTTCGAAGATCGTGCGCGTGTCATCGGCGGCTTGAATATCACATTCGACGAGCATTGGAGCTCAACGATTTTGTTCGACGGTGTGCGCGTTCATCCGCTGTTGAATTACACGCATGGTCGCCACCAGTTCGGAGTGATCTTGGAACGCGGCCGGAATCCCGGCGCGAGTTACAGCATCTCGTTTTAAGCCACAGATGAACACAGATCAAAGCACGGATTTTGCTTCTTTTCTCACGGCGCGTGCGTCCTTGTCATCGCGTAGGGCGATGAAGCGTGAGTGTCGCAGGTGATTGCCTTTTGACATAGATAGAAGGAGAGACCATTGCTCAAACGATTCTTGCGAACAGTCGCGGGCCTACTTATGGTGACAGCATTTCTTTCAATCCCCGTACGAGCGCAGCACGCTGCAACGCCCGAGGATGTGACGCGAGGTTTTTATTCCTGGTATTTGCATCAACTCAGCCGCGAAAACATGAATCCACTTAAACAGAAAACGACTGCATTGAAGTATCTGACGCCACAGCTTTATGCAAACGCGCCAAGGCTGATCCGACGTATGGACGCGGACATTTTTATATGCGCACAGGATTGGGACAAAGGTTGGGAGAAAAATTTCAGCGTCAGCACACCGCAGATCAAAAACGGCAGCGCTACCGCAACGGTGACGTTACCCTCCGGTGAGCTCGATAGGGTCACGATCAACGTCACGCTGATCAAAATAGCTGCTGGTTGGCGGATTAATAAAGTCGCGTGCGCGAATTGATCGCTTAGAAGAACGTCTTCGAGTCGGCTGTTAAACTCATTCAACCCTCTA
>Ga0068864_100003856_pt1 | contig 12352 bp, 12 predicted proteins | sample KBSSwiS72_FD_66586 | JGI IMG/M metagenome (GOLD analysis project Ga0068864, IMG submission 66586) | Switchgrass rhizosphere microbial communities from Kellogg Biological Station, Michigan, USA - KBS Switchgrass S7-2 | ecosystem: Host-associated > Plants > Roots > Rhizosphere > Soil ...
AATAAAATTAGCAGTATTAATTTTCTATTAAGTCTGTTTAAACAAATAGCCTCAATTTTATACTCCTGCCTTTAACGGTTAGGTTTGCAAAAAATTACCGGAATGGACGCCAACGTAAGGAAAATACTGATAGCTGATGATGAACCGGATATTCTTGAAATTTTAAAGTACAATCTTAGCTCAGAAGGATACCAGGTGATCACTGCGAAAGATGGTGATGAGGCTCTTGACCGGGCAAAGTTTTTTCATCCCGATATGATCGTCCTGGATATTATGATGCCAAAGAAAAATGGGGTTGAAGTATGTGAAATCTTACGCAAACAACCGGCCTTCCGCGAAACATTGATCTTATTTCTAACTGCATTAAGTGATGAAGGCACACAGGTAAAAGGGTTGGAAACAGGAGCTGACGATTATGTAAGTAAACCAGTAAGTCCTAAGGTTTTTTTAAGTAAAGTGAATTCATTATTCCGGCGCTTAAAAAAATCAGAAAATAAGGTCATCAAAATAAATGGGTTGGAGATCGATCCAGAAAGATTTGTTGTGATCTATGAAGACAAAGAATTCACACTGGCAAAAAAAGAATTTGAACTCCTTTATCTTCTTGCATCAAAGCCGGGTCGTGTTTTTTTACGCAATGAAATACTCAGCCAGGTATGGGGCGCCGAAGTAATAGTTGGCGACAGAACCATTGACGTGCATATCCGCAAGATTCGCCAAAAACTAGGACTGGATTGTATAACGACTGTAAAAGGTGTAGGGTATAAATTCGAATTATAGAACAAGTTTCCGGTTTCCAGTTACCGGTAACATGAAACCGGAAACAAGTAACTTGTGTTATGTTCTCTTTCAAAAATCTTTCTCCTCGTCAGCTTTCTTTTTTAACAGCGCTGGCAATCGCATTGTTATTTTCTATAGTTATTTACTTTGTCGATTACAATTGGAAGATCTCTTTATTGTTATTTGTTGTATTACTTGCCGCCAGCTATGGTATTATTTCTTTTACACTGGAACGTTTTATTTACCGAAAAATAAAATTGATCTATAAGCTCATCTCACAAACCAAGGCTACCCGGCGGGAAGAGACCTATTATAAATATATTTTACCGCAAAAGAGTATTGATGAAGTGAGAAATGATGTGGAAGCATGGGCCGAAAAAAGAAATGAAGAGATCGAAGTACTAAAAAGAAATGAACAATATCGTAAAGAGTTTCTTCAAAATCTTTCACATGAATTCAAAACACCGGTGTTTGCTATACAGGGATATGTGGATACCCTGCTGGATGGTGCTTTGAACAATCCTGAAGTGAATAAAAAATTTTTAGAAAAAACATCCCGCAATATCGAGCGGCTTACCAACCTGTTGAAGGACCTGGACGAGATCACCAAACTGGAACTGGGTGAACTGATCCTGTATAAACAGAATTTTATTATTCAGGATCTGATCAAAGAGGTTTTCGAAGCTGTATCGATAGATAGTGAACAAAAAAATATACAGCTGGGAATTAAAAAAGGATGCGAATCACCGTTTACTGTATTTGCTGATAAAGAAAAAATAAGACAGGTATTGCATAACCTGGTAGAGAATTCTATCAAATATGGAAAACCAAATGGAAATATCACGGCCAGTATTTATAGAACTGCCGATAAAAAAGTGCTTATTGAAATAAGTGATGAAGGGATCGGCATTGGTGAAAATGATCTTGCAAGAATCTTTGAACGTTTCTATCGTACAGAAGAGGGGCGCAGTCGCGATGTGAGCGGAAGTGGTTTAGGGCTTTCCATTTGCAAACATATTGTGGAAGCGCATGGTGAATCCATTCATGCACGCAGCACTGCTACAGTAGGAACTACGATTGGTTTTACATTAGAGTCAAGAAGAGATTAACTAAACTAAAAGGTTCGAAGTTTTTTCCACGACCGAGACACTTAGATACCAACCCATCAGCAATATCAATGCTGCGCTGGTCGCATTGTTCTTGATATTTTTATTCAAAGAAAAATCAACAGCTTTTCTTTCCGGAAGCAAACAACTGACCACGGGCGCCTGGGAAGATTCGTTATAGAAAAGTATCCTGGGATGACCAGAAGAATCGATCACATATCTGAATTCTTTATTTTCGATCTGGATAAAGCCTTCACTGCTGATCTCATTTTCATAACTCAATTGCCCGAACTCCAAACCATATTCGTTTAATATAAGAATCTTATTTTTAAGCGCCGATGCGTTGTCGATCATGAATGCTCTTTTTTCGCCTTCCAAAGATATCCGGGCAGTATTGGTATGATAATTAAATTTCAGATCTAAAACCGGAGTATCCTTTTCTAATAAAGTGTAATGCTCAAAAGAAAGAGCATTTTGATTCATGATCCATTTCATAACAAGTAACATTTATAAATTGAATATAGGGTCTCTTATTATTACAAAAATCAGGTGTGTAAAAAAATAATTGAAATTTAATATTGACCGGACTCAAGGCAATTTGAAAAACCCTTACGATCAATCATCTTCCTCTTCCACTTCATCCTGATCCGATGCGTTACTAACTTCTGTAAGTTTTTCTTTACTATTTTTTTGAGATATATGCTTTTTCAGATTTTTATCCAATACCATACCAGTATTTCGTTTTTCTTTTTTCCTCGTTTCTTTCTCTAATTTCTCTTTCATTTTTTCTGACGCATCAATAATATCTCCGGCCAGGTTTTTTGCTGCTTTCCTCAGATGATTTGTATATCTTTTTTCCTCCATTGCAGGCCGGTAACCTTTCAAAGCTGCATCCAGTATAGCAACCAATGTCAAAGCAATTTTTTTCCTGGAAAGTTTGGGCTTCCTTTCTTTTTTATCCTTTTTGGACATAAGCTCCCGTTTTGAGCTGGCTAAGCTAATATTACCATCTCAATTTTCATATTAAGTTTTTCGGGGACATAAAAAAGGTCCCGCCCGGGACGGGGCTAACTCCAACTCTATGGATTTCACGACTCAATAGTTAATAGCGCAGTTTTGCTAAACAGAGACCAATTCACGGGTGGCATAATAATGTTTTGTAAACCTTGTAATAAGACGCTGAATCAATTCATTATAAGAAATACTATGATGCCTTGCAATAAGCGGAAGAAAGCTTTTGTTCGGCTCCATATTCGGCATCGCATTTACATCGAGTATATAGAATTTCTTTTCAGCCAATCTTATATCCGTCCGGCTCATACCATGCAACCCCATATGTTTATGAAGGCTCAGTATTGATCTCATCATTTTCTTTTTTATGGTTTCCGATAAATACGGATCAAATTTTACAGTTGTACGGCCGGCTGCATTACCCGCAATGAACTCTTTTTCATCAATATTTACGGGAACAATTTCGGCAGGCGGCAGACATATATAATCTTCCGATTTTGCTGTTGGTACAACTGCAACCGTAAACTCCCGCCCATAGATATAAGGCTGAATCAGGTTTTCATCATTCAATACCTCTTCTATCGTGATCTCATTATTTTTGAAAACCCGGATACCACGGTGAAGACTTCCGTACCGCGGCTTTAAGATCATAGTTTCTTTATTACTCAGCACCTCGTCAAGCTTCAACAACGCAGGCGTATCAATATCCAGTTCGTTGCACAATGCCGGAAGCTTTGCTTTATCCATTGCCAGCATTTGACTGTTCCAGGTGCTGCTAGCATGCGGTATCGAATAAGCATCGAGCCATTTTACAACATCTGCCTGTGAAATACTATCATACCCGTAACATAAATTAATTACGAGATCAAATCTCTTCAAAAGATTAACTAATGATTCATCAAAGCCGGTGAAGTGCGTGATAGATGTTTTATAGTTTAATGAAGCCGCATTCAAAACCGCGACTAAGGTATCCGGTGTAATATTTTCTTTCCAGGGAGTAAAGTCAGATTCTGTATAAAGAATCATTAAACGCAAATCTTTCTTTGACATTGGCAGATCTTTAAGACTGTAAAATAGAAAGGCAGTATGTCTTTTATGTTATGCCAAATTGAAATTTGTATGAGGTCTTAAAGTTTGATCATTATCTATTAAATGAGATGGCCTCAGCTATTACATGATCTGCTTCGAATTTTTCATTGAGTAATAAAGCAATAGTTTGTGCTAATTGCTTCTGGTAGATCTGCTGCAGTTCTTTTATTTCCCCAAGCGGTTGGATACCCGGACCTATTACAGCCAGCCAGGTTTGCGACGACCCTTCAGTAAAATATCCATGCTTTGCCCATTTTGCAGGTTTCTTGCCCCGGCCATGATCGGTTGTTATTATAAAAATTGTATTGTCTTTATAGCCAGGCGTTGTTTGTACCCAATACCAGAGTTCTGAAAGCATTTTATCAAAATTGTTTGCCTGCTGGAGGTATAGATCATAGCGACCATGATGTGCAAACTCATCTGTTTCACCCAGCCCGAGGTATAAAACTTTGGGCTGTTTCTTTTTAAGATATTCCTTTGCCGCTTCAAATGTCAAAGCATCATGTCTTGTTTCTTCTTTTTCAAATACCGCATCCTGCTGTACCCTATTAATTAATTGCTGGGTTATACTTAATGAATCGTCTTCTATATTTTCATAGCCTGCATTGACAGGCAAATCATTTCTTTCTTTGTTCAAAATATAAGGAAACACATCCCAGGAAGTAAAAACAGCTACCTTTCCTTCATAAGCTTTTGTTGCATTAAGATATTCGAGTACATTGATATTAGCATTATTGATCTTCTTATTCGAAGAAACAGTAATATCATCATCACCTGTAAAAATCTCATTATATCCCGGGTAAGACACTGCCCAAGTATTTGAAATATTTACTTTATTATCGTATACCCTGTTTCCGAATAATTGTCCTTTTTTAGCTAAAACATTCCAGAGAAAGGGCATCAGTTTCTTTCTTCTTATACCAGGATCACTATTCCAATATAATAGTTGGGCAGTAGCCGTGTCTAATGTGCAGCTTTCATTATTAATAAGTGATGAGTCGGCTCCTGTAAATACTTCCTGCCATCGAAAACCATCCGTGGTGATAATGAAAAGATTCCGGGTGGGTTGAAGGGATAGATCTTCTTTTTTGCTTTTTGCTTTTTCCTGCTGAGCGTTTGGGTGCACCGTTGTCAGCAGGAATACGCTGATCAAAAGATTTTTCATTGTGTAACGGGTTGTAGGCAAAGTTCATTAAACACATGTGAACTGGTTATTACCAAAAGATTAGTTGTTTGTTATTATTTGCAATTATTATTTTACCGTTTCATTCTTGAAAAGCCTGATTTCCTTTTATATAATAAAAATGTTGAAATAAGACCTAATTCTTCGGCTGTTACTTTTTCATCCGGCATATTTTCTTCATGCTGACCATTTGATACTCTTAATTCATATCCTTTTAATTCTTCCGTGCTGAAATCAGGAATGAATTCTTTCTTCCCTTTTTTTATATTGTGACACTGAGCGCAGTTGATCGCATACAAGATCTTTCCCTTATCACATATTTTCATAAACTCTGTTTTAACGGGTTCAGCCATCGCTTCGGGAAAATCATATGTTAGTTTCACCTGTGATGCACAGGCGACCAGCGTTACAGCGACACTAAAAAATATAAACAGTTTGATTTTCATACTACTTCTTTAATATTCTCCACCGACCTTACGTGTATTTAATATTTTGTTTTTTGACACAGGCAATTCTTGAGGAGGGTCATCAGGTAAGATATTTTCACTCAGCGATCTTATAAACTCAGCGAGGCATTTTTTCTCCTCGCCTGATAATTTCAATGAGTCTGAGGCCAGCGTTTGATTATTTATTTTTAATCCTTTTCCCGCTCCTCCCCCTGCATCATAAAAATCGATCAGCTGATCTAAATTCTTAAATACGCCGTTATGCATATACGGTGCTGTATGAACCGCATTTCTCATAGAACCGGTCCTGAATGCATGGAGCATTTCACCAGCAGGATTTATTCCATACCTGCCACTATCTGTGCTCAACTTTTTAAAAGAAGTATCAGCCGGCACACCCAATACTTCAAACTCAGAACCGCTATAGGGTGGTTTTACACCGTTGAATTGCGGCACAAAATGACAGGTGGCGCATTGTGCTTTACTCATAAATAAATTGAAGCCTCGTCTTGCTAAGGGATCAATAGCTTTATTTTCATTCATGGCTTCATCAAATGGCGAGTAATAGTTGCTGAATTTGGAATAATAAAAAGTAATAGCAGAAACAATGTGATCAAAGCTGATCTCCTTCTCCTGCGGTGTATATTTTAGTAATGCACGAAACCGATCTTTATATTCTGAACAACTCAATAGTTTTTCCATTACATCCTTTTCTGAACAACCCATTTCAATCGGGCTTGTAATTACATTTCTTGCCTGTTCCTGCAGCGAAATAAATTTTCCATCCAGCATGAGCAAATGATTAAATGATGCATTGATCAGCGTGGGTGTATTTCGTTGTAAAAGATCTTTGCGGTTAAATTGAAGCGATGTTGAAGTTGCTGTATCAGTAAAATATTCCGTTGGTTTATGACAGGAAGCACAGCTACGCAAATTATTACCGGATAAAATCGGGTCGTAAAATAAAAGTTTTCCCAACCTGTCTATTTCTGCAAGAGCAGTTTCATCCGTTACACGCAAAAAAATACCTTTCGAATGCTGGGCATTGTACAAACCCTTGTTGAAAACTGTTATTTCTTTTTTATTCAAAGAATAATCAACGAGGCTCCTGCTGCTCACACGGTATTGGTTTATCAATCGCTGATTGAGAAGAAAAAGCGGGTTGATATATTTTTTAATAAAGCTAAAATGATCAAACAAACTGTAATTAGAAGGTTGCTCATCAGCAAAGCTGATTGCGCTATTATAAAGTTCGAGGTAACCATTCGGTAAAGAAGCACCGGGGAAGCTTTCATTAAACGAATTATAGATCTGCTTAACTTCTTTAAGCATTAATCGCAGTTCCGGAATTATTTGGAATGTATCAGGACATTCAAATCCTGTAGTATAAATGGCTGCAAGATTTAAAAGGAAAAGCCTGTTACATAAATAAAAATTAGAATAAGACTTAAACTCACTGGTGATCGAGTCCGCGCTATATGTTTCAGTAGCTTTGATTGAGGCCCCTATCAACTTAGCCAAAGAATCTTTATCGGCGTTTTCTTCTTCTAAATATAATGCTGCCAATGTAAGACCTCCACCTTCTCTCTTATAAGGTTTTTCAAATTTCTCAAATACTTCTGTTTCCCATTCCACCGGCAGCGACCCGTTTATTTTTTTATAAGCGATCGGCTCCATATACCGCAGCCAGAAATCCAGTCCTTTTAAACAATTCCTTGCTTGCTGCAATTCTTCTTTTATTGTAATAATGCCTGTTGCCGAATGCAGATCCGCTTTTTCAATTACAGCAAGTAACCTGGACTGGCAACGTTTAAATTGATCCAGCCGCTCATAGTATGTCGCTACATAAGAAGCAGGATCCTTAGACCTTTTAAAAGATACTGCTATAACAAAGGACGTAGCGACAATTAAACCTAATACAAACCTTTTTTTATCCTTCATACTCGTTTTCATTTTAAAATTCAAGAGGGCAGCCTGTAAAAACAGGCGCCCCTTGAACCAGATATTTATTGAGCTTCTTAGCGGATAACCATCATTTTTATTTTTGCCCGGGTATCACCATACGATACCTGTACGAAATAAGTGCCTTTGCTTAAACGTGCAGTGTTAATATCTATAAGTTGTTTTCCCGCACTTACATTTTTTCTGAAGGCATTAATAACAACCCGTCCTTCCATATCTACTACTGAAACTGTGACTTCTTCATTTCTTTTAAGCGTTAAGGAGACAATGGCCTTATTCGTAGTGGGATTGGGATATAACGTAGGCGTAGTATTTAGCTCTTCTTCATCTATAATCTTTGAACTTGTTGTGATTGTTTCATCGCTGCAACTACCCAGCTTATCACTATGCGAAAGATGATCGGCTACTGCATTGGTTGATACCGAAAGCGTATGGCCATTATGACAAATGAATACTTTATTCTTGACACCGTCACGAATGTCAATTACATTAACTGTTTTATTTACATTGATTGCGCAACCAAAAGCATTTGCTATTCTCACTGTATAAGTAGTCGTGGCTGTTGGACTAACCATTACAGAACTTGTAGTAGCGCCACCATTTGACCAACTATACGAGTAGGGAGAATTAGCAGAAGGAACGGTGGTATTAAGTGTGACCGTTTGCGGACCATAACCCAGGTAAATGGTGTTCTCGGCCTGGCCTGCAACAGCAGGTGATGGATTAGCAGTAACAGTACCCGTATAAGATGCACATGCATTATAGGTATCAGGATTGAAAAGCGCCATCAATTGACCGCCTTCCACTGCATCGCCTCCAAGAGAATAATGTGCCTGGTCAACAAACAAAAATTTACCGGCGCCTAAAATTTCCTGCACATCAATTATTCCTGATGCCTCTTCATCCTGGTTATAAGGTGCGGTAGCAGCAATTCCAATGTCTCCAAAACGGGCCACATCATGCTTTCCGATCAATACTAATTCATCTGTTGCGATCGTGTATTGCCACATCTTACCGTTGTGTGCATTTCCTCCCACATCTTCTACCAATAAAATATGGCCCCAATGATCTATTGCAATATTATCAAACATCTGCTGTCCTTCGGTCCCGTTCAATACAGCCGTAATAGTACCTCCCAGGGTAAGATCATTAATGTTATTAAAATGCATTTTCCACAAACGACTGGGACTATTAAATGCATTCGTAGTTACAAAATAAAAATCTTCGGGATGCTGTGGGTCCCATGCGCCATCTTCTGGACGAATGAACTGTGTTACACCTGCATTGTTGCTTGCCGTATTCAATGCTGTACCGGTCATGCTATGCACATCACCGAGGTTCACCATCGTGAACGTTGTGTTAGGTGCAGGAATGCCTGCACTTGTTTCAATCAGCAGGCCGGCTACTGATGGGCCATACACATTACCATTAGCCAATCCCGCTTTTTCAATTTCAGTGCCGCTTGTTGTTTTTGTACCGATATAAAAATAAACCTGTCCCGGCGTAGCATCATCTGTACATGCCACAACTGTTTTATCACCTGTAGCCGGATTAGCCAATGAGTTTTCAAAAGAAAGCTTCCCGATATAAGGCAATTCATAACTCGTACCTGCATTAAGACCCGTAACGATATGAGCAAAGCCGCGACCTTCATTGCCATTTTCTTCTCCATTCATAAAGATCCGCTCTTGTGTTCCTTTGCCGGTTATACTATTATAAAAAGCAGAAACCGGCGGAAGGTCTGCAGAGCAAAATCTTGCAAGACCCGTTGCATTAGGGTTACCCATATTAAAAGTTGTATACCCTGAACCATTCCATAGTTTCAGGTTCTGCATAAGGTCAGAACCGCTGATCACAGATAAATCAGATTTATTGATGATCCATTTGGAAACAAAAGCACCTTTCGATCCATGTGCTCTTACGATACCTGCAGTATTTCCAAATTCATGATTCATCACTAATGTAAAGGTTCCGTTGCCGTTATCAAATGCACCCAAACCATCCGGCGTACCACACATTTTATAACCGTTGACAAGATCTGGTGTAGTCAGAACAGAGATAGTTTGCACACCTGAACGTACAGGTACTACGTAGGGTGTTTGAGATGAGCTGGGTCCTTTCACCTGTGAATAACCAATCTTTGTAAATACAGTTGTAAACAGCAACCAACTGGAAAAAGAAAGTAAATGTTTTCGCATATAAAAAATTATTTAAAGCGAAACTATCGGGTGAATATTTCCAGTATGCGAAGGAAGTATTAATAAAATGTTAGCAATGCCTCGTTCAGAAATAGATAATAGAAACATCATATTCAGGAAACATTCAGTTGACAATCTTTCTTTTTGAAGCGGATCACAAACGATGCTGTTATAATTTGCTTGTCTAATTTTTTGACATACTGAAAATATGTTACTGAAAACATAATAGATAAAAATTCATTATAAAAGAACAATCATCTCATCTCTAATTAACCCACCCTTCATAAATCGTTAATGATGATAACAGAGTTTTGTGTATTCAATCAAAATCAAAACCTTTTTATGAAATCAATCAAGTTCGTATTCTTAAAAACAATGACCCTTTTGTTTATTATTTTCACCCATGAATTATCCTTTTCTCAATCCCCGGCAGAAAACCAGGTAAAAGCTGAGGTTGCCAGCAAAGTTCAATTCATCGGTATTGAAAATGATTACCTGGTTTTTGAAGCCCGGTTTTCAGAGTTACCGGCCAAAGGTTGCACGTTACAGATCATGGATGAGAATGGTAATCCCATCTATGAGGAATTGATCAATGCAAATCCCTTCATGAGAAGATATAAGCTTATGAAAGATACCCTGACCAGGATCAGTTTTAAAGCGGTTGGCAGGGGGTTTGCGTTTACCCAGTCTTTTATTATTAAGACGGAGCAGAAACTTATTGTAACTGCAGAATAAAAATGCTGGCTAAAAGAAAAGGAGGTATCACAAAAGATCAAAAAATAAAATTTCACGCAACGGCGCTAAGCCGCAACGTTTGAAAACAGTTTAGTGTTCTTTGCGCCTTTGCGTGAAAAAAACTTTTGACACAACTTCTTTTTTATATTGCATTACCTATTACCATTGAATAAGAAAGTATAATTAATTTTATGTCTCTTATTTAGTAACTCCCAAAAGTTTTTCAATAAAAAAATTAATTACTTCAATAGCAATTAAAATAATAACGATCCATTCCAGCATGATTGTGTTGCGGTATTGAAGGATATCTTTAAATAGCTCCAGGTTATCTTTTACAATTCCCAGTCCTTCTGATACATCACGGAACCGGTCCTGCAGATCAAAGTTTTTCTTTAATTCATTGTGAAGCTTGTCAAGCTGCTCATTTTCCCATGTTTCCGGCGGTGAATCAAAGATGTACAGATTTTCTGCGATCCGGTTTTTTAGTAATAAGGTTTTACCAATGAACTTTTTGAGTTTACGCCCGGATATAGCGAGTTTTCCTTTTTTTTCAAGTAATTGTGTATGGTAATTGGTCTCTTCCAGCAGCTTCTCTGTCTGGCTCGAATAATAATCTAATGTTACGGACTGTGATACATTCAGCATGATCATACGCAGCACATCAGGGTCGGCATTTGTAACTTCAATCTTGTTATGACCAATTTTATTTTCTGCAGCTGCCGGTTCCAGCATTAATTCATCACTGAAGGTTTCAGAAAAAAAATTCCTGCAATAGGGATGAATGAATTTAAAGAAGGAAGAAATTTCATCCTTTTCATAATTTAGAAAACTTACCACTCCATATCTGAAGATATACAGGTAACGGTACGATCCTGTTTCATAAAATAATTCACTTGAATCACTGTACAGAAGTTTTGAATCAATGGAAGCTTTAACGCTTTTGATGTCAACAAAGTCAGCGAGCTGATAGGAAATAATGTTGTACATATTTCAATAAGCAAAATTAGAAAGACAGTGAATGCAACTTTGGAAAACCTGTGGATAAGCCGGATTTATTTGTGCGTTCTAATAGTGCGATAATACTCCGGTAATAATTTCATAATCTACTGTGGAAATCTTTCCTGTTTACCGATCCTGCTTTGAATGAAAGAAATAGAACAGATTACATAGATCCAACTAAAAAAGTTAAGCGGGTTAGATGCTTAACTTTTTGATGTATTGGCAATTTTTTGAATTTAATTAAACTAAGGGGGCGCTAAAAAGCTCAACCGCCTGCAGCGCTTCAGTTGCTTCGTTTTTTTTCTTTGCTTTTTTGGATTTACCATTTTTATTAGCCGTTGCCTTAATAATATCAGCGGCAAGTGTCTTACTAACTTTTTTGAGATAGGTGATTAGCTTTTTCTCTTTGAGGTCTTTTTTGTAATCCTCCATTGCACCTGAAAGTTTTTCAAAAACTATTTTTTGAGTTTCTTTTCTTCTTCTTTTTTTACTCAGTAATTCTGTATTCTCCATATTTTTTGATTTTTGGTAACACAAACTTAATTTAAAATTAATACTCCCAATATTAAGTTTTTTAAGTTGGAATAGGCCTGGAGCAACTATTAAAATATTGTGAAGCAATCGGATATAGCCATAAAACACCCCATCGATTTGTTCAAATTCCCTCCAGAATAATCTGAGAGACAAGCAGGCGTATATATGCAGAAAGATTTTTGACGATTTTTTTGAATGAAAAAAAATAGGATAATGCCTATGGTAATCAGGTAAGCCACATAAAAATTATTGAATTTAGTTACGAGTTCTACAGGCCCTGGTCAAGCCGTCTGCGAAATCACAACCATG
>Ga0068864_100003857_pt1 | contig 12351 bp, 3 predicted proteins | sample KBSSwiS72_FD_66586 | JGI IMG/M metagenome (GOLD analysis project Ga0068864, IMG submission 66586) | Switchgrass rhizosphere microbial communities from Kellogg Biological Station, Michigan, USA - KBS Switchgrass S7-2 | ecosystem: Host-associated > Plants > Roots > Rhizosphere > Soil ...
AACGTCACCCGTTTCGTAATCCTGCTCGGCGCTTTCAAGATGCTTCTGCATCGCTACACGCAACAGAGCGCGATCGCAGTCGGAACTCCGGTCTCAGTCCGGCCTTACAGCGGCTTCACCAATACCGTTGGCTATTTCATCAACATGATCGCGTTGAGCAGTGATCTGAGCGGGGGTGATTGCTGCCAGGATTACCTTAGCCGGCTACAGGAAAAAACTTTGCGGGCGCTCGATCACAGCGCTTATCCATTCTCGCGCGTGGTGCAGGAACGGCGGCGCGCGGGAATCACTGATGCAGTTTCTCAAATGCCGGTAGTCTTCAACTATTACGCAGGCGGCGACTCGCCGAATCCGGCTTCGCTGGTGCTGCCAACGTCCGAATTCCCGATGCGTTCGGATGAGTGTGAGTTTGAAACGCTTCCGCTTGAGCGCCGGCACACGCAATTTGATCTGTCTTTGACGCTGGCGGAGTTTGGCGATGCGCTCAACGCTTCAGTCGAGTACAACAGTGATCTCTACGAGCAGGACTTTATCGACCGCCTGCTGGGCCACCTGGAGATGGTCTTGACAGACCTGGTGCGGGATCCTTCGCAGCCGATCGCAAAGCTTTCAATTCTCACTTCCGATGAGCGCGCGGAACTCGAGCGCTGGAACGATACGGCGGTGCGTTATGACGAAATACATGTGTTACACAAGCTGATCGAGCAGCAAGTCAATCGCCAGCCATCGGCGATTGCGGTGTCGTGCGAGGACCAATCGCTGACTTACGCGGAACTGGATCAAAAGTCGAGCAACCTGGCTTCCTGTCTGGTTTCTCGCGGCGCCGGTCCGGAGCGGCCCGTGGCCGTAATCCTGCCACCCGGTCTGGAGATGGTGATTAGTCTGTTGGGCATTCTTAAAGCGGGTGCCGCATACATGCCAATCGATCCCGCCGATGCGCCGGAAAGAATAGAGCGCATCCTGACGCAGGCGGCCCCGGCGCTTGTGATCTCGACCACGACTGCGGCCGAAGGTGTTAAATCTTCCGTACCGATTATCTGTCTGGACCAACTCACTTTTTCAGCGAGCTCCACGGCGACCCTCCCGGAAACGCGTCCTCGGGATCTGGCCTACATCATGCACACCTCAGGTTCTACCGGCGAGCCGAAGGGCGTGATGATTTCCCATGAAGCCATTTGCAACCGGCTGATTTGGATGCGAGATCAGTATCAGCCAACCAGGGCCGATCGCATCCTGCAAAAGACCCCCTACACTTTCGACGTCTCGGTATGGGAGCTCTTTCTGCCGCTGATTACGGGCGTGGAGATGGTCGTCGTCCGGCCCGCTGGTTATCGCGATCCAGCCTACCTGGTGGAACTGATCCAGCGGCGCAAAATCACGATTCTTCATTTCGTGCCTTCGATGCTGCAACTGTTCTTGACGGAACCGGGCGCCACCGGTTGCGAATCTCTGCGAGTGGTAATCTGTAGCGGCGAACCACTGACACCTGCCTTGCGCGATGGCTTCTTTGCCATTTCAAGAGCCGAGTTGCATAACCTGTACGGTCCGACCGAAGCCGCGGTCGACGTGACCTATTGGCCCTGTGAGCGAGACGATTCGCGCAAGCTCATTCCAATCGGCCGTCCGATCTCCAACATCAGCATTCATATTCTGGATTCTTATCTCGAGCACGTGCCGGTTGGCGTTACCGGTCAGCTGCACATCGCCGGCACGGGCCTGGCCCACGGTTACTGGCGGCGATCTGATTTGACTGATGCTGTGTTCACGGAGATGGCACTGAATGGCGATGGTCCAGTGCGCGTTTACGCCACTGGCGATCGAGCGCGTTACCGGCCCGATGGCAGCATAGAGTTTCTCGGCCGGATCGATGAGCAGGTGAAGATTCACGGCGTGCGCGTCGAGCCTGGCGAAGTGGAAGCGGCCTTGCGACGCCATCCAGCGATAAGCAATTGCGTTGTCACGCCGTTCAATTCAAACGGAGATGGGTGGCGGCTCGCAGCCTACATCGTCAATGCGCCCGGGCTGCCGTCAGCGGGCGAGCTACGCTCATTTCTAAGCCGTAATCTCGCCGCAGCTTTCATCCCTTCGGTTTTTTGTATTGTTGATTCCTTGCCGCTTACTTCGAGCGGCAAGCTCAAAAGAAGCGCTTTGCCGGAGCCGTCTGCTTGCGAGACTTTGCCACGGGGCGAACTCGACCTGCCCGCAATGGGCACGGAAACGCTGCTGGCGGAAATCTGGAGTGAAATCCTGGATGTCGATCAGGTCGGTGTCAATGAAAATTTCTTTGAGCTTGGTGGCGATTCACTACGGCTGCTCCAGGTCAGAAACCGGACCTTGCAACGGGGCTATGCGTTTTCCGTTGAAGACCTGTTTCAGCACCCGACTATCCGGGAGCTCTCGCCCTTGTTAAAGGTTATCGCAGAGTCGAAGCCGCAACCGGCGACAACACCGTTCTCACTGGCGCGGCCGGAAGTTCGCGCCGCTCTGGAAGCGGATTTCGAAGACGCATTTCCCCTGACCAAAACTCAGGAAGCGTTGTTGTTCCAGAGCCAGAGCGGAGAAAACTACGAGATCTACCTGCTGAGCATCACCGTTGCGAGTGTCTTTAGCGAATCGCTCTTCAACGCGGCCATCGCGACCATTCTTGCGCGGCACCCGATGCTTCGTGTCTCGTACAACTATCTGGAGTTTGATGAGTTTTTGCAGATCGTACATCGTGATCTGCCGGTGCGAGCCGAGGTAAGTGATTTAAGAATGTACAGCGAGGCCGAGCAGGAAGAGATCATTAATCAATGGATCAGCAACGAGTCGCAGCATCATTTCGACTGGAGCACGGCGCCGTTGATCCGGTTCCACATTCATCAACGCTCAGCAAAGTCGTTTCAACTAACGGTGAGTCACGCGTTCTATGACGGTTGGAGTCTGTCATCCACGATTGTCGAACTGCTGCGTGAGTATCAGGCGCGATTAAACAACGCGGCCTCACCGATTGCACCGGCACCGGCAGCGTTGTATCGGGATTTTGTCGCCGCCGAGCGCTCGGCAATCAACGATCCGGCCAGTCGCGAGTTTTGGCAGAAAAAACTTGCCGCTGTGCCGCCGCTTCACCTCGGCCAAAGATCTAACCGGAAGACCTCCAATGCCAACAGAGCCATACGGCGCAACGTTGTCATTGAGCCCGATATCGCCAGCGGTTTGCGCAAGCTCGCGAAATCGGCGCACGCTCCGCTCAAGAGTGTTCTGTTGACTTTGCACCTGCGCGTTTTGAGCCAGTTAAGCGGGCGTCGAGACGTCGTGACCGGGTTGATTACGAACGGCCGTCTCGAACAACCTGATGGCGATCGAGTGGTCGGGCTTTTTCTGAATACTGTGCCTTTGCAGGTCAGGTTCGGCAATCAGTCGTGGCGCGAGTTGGTCCAGCTCACGTTTGCAGCCGAACAGGAGCTATGGGCGTTTCGCCGTTATCCTCTGACTGAGATGCGTTCGCTGTCAGGCACCACGCCTTTCGACACCGCATTCAATTACGTGAATTTTCACGTATACAATCAACTGCGCGGTCAGGATGATCTGATTACCGGCTGGAAGAATCCCTCCGATCTTACCTACTTTCCTATTTGTGCCTACTTCACTGAGGACCCGATTGCTTCGCGACTTCTTTTCTATCTCGATCATGACAGCGCATTGTTCGACAATTCGGAAATCGAAAGAATAATCAAATACTACGAGAAGGCTTTTGAGCTCGCCGCCACGCACCCCGATGCCGTTGCCGCCAATCAGGACCTGCGTTCCGCAGCGGAGCTTGCTGCGCAGCGTGACTGGAACGAGCCAACGAAAAGATATGAGCCGCCGGTACACACAGCGCTTCAGCTTTTCGAGGACTGTGCAACGAGGACGCCCGGCGCTATCGCCGTTGCCGGCGCCGAACGCATTCTTAGCTATGCAGAATTAAACGCCTCCGCTAACCAGCTTGCCCGTCATTTGCGCGAGCTCGGGGTCACGAATAACGTGCCGGTTGGCGTAAAACTCGATCGCGGCATCGATCTCGTGATTGCGATTCTGGCGATTCTAAAAGCCGGCGGAGCTTTTGTTTCATTGAATCCGTCACTGCCTCACGAGCGCCTTGCCGATATCAAGTCAGATTGCGGTCTCAACCTGATCGTGGCGGAGCACAGCGGTGAAGCTGCCGAGATTTCCATCACTGACGCGGAGCTGGGCCGTTACTCGCCGGACAATCCGAATTACGAAGTCGGCCACCATGACCTTGCCTACGTGATGTACACGTCGGGTTCGACGGGGCGGCCCAAGGGAGTTGAGATTACGCACGGCAATCTGGTGAACGTGCTGCGCTCCATCGGAGATCACCTTGAGATCAGCGCCGCGGACAAGTGGCTGGCAGTCACCTCATTATCATTTGACATTTCAGTGCTGGAACTCTTGTTGCCGTTGATCAGCGGTGCGCAAATCGAGATAGCCGACACGGCCACCACTCGCGACGGTGTTGCCTTGAGCGAGTTACTGACGCGTTCGGGTGCGACGATCATGCAAGCGACGCCTTCGATGTGGCGGTTAATACTCGAGGCCGGCTGGGAGGGCTCACCGCAGCTTACGGTGCTTTGCGGAGGTGAAGCGCTCACGCGCCAGCTTGCGGGCGAATTACTTGCCCGCTGTCAGGCTCTCTGGAATATGTATGGGCCAACTGAGACGACAATCTGGTCGACTACCTCCCGAATAACTGCCGCTGAAGATCAACCGCCGATTGGCCGGGCACTCGCCAACACCGCGCTATACGTGCTCAATGAGACGGGTGAACCTGTGCCGGTCGGAGTTACCGGTGAGTTGTATATCGGAGGTCTCGGAGTCGCGCGCGGCTATCGCAACCGGCCCGAGGAAACGGCGCGCCAGTTTGTTCCTGATCCTTTCAACGCCACGGCGGGCGCACGCATGTATCGCACGGGCGACAAGGTTTTGCGCCGGTCAGACGGCTCGCTCGTTTTCCTGGGCCGGCTTGACGGGCAGGTCAAGGTTCGCGGTCATCGAGTGGAGTTTGGCGAAATCGAAAGCGCCCTGCGTTTACACCCTGACGTTCGCGAAGCAGTCGTCACGACCAGGCAGCGAGCAGCTGATGATGTTCAGTTGATTGCTTACGTGCTCCCGGCAATGGGACTGACTCCTTCACCGGCCACTCTTCAGGAGTACATTGCGCGCGTGCTTCCGGCTTACATGGTGCCTGCTGAAGTCATCACCGTTGCCCAGTTTCAAATGAACGCCAACGGCAAGATCGACCGCCGCGCGCTGCCTCAACAGCCGCTGCTCGACGCTGCGTCTGCGGGCGCTGACGGCGAGGTGTTGCAGGGAACAGAAGCGGTTATTGCCCGCATCTGGTGTGAGCTGCTCGGGCTGAACGGAATTGATCGTCACCGGAATATCTTCCACCTCGGCGCTCATTCGCTGCTGGTGATGCGGTGCTGCGTCAAGATCAAGCAGGAGCTGAGCGTTACCTGCGCGCCAACCGAGATATTCCGTTTTCCAACAGTTGCGGGCATCGCGGCTTATGTCGAGTCGGTTGAAATGAAACCGGCCGCGGACGAAAGCACGCCACTCGACACTCGCAATTCCGGCTTGAGTCCGGCAATGCAAGCCATCACTGCCCGGCGTCGAAACGCGTGGAGCGCCAGCTCCGCCGCCTCAGATTGAGATCACACATGAATAGCGACAGTCAAACACCTGACGTTGCGGAACACGCAATTGCCATCGTCGGCATGGCAGGCCGGTTTCCCGGCGCGAAGGACCTCGCTTCTTATTGGGACCTGCTTCGTGAAGGCCGCGAAGGCATCACCTTTTTCGACGATGCTGAACTCATCGAAAGCGGTCTCGATCCTGAGATCGTCCACCGGCCAAACTATGTGAAAGCCAAGCCGGTCCTGGATGATTGCGAACAGTTTGACGCCGCGTTCTTTCAGATCGACCCGCGCGAAGCTGAGTTGATGGATCCGCAGCATCGTTTGTTTCTCGAGTGCGCGTGGGAAGCTATCGAGTCGGCGGCACACGATCCCTCTACGCATCGCGGCCGGATCGGCGTGTTTGCCGGCGCCGGAAAAAATACGTATCTCCTGCTCAACCTGTTGTCGCAGGCTGATTGGATGCACAGCGATGAGCTGTTCAAGCTCTTGTTGGGCAATGAGAAGGACTACCTTTCGACCAGAGTCTCTTACAAGCTGAATCTGAAAGGACCAAGCATCACGATTCAGACGGCGTGTTCATCATCGCTGGTCGCCGTTCACATGGCTTGTCAGAGTCTGATGCTGGGTGAATGCGACATGGCGCTCGCCGGAGGAGTAAGTGTTGATACAGCGCCCGCTGGGTACCTGTACCGGGCAGGCGGCATCTTGTCACCGGATGGTCATTGCCGGGCTTTCGATGCGGAGGCGAGGGGCGTGACTTACGGCAATGGAGTCGGTGTCGTGGTGCTGCGCCGCGTCGGCGACGCGCTTGCGGACGGAGACTTTATTCACGCGCTGATCCGCGGCACGGCTGTGAACAATGACGGTGCTGACCGCGGTGGTTTTACCGCGCCGAGTGTAAACGGTCAGGCGCAGGCCATCGCCGAAGCGCTTGCCGTCTCCGGCGTGTCACCGGAAACGATCACTTACGTCGAAGCCCACGGAACGGCGACGCCGCTGGGCGATCCAATCGAACTACAAGCGCTCACGAAAGCATTTCGCAGGTATACAACGCGCACGCAGTACTGCGCGCTTGGCTCAGTCAAGACCAACATTGGTCATGTGGGAGCAGCATCAGGCGTGGCCGCATTGATTAAGACTGTGCTTGCACTGAAGCACAAGCAGATCCCGGCGAGTCTGCATTTCAGAAAAGCAAATCCGCAAATCGATTTTCCGAGCTCGCCATTCTTTGTGAACGCGAGACTGCGGCCGTGGGAGAGTCCCACCACACGCCGGGCCGGTGTCAGTTCATTCGGTCACGGCGGAACGAATGCGCACGTCGTGCTTGAAGAAGCTCCGGTGTGGACGAGCCCGGCAACAAAAACGTCGTGTGACGAGCACTTGCTGGTCCTGTCAGCGCAAACACCCGCGGCGCTTGCGGCGGCGACGGAACAGCTCGCTGAGTTTCTTACGACGACTGAGTTTGAGCTCGGCGATATCGCTTACACGCTACAGGCAGGACGCACTCGCTTCAACTTCCGCCGTCTCCTTGTTTGCCACGATAAGCAGGAAGGGGCGGCTGCTTTGCGTGCGCTGGATCCAACGCGCGTCATCGACGGCCTCTCTTCGGCAACGAGCCGCGAGGTGGAATTTGTGTTCGCGGACAATATTTTGCCCGCGGAGCAATCAAGAATGCTGGATTTATGGCGCGGTTGGGGCGTGCGGCCGAGTTCACGAGGAGACAGGATCAGATTGTTAATCGGCTCGGTGGCAGCTCGGGCGGACGGAGAGGTAACGGAGATTGACGGCAACGATCTTCCGCTGGCGCTCGGTAAGCTCTGGCTGGCGGGCGTGCAGATCGATTGGGAACGCTATCATTCAGGTCACGGTGTTCGTCGCGTACCCGCGCCGACGTATCCGTTCCAAAGGTGCCGTCACTGGATTGACCCGGTTCCCACGCTCGCCCGCGAGCAGGTGCATGGCGAACACCGCCTCGCCATTGATAGCAACGATCGCTCACAAGTCGAGCAGCAACTGACACAGATCTATCGCGACCTGCTCGGCGCGGAAACAGTGTCACCGCAAGATGACTTCTTTGAATTGGGCGGCGATTCAATGCTCGAGATGCAGTTTCGCGATCAAGTCAGGGAACGTTTCGGAGCGACGTTGCATGAAGGTGTGCTGTTAGACTACGCCACGGTGAACAAGCTGGTGCCGTTGGTGATGGATTCAGTTACCGCCCGTGCGAAAAGAAAATGACCGGCCAACAGAGCAGTGTGACATCTTGTCCTTTTCTCTTTTAAGTCCCTTAGTTGACATTTCACCACCTTCTGCTACGTGATATCCGGCAGTATTTATCCACGTAACTCCCTCATCTTTCCTCATCTCTGAGCGCGAAATTCTATTTTGGATTTGAACAGCCGCGGCGCTGTATCCGGTAGGCTTGCCTGTGCGTTGCGAACTAGGTATTGACATTAGGTTCTTGCCAATTACGCTCGTAAGCGTATCATCAACCGGTATCAGAATATCAAGGGATCGGTTTTCTTGAACGCTAGGCAAGTCCAGATCGTTGGCGCTTTATTCCTTACGGTTCTCAGTGTGCCGTCGCTCCGCGGCCAGTCGTCCAGGTCTGATCCCTGGCTCGATTTTCCCTCATACGACCAAACGCTTGTGTGGTACCTGCGCCGAGGCGCAGATGCCAAAGAGGCCAAGCAACTCCTCACGCGGGACTCCGCGTCTGTTGACACTTTCAAGCGGCTGGTAGCTGCTGAACGGCGCGACGATGCGTTGGTCGAATTGAAACGAATACTCGAAGCACCCTATAGCGCGGAGACGATCGCCGCACTTCATGCCCTTAGCGAAATGACTTTTTCGTTTGAGCATGATCAAACGCGCTCGTACACCGAGACGATTCGCCAAATGATCGCATTCGCGCGCGCTCGCATCGCACAGCTACCACGTGAAGATGCTGCGCGGCTTGCGCGGGAGTTGCTGTTAATCGATCAGTGGTTGGAGGGGCGGCAAGCCAGCCAGAAATGGCCCGAGCGGCTGAAGCAGTTCGTCCGCGATTACGACGGCACCGAGGCGGCACTACTCACGCAGGTTGACCTGCTCCCCTCGGATCCGCAACAGATGCTGAAACAGATCAGCGATCTGGATCAATTCGCCAGGGACCATCCCGGTACTAACGCAGCAGCGAAGGCCCTCTACCTGGAAGGCTTCCAACTCCACGTCAATGTCGCGATCACTGGCGTCGAGCCACGCGGCTCGGATCCGACCGAGCGCCTCTTGCGCGTGGCGGCCATCGTTAAGGAGCTGGAGAGCGACAAGTTCCCGCAGAGCGAATGGGTGGAAAAGGCGCCTGAGTTATTAATCGGCTTCTTCGTGTCAGATACGCCTCCACCACGATACTCACCGGCGAACGTTGATAGGGCCATCGAGACATACGCTGACTTCGTACGAACGCATCTGCAAATGCCGAACGCATTGCTATCGATTGATAACAGTCTCGGCTACGTTATCACTAGCAAGATGGGCAATTTGTTCGAATTGAAGGGCGACCGTGCCGGAGGCATCGAACGATTCCTCGACGATCTTGAAAAGACCGCGTCAGATCCGGCTTGGGTGCAACTGTTCCGCGCGCAGTACTACGCGCGTCAGTCGTCTGCCGGTCCTGAGTCGGATCAAGCATCGATGGCGGCCAAAGCCCGGGCGGCACTGACAAAGCTGGTATCGGCGAATCGCGGCGATGCATCTCGGCGCGCGCTCGCGTTCGCGGCTGCGTTTAATTACTACCGGCGTGATTACGCGCGCGCACTGCCGGAGTATCAGAAATTTGTCTTGCGGTATCCGTCGAGTTCATATGCGCCGATCGCAGCGCTTCGCATCGGCGAGTGCTACGAACAGATGAAGGATTGGCCGAAAGCTTCTGCTGCTTACAAGCGCGCCGCCATCTCCTTCCCCAATGACGCGTACGCCCGCGTGCTCGGCGGAGCATTTGCCTCGCGCACGCTCGATGCGCAAGGCCGATTCGAAGATTCCCTCTCTGCCGCCAATGCCGCATTGAATAGTTGGGACGCAGACTATGGATTCGAGTATTCGATCCTTTCGCCTCAGGCGCCGCTACCGAGCGTGATCACCGGACCGGTTGTTGACACGCTACGCGTCACTCGCGACGATCTGGCGGCGCGGGTAGTCACTCTCGATCACTATCTCCGTCAATCCGGGGGCCGACTGCTGGCGCGCGGACGCTGGCAGCTCGATCAGAATCAATTCACTGAAGCGATTAATACGCTGACTACGTTCCTCAAGCAGGAACCCGGATCGCCAGCGCTGATTGAGGCGCGATCACTCCTCCATCGTGCGCAACTCGAGTCAGCCCTCGATCTGGCTGCTGTGGAAGGCGCGCATTATGACCCTGCTAAAGCTTTAGCTGCTTTGGACGCAATCACCAGGGAGCCGTTTGATTCCTTCGTCGCAACTGCTGCACTGGCAGAGGCTGCGCTGAAGCTGACACAAGGACAATCAAGCGAAGCCGAAGCCCTAATGGGAAAGACACTGGACTCGTGGGTAACAACTCAGCGCGATCTCATCCGGCAACCGCCCATATCGAGTATCGACGCTGATGTCGCGGAGATTCGGCAAGTAGTGTTTCGGCCGCTCGGCGATTTGCCGGTCTACAGCGGCAGCGCTTGGAGTGCCTTCAAGTTTCCGGCAGCGCTGCCTCGCTTCATCGTGGTGCGCGCCGACCTCCAGGTGAAGACTTCGGATGGCCAGGTTGGCCGGCACACCGTTTATCAGCGATTCCCGGATCTCGATCACGTGTTGTTACTCAAGTCGGATGAGCTATCGCTCCTGGCGCGGCTGTTGCCAACGATTGGCGGAACGAAGCGACGTGCATGGACCCAGGTCATGGAAACGCCGAATCAGCCAGTCGGCGATTCGATGCAAATCCTTTCGCTATTCGGGCGGTTCTTCGAGGCGAGACCCGGCCATTGGGGCGGCTGGGAACTCGAGACGTATCCGCAGGTGACCCAAATCGAATTCGTCAATACAGAGCGGACCAAAGCGAATGCCAACGTCACGATCGGTTATTCAGGCGCGACCGTCGTGCTTGAGAAGGTCAACGGTAAATGGCATGCGATTCGGCTGACGAACGAGTGGATTACGTAACACGCGCGTTGGCGCCTGCTAGCTCCGCGACTTTACCAAAACTCCTGACAAACGGTCCTTAACGGTCGTGTCATAGCCATGCGAATTAGACTACCGGCAATTCGTTAAGTATTTGCCCTTTCGAAAGTTGCAGCCACCGAGGAAAATCAAGGTTTTGCAGTTCTTTCCCATTCGCTACCAAGCCTCACCGTGCTGTGCTGAGAGAATTCTGTCGACAAATTGGCCACAAATTTTTGGGGTGAACCCCTCGGTTAAGACAGTTTTCAATAGCCACACTTGCGGTTGAATAAATTTGTCGTCTGCAGCATTCTCTTTCACGCTCGCCGAAATGCTTCAGCAAATTGGGCATCTATGACATATTCCGGGTCGTTGCTGTTCCAAATAACATGGATTTGCTAATAGTGACATCGCTGATCTCATTCCTATTAGGTATCGGAGCCTCTATTTTAGCGGCTGCCATCTACACGGCATGGCAAAACCGGAAACTAACCAAAAGATTCTCGAGGTACAAAGGCCGCTACACTCAATGTGACCTTAGAGGCGAACCTCTCAACAAAAATGCTTTGTGGACAGAGATAACGAATGTCGATCGCGGACTTTTGACAGTGAAAGGTAATGATCTTGGCGGCCTTGAATGGGCGAGTAAGATTCTCATGAACGAAAGATTCCCCGGCTTTGGATCAGGCCATTATCACTACCCGGCCAGCGCTGAATCTGATTGGGGACTACATACGATTCAGATCGTGGATGAGGGCGCGACAATTCTCGTTCAAGTGCAGAATATGAGTGGTGGCAAAAACAACATCTACACTCTGCTTTGGAAGAAAACGACCGTAGGTGTGTCAAAGACATAATCCCCACTTTCTTCGCTTGTACTCGTCGAATCATACCAAACCGGCCACGCCTGACTCTGGAGCCACACTGTTCGCGTAAATATGTTATTAGGTAGTGTCTTACTTTTTCGGGCTTTGCCTTTTTAATGACAGTTTCCGGTTTCACCGACAAAGATTAGTTAGCTCGGCGGGGCATCTTGAGGGGAAATTTGAATACTTCTTACGCCCTGAATCAACGACATTAGTTTATGAAGTTGATCAGGCCCCAGTCGGATATGAACCTCTTCGCCTTTCGCAGTTAGCACAGCTATGTATTGAGCGTCATTTCCCTGACTACCGACAAAACCAACACCAGCCGCCTGATGCACAGTCGGAGCCGCTTTGAGTTCCTTGTTCTCGCCCGCAGCCCACAAAGCTTTTGTGACCTTTACCGAATCCAAGGCATCAAGAAGTCGCTCTATGATGATTTCGAGATCGTCAGAGTGAATAGTTAGCGTTATGTCTTGGCCGCTATCGGATTGCAGCACTAGGCTAACGGCCCGTCCGTCACGCTGAATGCTCGGAACGCTGTAACCCTCCCTTAAAACCGGGCCATTGAAAAGTAGAGGTTTCCGGGCGAGTATGACGCCAGGAGGCCGAATGCGAAAGAGCAAATTCAGCGAGACGCAAATCATCGCCATCTTGAA
>Ga0068864_100003860_pt1 | contig 12346 bp, 13 predicted proteins | sample KBSSwiS72_FD_66586 | JGI IMG/M metagenome (GOLD analysis project Ga0068864, IMG submission 66586) | Switchgrass rhizosphere microbial communities from Kellogg Biological Station, Michigan, USA - KBS Switchgrass S7-2 | ecosystem: Host-associated > Plants > Roots > Rhizosphere > Soil ...
TCCATTCCGGGCTACTCGCTGGTGAAGGCCGAGGCAGTCGCCGCGCTCGACGCGGCACTGGAGCGCTACAACGCCGAGCTCCCGCGCCTGCAGGAGTTCATCCTGCCCGCCGGTACGCGCAGCGCCGCGCTCGCACATGTGGGCCGCACCGTGGCGCGTCGCGCGGAGCGCGCGCTCGTTGCGCTGGCGGGGCACGAGAGCGTGAACGAGCCCCCGCGCCAATACCTCAACCGCCTGAGCGATCTGCTGTTCGTGCTGGCGCGCGTGCTCAACCGTGCCAACCTCGATGGCCTGGGCGGCGACGATGTGTACTGGCGCAGCGAGAAGCTGCGTCGCGCTGCAGCGGACGACGCCGAAAGCTGAGCCCGCGCTCAGCGCTTCGGGACGATGGCGCCCGAAGCGAAGCCGGTGGTGAATTCGGCCAGGCTCAGCGAGCCGTCCCGGTCGATGTCCAGTTCATCGAATTTCGCCAGCACCGCCGGGATCGACGCAGCCTCCTGGCGCGAAAGCTTGCCGTCCTGATTGCGGTCGGCGCGCTGGAAGGCGGCCGTGGCGTTGTCGAGGATCGGAGGCCGGCCTTGCTCCGCGGGCACGGAGGGCTGGGTCGGCGCGGGCTGCGAGGCCGAGGGCGAAGTCACTTGCGCCGCAACATGGGGCAGCGCAGCGCTCGCGGCCGCGAGCGCGAGAGCGGTGCGCAGCACAGTGCGAGGGAAGGGGCCAGACATGAAGCTCTCCTCATTCGGTTTCCCCAAATGAGACGGAGCAATCAGTAAGCCACGGTCATCGCCTGGGTATCGATGCGCACCGCCGGCTTGCCGAGCGCGGAGGCGGCGGCCCGGGCGAAGTCGCGCGCCCAGGCGAGGTTGTCGAACTGCTCGCGGCCGACCGTGGCCGCGATGGCGAGCACCTTGTCGGCGATCAGCACCTTGCCGGTGGGGCGAAGCACGGTGCACTCGTGCTTCACGAACTGCTCGTCGAGCCACCAGCGCGCCACGTCCATGGGCATGGGCTCGATGCCTTCGAGCGGGAGGGTCAATTCCTGCGCGGCATCGAGACGGACGACGACTTCGCTTCGCATGGCGGGCACTCCTTCGAGGCAGGGCGGGCGGCCATCCTAGCGCTCACGGCGAGCGTCGCGGAGGTCAATGGCGCCGGCGCGCGACGGCCTCGCCGAGGATCTCCAGCGCGCGCATCGAGTCGTCCCAGCCCAGGCAGGCGTCGGTGATGCTCTGTCCGTAGGTGAGCACCGCGGCGTCGTCGCGGCCCGGGGTGAACTTCTGCGCCCCTTCGACGAGGTGGCTCTCCACCATCACGCCGAAGATCTTGCGGCTGCCCGAGGCGATCTGGTCGGCGACGTCGCGCGCCACGTCGAGCTGGCGGCGATGCTGCTTGCTGCTGTTGGCGTGCGAGCAGTCGACCATCAGGGTCGCCGGCAACTTGGCGGCCGCCAGCTCCTCGCAGGCGCGGCCCACGCTGTCGGCGTCGTAGTTGGGCGCCTTGCCGCCGCGCAGGATGACGTGGCACTCGCGATTGCCGCCCGTCTCGACGATGGCCACCTGGCCGTTCTTGTGCACCGAGAGGAAATGATGCGCGCGCGCCGCGGCCTGGATCGCGTCGGTGGCGATGCGGATATTGCCGTCGGTCCCGTTCTTGAAGCCGATGGGAGCCGACAGGCCCGAGGCCAGCTCGCGATGCACCTGGCTCTCGGTGGTACGCGCGCCGATCGCGCCCCAGGAGATGAGATCGCCGATGTACTGCGGCGAGATCACGTCGAGGAACTCGCTGCCCGCGGGCACGCCGGCCCGGTTGATCTCCATGAGGAGCTGACGCGCGATGCGCAGGCCCTCGTCGATGCGGAAGCTCTCGTCGAGGTAGGGGTCGTTGATCAGTCCCTTCCAGCCCACCGTGGTGCGCGGCTTCTCGAAATACACGCGCATGACGATCTCCAGCGTGTCGGCGTACTTGTCGCGCAGCGGCTTGAGGCGGCGGGCGTACTCGAGGGCCGCGCCCGGGTCGTGGATGGAGCACGGCCCGATCACCACCAGCAGCCGGTCGTCATCGCCGGACATGATGCGTTTGACGCGCGTACGGGTCGCGGCCACCAGGGTCTCCACGGCGGTGCCGCGGATCGGGAAGAAACGGATCAGATGCTCCGGCGGCGGCAGGGGCATCACGTTGCGGATCCTTTCGTCGTCCGTCTGCGAGGTCTTGTCGACGGACGCATACCAACCCTCGACGGAAGTGGCGGACTTGGTGCTCATGACGTTTTGAACTCCTTCGAAAGCTGGGACGACGGGATGCGCGAGGGCGAAAAAAAACCGCCGGGGAGGGCCCCGGCGGTTTTGGGTTCGGTTCGCGCTTCGCTTCTGTGCTCAGACGCTGGCCTCTCCTCCGCCGGGGCGGTGCGAGAACCAGAAGTACGCAAAGAAGAAGCGGGCGAAAAGCATGGCCGCGAATTTAGCACGCGAGGTTTCGGGCACGTCGATCAAAGGGTCGGCCCTGCAGCGCGCGGACCTCAGGCGGTCCCGCCGACGGTGAGCCCGTCGATGCGCAGGGTGGGCTGGCCCACGCCCACCGGGACGCTCTGGCCCTCCTTGCCGCAGGTGCCCACGCCGGTGTCGAGCTCCAGGTCGTTGCCGATCATGGTGACGCGCGTGAGTGCGTCCGGGCCGTTGCCGATGAGGGTCGCGCCCTTCACCGGGTACTGGATGCGCCCGTTCTCGACCCAGAAGGCCTCGGAGGCCGAGAACACGAACTTCCCGCTTGTGATGTCCACCTGCCCGCCGCCGAAGTTGGTGGCATACAGGCCGCGCTTGATGGAGGCAACGATCTCGTCGCGGCCCTTGTCGCCGGCCAGCATGTAGGTGTTCGTCATGCGCGGCATGGGGACGTGCGCGTAGCTCTCGCGCCGCCCGTTGCCGGTGGGCGCCACGCCCATGAGCCGCGCGTTCATCGAGTCCTGGATGTAGCCGCGCAGGATGCCGTCCTCGATGAGCACGTTGCGCTGGCTCGCGTTGCCTTCGTCATCGACGTTGAGCGAGCCGCGGCGATCGGGCAGGGTGCCGTCGTCCAGGACCGTCACGCCGCGCGCGGCCACGCGCTGGCCGACGCGCCCGGAGAAGGCGCTCGAGCCCTTGCGGTTGAAGTCGCCTTCCAGGCCGTGTCCGATGGCCTCGTGAAGGAGCACGCCCGGCCAGCCAGGGCCGAGCACCACGGTCATCTCGCCCGCGGGCGCGGGGCGCGATTCGAGGTTGGTCAGTGCGGCATTCACCGCCTGGTCGACGTATTGCGTGATGACGTCGTCCTGGAAGTAGCCCAGGCCGAAGCGACCGCCGCCGCCGCCCGAGCCCACCTCGCGCCGCCCGTCCTGCTCGGCAATGACGGTCACGGACAGGCGCACCAGCGGGCGCACGTCGGCGGCGAAGGTGCCGTCGGCACGTGCGACGAGCACCACGTCGTATTCGCCCGCGAGCCCGGCCATCACCTGGACGATGCGCGGGTCGCGTGAACGCGCGAGGCGCTCCACGCGCTCAAGCAGGGCGACCTTCTGCGTGCTGTCGAGGGTGGCGATCGGGTCGGTGGGGGCGTAGAGGGTGCGGCTGCCGGCCACCTTGGGGTCGCCGCCGACCTTCACGCGACGGCTGTGTCCTGATGCGGCGATGGAGCGAACCGTGCGCGCGGCGTCGAGCAGCGCGGCATCGGAGATGTCGTCGGAGTACGCGAAGGCGGTCTTCTCGCCCGCGATGGCCCGAACGCCAACGCCCTGGTCGATGCCGAAGCTGCCGCTCTTCACGATGCCTTCCTCCAGGCTCCAGCCCTCGCTGCGCGTGTACTGGAAGTAGAGGTCGGCATCGTCGATGCGGTGCTCCGCGATCACGCCGAGCGCGCGCGTCAGGTGCGTCTCGTCGAGGCCATAGGGCTCCAGCAGGAGCGAGCGGGCGATGGCGAGCCGCTCGAGGGTGGGTTCGCGCGAAATCATGCGGGCGATTCTAGGCACCGCTCGCCCGCGCGGCGATCGTGAATCACTACCGCGCCTATGTGGGTTAGTCGCGCGTCACGCGGTCTCGTCGTCGTCTTCGGCGGTAGCGCGCTTGAGGGCCACCGCTCGCTCGTACAGCGCGTTGCGGGGCGCCCCCGTTGCCTTGGCTGCAATCGCGACCGCCTGCTTCACGGGCAGCGCTTCGATGAGCAGCGTCAGCAGGCGCTCGGCGGAATCGTCCAGTGCCCCCGCAACCGCCGCGCGCGGCGGCGCGGCATGCACGACGAGCACGAACTCCCCGCGCAGCCGGTTCGCGTCCGCGGCGAACCAGTCGGACAGCTGCGCCGCGGGCATCGTCACGACGGACTCGAATTGCTTGGTCAATTCGCGGCAGACAGTCACGCGCCGCTGCTGCGCGCTCGCGCCGAGCGCGGCCGTGAGCGCGGCCGCAAGCGATTCGATACGGTGCGGAGCCTCGAACAGCACAGTCGAGTCGCGCGAGTCGGCGAGTTCGCGCAGCGCGGCCTCGCGCTCTGCGCCCTTGGCTGCGAGGAAACCGCGGAAGCGAAAACCCTCGGCGATCGGGTCGCCGGCCACGCTCAACGCCGCGACGGTGCTGCTCGGGCCGGGAAGGGGGATCACCGCATGCCCGGCGGCGCGCACTGCATCGACGAGCCGTGCGCCAGGATCGCTGACCGCCGGCGTTCCGGCGTCGCTCACATAGACCACGCGCTCCCCCGCGCCCAGGCGCGTGACGATCTGCTGCGCCGCCTCTTCCTCGTTGTGCTCGTGCAGCGAGATCAGTCGCTTGTGCAGGCCGAAGTGACGCAGCAGCCCCGAAGTGACGCGCGTGTCTTCGCAAGCGACCGCATCGGCGATCGAGAGCGTGTACACCGCGCGCAGGCTGAGGTCGGCGAGGTTGCCGATCGGCGTGCCCAGCATGTAGAGCGCGCCTTCGGGAAAGCGCTGCATGCCCGCGGCACTTGCGGCGGCCTGCTGGATCAGGAGGGGATCGATGGTCACGACGAAATCACGCGGCGATGCGGGCGAGGCCCTCGCGCTGGCTCATCTCAAGCGCGCCGGACTCGTGCTGGTGGAGCGCAATTATCGAGTGGCGCGCGGCCGCGGCGCTCCGGGGGGCGAGGTCGACCTGATCATGCGTGACACCCGCGGAACGCTGGTGTTCGTGGAAGTTCGCACACGCGCTGCGCTTGCCCCGGTCGCGGCGGCTGCGAGCGTGGATGCCGCCAAGCAGCGGCGCCTGCGCTTCGCCGCGTGCCATTACCTGCGGCGCTTCGCCACGCCGCCCGCTTGCCGTTTCGATGTGGTCGCCATCGACGGCGAGCGCCTGAACTGGCTGGTTGCAGCTTTCGACGCAGGCTGACACACGTTTGGTGCGCGGCGGAACCTCTGGCGGGGAGGTGCTGTCTTATCATCGTGAGCATGCTCGAACAACGCATCCAGCAGCAATTTTTCGACAGCGCCGACCTCAAGTACGCGGCCGCTGAAACCCTTACGCGCCCCATTGCCGACGCGGTCACGGCCGTGCTCGGGTGCATCACCGCCGGCGGCAAGGTGCTTGCCTGCGGCAACGGCGGCTCGGCCAGCGACGCGCAACACTTCGCCGCCGAGTTCGTCGGTCGCTTCGAGCGCGAACGCCCGGGGCTCGCCGCCATCGCGCTCAATACCGACACCTCCATCCTCACCGCCATCGGCAACGACTACGACTTCGCGCAGGTCTACGCCAAGCAGGTCCAGGCCCTGGGCAACCCGGGCGACGTGCTCGTCGCGCTGTCCACCAGCGGCAACTCGGCCAACATCCTCGCCGCCGTCGACGCGGCTCACGACAAGGACATGACCGTCATCGCCTTCACCGGCCGTGGTGGCGGCAAGCTCGGCCAGCGCCTGGCCGAAACCGATGTCCACATTTGCGTTCCGCACGAGCGCACGGCTCGCATCCAGGAAGTGCACATCCTCGCCATTCACTGCCTTTGCGACGCCGTCGATGCCCAACTGCTCGGCGAACAGGACCCCGCATGAACGACAACACGACCCTCGCCCCTCACCCCCGCCCCGCTGAACGCACGACGTCCCGCTCCCCCCTGATCCGCCCGATCGCGCTCGCGCTGCTTGCAAGCGCCGCGCTGAGCGCCTGCGCGCCGATCGTGATCGGCGGTGCCGCCGTGGGCAGCGCGCTCATGTACAGCGATCGCCGCACCTCCGGGGCGCAGGTCGAGGACCAGTCCATCGAGCTCAAGGCAGGCCCGCGCATCACCGAAGCCATCGGAGAGCGCGGCCATATCAACGTGACGAGCTTCAACCGCACGGTGCTCGTCACCGGCGAGGTGCCGTCCGATGGCGACAAGGCCGCTGTCGAGCAGGCCCTGGCCCGCATGGAGAACGTGCGCGGCACGCTCAACGAGCTGCGCGTGGCGCCGAACAGCTCGTTCAGCTCGCGCACCAACGACACGCTGATCACGAGCAAGGTCAAGGCGACGTACGTCGACGCGCGCGACATGTTCTCGAATGCCTACAAGGTGGTGACCGAGAACGGCGTGGTCTATCTCATGGGCCGGGTCACCGACCGCGAAGCCAACCGCGCTGTCGATCTGGCCCGCGGCGTCAACGGCGTGCAGAAGGTGGTGAAGGCCTTCGAGATCATCACCGAGGACGAGCTTGCCCAGGTCGTGCGCGTGCAAGCGGCCTCGAAGCCCGCACCCGCGCCGACGCCGGCACCGGCCGCGGCGCCGGCGGAAGCGCCGCTCAGCAATCAGTAGGCGTCGGCGTCGGAGCTGCCAGGCAAGACGGGCCCCGCGGGGCCCGTCTTTGCTTTTGTACGTGCACCGATCAGCGCAGCCGGCGAATGAGGCTGGAGGTGTCCCAGCGGGTGCCGCCCATCACCTGTACGTCGGCGTAGAACTGGTCGATCAGGGCGGTCACCGGCAGCCGGGCGCCGTTGCGCTGCGCTTCGGCGAGGCACAGGCCCAGGTCCTTGCGCATCCAGTCGACGGCAAAGCCGAAGTCGAACTTGTCCTCGATCATCGTCGGGCCGCGGTTGTCCATCTGCCAGCTTTGCGCCGCGCCCTTGCCGATCACGCCGAGCACCGCCTTCATGTCCAGGCCCGCACGCTGCCCGAAGGCGATCGCCTCGGCGAGGCCCTGCACGAGGCCGGCGATGCAGATCTGATTCACCATCTTCGCAAGCTGCCCGCTGCCGCTTTCGCCCAGTAGCGTGCAGGCCTTGGCGAAGGCCATGATCACCGGGCGCACCCGCTCGAAGGCCACCGCGTCGCCGCCGCACATGACGGTGAGGGCGCCGTTGATGGCCCCGAGATTGCCGCCCGACACCGGCGCATCGATGAACGAGAAGCCGCGCGCCTTCGCAGTGGCGCTGAGCTCGCGCGCGACCTCGGCGGACGCCGTGGTGTGATCGACGAAGACGGCGCCCGTGGCCATGTTCGCGAACGCACCGTCCTTGCCGACGGTGACCGAGCGCAGGTCCTCGTCATTGCCCACGCAGGCGAGCACGATGTCCGCGCCCTTGGCCGCCTCGGCCGGCGTCGCGGCGGATCGGCCCCCGTAGGTCTTGATCCACTCGGCAGACTTGGACGCCGTCCGGTTGAAGACGGTGACGCTGTGGCCCGCGCGGGCGAGGTGGCCGGCCATCGGCGCGCCCATCACGCCCAGGCCGAGGAAGGCGACGCGTTGCGGGGCAACGCTCTCGTAGGTTTTGCTGGCTGCCGTGGTCATGCGTTGGTCCTTCACAAGTGCGAACGGCCTCGAACCGAGGCCGTTCTTCAGCGCGCAATGATCGCTCAGACGATGGTCAGGTGCTCGGTCCCTGCGGCGAGGTCGGCGTTGCGGGCGCGGTTGCTGTTCAGCTTGATCTGCAGGCGCAGGTCGTTCACCGAATCGGCGTTGCGCAGCGAGTCCTCGTAGGTGACGAGCTGGCCCTCGTACAGGTCGAACAGCGACTGGTCGAAGGTCTGCATGCCGAGCTCGCGGCTCTTCTTCATGATCTCCTTGATCTCGGCCACCTCGCCCTTGAAGATGAGCTCGGAGATCAGCGGCGTGTTCAGCAGGATCTCGACCGCCGCGACGCGGCCGCTGCCCTCCTGGCGCGGCAGCAGGCGCTGCGACACCATCGCCTTCAGGTTCAGCGAGAGGTCCATCAGCAGCTGCTGGCGGCGCTCCTCGGGGAAGAAGTTGATGATGCGATCCAGCGCCTGGTTGGCGCTGTTCGCGTGCAGCGTGCACATGCACAGGTGGCCGGTCTCGGCGAAGGAGACGGCGTGCTCCATCGTCTCGCGGTCTCGCACCTCGCCCATCAGGATGACGTCTGGCGCCTGGCGCAGCGTGTTCTTCAGCGCGTGCTCCCAGCCGTCGGTGTCCAGGCCCACCTCGCGCTGGGTCACGATGCAGTTCTTGTGCGGATGCACGAACTCCACCGGATCCTCGATGGTGATGATGTGGCCGTAGGAGTTCTCGTTGCGGTGGTCGACCATCGCTGCAAGCGAGGTCGACTTGCCCGAGCCCGTTGCGCCCACGAAGATCACGAGGCCGCGCTTGGTCATCGCCACGTCCTTGAGCACGTGCGGCAGGCCGAGGGTGTCGATGGTGGGCAGCGTCTGCGGGATGGTCCGCATCACGAGGCCCACGTTGCCCTGCTGCACGAAGGCGTTCACGCGAAATCGCCCGATGCCCGCCGGCGCGATCGCGAAGTTGCACTCCTTCGTGCGCTCGAATTCCGCGGCCTGCTTGTCGTTCATGATCGCGCGCGCCAGCGCGATCGTGTGCTGCGAGTTCAGGGGCTGCGGCGACACCTTCGTGACCCGCCCGTCGACCTTGATCGCCGGCGGAAAGTCGGCGGTCAGGAAGAGGTCGGAGCCGCTGCGATTCACCAGCAGGCGCAGCAGGTCGTTGACGAACTTAGACGCTTGATCGCGTTCCATGAAGACTCCCCGGAATTCGTGGCGCCGGCGCGGCTCAGCCGCCCGACAGGAGCGCCGAAAGGCGCGCGCTCACCTGTCGCAGCCGCAGCGAGAGGCGGCGCGCGAGCGAGGCGAGCAATGCGAGTGCGAGCTTGGGGCTCGTGGCCACCAGCTCGTCGAGTTTCTTCGCGTCGAGCACCGCAAGCACCGCGGGCGTGAGCGTGTGGCAGGCCGAGAAGCGCCCGCCCGCGTCGAGCAGCGACATCTCACCGAGCATGTCGCCGGCGCGCGCCTCGGCCAGACGCGCGCGCGCACCCCACGGCTGCACGCGGTCGACGGAGACGGTGCCCTCGAGCACGATGAGCATGTAGTCGCCCTGTTCGTCCTGCCCGATGACCTCATGGCCTTGCGCCACGGACACGAACTGCATCTGCTGGGCCAGCCGCGCAAGCTCTGCCGGCTGCAGCGCGACGACCTGGCGGTCGGACTGCCACAGCTTGATGAAGAGATCGGTCCCGCGCTGCGCGTCATAGGGGCGCGCATTGATGTCCAGTGCGCGCTGGGACCAGCTCACCAGCGGCTGGGCCTCGTCGCCGCGATCCTGGAACAGCGTGGAGAAGAACGCCGAGTCGGCCTCGTCCACCGGGGCGGTCGGCGCGGAGCCGGTCAGGCGGTCGATGAGCTTCTTCACGAACAGGACTTGGGGCGATGGCGACAGGCGCGTGGCGTGCGCGGCGCGTCAGCCCGGGAAGTTCTCGGGGATCTTCGCCTTGCCGCGCGCCTCGGCCGGCGAGATCACGTTGCGACGCACGAGGTCGGCGAGGTTCTGGTCGAGCGTCTGCATGCCCTGGCTGTTGCCCGTCTGGATCGACGAGTACATCTGCGCGATCTTGTTCTCGCGGATCAGGTTCCGGATGGCCGAGGTGCCGAGCATGATCTCGTGCGCCGCCACGCGGCCGCTGCCGTCCTTGAGCTTGCACAGCGTCTGCGAGATCACGGCCACGAGCGATTCGGACAGCATCGCGCGCACCATGTCCTTCTCCGCCGCGGGGAACACGTCGACGACGCGGTCGATGGTCTTCGCGGCGCTGGAGGTGTGCAGCGTGCCGAACACGAGGTGGCCGGTCTCGGCGGCGGTCAGCGCGAGTCGAATGGTTTCGAGATCGCGCATCTCGCCCACGAGGACGGCGTCCGGGTCTTCGCGCAGTGCCGAGCGAAGCGCGTTGGAGAAGCTCAGCGTGTGCGGGCCGACCTCGCGCTGGTTCACGAGGCAGCGCTTGGATTCGTGCACGAATTCGATCGGGTCCTCGACCGTGAGGACGTGGCCGTATTCGTTTTCATTCAGGTGGTTGACCATCGCGGCCAGCGTGGTGGACTTGCCCGAGCCGGTGGGACCGGTCACGAGCACCAGGCCGCGCGGCTTCAATGCGAGGTCGGCAAAGACCTTGGGCGTATTGAGCTGCTCGAGCGTGAGAATCTTGCTGGGAATGGTTCGGAACACCGCACCTGCGCCGCGGTTCTGGTTGAACGCATTCACGCGAAAGCGCGCAAGGCCCTGGATCTCGAACGAGAAGTCGCACTCCAGCGTCTCCTCATAGGCCTTGCGCTGGGCATCGTTCATGATGTCGTAGACCATGTCGTGCACCTGCTTGTGCTCGAGAGGGTCCACGTTGATGCGTCGCACATCGCCATGCACACGGATCATCGGGGGCAGGCCGGCAGACAAGTGAAGGTCGGAAGCCTTGTTCTTGACCGAGAACGCCAGCAGTTGAGTGATGTCCATGAGGCGGGAAATCGAGCAATGAATGCTCGTGCAGGAAAGTCAAAAAGATTATGGCGACGATTGCTCAGAACGTACAACAAGTGAGCGAGCGCATCGCGGCCGCGTGTGCGGCAGCGCAACGCCGTGTGGAGGACCTCACGCTGCTGGCCGTGAGCAAGACCTGCAGCGCGCAAGCCATCCGCGAAGCGCATGCAAACGGTTTGTCACGATTCGGCGAGAACTATGTGCAGGAGGCGCTCGACAAGATGAGCGAGCTCGCCGACCTGCGCGCGAAATTGCAGTGGCACCTGATCGGTCCGCTGCAGAGCAACAAGACGCGCGTCGTCGCGCAGTCATTCGATTGGGTGCACAGCATCGACCGACTGAAGATCGCGCAGCGATTGAGCGAGCAGCGGCCCGAGCATCTGCCGCCCCTGCAGGTGTGCCTGCAGGTGAATGTCAGCGGTGAGTCCAGCAAGAGCGGGATGCCACCCGATGAAGTCTTCGACGTGGCGCGCGAAGTCGATGCGCTGCCCAACCTGCGCCTGCGCGGCCTGATGTCGATTCCCGAGCCTGCGCGGGGCCTGGAGGCGCAGCGTGTTCCGCACCGTGCGCTGCGCGAACTGCTGCAACGCGTGAACGAGCGCGAGGGGCTTGCGCTGGACACGCTGTCGATGGGCATGACGGCCGACCTGGAAGCCGCGATCCTCGAAGGCGCGACCATCGTGCGCGTGGGCAGCGCCATCTTCGGCGCGCGGGCCTGAAAAACGCGAACGGGTGCCGCAGCACCCGTTCGTTCATCGCGACGCCTGCGTCATGCGCCGTGATTCTTCGAGCCGTTGCGCAGCTTGTGCCAGAGGTGGCCGATCTCGCCCACCACACCGCGGCGGAAAGCCAGCACGCACAGGATGAAGATGAGCCCGGTGATGAGGCTCACCGATTCGCCGAGGCTGTTGAACCAGTTGATGCCCGTGAGCTCGGCCAGCCCGCGGCCGAGGTCGCCGATCTTGTTCTCAAGCGCCACGATGATCAGCGCGCCGACGATGGGCCCGACCATCGTCCCCATGCCGCCCACGAGCGTCATCAGGATGACCGCGCCGGAGGTCGTCCACACCGCGTCGGTCAGGGTCGCGAAGCCGAGCACCAGGGTCTTGGTCGCGCCCGCCAGGCCCGCCAGGCCCGCCGACAGCACGAAGGCCAGCAGCTTGAACTTGTCGACGTCGTAGCCCAGCGAGATGGCGCGCGGCTCGCTCTCGCGGATCGCGGTGAGCACCTGGCCGAAGGGCGAGTGCACCGTGCGGTAGATGAGAAAGAAGCCGGCGGTGAAGATCGCAAGCACGACGTAGTAGAGCGTCAGGTCGCTGCTCAGGTCGATGCCGAAGAAGCTGCCGCGCGGCACCGACTGCAGTCCGTCTTCCCCGCCGGTGTAGGGCGCCTGCAGGAAGAAGAAATAAAGCATCTGCGACAGCGCGAGCGTGATCATCGAAAAGTAGATGCCCGAGCGGCGGATCGCGAGCCAGCCGAACACGAAGCCCACCGCGGCGGCGGCCAGCGTGCCGAAGGCCAGCCCCAGCGGCGTGGGCCAGCCCCAGGCCTTCATCGCGTAGCCCGCGCTGTAGGCGGCCATGCCGAGGAAGGCGGCGTGGCCGAAGGACAGCAGCCCGGTGAATCCGA
>Ga0068864_100003863_pt1 | contig 12339 bp, 10 predicted proteins | sample KBSSwiS72_FD_66586 | JGI IMG/M metagenome (GOLD analysis project Ga0068864, IMG submission 66586) | Switchgrass rhizosphere microbial communities from Kellogg Biological Station, Michigan, USA - KBS Switchgrass S7-2 | ecosystem: Host-associated > Plants > Roots > Rhizosphere > Soil ...
GCTGATTGCTCTGCTCGGCGAACGGCTCGCCGAGCGGGCGACCGCCGACTGGCTCGCCGCGCTCGACACGGCGGGCATCCCTGCCGGCCCGATCCGCGACATCCGGGGAGCCTTCGATTCGCCCCAAGCGCAGGCGATCGGGAGCCGTGTTCGTCTTGAGCACCCGGCCATCGGCGCCGTCGACCAGGTCCGCCCGCCGTACGAGCTGGCGGCCACGCCGGCCGCGATCCGCCGGCCGCCGCCTCTGCTCGGGGAGCACTCCCGCGAAATCCTCCTCGAAGCCGGCTACGACGCCGCGGCGATCGATCGTCTCGCCGCCGACGGCGTCATCTGAGTCGCCAATCCGGTTCACGGAGCGCGGGGTCGATGCGCTCCTGCATCGAACCCGCCTGGTCGGCCCGGAACCCGCTGCTAGACTCGCCGGCGATGGACTCCCGCGAGCGTTGGGCCCTGATTCTCGGCGCGTCGTCCGGCATGGGCGAAGCCACGGCTCGCGCCGCCGCGGCAGCCGGCTACAACATCTGCGGGATCCACCTCGACTTCCGGGCCGCCCTCACCCACGTCGAGGAGCTCAAGTCCGACCTCGCCGCCATGGGCCGCGATGTCCTCTACATCAACATGAACGCGGCCGACGACGAGAAGCGAGCCGCGGCGCTCGTCGACCTCGGCGCCCGCTTCGATGCGGCTCGCGCCGCGGGTCGAGAGCCATACGTCCGGATCGTCATGCACTCGCTCGCGTTCGGCAGCCTCGTCCCGTTCATCTCCGAGGATCCGAAGGCGGTCGTCGATCGCAAGAAGATGGAGATGACCCAGGACGTCATGGCGAACAGCCTTGTCTACTGGGTCCAGGACCTCTATCGGGGTGGATTCCTCGGGCAGGGCTCGCACATCTTCGCGATGACCTCGGAGGGCTCGAGCCGCGTCGTCCCGTCGTACGGCGTCGTCTCGTCGGCCAAGGCCGCGCTCGAGAGCCACGTCCGCCAGCTCGCGATGGAGCTCGCTCGAGCGGGGAGCGGGGTCACCGTGAACTCGATCCGGGCCGGCGTCACCGTCACGCCCGCCCTGATGAAGATCCCCGAGGCCCAGACGATGATCGACATCACGATGAAGCGGAACCCGACGGGCCGGATGACGACCCCGCAGGACGTCGCGAACGCGATCCTCGCCCTTTCAGGCGACGGCACCGACTTCATCAACGGCGACATCATCAGCGTCGACGGCGGCGAGTTCATCACCGGCTCCTAGCCGGCATTCACCTGTCGTCAGACGATGACGACGACGTCCGTGGCCTCGGATTTCCCCTTGAGCTGAAGAGACCGACGAGGTAGATCGTCAGGCAGGCCGGCCGCCGCGGCTGCGGCAGTCGTCACGAGGATCTCGCCGGCCGCCGCCGCCGACGACAGGCGAGCCGTGACGTTGACGACATCGCCCATGGCCGTCAGCTCGGTGTCGGCGCTGTCCCCGATCGACCCGACGTAGGCGACCCCGGTGTTCACCCCGACCCCGATCGGGACCCAGGGTCCCGCCGGCGAGCCGAAGCCCGTCGCGACCAGGAGCGCTCGAGCCGCGTCGACGGCCCGCAGCGCATGCTGGGCCGAGGCCATCGAGGGCACGAAGATTCCGATGATCTCGTCGCCAACGAACTTGTCCACGATCCCATCGTGGTCCACGAGCACCTCGGTCGCCGTGTCGTAGAAGCGACCCATCATCCGATTGAACTCACGCGGGGACGTGCTCTCCGCCAGCGTCGTCGAACCGCGCACGTCCGCGAAGAGGAGCGAGCACTCGACCTCGGCCCCACCGTGGTTGCTGCTGATCATCCGGAAGCAGCCCGTGCAGTACTTCGGGTTCTTGGCCCACCGCGCATGGCCGATGAACCGCATCACGAGCCCGCCGGGCCCGGAGAAGGGCGCCGCACACAGCTTGCACCGCGGCGAGCTCGGAACCCGGGCGTGCCAGCGCCGGCTTCCGAGGAACGGCGCCTGGTCGACGAGCAGGCTTCGCCACTCGGCTTCGGATCGCATCGTGGCGATCGTACGCCGGACCCGCGAGAAACCGGAGCACTCGCGCTGGCCGTGTAGCCGCGAAGGGCTATTCCCCTGCGGCGCGCCGGCGACGGGAGCGGCTGTCGATGGCCGTGATCGCGGCGGTCGGGCGCGGTTCGCCGAGCCGACGCCCGGACAGGTACACGTCGGCGTCGGCCGGGGTCAGCGGCTCCGCGAAATAGAAGCCCTGGGCGTATTGGCAACCGAGCGAGCTGAACCAGCGGGCCTGACTCTGCGACTCGATGCCCTCGACGACGATCTCCAGCCCGAGCGCCCGGCCGAGCTCGACGATCGCACGGCTGATCACCCGCGGGTTGCCGACCGCGTCCGGCGGCGAGACGAACGAGCGGTCGATCTTCAGCTCGTCGAGCTCGAACGCCTGGAGATAGCCGAGCGAGGAGTAGCCCGTCCCGAAGTCGTCGATCGAGATGCGGATGCCCATGCTCCGCAGCTCGCCGACGCGCTCGGCCGATTCCTTCGTCTGGACCATCAGGGTGCTCTCGGTGATCTCGAGCGTCAGGCAGCTGGCGGGCAGCTCGCTCTGCGCGAGCGCCGCCGCGACGACGCCGATCAGGCCGGGATCGGCGAACTGCCGGGCCGACAGGTTCACGTTGATCCGGAGATCGGGTCGGCCGTGCTCGCGCTGCCAGATGCTGGCCTGGCGACAGGCCTCGTGGATGACCCAGCGGCCGATCGGCATGATCTCGCCGGTCTCCTCGGCGAGGGCGATGAAGTCGGCCGGCATCTGGGTCGGGCCGCCGACGGGGTCCCAGCGGACGAGCGCCTCGAGCCCGACGACGCGCCGCGGCCACGCGCCCAGCTCGATGATCGGCTGGTACTCGAGGCGCAGCTCGCCCCGTTCGGCGGCGCCACGGAGGCGAGAATCGAGATCGCTCTTCGCCGCCGCGCGCTCGAGCAGCTCGGGCCGGAAGAGCTGGACCCGGCCACGCCCGCTGGCCTTCGCCGCGTACATGGCAATGTCGGCGTTCCGGAGCAGGTCGTCCGCCGAGTCGCCGGCCGTTCCCGAGAGTGCCACGCCGATGCTGGTCCCGACCCGGGGCGCGCCCCAGCCGAGCGCAACGGGGGCCGACAGCGATTCGACGAGCCGATCGGCGACCGCGAGCGCCTCGTCCGGACCGTCCACCTCCTCGAGGAGGATCGCGAATTCGTCGCCACCGAGGCGGGCAGCGGTGTCGCCGGGACGGATCGCGACGCGAAGCCGCTCCGCGATCGCCTGCAGGACCTCGTCGCCCGATGTATGCCCGAAGCGATCGTTCAGGAGCTTGAAGTGGTCGAGATCGAGGAAGAGGACCGCGACCCGGTGCGGGCTGCGGCCTCGCAGCCGATCGAGGACGTGGGAGCTTCGCTCGAGGAACAGCCGCCGGTTGGCCAGGCCGGTCAGTGAGTCGCGGAAGGCCTGGTCGTGCAGCTCGTCGTACAGGCGCGCGTTCTCGAGGGCGGCCGCAGCCTCGCGGGCAAGGAGCTGCGCGAGCTGGATGCTCCGATCGCTGAACGCGAACGGCTGGGTCGACGTCAGCTCGAGGATCCCGATCGACTCGCCCCGCACCACGAGCGGGAGGATGACCATGCTCTGCTGGCCGACCCCCTGGAGATAGGCCACCTCGCGCGGGTCGCTCGCCGGGTTCGCGACATCGACATAGCAGGGCTCGCCCTCCATGAGGACCCGCCGCGTGGCGGGGAATTCAGCAAGGTCGTAGGTCGGCTCGATCATGCCGCCCTGGTCGGGCGGGTAATAGGCGAACGTGACGACCCGATCGGCGTCGCGATCCCACATGCTGAGCGTGCAGTCGGCAACCTCGGCCGCGATCGCGATGTGGCGAGCGATGATCCGGGCAACGACCCGTGGATCGAGGGTCTGCGCGACCTCCCGCGAGAGATCCATTGCGGCACTCAGCTCCGTCGATGTCTCCGTGAGCTGGCCGCTCGCGTTCCACAGGAAGGCCTGGAACACCGCGAAGGCGAAGATCACCGTCGTCGTCGGCAAGAGGACATCGATCGGGCTCGGGAATGTCGATCCCCAAGGCAGGATCATCGCCGCGGTCGCCGCGTAGATGCCGGTCCCGGCGCCGAGGAAGATGAGCCGGAGCAGCGTGCGGCGGTCGACATGGACGAGCGCGAGCACCGACGGCAGGACGGCGGCGACGGTCATCGCCATGCCGAGCGGCGGCAGGGCCGTGATGACCGCGACGATCTCGGCGTTCGTGACGAGGGCCGCGCGGGTCGCCAGCGAGGAGGCGGGCCGGCGCTGGGACGTTCGGTACTCGACAAGGGACCAGAGACCACAGGCCATGCCGACCAGGCCGACCGCGATCAGCGGGCCCTGCCCAATGGCCGCGCCGAAGACGGCCCACGCAGCGCCGGCCGGCACCTCGACCGCGCCGAAGATCCCGATCGCGCGCCGCAGCTGGCGCTGCGCTCGCGGGTCGGTCAGCTGTGCTCGATCGAGGCCGGTCGATGCGTTGCCATCGGTCCCCGGGCTGGGACGCATGGTGCACAGCGTCGCCACCGGGCGGTCCGGAAGTAATCCCCCATTCGGCCGACCTCGACTGGTACCCGGCCTTCGGGTTGGTCGGCCCGCTCGCCCGGGACCTTCGGCCCTGTCGGCGGCTGCAAGGCGGCCGGATGCTGACCGCGATGGCCCGCTCCGCAGCCCCCGTCGTGTCCCGCCGCGACCGTCGCGCCCAGGCGCGGGCCGAGCATGCGGTCGCCGATTCGCGCCGGCCGCACCACCGAAGCCGACCCGCCGCGTGGCGATCACCGATCGTCCTGACCTCGGCTGGGGCGCTCCTCGTCGGGATCGCCCTCGTGGCCCTGGCAGGCGGGTTCAAGGTCGGTGCTTCCAGCGAGGTCCTCCCGCCGGATACGTCGTACGTCGGCCTGGCCGTCGACGGCGCGTCGGTCGGCTCGGCCTCGGCGCCGGTCGTCATCACCGTCTATTCCGACTTCCAGTGCCCGGCCTGCAAGCTCTTCGTGACGACCGAGCTGCCGAGCCTCCTGCGCGACTTCGTGCGCCCGGGCCTCGTCCGGATCGAGTCGGCGGACATCAACATTCTCGACCGCGGCGGCTCTGAGTCCCTGGACCTCGCCGCGGGCGCCGCGTGCGCAGCCGATCAGAATCGCTACTGGCTCTATCACGACCTCGTGTTCTGGAACCAGGGTCGCGAGAATCGGGGCGACCACGACGCGGCGTTCATCCGCCGGATCGCCGACGCCGCCGGCCTCGACCGGCCGGCCTTCGATGCATGCGTCGCGAGGACCGACATCGGCCAGCCGATCCGGACCCGGACGACGGCAGCCGCCGCGAGCGGGGTCACGGCGACACCCACGCTGCGCATCAACGGCAAGCTGTTCACCGGCGTGCCGGACTACGCGGCGCTCAGCGCCCTCCTGCACACGCTCAGCGCGGCGTCGCCCGCGCCATCGTGATCCGCCGAACGGTCACCGTCCGGCCGATCCTCGGTGTCCATCCGGGCGTGATCCTCGCGGTCCTCGACATCGTCGGGCTCGCGATCGCGACATATCTGTCGACGGTCGAGCTGCAGGGCGGGGTCCCGGTGTGCGGTCCGATCCACGGCTGCGAGGAGGTCGCCCGGAGCCAGTACAGCCGCATCGGCGGGGTCCCGGTGGCGGTCTTCGGCGTCGGCCTGTCGCTGTTGCTGCTGACGCTCGCCGTCGCGTGGCTGCGCTCGAACCTGTACGTCCTCCTGCTCGCCCACTACGGGCTCTCGCTCGGGGGCGTGATCTTCGAGGTCTACTTCATCTACCTGCAGGCGTTCGTCATCGGCGCGGTCTGCATCTGGTGCGCGAGCTACGGGCTGTCCCTGATCCTGCGCTTCGCGATCGCGCTCGTCGTCTGGCTGCGGGGGACCGACCGGGTGCTCACGACCTGAGGGCGGGCGGTCACGGGCGGAGCTGGGCTACCGTTGGCGGATGAGCGGCTCGATCGCCCCGTTCTACCGGAGCTGGGCGACGTACAACGCGGCGATGATCGAGGGGATCCGCCCCCTGACCCCCGAGCAGCTGGCGCTCGATGGCGGCATCCCCGCCTGGCCGATCTGGGCGATCGTGGGGCACACGGCGGGCACGCGGCCGTATTGGCTGTGCTCGGTGTTCGGCGAGCCCGGGGCCGACAAGACGCCGTTCCCAGACCCGGCGAACGAGCCCGGCTGGGAGGACGACCTCACGCATCCGCGCAGCGTCGCTGAGCTGATCGGCGCGCTCGAGACGACATGGGCGATCGTCGAGGGCGTTCTCGAGCGCTGGACGCCGGACATGCTCGAGGTCCCGTTCCGGCGCGAGATCTTCGGCCGGGTCCAGTACCACACCCGCCAGTCGGTGCTGATGCGGATGATCAGCCACGATGCGTACCACGCCGGCGAGCTGTCGCAGATCCTCGGCGCGGCCGGGCTGACCCAGGTCGACCTGTGGCCGCCGCAGGCCGCGAGCGCGGCGGCCGACGGCGGGGCGAGCCGCTAGTTCTTCGGGTCGCCGTCCCCGGCCATGAAGACCCCGATCGCGCCACGCACGACGAAGTTGAAGGCGTGGGTCACGAACGGGTACATCCCGTCCTCCTGGGGGCTGAACTCGATGATCGCGCCCTGGGCCGGCGAGAGATCGACCGCCTGGGCGCCCCAGCCGCCGGTGTTCCCGGGGAGGAGCGCGATGCCCTCCTTGATGACCGTGTCGAAGATCGTGCCGACGACGTGGAACGAGCTGTCGATGCTCGGACCAGCGTCGAGGATGAAGACCCGGACGCGGCCCTTCGTCGTGACCGGGACCGGCGTGTCCTTGTACTGGTTGGCGATGCCATTGAAGGTCACGAAGTCCGGCGCCGGGGCGCCGGAGCTGGCCTTGGTGTAGTCGACGGGCTCGCCCTGAGCCCCGAGGTACCACTCGTTCTGGACGAACGCGAACTCGTTGTCGACCTTCGGCAGGCCGCCCTTCGGTTCGACGATGACCATCCCGAACATCCCGTTCGCGATGTGGTGCAGCGCCGGTGCCGTGCCGCAGTGGTACATCCAGACGCCGGCGTAGTCGGCCTTGAACGTGTAGGTGAACGTCGCGCCGGGCTTGATCTCGACCATCTGATCGTTCATCGCGGTCTGACTCGCGTGGAAGTCGATCGAGTGGCTCATCGTGCCCTGGTTCGTCAGGTGGACCCGCACGGTGTCGCCGAGGTGAACGCGGATGACCGGGCCCGGGACCTGGCCGCCGAACGTCCAGACGTGGACGACGTACCCCGCGGCGACGGTCATGTCCTGCTCGGTGATCGGCAGGTCGATGTCGTGGACGGTGCCGGCCATGACCGGCGGCGCGGCCGGATCGCGGCGCGTGTACGGCGCCGCGTTCGGGTCGGCCGAGGCAGTGGCCGTGCCGGTGGTCGGCGCGCCGCTCGGCGGGGGAGAGGCCTCCGAGGAGCCCGCGACCATGATCATGCCGGTCATGCCGGCCTGCGCATGTCCGGGGATCGAGCATTTGAACATGAGGCCGGCGGCGGGCACCTCGACCGTCGCGGTCGCGCTCTGGCCGGGATCCGCGCTCAGGACCTTGCCGTCATCGAAGGTGATGTTGTGCGTGGCCGCGCCCTTGTTGGTCAGCTTGAGGTCGTAGCTCCCGGCCTTGTCGACGATCACGTTCGAGGGGTCGAAGGCGAGATCGACCGCGGTGATCTCGATCGTCCCGAGGACGCTGCCGGCGACGGGACCGGACGAGGGCTCGGCGCTGGCTTCGGCACCCGCGGCGCCGGCCGCGATCGGGCTGACCGTCCACTTCGGCGGCGGCGCGCCGGTGCAGGCGGCGACCAGGAGGACGATGGCGGTCAGCGCGACGGCGCGACGGGCGTTGAACATGGCGGTGGCTCCCTGCTTGTAGGCAGCCTGAGTCTCGCCGGGGACGAAGCCCATGAGACCTGCCGTTCGGCCCCCCGCGACGGTGACCGGCGGCAGGAACCGAGGTTCAGGGAGTGGCGGGCTGGGTTGACGCCGCCGGGGCGTAGCCGGTCAGCTCGACGTACGCCGCACCCCCGAGCGGACGCCCGGCGAGCGTGGCCGCGACCTGCTGCGAGCCCTCCCAGTACACAACGCCCGTCGTCGGGCGCGTGTCGAGCTCCTGGTCGGCGATGGTCGGCATCAGGGAGATGGCGAGCCGCTGCGATGGGATCTCGATCCGCCAGCCCGCCGGGTAGACCGCGCCGGTCGCGGGGCTCGACCACGATCCGGTCGACGCGATCGTGAACGCCGAGGCGTCGAGGTGCGTCGCGCTGCCGCTCGGGTCGACGAGCGTTCCGTACACGATCACCGGGCTGCCGTCGGCGCCGCGTACCACCGAGATCGTGAGATCGGTGCCATCAACGAGATTCACGGCGTACCAATCCCAGCCACCGCCACCGACCGCGATGAAGTCGCCCCACTGGTGATCGAACCAGCCGCTGCCGGTCACGGCGAGGCGCGCCCCGTCGAGGCTGAGCGTGCCGCCGATCGACATTCGCGTCCGCGAGTAGTAGTACGACCCGCCGGCCGGCCCGAAGGGCACCCAGCCGATCCCGTCGTGGAGGGCGGGCGGCTTCGTCGATTGGAGCGAGAGGTCCAGCCCAAAGCTGCCGCCGGCGGCCCCGGCCTCGTTCGGCGACAGGGCCGCGTCGATTCGATCGGTCCCGCCGCTGCCGGAGAGGCGCCACGGCGACGGCGGCGGGGCGGTCGGGTCGGATGGGTCGAAGCCGACGATCCCGAGGTCAAAGCCTGTCGGCGCTCCGGCGCTGTCGCGAGGCGAATGATCGGCCGCGGGCCCGATCTCGGATCGCTGGGCATACCGAAAGTGGCCGCCCGACTCATCCGTCAGGGCGAGATGCGAGGCCCAGGTCACCGGAACGTCGCCCCGCTCCGCTCGGAAGATCACGGCTTCGAACCCGAAGTGGCGGCCGTCGGCCGTCTCGAGGTGGCCCGTGTAGTACCACCACTCGGTGAGCCGGTCGTGCGGCCCGTCGTCGCGCGGGAGCGAGATCGCGACCGGGTCGGCGGGCGGCGCGGTCGCAGGGGCGGCGGTCGGCGGAACCGTGAGGACGAGGGGCGGGTTCGCGAGGATCGGGCCAGCGCTGCAGCCGACCAGCGCAAGCATCGCGACGAGGGCGACCCCGAAGACGGATCGACCCGCGGTCACGCCACCGTCTCCGAGCCTTCGATCGCCGGCAGTCGGCGCTCGATCCAGGCGGGCAGCCACCAGTTCCAGCGGCCGAGCAGCCGCATGGTCGCTGGCACCAGGAGGGCCCGAACCACCGTCGCGTCCAAGGCGACCGCGATCGCCATCCCGAGCCCGAGGGCCTTGATGAGGACGATGTCGGCGAATGCGAACGAGCCGGCGACGACGACGACGATGAGCGCCGCGGAGGTGACGATCCGGCCGCTCCGCTCGAGCCCGTGGGCCACCGCGGTCCGGTTGTCGCCGGTCGCCCGCCAGCTCTCGCGCATCCGCGTGAGCAGGAACACCTCGTAGTCCATCGACAGCCCGAAGAGGACGCAGAACAGGATGATCGGCTCGGTGGTCTCGACGAACCCGAGCGGCCGGGTCCCGACGAGCGCCGAGAGGTTGCCGTCCTGGAAGATCCAGACGAGGGCTCCGAACGACGCGAGGATCGAGAGGCTGTTCATCACGAGCGCCTTGAGCGGCAGGAACACCGATCGGAGCAGGAGGAACAGCACGAGGTAGGTCGTCACGAAGATGAAGGCGGCGGTCCGCGGAAAGTCCGACGCGACCCCGGTGACGACGTCCTCGACGTCGGCCGCGCCACCGCCGATGAGGACCTGCATGCCCGCCGGCGGCGCGAGCGGACCCGTGCCGGACCGCATGTCCCGGACGAGCTCCCGCGCGATCGCCGCGTTCGGGCCGTACGGCGTCGTGATCGTGACGCTCGTCAGGTCACCCTTTGTGGTCGCGGCGAGGGCCGCCGCGACGAACCGATCGGGTGGTCCGCCCGGGCTGCCGTACAGGAGCTGGTACTGCGCGAGCTGGAGGCGCGGGTCGATGTCGACGATGCTGTCGACGCCGACGATCCGGGGGTCGGCCGCCAGCCGCCGGGTGTAGTCGTAGAGCGCCGCGACGTTCGCCGGATCGGTGGCCGCGCCTTCCGTCCGGATCGCCAGGACGATCGGCGCGAACGGGCCCTGGCCGAAGGCCTCGGCGAGCCGGTCGAAGGCCTGCCGTGACGGCACGTTCTCGGGCAGGATCCGGGAGTCCGGCGCATTGAACTGGACGTGCAGGAACGGGGTCCCGAGCAGGAGCAGCACCGCCAGCGTTGGGACCAGGACCGCGAGCGGACGAGCCATGACCCAGCGAGCGAGCCGGGCCCATGGCCCGTTCTCGCCGGGCGTTGGGCTGACCTTCCTGATCCGGAGCGAGTCCAGCCGCGTCCCGGCGAAGGCCAGGAGCGCGGGCAGGAGCGTGAGCGCGGCCGCGACCCCGAAACCCACGACGATGGCCCCGGCGATCCCGACCGACCGCAGGATCATGAACTCGAAGAGGACGAGGCCGAGCAGCCCGAGCAGGACCGTCAAACCCGAGAAGAACACCGCTCGCCCGGCCGTCGCGACGGTCGCCCCGACGGCGTCCTCGACCGCTTCGGGCCGCCAGCCCCGCGCCGCGAGCTCCTCCCGGAAGCGGCTCGTCATCAGGAGCGAGTAGTCGACCCCGAGCCCGAGGCCCATGAGCGTCGCCAGGTTGAGGACGAAGATGCTCATCGGCGTCAGATTCGCGACCGCGAACACCCCCGCGAGGGCCGCCACGACCGCCGCGGCGCCGACGGCGAGCGGCAGCGCCGACGCGACGATCGAGCCGAACACGAGCAGCAGCGCGAGGCCCGCCAGCGGCAGCGAGATGACCTCGCTCCGGCGGAGATCCGCCTCGCTGACCGACTGGACATCGCCGTAGAACGCCGGCCCGCCGGCGAGCCCGACCTCGAGGCCGGGCGCGCCGCGCAGGGCGGCCCTGATTCCCGGCAGCGCGGCGGGAGAGTCGTCGGCCGAGAGATCGAGGAACACGATGTCGTACGCGGTGTGCCCGTCGATCGAAACCTGCCGCTTGGAGATCGCGTGGGACAAGACGCTCCGGACGTACCGGGCGTGCGGGATGTCGCGCATCGCCGTGGCGGCCGCCAGTTCGAAGGCCGGCTCTCCGGCGCGCTCCACATCGGAGTGGAACACCACGACGAGCGCCGCCTCGGGCGCGCCGATCTCCGATTCGAGCAGCGCCCGCGCCCGCGCGGACTCGAGATCGGGCCGGATGAAGCCGCCCGCGCGGAGGGAATCGGCGGCTCGAAGGGCGAATGGCGCGGCCGCGACGAGGATGAGGACCCAGGCCCCGACGACGTACCAGCGGCGTCGAGCGGCCCAGCGCCCCAGGCGCTCGAATCGGGTCACGGTGGGGTGGTCACGGGAGGCTCATCGTACCGGCCGGGCTGCTAGCATGGCCGCGCCGTGACGATCTTCACGATCTGGTTCAACAACCTCAACCCGTTCGACCTCAAGACCTTCGGCAACTTCACGATCCTCATCGGGGCGGTCTTCGTCGCCTCGCTGTTCATCTGGGTGTTCGCCAAGGCCGCATTCGCGGCCGAGGGTCGGTCGAAGTGGGTACGCCGGATCACCGGCCCGAACGGGAAGTGGTTCTTCGGGCTGCTGTGGCTTGGCTGGGCCCTCGTCTTCGGGATCGGCCTCCAGCTCGTGCCCCACGAGGGCGCGAGCTCCCCCTACGGCGGGCTGGGTCTCATCGCCCTCTTCAGCGGCTTCTTCATCACGATGGGCTTCCTCTGGAGCGTCATCGGCGAGTAGCCGCCCGGCGGTTGCGTCCGGGGTCTAGCGCTTACCCCGTCTAGCGCTTACCCCCGAACAAGGTCCCGAACACCCCTCGGATGATGTCCTGGCCGACCCGCGAGGTGAGGATCTTCGTGCCGGTCCGCAGCACCTGCTGCTGCTGTCGCTCCCGTGCCCGACGTTCGACCTGTGCCTCGCGAGTCGCCGCGCGCTGGTCGCGCTCCGCGGCGCGGCGCTCGCGCTCCATCTCCGCGGCCTGACGCTTGATCTCGCGCTGGTACTGGGCGGGTGTCATGGCGCCCGGAGCGGCGGCGCCGCCAGCCCCGGCCGGGACGCCTGCTGCTGCGGCCTGCGCCGCGGCTGCCTGCGCGGCGGATGCCTGAGCGGCCTGGATCCGGGCGGTGATGATCTCGTGGGCGCTCTGGCGGTCGAGCGGCGTCCCGTACTTGGCGCGCAGCGAGCCCGTGGCGATC
>Ga0068864_100003865_pt1 | contig 12333 bp, 8 predicted proteins | sample KBSSwiS72_FD_66586 | JGI IMG/M metagenome (GOLD analysis project Ga0068864, IMG submission 66586) | Switchgrass rhizosphere microbial communities from Kellogg Biological Station, Michigan, USA - KBS Switchgrass S7-2 | ecosystem: Host-associated > Plants > Roots > Rhizosphere > Soil ...
TCGAGTACGTCGTGAAGCCGCCCATCACGCCGGTCGCCAGCGTGAGACGCAGGGTCGGCGACAGCAGCGCCGTCACCAGGCCGACGTGCATGATGGCGCCGAGGAGGAACGAGCCGAGGAGATTCACGGCGAGCGTTCCCCACGGGAACGCCGTGCCGAGCGCCGCCAGCGCGAGCCCCGAGAGCAGATAGCGCGCTCCGGTGCCGACGGCGCCTCCCAGGCAGATCCAGGCGAAGCGGCTCACCGCGCGAGTCCCTCGAAGCGGCGGCGCCGCGCCCCGGAGATCATGCCGTTGACGGTCATCACGGGCGCAAACAGGAAGTACACATAGCCCGCGAGGCCGACCAGCCTCTGCGGGACCGTCAGCGCGACCGCGATCGAGACGAGGCCCACTCCGGCCGCGAGCAGGTGGGAGACGATGCTCGCCCGGGTGTCGAACGCCTCGAGCGGCGTGAGCTCGAGGGACTCCCTCATCCGGAGCGCGTGGCGGTAGAGCAGCGCGAGCAGCACGTACACCGCGACGATGCCGGAGCCGTAGATCACGAACAGCGTCGGGATCTCCGAGGGCTGGATCATCGCCTCGGACCCCCGGCCGGGTCCCGAGACGGCGGGGAAGTGCAGGATCTCCGAGATCACGAGCGTGAAGAGGAACTTCAGCGGATAGACGTAGAACAGCACGACGAAAAGCAGCGCCGCGTTGAGCCAGACGGTCCCGTTGTCCTGCAGTCCGTAGCGCCGGAAGAAGACGTAGTGCTCCCGCCAGATGAGAACGAGCGCGGTGAAGCAGATCGCGAAGGGCAGGAAGCCCCGCATCGCGACGGCGAGCTCCCGGTAGGTGTGGGGCACCTCGAGCGAGACGACGAGGAGGGTCACGGCGAAGGCAAAGACGGCGTCCGAGAAGCCCTCGACCCGGGAGATCTCCCCGCCGCGCCAGCGGAATCCGCCGCTCTTCCCGACTCCCTTTCTCGCGAGGTGCTCGCGCAGGGCGCGCGTCACGCGGAGATCCTCGAGAGGCAGGCCTCCGCGACGAAGAGGTCCTCGGCGCCGAGGCCCGTGAAGTCGGCGACGCTGATCCCCGAGCGATCGTAGTCCACCGCCTTCTCACAGAACGTCCCGAGCTCGACCGCTCGTCCGGCCTCGGACTTCGCGTGCTGAAGCTCGCCGAGCCGCTCGCACTGGGCGCGCGAGTCGACGAGGATGAGGGAGGCATTCCGAAGCACTTCCGCGTCGAGCTCCTGCTTGCCCGGAGAGTCGGCGCCCACCGCGGAGACGTGCGAGCCGGGCCGCAGGTCCCGCGCGAAGAGCAGCGGCGCGCGCGACGCCGTCGCCGTGACGAGCAGCTGCGCCGACGAGGCGACCTCGGCGGGCGAACCGGCGACCGAGACCTTCACGCCGGGAAGGGAAGCGGCGACGTCGCGCGCGCAGCGCCCGGCGCGGCCCGCGTCCCGCCCCCAGATCCAGACGGAGCGCAGCGGCAGGACCTCGGCGTGGAGCTCGGCCTGCAGCCGCGCCTGGACGCCCGTGCCGAGGATTCCCAGCGCCTCGTCCCGGCGTCCGAGCTCACGGGCGGCCATCGCGGAAACGGCGGCGGTGCGCAGGTCCGTGAGCCAGCCTCCGTCGTCGAAGTACGCGAGCGTCTCGCCGTTCTCGGCGGAGACGAGCACGATCGAGCCGTAGGGCCGCGTCGCGTACGTGCCCGCCACCTTCAGCGCGTAGCGCGGTCCGCCGCGCCGGTAGCTCGACTTGATGTGGACCTCGCCGCCGCCGCCCGAGGAGAGGTCGAGGTGCATCGGCATCGGCGTATCGCACTCGCCCCGCGACTGCGCGATCACGGCGTCGCGCATCGCGTCGATCGCGGCGGCCTTGCCGATCGAGGACCGGATCTGCGCCTCGCCGAGGATCTTCATGCGGCGAGGATGCGCCGGACCGTCGCCAGCGCGACGTTGCGCCCCGAGACGACCGCCACCGCGGGGGTCCCGATCGGCGCGGCCTTCCCGGTGAGGATCGCGGCGACCGTGACCGCCGAGGAGGGCTCGATCAGGTACTGGTGCGCGTCGAGCATGAAGCGGACCGCCTCCAGGATCTCGTCCTCGGCCAGGAGGGCGATGCCGCCGAGCCGGCTACGCAGCACCTCGAACCCCGTCCGGCCGATCCCGCCCTCGAGGCCTCCCGCGGTCGTCGCGACCGGAGGAAGCCGCGTGACGGCCTCGCCGCGCTCGAGCGAGAGCGGGAGCGCCGCGGAGGCCTCGAGCTGGCAACCCACGATGCGCGCGTCGGGCACCGACGCGGTCGCGAAGAACGCGAACCCGCCCGCGAGACCGCCGCCGCCGACCGGGAGGAGAAAGGTCCTCGCCTCGGGAGCGTCCTCGAGCACCTCCGCCGCGAGCGTGCCCCCGTTGGCGGCGAGGATCTCCGTGTCGTCGTACGCCGAGACGTACAGCCGGCCGGAGCGCTCCGCCTCGAGTCGCGCCAGCTGCTCCGTCTCGTCGAAGCCGTCGAAGTCCGAGCGCACGACGTCCGCCGCCATCGCGACCATGCCGCCGTACTTGGACTCGTCGACGCTGCGCGGCACGTAGATCGTCGCGCGGATGCCGAGCTCCCGCGCCACGTGCGCGACCGCCTTGCCGTGGTTGCCGGCGGAGCACGTCACGACGCCGCGCGCGCGATCCTCCGCCGCCAGACGGCCGAGCTTGAAGAACGCTCCGCGGATCTTGAAGGAACCGGTGAGCTGCAGGTTCTCGAGCTTCAGCGACACCGGCGCTCCGGCGATCTCCGACAGCCGCGGCGAGGCCTCCAGGGGCGTGCGGCGGACGCGTCCGTCGACCGCGCGGCGCGCCTCGAGGATCAACGGAACCGTCAGCGGGAGCATCCGGGGGACTCTATCCCTCGGCGCCCGTCAGGCCGGCGTCCCGGGCTCGCGCCCGAGCTCCGCGGCGATCGCCGCGCGCACACGCTCGGCGAGCGCGTGTGCGTCGTCCGGCGACAGGCCCGTCGTCTCGATGGCCGGAAGCACGGTGACGCTCGCGCTGGTCGGGTGCAGGGTCAGCGAGTGCTTGGGCAGGGCGCGCTCGGTGCCGCGCACCACGAGGGGGACGACCGGCACGCCGAGCTCGATGGCGAGCCGGAACCCGCCCTCCTTGAAGGGCCGCACGGACCCATCCTCGCTCCGGGTTCCCTCCGGGAAGAGGAGGACCGACGTCTTCGCGAGAAGCCTCTCCCGCATCCGGAAGAGGGCGCCGCGCGCGCTCTCGCGGTCGCCGCGGGAGATCGGGATGTGCCCGGCGACGCGCATCTGCCAGCCCAGGAGCGGGATCTTGAAAATCTCCAGCTTCGACAGGAACTTCATGTCCCACGGAAGCAGCGTCAGCAGGAACGGGTCGGCGACCGACTTGTGGTTGGAGATGAAGAGGCACGGCCGCGACGCGTCGGGATGCACCGTGTCGACCGCGTGGAAGTCCCAGAACGGGTTGATGCGCACGGCGAGGCTCGCCGAGTCGAGGTGGAGCCGCCCCACCCGGCGGCGCGAGACGTCCGAGCGGAAGGTGAAGGCGCGGAACACCGCGATGAGCGGCGTCCACGCGATGACGATGATCACGCAGGCGGCCCAGAAGCCCCAGGAGAGCGGGACCGCGAGGAGGGGAACGTCGAGCCACCCGCGCCGCTTCGTCACGGACGCGCATTCTAGCGGTCGGCCGCGCGGCCCGGCGCGCGCCGTCGTCAGCCGCGGGCCGGGCTCAGAGACACTTGTGCAGCCGGGCCGTCCTGCCGGCCTGCACCTCGAAGGGTCCCATCTCGCGGCCGCCGCTCTCGAGGCGGATCGACACACGGAGCACGTCGCCCTCGACGCGGCCCGAGTAGCGCGCGGGCTCGCCCTTCTCCTCCTGCGCCTCGCCGTTCGGACCCATGTGGACGGGGCCGGGACGCTCGCGGGTGAACGTGCCGGGCAGCTCGAACCGGCCCTCGCCGTCGAGCACGAGCCGGCCGGCGATGCGCCCGTGCGCGCAATCCATCTCGATCTTCGCGCCGGAGTCCTCGACCGTCAGCGCGATGCCGGTGCCTCCCCAGGGGCCCGAGGAGACGGAACGAGAAGCGCTCGGAGTCGGCGTTCCGGCGGCGACCATCGCCAGCACCAGGAGAAGTTCAATCCTCAATTCTCAACTCTCAATCTTCTCAGTGGCACTTGTCGCTGCCCTTGTCCGAGAACGTGCTGCCCGGCACGCCGACGAACTCCCAGTCGTAGCCCTGCGGGTGGAGCGTCAGCTTGAGCACGCCGTAGTTCTTGTCGTCGCGGACCTCGCTGTTGGGCTGGATCTTCGGGAACGCGTAGAAGCTCTTGCCGCCGACGCCGACGATGATCTCGCGGATCCCGCGCTCCGGGTCGGCCCGCTGGTTCGGGTCCTGCTTCGCGAAGCGCTCGTAGATGTGGTCGTGGCCGCTCAGGACCAGGTCCGCGCCGGCCTCGTACAGCGTCTGGAAGATGTCGTGCATCGACGGGTCGTTGCCGTGCTCCCCGGACGAGAAGACAGGGTGGTGCCACATCGCGACGGTGCACGGCGCCTTGTGAGCGGCGAGGTCCTCTCGCAGCCAGGTCTCCTGCCGCGAGCCCGTCTTGCAGCCGCCGATCTGGCCGCAGTTGCTGTTGATCACGACGACGTGCCAGGCGGGCCCGAGGTCGTAGCTGTAGTAACCCTTCGTGCGGTCGCCGGCCGCCGCTCCGAAGTAGTCGAAGTACGCGCTCGCCCCCTCCGTCCGGTAGTCGTGGTTGCCGGGAGCCGGGTGCGTCCTCGCCTTGTGGCGTCCCCACGTCGGGTCGTAGCACTGCTTGAACTCCCGGGCGGTGCCGTTCGGGTACGCATTGTCTCCGAGCGTGAACACGGTGCCCGGGATCGTGTCGAGGAGGGCGGCGGTCTTCATCGCGCCGTCGTCCTCACACCCCGCGATGTCGCCGGCTCCGACGAGAACGGGATCCGGGGCGGCGGGCTCGGCCCCGATCGCGGGAAGCGCCGCCAGCAGACCCGCCGCGAGTGCGAAGACGATCTTCACGGCGGGGATTATCACCGAGGAGGAATCTGAGGAACTTCTTGGACGCGGCCGCCCCGTCTGATTGAATAGCCGCACTTTCGAGAGGATTCCATGAAACTCCGCGCCGGGATCGCCGCTGCCGCTCTGTTTGCCGCGCTGGTCTTCACCTCGCCGTCGGTCGCCCAGGAGCCGGTCCCCGGCCTGCCCGACCCGTACGGACTGATGCAGCCGAAGGATTTCGCCGCCTATCGATCGTCCTCCAACAATCCCGACTGGAACTCGAACGACGACAGCAAGCGCCCGATTCCCGGCGAGACGACGGTCCTCGCCGACCTCCAGGGCCCGGGCGCGATCACGCACATCTGGGTCACCATCGCCGACAACGAGTACGGCTGGCCGAAGCTCCTGCGGCTGCGCGTCTACTACGACGGCAGCCCCGTGCCGAGCGTCGACGCTCCGATCGGCGACTTCTTCGCGGTGGGTCACGGGTTCGAGGCCAAGGTGAAGTCGCTGATGATCGTGGACAGCTCCGACGGGCGCGCGCGCAACAGCTACTGGCCGATGCCGTTTCGCAAGTCTTGCCGCGTCACCGTGACGAACGAGGGACACCGGCGCGTGGCCAACCTCTACTTCCACGTCGACTGGGAGAAGCTCCCGTCCCTGCCGGAGCACACCCCCTACTTCCACGCGCGGTACCGCCAGATGCTTCCCGCTCCCGCCGACGGCAAGAACTACGAGTTCCTGAGCACGACGGGCAAGGGTCACTACGTCGGGACGGTCCTCTCGGTCGTCCAGGCGGAGGCGGGCTGGTTCGGCGAGGGCGACGACTACTTCTGGGTGGACGGCGCCTCGAAGCCCTCCATCGAGGGGACCGGAAGCGAGGACTACTTCAACGACGCGTGGGGTCTCCACGTCAACGACTCGCCCTACTACGGCGTCACCGTCGCGGAGGGCACGGGCCTCGGCTCGCGCATGACCGCCTACCGCTGGCATCTCGTCGATCCCGTTCCGTTCCAGAAGTCGCTCAAGGTCGAGATCGAGCACAAGGGCTGGACGTTCAACGCGGACGGCGCGGTCAAGTCGGGGTTCGGCGAGCGCGTCGACCTGATGTCCAGCGTCGCCTTCTGGTACCAGGAGGGCATCGCGCAGGACCAGCCGCCGGTGCCGTACGGGTCGGCGCGGCTGCCGCAGGGCAATGCGCTCCAGATCGAGGTCGAGCGCTCGATGAAGGACATCCAGTCCGAGAAGGGCAAGTCCGAGATCTTTCCCGACCTCTTCTGGTCGAAGGACGTCGTCGTGTTCCAGGGCGAGGGGCCGGGGTCGAAGGTCACGATTCCGTTCGACGTGCCCGAGGACGGCGACTACGAGGTCTACGCACAGATGGCGAAGGGCTCCGACTACGGCGTCTACACCGTGCTCCTCGACGGCAAGCCCCCGGTCGCGCCCGTGCTCGAGCACGAGCCGGGTGCGGACGTGCGGCCGCAGACCGAGTTCGACGGGTACGCGCTCGAGACTTACGTCGGAGCGGACTACCAGGTGGGCTGGCCGCGGCTGACGAAGGGGCGGCACACGCTGACGTTCGTGTGCAAGGGCAAGCGCGAGGACTCGAGCGGCTACGCCGTCGGGGTCGACGACATCGTGCTCGCCAAGACGGGGCCGGAGGCATGGGCGGCCGCGGCGAAGGTCCAGGAGCCGCGGGTCCCCACCGGCAGCGTCTCGGACCTCGCGAAGGCCCTTCAGGACCCGAACCCGGTGACGCGCGGCCTCGCCGCGATGGCGCTGCGCGACCGGGGCGCCGAGGCGAAGGCGGCTCTGCCGCAGCTGACCGCCGCGCTGAAGGACCCGGATCCGAACGTGCGATTGATGTCCGGCAACGCGATCGCGGCGATCGGGAAGGACGCGGCCCCGGCCGTGCCCGCGCTGATCGCGGCGTGCTCCGTCAAGGACGAGCAGATCCACGTGCTCAGGGCGTGCGCTTCGGCGCTCGGCGCGATCGGGAAGCCGGCGGCGACGCCCGGCCTGCCGATCCTGAAGGAGCTCTCGAAGATGCCGCGCGTGAAGTGGGCGGCGGATCGGGCGATCCAGCAGATCGAGAAGCCTTGACGCTTCTACTGCTCCCGCGTGAGCGGGGGCAGAGGGTGCAGGGCGAGGAGCCTGAACGAGACTTTGACTGCCGGGCGCCGCTGTCTTAGCCTGCCGGGGCGATGGCGACCCGCCGCACCGACTCCGCGCCGCGTCTCCAGACTGCCGAGCTGCGCCGCAGTCTCTCGCAATCCGTCGTTCTCCCCGCTCTCCTCGCCGTGGCGGTGGCCGGTCTCTTCCTGTGGCAGATCGGCCGGCTGCTCGCGACCTCGCGATGGGTCGATCACACCGACGAGGTAATCGCCCAGGCGAACCACGCCCAGAAGCTGCTGATCGACATGGAGACGGGGGAGCGCGGGTACCTGATCACCGGCCGTCCGGCCTTTCTGGAGCCGTACCGGGATGCGCAGCCCCAGCTCGCGCGCGCGTTCGAGCGCCTTCGAGCCCTCGTCGCCGACAACCCCGGCCAGATCGCGCGCCTCGAGGCGGGGCGCGCCGCGGCCGATCGGTGGTCGGCGGTCGCGAGCCGAGAGATCGAGGCGCGGGACGCGGGACGCGACTGGACCGCCTCGGTCGTCTCGGGCGAAGGGAAGCGGGCCATGGACGCGACCCGCTTCGAGTTCGAGGCCTTCACGCACGTCGAGGAGGGGCTTCGCGATTCGCGCGGGCGGGCCGCGGCCGCCGCGGCGCGGCGCGCCATAGTCACCGGGCTCGTCTCGGCGGTCGCGCTCGGCGCGCTCGTGGCGTTCTACGTCCGCCGCAGGCTCGTCGCCGTGTCGCGCAGCTACTCGGCCGCGCTGGATCGCGAACGGGAGCAGCGCGAGTGGCTGAACACGACCCTGACCAGCATCGGCGACGCGGTGATCGTCACGGACCGCTCGGGTCGCGTCATTCTCATGAATCCGATGGCCGAGCGAATCACCGGTTGGTCGCACCGCGCGGCGGACGGCAAGCCGCTGCGCGAGGTCTTCCGGATCGTCAACGAAGAGACGCGGGCGGCGGTCGAGAGCCCGGTCGATCGGGTCATCCGGGAAGGCACGGTCGTGGGACTGGCGAACCACACGATCCTGATCGCCCATGGCGGCCAGGAGATTCCGATCGACGACAGCGCCGCGCCGATTCTCGACACCGGCGGCGAGATCGCCGGGGTCGTCCTGGTATTCCGCGACGTGACCGAGCGCCGCGACGCCGAGCGCCGGCTCCATCAGCAGACGGCGATCCTGCGCGCGGTCAGCGAGTCCACTCCCGACTTCCTCTTCGTGAAGGACCGGGACGGCCGGATGCTCATGGCCAACCCGGCGATGGCCGGTCTGGCGGGGCGGCCTCTCGCCGACGTGATCGGACGCACCGACGCGGAGCTCTTCGACGACACCGGGTTTGGCCGCCGAACCGCGGACTCCGACCGGCGGGTCATGGAGAGCGGCCGCGCCGAAGTGGTCGAGGAACACGTCCCCACCCTCGACGGCCCCCGGACCCTGCTCTCGACGAAGGCGCCGTACCGCGACGCGGACGGCAGCGTCATCGGGTTGATCGTCGTCTCCCGCGACATCACCGACCGCAAGCGAGTCGAGCAGGAGCGCCTGGAGTCGCTCGCGCGCGAGAGGCTGCTGCGCGCCGAATCCGAGGAGGCGCATCGGCTGAAGGACGAGTTCTTCGCGAACGCGTCGCACGAGCTCCGGACGCCGCTCTCGGCGATCGTGGGATGGACGCGCCTGCTTCGCTCGGCCGGCCTCGATGGGTCGACGGCGGCGCGCGGTCTGGAGGCGATCGACCGGAACGCGCAGGCGCTGGCGAAGCTGATCGAGGAGCTGCTCGACACCTCCCGGATCATCGCGGGCAAGCTGACGCTCGAGCTGCAACCCGTCGACCTCGGCCTCGTCGTCGCGGCGGCCGTCAACGACGTCCGTCCGGCCGCCGGCTCGAAGGGGATCGCCATCGAGGCGGCGATCGAGGAGGCCGCGGGGCCGGTCCTCGCCGACGCCAGCCGCCTCCAACAGATCGTCTGGAATCTGCTCTCGAACGCCGTGAAGTTCACTCCCCGAGGCGGCCGTGTCGCCGTCGAGGCGCGGCGCGTGGACTCCGAGGTCGAGATCGTCGTTCGTGACACGGGGGAGGGCATGTCGCCTGCCTTTCTCCCGCACGCGTTCGAGCGTTTCCGGCAGGCGGACGGCACGAGTACGCGCCGGCATGGAGGCCTCGGACTCGGCCTCTCCATAGTCCACAGCCTCGTCGAGCTGCACGGAGGGACGGCGAGCGCACACAGCGCGGGGCTGGGCGAGGGAGCGGAGTTCCGGGTGCGGCTGCCGCTGATGGGCGTGCTCGCGGGTCGCGATGGAATCACGAAAGCTTCGGCCGGCCTTCCCGCCCGCCGCGATCCTCTTCCGGAGCTGGACGGCTTGCGTGTCCTGGTCGTCGACGACGACCGCGACACCCTGGACATGCTGCGGGCCGTGCTTTCTCGGAGCGGCGCCGAGGTGCTCACGGCCGGGTCCGCCGCCGACGCGATACGGCACATCGAGGAGAGGAGATTCGATGCGCTCGTGAGCGACATCGGAATGCCCGACGTGGACGGCTACGCCCTCATTCGGAGCGTCCGCGCGATCGATGCGCGGCGCGGCGCCGCGCGCCTCCCGGCGCTGGCGCTGACGGCATATACGAAGGCCGAGGACCGATCCCTGGCGCTCGCGGCCGGATATCAACGTCACCTGTCCAAACCGGTCGAGCCCGCCGATCTGGTCGCGGCCGTGGCGAGCCTGGTCGATCGCGCCGCGCCCGGCTCACCGGCGGCCGTCGAGGAGCCGGGAGCTCGCTGAACCGAGCACGAGCCAGGAAGCGTCGACGAGCTCTTCTGCCTCTTCTGCGCCGCGTCGGTGTTGGTTCCCTTACTTGACCCCCGTCACGAGGAACAGGTCGTCGAGCTGACGGCGGTACGAGTAGACGTACGACTTGCCGTCCGGCGCGATGTAGATCGGTCCGATCGTGAAGACGCCGGCCGGGTCCGGCGGCACGATCTCCTTCCAGAGGCGTCGCTCACCGGTGGCCGCGTCGCAGATCTCGATGCGTGCCGGCATCGAGACCCGCCCCACGTAGACCGCGCGGCCGTCCGCCGTCCAGCCCCAGGCGACCTCCTCGGGTTGTGCGCCCGGCAGCACCTTCGGGGGCGCGCTGCCGTCGACGGGGCAGAGGTACACGCGTCCGTCGCCTCCCCGGAGCAGGATCGTCGCGCCGTCCGGGCTGATGGCCTTCCCGCCGCCGAACGACAGGCCGAAGCCCTCCGGCGTGACGGGCTTCGGATGCGGATCGTCGAGGCCCTGGGAGTAGATTCGGGACGGACGCCCGGGCTCGTTCGCCCAGAGGAAGATCCGCTTCCCGTCGGGATGGAACTGCCCCCACTGGTAGACGAGGTTCGCCTTCGGAAGCGGTCTCGCGGCACCCGCTCCCGTCGGGACCAACGTGAGCTGATCCGCGGTGGCGTTCGTCGTCAGCGCCCACCGGCCGTCGCCCGACAGGTCGAGCCCCTTGGCCTTCCCGAGGAGGACCGCGGGGGAACCGTCCGTCTTCCGGATGTAGCAGAGGTACTCGGGGCGGGGCCGATCCTGCTCGTCGAAGAGAACCGTCTTCCCATCGGCGGACGTGTTGTCGGGGAACGACCAGTCGAGCCACGTCAGGTTTCGCTCGCGGTCCTCGCCCGGCGCGAGGCCGACCATCTCCCGCCTCCAGTTGAAGCGGCGGGCGAGCAGGGTACCGTCGGGCGCGGAGTCCTCCGGAACGAAGTACACGCCGAGCCCCGGGAGGCGGCGCGACTTCCCGCTCTTCGTGACGGCCAGGGTGGTCGCCGGGCCACCCGCGATGAAAACCTCTCCGGCGGGACTCCAGACGAGCCGGGCGGTTCCTCCGACGAACGGCCCCTCGGTCCGCTTCTTCGTCGCGACGTCGATGAAGACGAGATGGCCGGCGTTCTCCCCTCGCTCCGCGTGATCGAACATCGCGATCGTCTTGCCGTCCGGTGAGACCCGAACGTTGCTCAACCAGCCCGAGCTCTCGGCGATCACCTTTCCGACGGGATACTCGAGCGCCGCGCGCGGCCCTTTCTGGTAGATGACGGCGAGGTCCTTGCCGTCCGGCGCCCAGTCGGCGTCCTGGACGCCCTCCAGGATCTCGCGCGGCGCGCCGCCCGCGAGGGGCACCCGGGCGAGCGTTCCCGTGCTTTCCCAGCCGACCTGGAGGTGCCACCCGAGCGAGATCGCGAGCTCTCCCGCCTTCGAGACGGCGAGAAGGTTGGACTGCGGCAACCCGAGAGATTTCGACTCGGGACTCTCCGGGTTCGTCGTGTAGATCTCCATCGGCGCCCCGTCCCACGACGCGCCGTAGACCACGGTCTTTCCGTCCTGGGCGAATCGGGCGGACCCGACGGCGCCGCGCCGGAACGTGATCCTCTGGAACTGCACCGGCGCCGGCTGAAACACGTCGAGTTTCTTCGCCGCGACGCCGACGAGAATGGCGCCCAGGAGAAACGCGAGCGCGGCGGGCAGGAGCCAGCCCCGCCGCCGGGCTCGTGTGCGCTCGGCGGCCTCGAGCGCTCCGGAAGCGGAGGTCGAGGTCTCGGACAGGTGGTCGCGGACCGACTTGAGATCGCGCGCGAGGTCCCGCGTCGACGCGTAGCGTTCGTCGGGTTCCTTCGAGAGCAGCCGCTCGACGATCCAGCGCACGGGCGCCGGCGACTTCGGCGCGAGCTGTGAGAGGGGCTCGGGCTCCTCGCGGATGATCGCCACCAGCGTCTCCGCGCCGGTCTTTCGCGCGAACGCCCGCTTGCCCGTGGCCATCTCGTAGAGGATCGCGCCGAGAGTGAACTGGTCCGAGCGGTAGTCCACGCTCTGGCCGGAGGCCTGCTCGGGAGACATGTATCCGGCCGTGCCCATCACCGTGCCGGGCGTCGTCGGCGCGGCGACCGCGGTGGGGAGCGCCGACTGATCCAGGGACACCGGCTCGATCAGCTTGGCGAGCCCGAAGTCGAGGATCTTGACGAACCCGTCCTTGGAGACCATCAGGTTCTCGGGCTTGAGGTCGCGGTGGACGATGCCGGCCGAGTGCGCCTTGGCCAGCCCCTCGGCCGTCTGCGTGGCGACGTCGAGCATTCGCCGCATCGGCAGAGGCTCGGCGGACGCGAGCAGCTCGCGCACCGTCTTTCCCTCGACGAGCTCCATGGCGATGAAGACGGTGCCGTCGACG
>Ga0068864_100003868_pt1 | contig 12331 bp, 10 predicted proteins | sample KBSSwiS72_FD_66586 | JGI IMG/M metagenome (GOLD analysis project Ga0068864, IMG submission 66586) | Switchgrass rhizosphere microbial communities from Kellogg Biological Station, Michigan, USA - KBS Switchgrass S7-2 | ecosystem: Host-associated > Plants > Roots > Rhizosphere > Soil ...
GACGTGCGCCTCGTCGCGGCCGATCCGGCGCGGCCCGGCCCGATCGGAGTGGAGCTCGTGATCGCCGCCCTGCGTCACCTGGCTGCGCGCGGAGCGCGGAGGGCCACCGCGCGGCTGACGCCGGCCAACACGGCGGCGCTGAACGTGTACGCGTCGCTCGGCTTCCGATTTCACGAGCCCGAGCTCGTCCTCCACTGGCACCGCCCCGATGCACCCCACCTCGCCGCTGCGACCGGATCGAGGCCGCGGGAGGGCTCGCGATGAACGAGGACCTGCTCGAGCTCGTCGCCGAAACGGTGCGGTCCTACCGCGTCACGATGCAGGATTCCGCCGCGCCGATCGCCGCCGACACGCCGCTCTTCGGCGCCGACGGCGTGCTCGACTCGATCGGCCTCGTTTCCGTCGTCGTCGAGCTCGAGCAGAAAGTCTCCGAGCTCGCCGGCCGCGACGTCTCCCTGATGAACGACCGCGCCCTGTCCCGCAGCCGCAGCCCCTTCCGCACCGTGCGCACCCTGGCCGAGTACGCCGCCGGTGAGATGGGCCGCGCCGGCTCGACCTGATGCCGCCGGTCGCGCTCGTCACGGGGTCCCGCAAGGGCATCGGCCGCCGCGTCGCCGAGCACCTCGCCGCGCGGGGCTATCGGGTCGTCGGCTGCAGCCGGGAGCCCGCCGACTGGTCCGCCGCGGGGTACGAGCACCGCATCGCCGACGTGACCGTCGAGCCCGAGGTCGTCGCGCTCGTCGCCGGAATCCGCCGCGACCTCGGCGCGCCGGCCGTGCTGATCAACAACGCCGGCGTCGCCTCCATGAACCACGCGCTGCTCACCCCGGGAGAAACCGCGGATCGCGTCCTGCGGACCAGCGTCCTCGGCACGTTCCTGGTGTCCCGGGAGTGCGGGAAGCTGATGATGCGCGAGCGCTTCGGCCGGATCGTCAATTTCACGAGCGTCGCCGTTGCCCTGGCCCTCGAGGGCGAGGCCGTCTACGTCGCCGCCAAGGGAGCGGTCGAGGCGCTCACGCGGACGCTCGCGCGCGAGTTCGGGCCCATGGGGATCACGGTCAACGCCATCGGGCCCGGCCCGCTCGACACGGACCTCACCCGCGCCGTGCCTCCCGAGAAGATCCAGGCGCTCGTCGAGCGCATGGCCGTCCGGAGGCGGACGACGTTCGAGGACGTCACCAACGTCGTCGACTTCCTCGTGCGCCCCGAGAGCTCCGCGGTCACGGGACAGACGATCTACCTGGGCGGCCCGTGATTCCCGAGTGGCTCGTGGAGCGGCTGCGCGAGGGCGGCGAGGCCCCGGCAATCGTGAGGGGCGACCACGCGTTCTCGTACTCGGCGCTGTCGGCGCGCGTGCGGGAGCTCGTCGACGAGCTCGAGGACCGCGGCGTTCCGCGCGGGGCCGTCATCTCGCTCGAGGGCGACTACTCGCCGGATGCATGCGCGCTTCTGCTCGCGCTCGTGGACCGCGGCGCCGTCGTCGTCCCGCTGACGGACGCGTCCGCGGGCCGGCGCGACCGGTTTCTCGAGATCGCGGGCGTCGAGTGGACGATCCGGCTGCTGCCGTCGGGAGGCCGCGAGTACGGCCCGCGGGAGGAGAGCACGGTGCATCCCCTCGTGGAGCGCCTGCGGGCCGCCCGCGACGCGGGGCTCGTTCTCTTCACCTCCGGCTCGACGGGCGAGCCCAAGGCGGCGCTGCACTCGTTCGCGCTCCTCCTGAAGAAGTTCGAGACCCGGAGGCCCGCCCTGCGGACGATGACCTTCCTGCTGCTCGATCACATCGGAGGCATCAACACGCTCTTTCACATCCTCTCGAACGGGGGAAGCGTGATCGTGCCCGAAGGCCGGAGCCCGGACGTGGTGTGCGCCGCGATCGAGCGCCACGGAGTCCAGCTCCTGCCGACGACGCCGACGTTCCTGAACCTGCTGCTCCTGTCCGAGGCGCTCGCGCGACACGACGTCCGGTCCCTTCGTCAGATCACCTACGGCACCGAGCCGATGCCCGACTCCACGCTCCAGGCGCTGCACCACGCGCTCCCGGGCGTGCGCCTCTCTCAGACGTACGGCCTCTCCGAGCTCGGAATTCTGCGCGCGCGCTCGAAGTCTTCGGACTCCCTCTGGGTTCGCCTGGACGGCGAGGGCGTCGAGCTGCGGGTGCAGGACGGCACGCTCCGGATCCGGTCGGCGTCCGCGATGCTCGGCTACCTGAACGCGCCGAGCCCGTTCGACGCGGACGGCTGGTTCAACACCGAGGACGAGGTGGAGACCGACGGCGAGTTCTTCCGTCTCCGCGGAAGGCGATCCGAGATCATCAACGTCGGGGGTCAGAAGGTCTACCCGACGGAGGTCGAGAGCGTTCTCCTCCAGATCGAAAACGTGCGCGATGCGGTCGTCCGCGGCGAGAAGAATCCGCTGACGGGGCAGATCGTGGCCGCATCCCTCAACCTGCACCGCCCCGAGCCGCTCGACTCGGTGCGGCGCCGGGTCCGGGAGGCTTGCCGCGCGGTGATGCCCGCCTTCCAGGTCCCGGCGCGCATCGAAGTCGTCGAGGACGCGCAGTACGGCTCGCGCTTCAAGCGCAATCGCCGCGGCGCGTCCGAGCCGGTCTGACCATGCCCGCGCCGATCCCTTTCAACCGCCCCTGCTTCGTCGGCCACGAGCGCGCCTACATGCAACGCGCGCTCGAGCTCGGCCACATCTCCGGCGACGGCGAGTTCACGCGGCGCTGCCACGAGCTCCTGCGCGCGGAGCTCGGCGTCGGAGCCGTCCTCCTGACCACATCGTGCACGCACGCCCTCGAGATGGCGGCGATGCTGCTCGAGATCTCGCCGGGAGACGAGGTGATCGTGCCCGACTTCACCTTCGTGTCGACGGCGAACGCTTTCGTCCTGCGCGGGGCGAAGCCGGTGTTCGTCGACGTGCGGCCGGACACCCTGAACCTGGACGAGCGGCTGCTCGAGCGCGCGATCGGGCCGCGCACGCGCGCGATCGTGCCGGTGCACTACGCGGGTATCGGCTGCGACATGGACGCGATCCTCGGCCTCGCCCGGCCGCGCGGCGTCGCGGTGGTCGAGGACAACGCGCACGGGCTCTTCGGACGGCGCGCAGGCCGCCCGCTCGGAGCGTTCGGAGAGCTCGCGGCTCTCTCGTTCCACGAGACGAAGAACTTCAGCTGCGGCGAGGGCGGCGCGCTGCTGATCAACGACGAGCGGCACGTCGCGAGGGCCGAGATCCTCCGCGAGAAGGGGACGAACCGGAAACGCTTCTTCCGCGGGGAGGTCGACCGCTACACGTGGGTCGACGTGGGCTCGAGCTACCTGCCCTCGGACCTGCTCGCGGCCTACCTGTTCGGCCAGCTCGAGAGGAAACAGGTGGTCCTCGGCGCGCGCCGCGCGGTGTTCGAGCGCTACGGCCGGGAGCTCGGCGACTGGGCGGCGAAACGCGGCGTCCGCCTCCCCGAGATCCCGGCGGGCTGCGAGTCGAGCTACCACATGTTCCACATGGTGCTTCCCGATCCCGACGCGCGGACGCGGCTGATCGCCCACCTCCGTTCGCTGGAAATCCTCTCGGTGTTCCACTACCTGCCGCTGCACCTCTCGGAGATGGGACGGAAGTGGGGAGGACGACCCGGCGACTGCCCCGTCGCCGAAAGCGTCAGCGAGAGACTCGTACGCCTCCCCTTCTTCACCGACATGACCGAGTCGGAGCAGGCGCGCGTGATCGAGGCGGTCCTCGGCGCGCCGCTCTGACATGCTCCCGGTGAGATCCCGGCCGCCGAACCTGGCCGTGTTCGCGACGGCGTCGGAGGACTCGGCCGAGTTCGACATCGCGGACCCCGAGCTCGTGTCCATGCTCGAGGAGAGCCAGCGCCGCCATTTCTGGTTCCCGGCGCGGAACCGGCGCATCCTGGACTTCCTGCGGCGCGACGGCGTGGCGCCGCCCGCGCGGATCCTCGAGGTCGGCTGCGGCACGGGGACGGTGCTCTCCGCGCTCGCGGGCGCGGGCTACGCCGTCACCGGCATCGAGATGCACGAGCGGCTCGCCCGGCGGGCCGCCGAGGCCAACCCCGGGAGCCGGATCCTCGCGCTGGATCTCCTGCACCCGCCCGACGAGCTCCTGCGTCTCGCGCCGTTCGACGCCGTGGCGCTCTTCGACGTCGTCGAGCACCTCGAGTCGCCGGGAGCGCTGCTGCGCGCCTGCGCCGCCCTGGTCGGCGACGGAGGGCTCGTCGTCGGAACGGTTCCGGCGTTGCCCGTGCTCTGGTCCGACTACGACGCCTACGCCGGCCACCGCGTGCGCTTCGTGCGGAAGTCCCTGCGCCGGCTCCTCGACGGCGCCGGTCTCCCGGGGGCGCGGACCGCGTATTTCTTCCAGTCGCTGACTCCCGGGATGCTCGCGCGACGCATGCTCGTGGGCCGCGGCGCCGCGGCGAGCGCGGACGACGCGATGCGGCGCGCCGCGCAGCACGCTGCGCTCGACGCTCCCGGCCGCGCCTTCAACGCCGCCTTCGCCGCGGCGTGCGCGGCGGAGAGCGCGTTGGCGCGCGGTGTCTCCCTCCTGGACGCCGTCCCCGGGGCGTCGCTCTGGTTCTCGGTGAGGATCCCGCCCGGCTCCCGGGCTCAACGAGGCGACGCCACCCACAGCGCGTAGTGGTGATACACGGTGAACCGGCGCTCCTCGCGGATGTCGAAGGCGGACGCGATCCTCTCCCGGAGCTCCTCGTACGTCCTCGGGTGGCGGCCGCGGTCGTGACGCCACAGCCAGCGTGAGATCGGGCGCGCGTCGTTGCGAAGGGCGTCGAGGAAGAGGAGCCGGCCGGAGGTGACCCGAGCGAGCTCCCGAATCGCCGCCGACAGCGTGGCGTCGTCGAGGTGGTGCGAGACGGCGACGCAGAGACTGAGGTCGAACCGGCGGTCCGAGAACGGGAGGCGCGCCGCGTCCGCCGCGAGGGCGGGAAATCCGGCGGCCCGGCGGAGCGCGCGCACGGCCCGGGGGTCGAGGTCCAGGCAGACCGGCCGCATTCCCAGGCGCACCGCGAACCCGCCGGACGCGCTGCCGACGTCCAGCACCGCGGACTTCGGCAGCGGCGCCGCGGCCTCGCGCAGCCTCTCGGCGACCCGCCGCTGTCCGGCCGCCGCCTGGACCAGCTCGTAGACGAACGGCCGCGCGAGCGCCGCGGCGACGATCCTCCCCGCGAGGCCCGGGCGGCTCACCTCGCGCTCCCGCGGCGCCTCGCCAGGACGAAGCGGGGATTCGCCCGGCGGGGCGCACCTGACGCGCGGAATCCGGACTCGTCGTAGTTCGAGCGGATCCAGTCCCGGATCCGCCGTCCGTAGTCCTCGCCGAACGCGGCGCGGTCGTACTCCGAGGTCGGGCGGTTCCAGATCACGATCGCGGCCGGCGGAGCGGCCTCGAGCTCGGCCAGGACCGCGCCCTCGTTCGCATCGGTCAGGTACCCGGGCAGGTACAGCTTGTGCCGGATCGGGTTCTTGCGGCCGGAGAGCAGGTTGAGGATCTCGCCCTCCGGAAACGCGACGAGCCCGTCGCCGTCGCGCGTCCCGCTCCGCACGGCCGCGGCGAGCTCCTCGATCTCGCGCGCCATCTCCGGTCGGGCGGAGAGCATTTCGTCGGTGCCCGCGATCGGAACGGCCTCGATCGAACGGTACTGCCAGACGCGAGCCGCGAAGGCGGCGACGGCGAGCGCGGCGACGAGCGTTCGAAACGCGAACGTCATCCTCCGCCGGTCGGCGTCGGCGCGCGAGAGGACGGCGGCGAGATGCAGCAGCCCGGCCGCGCACGCGAACGCGAACAGGAGGGGCGGCCCGACGTAGGCCGAGTCTCCGATGTGGAACGGCCGCCGGTACGAGAGGACGAGGCCGAGCGCACCGCACGACGCGAGCGCGGCCGCGGCGCTCCCGCGTCTCCGCGCCAGCCCCGCCCCGAGGCCGGCGAGCGAGACGAGCGGCGCGGCGCTGAAGACGACCGCGCTCCCGGCGCCGCCCGCGAGGGCGGAGACCGCGAGGACGGCGAGCGTGGCCACGAGCGCCGTCAGGACACGGCGGCGGCCGCGGCCCGGGCGAGACGCGATCAGGGCCGCCGCCAGCCCCAGCCCGGCCCAGGTCGCGGCCGAGTAGACCTCCTCGACGAGGCCGGCCGGCCAGTCCCGCACTCCCGAGAACGCGACGAGGAAGTGCCGCGTCTCGGGGGGCAGGGCGGTGAGGAGCACGTGCCCGTCGCGCACGACCGCGTCCCACCCCGCGTGCCACAGGAAGTGGCCGAGTCCCGCGGCGAGGACGAGACCGCCGGCGGCGACCGCCGCCGCGGCGTCGAGCGCGCCGGCGCGCCGGTTCCTCGACCGCACCAGGCACGCGAGCGAACAGGCGGCGAGCGCCGCGAGCCCCCACTCGAGCCGGCAGAGCCCTGCGAGGCCGCCGCACAGGCCCGCCGCCGTGGGCAGAAGCCGCCGCGAGCCCCTCCTCGGTGCCGCGGATGCGAGGACGACCGCCGCGAGCGTGAACCCCGACGCGTGCCAGATCCGATAACCCATTCCCAGAAGCGCGCCGCCCGCGTTGGGCATGAAGACGAGCGCCGGGATCGCGAGCGCCGTCCAGAGCGCCGCCTCGACGCGCCCCGTCACGCGGCGCAGCACGCCGAAGAGGGCGGCGAGGACGAGGACGGCGGAGACGGCGCCGGCCACGACGAGGGAGCCCATGCCGGAGCCGAACGCCTTCAGGAACGCGGCCTGGAGGTACGGGGTGAGCGGGCCGAACCAGTAGACGACGTCGCGGTAGAGGAGCTCTCCGCGGGCCAGCGCGTCCGGGACGATCCACTCGCGTCCGGAGTCGATGAGGGGATCCGACCATCGTCCTCGCGAGACGGCGAAGAGCGCCACGGTCGCCGCGCCGAGGGCGACCGCGCCGGCGGCGAGGACGGCGTTTCGACGCGCTCTCAACGGGCGACCGGACGGCGGCGGGGCGCCGCGGTCACGGGCCCCGCCGCTCCGGCGAAGCCGATGGGCCCACGCGCTCGCCCGCCTTCCAGACCGAGTCGATGCGGCGCACGTTGACGACGTCGCGCAGTGGGTCGGCGTCGAGGACGAGGAGGTCCGCGCGCCGGCCGGGCTCCAGCGTGCCCCGGTCCGTCGGGTTGGAGATCGAGAGCGCGGCGGTCTGCGTCGCGGAACGGATCGCCTCCATCGGCGTGAGGCCGGCGCGGACGTAGAGCTCCATCTCGACGGACGCCGCGAGGCCGGGATACGCCCACATGTCCGTGCCCATCGCGATCGGGACGCCGGCCGCCTTCAGCCTGCGCAGGTTCTCGCGCAGGATCGGGAGGCGCCGCGACACGTTCTCCAGGTTCGGGTAGCCGGCGCGGTAGTGGTCCGAGTACTCGCTCGAGCGCAGGCGCCCGACGGTCGCCGGCTCGAGCCACCGCTCGACCTGCGAGCCCGGCGGGCCCAGGACGCGGTCGAGATCGCCGCGCGGATCGGCGAGGAACTCGAAGATGTCCATCGTCGGAACGTACGCGCGGGGGCTACGGCCCAGCTCCCCGAGCGTGTCGTCGTCCAACGGATCCAGGACGCCGTGCGCGAGCGCCGTCGCGCCGGCCGCGAGGGCGGCCTTCGCGTCGACGAGGTTCGGCGCGTGGACGATCGCCAGGAGGCCCAGGTCCCGCGCCTCGCCGAGCAGCGCCTCGAGAACGGGCTGGGACACCTTCGGAAGCGGCGGCTTCGGCGCGCGGCACCACGCCATGTCGTCGAGCATGACCTTGATCTCGCGCGTGCCGAGCGCCTTCGCCTTGCGCACGGCCTCGCGCGCCTCGGCGGCCGTGGCGGGAAAGCGGTTCAGGTTCCGGTCCGGCGGCTGCCCCTGGTCCCACCAGCCGCCCTTCGTCGTGAAGATCGGAGCCGCCGCGAACACGTCCGGCAGGTCGGACCGGGTGTGCGACCGCGTGGAGACGTCGACCGCCTTCGCCGTGTCCTCCTCCATGAGGCGCACCGACGTGATGCCCCAGTGGAGCATCGTCCTCAGATCCTGGTCGGAGTCGGCGTGCACGTGGGCGTCGATGAGGCCCGGGATGATCCACTTGCCCGCGACGTCCACGACCCGAGCGCCCGGCGGAATGCCGGCGACCGCCTGGGGCGTCGCGCGCCCGACCGAGACGATCTTCCCGCCGGAGACGACGAGGAGCGAGTCGGGGATCGGAGGCGCGCCCGTCCCGTCGATGAGGGCCGCGCCGCGGAATGCGATCGTGCCGGCGAGCAGCAGTGTTCCGCTCAATGCTCTGGCGAGAGCTGTCGGCGGGAGGCTACTTCGCGTCGAGCGCGTGTTCCTTCTCGCGCTCCTCTTCCTCGATCTCGACCGGGTAGATGCCGGTGAAGCAGGCCGTGCAGGTCGCCTGCTGCGGCCGCCCGAACGCGTCGAGCATCCCCTCGACGGACAGGTAGCCGAGGCTGTCGGCCTCGATGAACTCCTGGATCTCCGCGACGGACTTGTTGGCCGCGATGAGCTCCGTCCGCGTCGGCGTGTCGATCCCGTAGTGGCAGCTGTTCATCGTGGGCGGAGACGAGATGCGGACGTGGACCTCTTTGGCGCCGGCCTCGCGGAGCATCCGCACGATCTTGCGCGACGTCGTGCCGCGCACGATCGAGTCGTCCACCATCACGACGCGCTTGCCCTCCACGACCTCGCGGACCGGGTTGAGCTTGACCTTGACTCCGAAGTGCCGGATCGCCTGCTTCGGCTCGATGAACGTGCGGCCGACGTAGTGGTTGCGGACGAGCCCCATCGCGAAGGGAATCCCCGACTCCGCGGCGAAACCGAGCGCCGCGTACATGCCCGAGTCCGGCACGGGGATGACGACGTCGGCCTGTGCCGGGTGCTCGCGGGCGAGCCGCCTGCCGAAGCCCTGGCGCGACGCCGCGACGCTGCGCCCGAACACGTTCGAGTCCGGACGCGCGAAGTAGACGTGCTCGAAGACGCAGGGCGTCGAGAGCGGAAAGGCGAAGCGATGAGACGAGAATCCCTCCCGCGAGAGCTTCACGATCTCGCCGGGCTCGACGTCGCGCTCGAACGTCGCGCCGATCAGGTCGAACGCGCAGGTCTCGGAGGCGACCACCGGCGAGCCCTCGCGGATTCCGAGCGAGAGGGGCCGGATCCCGTTCGGGTCGCGGGCCACGAAGATCCCGTCGCGCGACAGGATCGCCAGCGAATAGGCGCCCCGCACCTCCAGGAGGGCCTCGGCGATCGCCCCGGCGAGGTTCGGGGCCGACGAGCGGGCGACCAGGTGGAGGATGACCTCCGAGTCCGAGGTCGTCGTGAAGAGCGCGCCCTTGTTCTCGAGGTTCGTGCGGATCTCGCGGGCGTTGGTGAGATTGCCGTTGTGGCCGAGCGCCAGGGGTCCCCAGCGGGTCGCGAAGACGATCGGCTGGGCGTTGGCGAGCAGGGACGCGCCGGCGGTCGAGTAGCGGACGTGGCCGATCGCGGTCCGCCCGGGCAGGCGCGAGAGACGCGCCTCATCGAAGACGTCCGCCACGTAGCCCATCTCCCGCTCGACGTGGATCTTGCCCTGGTCGAGCGAGGCGATGCCCGCCGACTCCTGTCCCCGATGCTGGAGGGCATAGAGACCGAGGTAGGCGAGATTGGCGGCGTCTTCCGAATCGCAGACCCCGAAGACTCCGCATTCGTCGGAGAACCCGGCGCGGTTCGCCATTGGAAGACGATCTTAACATCGGCGATGCCGGGTTTATGCCCGACGGCCCGGACGCGAGGCGTGCGACGCAAGACGTGAGACGCGAGGCGCGAAGCGCGAGGCCCGGAGGGGTAATCCTCCGTCGCTCGCTCCTCGTCCAAGAAGCGATGCGAACTCGATCGTCTCTCCCCGTCCTCGGTCTTCTCACGGGCAGTCTCGTCTTCCTGGCGGCCGCGGGCGCGGACCGCCTGTCCGAGCGCGAACGCGCGATCCACGCGCTCGACCGGCTCGCGTTCGGGCCTCGTCCCGGCGACGTCGACCGAGTCGCGGCGATGGGTACCGATCGCTGGATCGACGCCCAGCTCCACCCCGAGCGCGTCGCCGAAGATCCGACCCTCGAGGCGAGGCTTCCCGGGAGAGATGTTCTCTCGCTCTCCACGGCGGAGCTGATCGAGCGGTTCGACACCCCGGTGCGCGAGGCCCGCAAGAAAGCCGCGGCCGAGGCGGCCGATAAGGCGCGGGCCGGCGACGCCCCGGAGACCGGCGGCGGCGACGACACGGGAGCCGCGGCGCGCGTGCGCGCGATGGTCCCTCCCGAGAATCGCCCCGGGCGCCTCCTCGCCGACCTGACGGCCGCGCGGATCGTGCGCGCCGCGGACTCCTCGCGCCAGCTCCAGGAGGTCCTCGTCGACTTCTGGATGAATCACTTCAACGTCTACGCACGCAAGGGCCTCGACCGCGTGGCGATCGTCGCCTTCGAGCGGGACACGATCCGGCCGAGGATCTTCGGCCGCTTCGAGGACCTGCTCCTCGCGACGGCGAAGTCGCCGGCGATGCTCGTCTACCTCGACAACGCGCGGTCCGCGGCGGAGGCCTCGAATCGGCCGCCGGTGCGCGGCCGCGGCGCCTTCGCGGGGGCCGGCGCGAAGACGAAGGGACCGACCGGCCTCAACGAGAACTACGCGCGCGAGCTGCTCGAGCTGCACACGATGGGCGTCGACGGCGGATACACGCAGTCCGACGTGACCGAGCTCGCCCGCGTCCTGACGGGATGGTCGGTCGGGGCGCCGCGGACGGAACGCACGGGGGGGGTCGTTCGCGCCTCCCGCCGCTCTCCGGAGGCCCTGGCGGCACCCGGCGAGTTTGTCTTTCGCGAGCGGCTCCACGACGTCGGCGAGAAGACCGTGCTCGGCCGGCGCTTCCCCGCGGGGGGAGGCATGGGGGAGGGCGAGGCGGCGATCCGCATGCTTGCGCGGAACCCGTCCACGGCGCGCCACCTGGCGCGCGAGCTCTGCCAGCGGCTCGTCAGCGACGCGCCGCCCGAGGCGCTCGTCGAGCGCGTCGCCGCGCGCTTCCTCGCGACGAACGGCGACCTCCGCGAGATCGTCCGCGCCGTGGTCGAGAGCCCCGAGTTCTTCGATCCCGCCGCGTTCCGCGCGAAGGTGAAGTCTCCCTTCGAGTACGCCGTCTCCGCCGTCCGCGCGCTCGGGTCGGAGACGGACGGGCGTGGGATCGCCCGCGCGATCGAGGAGATGGGCGAGCCGCTCTACCTCTGCGTGCCGCCGACCGGCTACCCGGAGGCGGCGGAGGACTGGACGAGCTCCGGCGCGCTTCTCGCGAGGATGAACTTCGCGCTCTCTGCCACGCGGGGGGCGATCCCGGGGACCTCGGCGCCGGCCCTGGCCCCGCCCGACGGCGGCGACCTGCTCGGGGCGCTCGAGGGAAAGATCGTCCCCGCCGGTCTCTCCGAGGCATCGCGCGACGCGATCCGGTCGCGGCTCTCGCAGGCGCCGTCCGATCCGGCCGCGAAGCGGGCGCTCACCGAGGCTCTCCTCGTGGGCAGCCCCGAGTTCCAGCGGCAGTGACGTCCTCCATGAACCGGCGCCTGTTCCTCAAGTCGTCCGGACTCGCGCTCGTCGCGGGCGGCTTCGTCCCGAGGGTGTTCGTGCGGATGGCGAGCGCCGAGACGGCGCCGGGCGGACGGGTCCTCGTGGCCGTCTTCCTGCGCGGCGCGGTCGACGGGCTCAACGTCGTTGTCCCGTGGGGCGAGGACGCGTACTACGCGGGGAGGCCGACGATCGCCGTTCCGCGGCCCGGCTCGACGGCCGGCGCGGCCCTCGACCTCGACGGGTTCTTCGGGCTTCACCCCTCCCTGGCTCCCCTCCATGCGCTTTATCGCGAGGGCGCCGCGGCATTCGTGCACGCCGCCGGCTCCCCCGACCCGTCGCGGTCCCACTTCGATGCGCAGGACTTCATGGAGTCGGGGACTCCGGGCTCGAGGACGACTCGGGACGGGTTCCTGGCGCGCGCGCTCACGGCCTCTCCGCGCCGCGGAGAATCGCCGGTGCGCGCGGCAGCCCTGACGCGGTCCATGCCCCGCATCCTCGCCGGCGCCGACGGCGCCGTCGCCATCGACCGCCTCGAGCGCTACGGGCTGCGAGGATCGGGGGACGCGGGCGCGCTCGAGGCGATGTACGCGGGATCCGCGGCGGAGCCGCTCCGAGCCTCGGCGCGGGAGTCGTTCGAGGCGCTGCGGGTCCTGGAGGCGGCGGCTCCGTCACGCATCGCGGCCGACAACGGGGCGCAGTACCCTCCCGGAGAGCTGGGCCGCTCTCTCCGCCAGATCGCGCAGCTCATCCGC
>Ga0068864_100003878_pt1 | contig 12312 bp, 9 predicted proteins | sample KBSSwiS72_FD_66586 | JGI IMG/M metagenome (GOLD analysis project Ga0068864, IMG submission 66586) | Switchgrass rhizosphere microbial communities from Kellogg Biological Station, Michigan, USA - KBS Switchgrass S7-2 | ecosystem: Host-associated > Plants > Roots > Rhizosphere > Soil ...
ACCTCATCGACCGAGCGCTGGACCGTGTAGATTTTCTCGTCCTGCGGGCTGTCGGCCTGCCCACATCCAAGCTGGTCGTAGAAGACCACGGGCCGGTCGTCGGCCAGCGCCGCCAGCGGCAAGAGGTAGTTGTGGCCCGCGCCAGGGCCCCCGTGCAGGGTGAGCAGTGGCGGCTTGGAGCCGGATCCCACCTTTTTCCACCAGATGGTCCCGCCCGGGACGGCCGCGCGCCCCTCGGTCACCGGTTGGCCGAACGCGGGCGCGGTCAGCGCCGCCGCGCCGAAGGTAATCGCGCTGCGTCTGGTGAATTGACTCATACTCGCCGTCCCCTGTGCGGCCGCGACCCTACGCCTGCCGAGGATCGGCCTTCAAGGCGTGTGGATCTTCGCCCAATCGCGGAAGACGGCGACTACGGCGGCGAGGTCGCGCCGCCCGCAAGCCGCCAGGAAGTGGCCCTCGCCGACCTGGCAGATCCACCAGTTCTCGTCGGTTTTCTTGTTGTGATCGACCCGCTTGAACGGGCGGTCCTCCAGGACGGTGTCCTGCAACGGTATGCTCATGAACCACCCGGGCTCGTCGGTGGAGGTGAGGCTGACGCCCCACGCTTTCTCCCACTCGCCGTCGCAGTTCTCGGCAAACCAGTCCTGCAACCAGGCCAGCGCGTCAAAGTTCGTGCTCACCAACTGTCCACCCAACGCAGCTTCTTCTCCGTCCTATGCGGCAAAGGCGGCAACGCCTTCAGGCCGCCCACAATCCACCGGCGTGTATCGGCCGGGTCGATCACGTCGTCCAATGCGGGATATGACCCCCTGGCCATGGCCTTTCCATTGGCGTAGGCGGCCGCGACCATCTCGTCGAATTTAGCCTTTCGTGCGACCGGATCCTCGATCGCGGCCAGTTCGTTGCGGTATCCCAACTTCACCGAACCCTCGAGCCCCATGCCGCCAAATTCGCCGGTAGGCCAGGATACGCAGAACATCGCCGCCTGATAGCTGCCGCCGGTCATGGCGATGGCGCCCAAGCCGTAGGACTTGCGCAGGATCACCGAGAAGATCGGCACGGTCAGGTTCGCCCCGATCACGAAGAGCCTGGAGCAATGCCGGATCAGGCCGGTCTTCTCCGCCTCAGGTCCGACCATGTTGCCGGGCGTGTCGGAGAGCGAAAGCACGGGGATGTCGAACGCCTCGCAAAGCTGCAGGAACCGCGCGGCCTTGTCGGAGGCGTCACTGTCGATCGCTCCCCCGATGTGCATCGGATTGTTGGCGAACACGCCCATCGGCCGGCCTTCCACCCGGATGAAGGCGGTGACCATCGCCAGGCCGAACTTGGGCCGCAGCTCCAGCACCGAACCCGCGTCGGCGATCAGCTCGATGACTTTGCGCACGTCGTAGACGCGCAGCCGGTTCTCTGGGATCGAGCGGCGGAGCAATCGTTGGTCCGCACAGGTCCACTCAGGCAACGGGCCCTGGAAATAGGAGAGGTACTGCTTGGCGACTGCGACCGCCTCTTCCTCGTCTTCGACCAGGATGTCGATGGTGCCGTTAGCCTGCATCACCTTGATTGGCCCGATCTCCTCGGGCCGGAAGACGCCCAGCCCGCCGCCCTCCACCATGGCCGGCCCGCCCATGCCCAGCGCCGAGTCCTTGGTGGCGATGATCACGTCGCAGCAGCCGAGGATCGCGGCGTTGCCCGCGAAGCAGCGGCCTGAATTCACCCCGACCAGCGGCACCGTCCCTGAAAGCTCGCCCCAGAACTCGAAGCCCCGCGTGAACCCGCCGCCCTCGGTGTCGCCCGGCCGCCCGCCGCCGCCCTCGGTGAAGAACACCGTCGGCAGCTTCCAGCGGTGGATCAGCTCGCTCATCCGGTCGAGCTTCCAGTGGTTGTTGGCCCCTTGGGTGCCGGCCAGCACGGTGTAGTCGTAGGAGAGCACCGCGCAGCGCGCCCGATCCTCGGCGAACCGATCGCCGTTGATGGAACACAGGCCCATCAGCATGCCGTCGGCGGGCGTGGTGGCGACCAGCTCGTCCAGGCTGTGGCGACGACGACGCGCAGCCACCACCAGCGGCCCGTACTCCACGAAGCTCCCAGGATCGACGAGGTCCTCGACATTCTCACGCGCCGTCCGCTGGCCGGTCTTGCGCCGCCGCGCCACCGCCTCGGGCCGCGCCGCATCCAGCGTCAGCCGGTGGCGCTCCAGCACCTCGGCCAGGTCCGGCCGGATGAAGTCGAGATCGACGGCCTCTTCCTCGGCGCCGCCCCCACCCTCGATCTCCGCCTCCTCGAGGAACGCCAGCGGGTGGTTTTCGAAGACCGTGTCGCCCGCCTCCACCGTGATCTGCCGCACGATGCCGGAGACCTCGGCGGCGATCACATGCTCCATCTTCATGGCTTCCATGATCATCAGCGCCTGGCCGGCGCGGACTGCGTCGCCCACCGCCACGGAGATGTTGATCACCGTCCCCTGCAGGGGCGCCCGCAGCGGCTTGGTCCCCTCGGGGCCTTCCGGCTCGTCCTCTTCGGGCGCGGCCTCGGCCTCCTGCTTGCCGAGCACCAGGATCGCCAGGGGGTCGATGGAATCGACCTGCACCCCGGCGCGCTTGGGGCCCGTTGGCGCGGTTCCCCGCAAAGCCGCGTCGAAATAGAGCTTCGGATGCGCCTCGGGCGTTCCGGCCAGCTCGCCCATGTGCTCTTCGATGAAACGCGTATGCACCTCGCCCGCCGCGACCGCCGGATGGGCCAGCAGATTCTGCAGGAAGGCGATGTTGGTCGCTGATCCCTCGATGCGGAACTCCGAAAGCGCGCGATAGGCCTTGGCGACCGCGCGGCTGAGGCCGCCCGCGCCGGCGTGCACGATCAGCTTGGCGAGCAGGCTGTCGAACCGCGCGCTCGTCCGGTAGCCCGCATAGCCGAAGCCATCGACCCGCACCCCCGGTCCGGACGGCGACTCGAAGGCTTGGAGCACCCCGCCCGCGGGCTTCGCCGATCCGTCCGCCGCCATGGTCTCCAGGTTCACCCGCGCCTGGACCGCGTGCCCTCGCGGCGTGGGCACGTCGCCCTGGGTCAGCCGCAGGTCGGCCAGTGACCGCCCCGCCGCGATCTGCAGCTGCAGCCGCACCAGGTCCAGGCCGGTGACCTCCTCGGTGACCGTGTGCTCGACCTGCAGCCGGGCGTTGCCTTCGATGAACACGAACCGCTCGCCGCCGTCCGAGGCGTCCACCAGGAATTCCATGGTCCCGAGGCTGCGGTATCCCGCCGCCTCGCCCAGGCTGACCGCGGCCGCGAACAGCCGCGCGCGTAGTTCGTCCGGCAGCATGTCCGCCGGCGCGATCTCGACCACTTTCTGCCGTTGGCGTTGCAGGCTGCACTCGCGGTCCCACAGATGGCTGACGCTGGCCCCGTCGCCGACGATCTGCACCTCGATATGCCGCGCGCGCGGCAGGAACTGTTCGACGTAAAGGTCACCGTCGCCGAACGCCGCCTTGGCCTCCGAAGCGCAGCGTTCGAAGGCGGCATCCAGGTCGGCGAGAGCCTCGACGGGCCGCATGCCCCGGCCGCCGCCGCCGGCCACGGCCTTGACCATCACCGCCCCGCCCTTGCCGAGGCCTTCGAAGAACGCACGGGCCTGGTCGATGCTCGTCGGCCCGTCGGTTCCCGGCAGCACCGGCACGCCGCACTGCTGGGCCAAGGCCCGCGCGCGTCCCTTGTCGCCGAACAGCTCCAGGGTCTCGGGGCTCGGACCCACGAAGGTGAGGCCGGCGTCGACGCAGGCCCGCGCAAACGTCGCGTTCTCACTAAGGAAGCCGTAGCCGGGATGCACCGCTTCCGCCCCCGCGGCCTTGGCGGCCGCCACTACCTGGGCGATGTCCAGATAGGCCGCCGGCCCGGAGCCCTTTAGGCCGACCGCTTCGTCCGCCGTCTTGGTGTGTAGCGAGGCCGCGTCGTCTTCGGAGTAGACCGCGATGGTGGCGAGGCCCATCTCGGCCGCGGTCCTCGCGATCCGGACGGCGATCTCGCCTCGATTGGCGATCAGAAGCTTCTTCACGAACATCCCCTCGCCTACGCGGTCTCGCCGCCGCGTCGAAAAGCATCATGCGCAAGCCCGCGCCGAGGCCAAGCGTTTCCAGCGGCCTTGCGTCGCAGAGCTGCCGGAACTGTTGCAGCGCTAAGGAATTGTTGCGGCCGCCCAATTCAGACTCGGGCGGTCACGGAGGTTAGTTCAAGTCGGGGCGCCCATGTCAGACATCAAGAACGGGGACATCGTCGAGTGCATCGACGACATGCCGCGCCACGCCCAGAGCGAGGTCATGCCCACCTGGGGCGCGCTTTACACCATCAGCGGACTGCGCTCGGTCGAAGGCAGCGCCAGCGTCCGGCTCAAGGAGCTGACGCCGACCTGCTACCTCGGCGGTCCCTGCGCCTGCGGCCAGTGCGGCTGGGCCATCGAGCGGTTCCGCAAGGTCTACCGCCCGGGCCCCGGGCTCCTGGAGAGCTTCAAACTGAAGGTCTGCGAACCGGTCTGAGGAGGTCTCAGGTCTTCAGCTGGCTGGTGTCTATCGGCAAACTCCTGATCCGCTTGCCTGACGCTGCGAAGATGGCGTTGCAGAGCGCCGGGATCGCCGGCGGCAGGGCCGGTTCGCCGAGGCCGGTGGGCGGATAGTCGGTCTTCAGGAACTGCACCTGCACCGGCGGCGCCTCGCTCATCCGCAGCAGCGGATACTCGTGGAAGTTCGACTGCTCCACCTGCCCGTTCGCCAGCGTGATCTGCTGGTGCAGTGCGTGGCTCAGGCCCTCGATCACCGAGCCCTGCACCTGGTTGATGGCGCCGGACGGATTGACGATCTGGCGGCCCACGTCGGCGGCGACCCATACCTTCTTGACCTTCACGTCGCCGCTCGCGGCCACGGCCACATGCGCGACCTCCGCGAAGTAGCCCATGTGGCTGAAGTAGCAGGCCACGCCCATGCCCTCGCCCTTGGGAAGCTTGGTCTTGCCCCAGCCGGACATCTCGCCCACCGCCTTCAGGACGCCGACCATCCGGCCGGCGTTGTAGGCGGAAGGCGGCTCACCGACGACCGGCTTGTCGCCCAGGAGTTTGATCTGGAAGGCCAGCGGATCGGCGCCGGCGGCGTGCGCCATTTCGTCGATGAACGACTGGTGGACGAACGCCAGGGCATTTGAGCCCGGCGCGCGCATCGGACCGGTCGGCATCCCCAGCGACATGACGCTGACGTCCTGGCGGTAGTTGGGCACGAAGCGCGACGGGAACTCCGTGGCCGCCATCCCGGCGCTGGACGCATAGCTCTGGCCTTCGCCGAAGCTGACGAAGTGGTCCTGCCAGGCGACCAGCTTTCCGGCCGCATCGACCCCGCCCTTGAAGAAGTGGAAGCCCGCGGGCCGGTAGAAGCCGTGCTGCAGGTCGTCCTCGCGGGTCCACAGGAGCTTCACCGGCGCGCCGGTCTCGCGCGCGATCCAGGCGGCCTCGACCATGTAGTCGTTGCCGAGTCGACGGCCGAAGCCGCCGCCGCAGCGGGTCATGTGGACGGTGATGTCCTCAGGCTTGATCCCCAGCGTCTTGGCGCAGAGTTGGCGGCCCGGCTCGGGGTTCTGGGTCGGGGCCCAGATCTCCAGCTTGCCGTCCTTGAACTCGGCGGTGCAGTTCTGCGGCTCCAGCGGCGAGTGCGCCAGGAACGGGTAGAAATAGGCCGCCTCGACGGTCTTCGCCGCGCCCTTCAGGGCGCCGGCCACGTCGCCGTCGTTGCGCGCCGTCCGTTGCGGCGGACCGGCGGCCAGTTCCTTCGCCTTGACCGCGAAGCCGGCGCTGGACTGCTTAGCGGTCGGGTGCTCGGCCCACTGCACGTTGAGCTTGTCGCGACCCTTGCGCGCGGCCCACCAGGTGTCGGCCACTACCGCCACGCCGGGGACCAGTCCGGACCCGATGTTGCCGCCGCCGGGCATCACGTTGGCGGAGTCTGCGTCGACCACGAAGGCCTTGCGGACACCCTTCACGCCCTTGGCGGCGTCCAGGTCGGCCTTGGCCACTTTGGCTCCGAACACAGGCGCCTTCTGGTAAGTCGCGTAGAGCATTCCGGGACGCTGCACGTCGATGCCGAACAGCGGCTGGCCGGAGACGATCTTGGCGGTGTCGTACTGCGGCGTGAATTTGCCGATGATCTTGTAGTCCTTGGGGTCCTTCAGCGGCAGGCTCTTCGGGTCGGGGACGGGGATGCCTGCGCACTGGCCCGCCAGCACGCCGTAGGACTGCTTGCGGCCCGTCGCCACGTGGATCACCTGGCCGCCCGAGGTCTTGCAATCGGCGGCGTTGCAGTTCCAGGCCACGGCCGCGGCCTGCACCAGCATTGCGCGCGCCACCGCGCCGACGCGGCGCAGCTCGTCCCAGTGCAAGGGCGTCGCCATGCTGCCGCCGGCGAACTGGCGGCCATAGAGCTTGGGATCGTTGTCCGCCTGTTCGATGCGGACGTTCTCCCAGGCGACATCGAGCTCCTCGGCGATCATCATCGGCAGGGAGGTCTTGATGCCCTGACCGATTTCCGGATTCTTGCCCATGATGGTGACGATGCCGTTCGGCGACACGCGGACGTAGGCGTTCAGCGCCTGGGCGCCGGCCGTCTCGGCGGCTTCGGCCTTGGGCGCGATGCGGAACGCCAGGATCAGCCCGCCGCCGACCACGGAGGCCTTCAGGATGTCGCGCCGCGAGGCGCCGGTGAGTTGCAGGGTCATGGCGCTCAGGCCTTCACTTGCTGGCCGGACGCCAGCTTGATGGCTGCGCGAATGCGCGTGTAGGTGGCGCAGCGGCAGATGTTGCCGCTCATCGCCGCGTCGATGTCGGCGTCGGTCGGCTTGGCCTTGCTCTTCAGGAGCGCCGCGGCCGACATAATCTGGCCGGGCTGGCAGTAGCCGCACTGCGCGACGTCGAGTTCGCTCCAGGCGGCCTGGACCTTCTTGCCGACGGGGTCCGCGCCGATCCCTTCGATGGTGGTGATCTTGCCCGCGCCCACGGCGGAGGCCGGGACCTGGCAGCTACGAACCGGCTGGCCGTCGATATGCACGGTGCAGGCGCCGCACTGGCCGATGCCGCAGCCGTACTTCGGCCCCAGGATCCCCAAGCTGTCGCGCAGCGTCCAGAGCAGCGGGGTGTCCGGATCGACGTCCGCGCTCAGCGCTTTGCCGTTGACGTTGAGCTGATAGGGCATCTGCGCTCCTCCGGGTTTGGCAAATGCTATCGCCTTTCCGGAAGCCTGGGAATCGCTACGGCTCGAGCAGGTCCCTCAAGGCGCGGCAGCCAGGGTCAGGCCGATAAAGGGCTCATCGGCCGCGCCCCTTCAGATATTTGTCGAAGAAGGCGAGCGTCTTCGGCCAATCGTCCGCCCAGGCCCTCGCGTCCGACGGCCCGTCTCCGCCGAGATAGGCGTTGGCCGGCGCCTTGGCCCGCGCCACCAGCCCAGGCGAGGCCGGGTCGCCAGCGAACACCGCATGCCCCGCTCCCTCATAGCTCAGGTGGACGACCGGGTAGGCGAAATGCCGGGCCCTCAACCGCGCCTCGATGCGCTGCGCGAAGTCATCCGAGGGCCAGAGGCCATCTGCCTTGCCGGAGATCAGCAGGATGGGGCCCTTGATCCTTTCCACCGGGATCGCAGCCTCGGGATGTTTGTCGGCCTCGGCGAGAGCAAGGCTGAACATCTGCTTCAGAGGACCGTTTGGCTGGTACGCGGACCCCACCGGCGTCGCGAACGGCACGTCCTTGCCGCCTAGGGTCCATGCGGCCTTCATGGCCATGGGGTTCTCGAAATTCAGCCCCTGCCAGACGATGCTCGACGGCGCGAAGGCGCCCACCGCGCGGATGTCGGGGTTGCGCGAGGCCAGCAACAGCACCGCTTCGGAACCGCGGCTGATGCCGATCGCGCCAAGGGCCTTGGGGTCCACTTCGGGCCGCGCCTTGAGCCAGGCCATCGCCTCGTCAAAATACTCCAGGGGCACGCCTTCCAGCGTCTTCGGCAAGCCCGGCTCTGCCCAGTAGGCCAGGGCCAGGACAGCATAGCCATGCTTCGACAGATCGGCAGCAAGCCGACTGACGCCGTCAATCCCGCCCTCCGAACCGCCGATCAGCACTAGCGCCGGCGCCTTGCGCGCGCCGGCGGGAGCGTAGAGTTCGGCGTAGAGCCCGCCCTCGCGCACGTCGGTCTTGACGACGCCTTCCGGGGCGGCGGCGCCCGAGCCGCCTTGCTTACGGCCGCCGAACTGCGCGCCGATGTAGGTCATGGCGGTCCTGGTCGCCGTGTCGCCAGCCACGGTGATGGCAGCCGCCGTCCATTTCGGCGGAAATCCAGCCCCATTGCCGTATGCGAGGCCTTCCGGCGGGATGTTCGGCCGGCCGTCACCGTTCTCGTCGTGGAAGGCCTGGAGCGCGTAGGTCCCCGGCGCGACGCCGGTGAACGTGACCACCGTCGTCCCCGCCTTCGCGGGCGCCTTGGCCTGTGGGGTGCAGAAGCCCGGGAACGGCGCCTTGGCGTCGGCACAGAGTCCGACCACCACGTCTCCCTTGTCCGACCGCACTTTCTCCAGGGTGACCGTCACCGTGCCGGTCGCGGGCTGTGCGACCGCACTGCCCGCGGTCAGCAGACCGGCCAGGGCAAGGCCCAAAATCACGCGCGACATCACACCCCTCCGCTTCCCGATGGGAGTTCCCCTTGGAAAGCAATCTCAGTCAAGAAGCGCCTAGAGTGGGATGACGCCGGACGCCAGCGCCGCGGCGACAAGCACCAGCGACAGCAGGACCGCCCAGCCGATGGTGAACCGCTGGTGGCGTCCGAGCTCGACGCCCGAGAGGCCCACCAGCAGATAGGTCGAGGGCACCAGCGGCGAGAGCAGGTGCACCGCCTGGCTGGTCAAGGCCGCGCGCGCCATCTCCGCCGGCGCGATTCCGTGCTGTGCGCCCGCCTCGGCAAGGATCGGCAGGATGCCGAACATGAAGGCGTCGTTGGAGATCAGGAAGGTGAAGGGCATGGAGATCAGCGCCGTCACCCCCGCCAGGTGAGGTCCGAGCGCGGCGGGGATCGCGCCAGCGACGCTCTTCGCCATCGCCTCGGTCATCCCGGTGCCGTTCAGGATGCCGGTGAAGATCCCGGCCGCAAAGATCACCGAGATCACCGGGAAGATGTTGGCCGCGTGCGCCGCGATCCTGAGCTTCTGCGCCTCGGGCGACGGATAGTTCACCAGCAGCGCCGCGGCGCTCGCCAGCATGAACAGCACGGGCAGAGGCAGCACCCCCGCCACCAGCCCCGCGATCAGCGCGACGGTGAGCATCAGGTTGAAGACCATCCGCCTCGGGCGCTCGGTGAGGTCGTTGACGCCCGTCAGCGCCGCCTCGAGCTGAGCTTCAGGTTCGCGAGCGCCCGGCGACAGCCGCGTGAGCCTTGCCCGCTCCATCCGGCCGAAGCGCCAGGCGAGCGCCAGGATGGCTGTGGCGCCGGCCAGCATGGCCGGGATCAGCGGCGTGAATATCTCCGCGGGATCGAGGTGCAGCGCGCTCGCCGCCCTCGCCGTCGGCCCGCCCCAGGGCGTGATGTTCGTCACCCCGCAGGCCAGCATCAGCAGGCAGGCGAGCATCAGCGGATTGAGCCCCAGCCGCCGATAGAGCGGCAGCATGGCCGAGACGCAGATGATGTAGGTGGTCGAGCCGTCCCCATCGAGCGAGACGCACAGCGCCAGCATCGCCGTCCCCACCAGCACCTTCACTGGATCGCCGTCCGCCAGCCTAACGATCAGCCGCACCAGGGGATCGAACAGGCCCGCGTCGACCATCAGCCCGAAATAGAGGATGGCGAAGGCCAGCATCACGCCGGTGGGGGCCAGCGTCTTCACCCCGTCCAGCATCATCGGGCCGAGGTCCGCGCGGAAGCCCACCAACAGGCCGAACGCAACCGGCACGACGATCAGCGCCACCATCGCGCTCACCCGCCCGCTCATAATCAGCGTCATGAAGGTCGCCACCATGGCGAAGGCGAGGATGGTCAGCATCGGCGCGGGCCCCTGCAGCAGGACCAGCGGCCGGCCCTAATTCGCCGCCGGGCACTCCACGTGGGCGCGGAAGCCGGCGGGCTCGAACGCAAACTTCACCGTGCCGCCCTGGTTACGCAACACCTGTTCCAGGAGGCGCGTGCCGAACCCCCTGCGGTCGGACAGCACGACCTTGGGTCCGCCCTGCTCATGCCATTCGAAGGCGACGCGGCCGTTGGGGGCCGTGGCACGGCCGATGACCACGCGGCCCTTGCTGTTGGAAAGCGATCCGTACTTGGTCGCGTTGGTCGCCATCTCGTGCAGCAGGAGCCCCATGCCGACCGCGACCGTGCTCTCGATCGACACCTCGGCCAGGCCTCCGTCGATCTCGAAGCGTTGGATGTCAAAGGGGGCCAGCGACTGCGCGATCACGCCCGACACGTCGATGGCGTGCCCGCCGGTGGTGGTGACCAGGTCCTGCGACGCAGCCATCGACTGCAGGCGGGCCATCAGCAGGTCCCGGAATTCCTGGACCGATTCCTGCCCCCGGGCGGTCTGGCCGACGATCGACATGACCACCGAGATGAAATTCTTCGCTCTGTGCGCCAGCTCGCGCGTCAGGAGGTTGCGGCGTTCCTCGGCGGCCCGCCGTTCGGTCATGTCCAGCGAGGTGCCGACCAGCAGCCGCGGGCCCTCATCGTCGCGGATCATCCGGCCGCGAGACCACACCCACCGAGCCTCCCCTGCGGGCGTCATGATGCGGTACTCGGCGGTGAAGTCGCCCGGACCGGCCGGGTCCCGCGCGCGCTCGAAGGCCTCGCGGACGAACTGGCGGTCCTCTTCGTAGATCAGATCCATGTAGATCTGCGGCGTGACGGGGGCTTCGGGAGACAGGCCGAAGAGGCGGCGATTGCGGTCCGACCAGGTGAGCGTCTCCGACTGCAAGTCGACCTCCCACAGGCCCATGTCGGTCGCCTCGACGGCGATCTCCACGCGGCGGCGCTGTTCCTCGAGCTCGGAGGCCAGTCGGCGGCGGTCCGTGACGTCGATCTGCAGCCCGTCCCACAGAACGCGTCCGCCGGGCTGCGGGCGGGGGATCGAGGCGATCCTGTGCCAGCGCACCACGCCGTCGGCCCTTCGCATGGCCACCTCGACATCGAAGGGCTGCGTCAGGGCGATCGCCTGCGCCTCGGCCGCGGCGAAGGCTTCGCGATGTTCGGGCAGGACCATGTTGTAGAGGACTGCCGGATCGGCCATCGCGGCCTCGGCCGGCACGCCGTTCACCGCCTGGCAGCGCTGCCCGACGAAGGTGAACCGGCGGGTCCCGTCCTTGGAGGCCTCAATCTGGTAGGCCATGCCGAGCGAGGCGGCGTCGGCCGACGACCGGATGATCGGGCCCCCAGGGCTCGGTTTGTCACCGGTCACGTCCACTGGCTTCCACACGCCCATCCAGAATCCGTCCCAATCTGTCGCGGCAGGAAGGGACAAACAATACCATAAGTTGTGTGGTCGAGCTTTGGTGGATTCCGTGCGGCCGATCGCCTCAAGGCTTTGGCAGCACCACGACGGCGTCGGGAAGTTCGTTGGGATTGTCGCCTTCCCTGGCTGGAAACCGCTCGGCCAGGACATCGGCGCAGAGACCGACCGCCGCGGCGAAACCGGCGGCCGGCTGGCCGCGCTTCAGGCCCTCCGTCAGCGCCGCCATCGCCTGGTCCCAGACCTTGGGTTCGACATGCTGCGCGATCCCCTCGTCGGCGATCAATTCGGCCATGTGCTCCCCAAGAGACACGAAAATCAGCACGCCCGTCCGGTCACGGGTCAGGTGCAGGTTCTTGGCCAGGAACTGTTCGGCCGCGCGCCGGCGCACCCGATCTCGCTTCAGGCCGCGCGGCGTCAGGGCCCGCCGCACCGACGGGATCGTCACGATTAGCGCCGTCGCCGCGAACAGGATCCCCTGCAGCACGATCGTGCCGATCAGCGCGTTTCGCACGGAGGTCTCGATCGCCTCGCCGACCTGGGCGGCGCTCCATGTCGAGAAGAAGTCCGGGATGCTCACGTGCACGCCCGCGATCAGCAGGATCGCCGGCGCCAGGAGCGCCACGCCGCCGGCCCAGGCGAGCGGCGTCTCGCCGTAGTCCGAGCTCTCCTCGGCGACGACACAGTAAATCTCCCCGGTCGTGCGGGTCTCGGCCTCTCGGACCGCGGCCTCGATGGCCGAAAGTTCGGTTGGGCTCAGCCCCTGCATCACCAGCTCCCCGAGGAACCGCCGCCGCCGAACGAGCCGCCGCCGCCGGAGAA
>Ga0068864_100003881_pt1 | contig 12307 bp, 4 predicted proteins | sample KBSSwiS72_FD_66586 | JGI IMG/M metagenome (GOLD analysis project Ga0068864, IMG submission 66586) | Switchgrass rhizosphere microbial communities from Kellogg Biological Station, Michigan, USA - KBS Switchgrass S7-2 | ecosystem: Host-associated > Plants > Roots > Rhizosphere > Soil ...
AGATGTAAAAATCACTTTCTATCGGGATACAGACGGAGATGGTTTCGGTGATGCTTCAAATTCTACCATGGCTTGTGCTGCTCCATCAAATTATGTGAGCAATAACACTGACTGTAATGATGATGATCCGTCTGCATACCCGGGTGCACCTGAAATTTGTGATGGAAAGGATAATGATTGCAATGGGGCTTTGGATGAAATTGTAAAAATCACTTTCTATCGGGATGCAGATGGAGATGGTTTCGGTGATGCTTCAAATTCTACCATGGCTTGTGTTGCGCCATCAAATTATGTGAGCAATAACACTGATTGTAATGATGAGGATCCGTCTGCATACCCGGGTGCACATGAAATTTGTGATGGAAAAGATAATGATTGCAATGGATACATAGATGATAATACGGAAATAGTTACATTCTACCGGGATGCAGACGGGGATGGTTACGGCAATTCATTTGGCCCGACGTTACAATCATGTTCGATTCCTGAAGGCTATGTAATAAATCGTGATGATTGCGATGATGGAAATGCCGCCGTTCATCCGGGCTCGCCAGAGATCTGTGATGGCGAAGACAATAATTGTGATGGGGTCATTGACGAAGGGTTCGATACGGACGGTGATGGTTATACGGTGTGCGAAGGTGATTGTAATGATAACGATGCAAGTAGCTACCCGGGCGCTCCAGAGGTCTGTGATGACCAGGACAATAATTGCAATGGACAAATAGATGAAAATGCAACTACTACTTATTACAGGGATTCAGACGGGGATGGTTATGGCAATCCTTCTATCAGTATAAAAGCGTGCAGCAAACCATCGGGCTATGTGACAAATAATACTGATTGTAATGATAACAGTTCATCTCTTCATCCAGGCCTGCAGGAAATATGCGGCAATAGTATTGACGAAAACTGCAATGGGCAAGCTGACGAAGGATGCACCGCGACAATAAAAGTTTGCTCTTACAATCAGGCGTCTTATAATAACAATAGTATAGTATGTGTGCCCAACGGCATTCTATCTGCAAAACAGATCATGCTAAATGCTGTAGATGCGCAACCTGGCGATTCAGTGATATTCGGGTTAAAAACATCGGGCAGGTTCTTTAGCCTTAAAAAGTCGGACATTCAAAACGGATACATCTATAAATTGCTTCCCGGCAGTGGTGCATCGAAACCGCTTAAAGGTTATTCTACCTTTACAAAATCTTCAACATGGAGCAATGTACCATTGAACCCCGCAGGTGTGATCCAAAATGAGTTGCTGGCACAAACAATAGCATTATATTTCAATTTGCAACTTTCGCCACAATTAGGTTTGATGCCACTAAACGCTAATTTGAGTATTCATAAGCTCACTCTTTGTGCAATACAAGGGAATCTTATGTCGATAAAACTAGCAGCAAAAGCACCAGTGGCGAACTGTTTAAATACAAAATACGGCAACCAGGGAATTACGGTTGGCAACCTCTACAAGCTGGCTAATGAATTATTGGGAAATGCCAATACCTGTAATCTTAACTATTCAGATGTAAATGATGCAGTAAAGAACGTTAATGAATTGTTTAATGGCTGTGCACTGGTCAACATTCCTGGTTCCACTAACAACATTCAATCCACTGCGGCAACACTATTGGAAAAAAATATAAAAGAACCACAAACGAATGAAGAAAGTGAGCTTAGGGTAACCACTTCTTCTAATCCTTTCCATGCCAGTATTCGCTTCAATATTGTTTCGCCAGAAACTGGTAAAGTCAAAATTCTGATCTATGACGCCAATGGAGTGAAACAAGGTGAGCTTGAGCAGGACGTTATCAAAAACATACCGGCGACGATGTGGTTCACAAATAAACAATTAAGACAGGGGATGTTATTCTATCGGGTATTCATAAATAACAGAACCACCTCGGGAAAAATAGTGCAGGTAAATTAAGGTCCGTTTATGCAGTGTTCGAAAAGACAGGCTAATGCCTGTCTTTTTTTTATCTGGAGATTCGCCTTTAACTAAGCTCCTAACCTGCCGTTTTATTATTGAAGCACTCTCACTACTCCTGATCCGTTGTAAGAATGATACTCTCCATTATACATGGCATCCGCACTGACCGGCCCCATTTTGTAAATCCCGGGTGATACAGCGCGAACCGCATAATAATACATTTGTGGCCTGTTGAACTTAAGATCAACAAAAAAATGGATACGATCATCACGAACATCCAGGGCTGTCGGTTCATCCACATTCTTTATCCAATCCATTCCGGGGATTTCTTTAGTTCTGGGATTCTCAATTTCAAAACCCGCCGGTAACACATCAGTGATCACGATATTGTCCACTTCGGTTGTATATGCGTTTTCCAAACTAATACCTACGATGATCAGCTCATTTTGCTTGAACGTATTTCCGGCCAGCGGATTTCCAAAACGATCGTAAAAACGTTTTCTAACTCTGATGTAATTGTCTTCTTCTCTATATTTCCCACTTGCACTAATTCCTTCAGATTGCCAGTAATAATACAACCTTCCAGTTCCACTTGTCATTATCTGAATATTATTTCCCTTCAGTAAAGAAGCATCCCCTTTCCACCCATTTGAAACTTTTGCGATCGTTTTGCCATTTACTTTTATTTCGGCAGTTAAATCCGATTTATTGGCACTTCTAGCCAATTTACCGAGCGCCAGGAATGCAAATGCTCTCTCCTGGGTACTAAGCCACCGACGATTTTTTAATTTGTCACTTACATGCTTTGCCATTGTCCCGATTTGAGAATTGCCGGGATCAACATCGATCAATGCATTCAACGCAATCGCTTCATCACGGATATCAGAATAATAGCTGCCCCCCGTTTGGGCTATCGATTCTTCGCCGCTGAAAGATGTTGGCAGCATGGTGTTAAAGGATCTCTTGTCCCCGGCTATAGCAAATGCTGATGCTAATAAATATTTACTATCAAGTGAAAGGATACTTGGTGTGGATTTGTAATAATTCATGGCCGAAATGTTGGAGCGCCCCGCCAGAGCAAGAACATATAATCCATAAGCGACTTCCTTGGGAGCAATCTTCCTGTTTTGATCCCTGTTATAGAAGTAGGCGATGAGTTCGCGGTTCTTCAACCGGATGGCGATATAGGAAAGCATTGTTTCGATCAAACTGTTGTCAATATCAAACCCAGCTTTTCTTGCTTCCAGTAAAAAATGCGCCGCGTAGATCGTGGCCCACCAGTCTTCCCTATCTTCATTATCCCAAAGTGTAACAGCTCCATTGTACAACTGGCGCATTTTTATCTTTCGAATAGCTTCGATGATATTAGTATTCGCGTTCAGTTTATTTTGTTTTTGATTCAATCCCAACAGATCGGCCATATCGCCATAATACAATTGCGGAAATGCAGCAGATACGGTTTGCTCAGTACAACCATAAGGATACTCCACCAGGTAACGCAAATGATCGGTCAACTCCAAAGCCGGTGAACGACTAACCACCAACTGATAATTGATACTACCCGGGATGAAGTCACTTGTATTAATAGTAACCTGTTGTGTGCTCCCACCTGTAACAGAACCGCTGCCAGACATTTTTTGTAATGCAGAAGGTGGTCGAATAGATATTTCTGTTTCGTCAGTAAACTTTTCACCAAGGCCATTTACAGCAACCGAGATCTTGCCGACTGCAATAGCAGGATCAGCCACTACCTGGAATGTGGCGCGACCCTCACTGTTTGCATTCAGAGAGAGAGTTTGATTATTGCCTCCGATTATCTTTAAGGGGCCAATTACTTTCAGGTTTGCTGATACATTTGCGGATTTTGAAGTTGTATTGGTCAAGATTACAGGCACCATTACGGTATCACTTGGACTTAAAAATCGCGGTAAGGCAGTGCTGATCACGATAGGATCAGCAACTTTCATGGCATTTTCAGACGAGCCGAAATTTTGATCCTTATAAGCAACTGCCATCAATCTTACTTCGCCACTGAATTGTGGAATATCAAATTCAAAATTTGCTTCGCCATTCCCATTTGCTTTGACGATTCCACTCCAGTAACTAACTATCTTAATCCTTTTGGCAGGCATTGGATTTACTCTTTTTTTCATTTCCAGTTCTGCGTCACCACCTGTGCTGCTTAGCTTAGCCCTGACTTCGGGAAATAATAGCGGATATAAATCATATGCATCAACCTGCAAAGCTTTTTTCTGGTAGAAATAATTGTAAGGGTCAGGCGTTTTGAAATCGCTTACCTGCAAAACTCCATTGTCGACTGCAGCTAGCGTCACAAAACTTCCGGGTGCCGACTTTACTTTTACCTTTTGATGAGTACGTGAGCGAACTGATTTTTGCGCGGTGATTTCAACCGGAATATTCCTGCTTTTTTCTTCGACTTTTATATTCATAAAGCCATGTGCGACTGTGAGGGGAATATCCGAAACATCATGAGGTTTGATAAGTGTTGCAGTAATGTATGAGTTGGGAACATCATCTCCTGACATTTTAAGTTCAACCTTTGCTGTTCGATTCGCAACGTTCACATATTGATAAGAGAGAACATGATCCGTTTCAGTGGTTACAAGCAATCGCCCGCTGAATGGAGTTTTAAATAATGCCTTCACTGTTTCACCACTGTAATATGATTTCTTATCAAGTTCAATATCCACATGGCCCTCATTATTTACTTCGAATGAACTATTGTCTCCCCAACTCCAACTACCGTAGCTGTAAAAGCTTCTGCTCACATAAGAATTGGATCCCGGCCGATACACCCGTAACTCATAATCCCCGGGCGAACGGGGTATATAAGAGTAAACCGTATTGTTTCCAACACTTACCTGGTTCTCTATCATCAACCTGTCTTCCTTTTGCGATTCATATCGAAAATAACTTCCACTTTTTGCCAGCACCGTTTTGTATTCGTGTTTTATCACTTGTACCTTCGCCGTTGACCTTACTTCATTTCCATCTTTATTCACCGACACTAACTGAAATTTCACTGGTTGATTCAAGGCATAATAATAAAACCAGTCTTCCCTTACACCAAAAAATACATCTTGTGTAACCAGGTCGACTGATGACGCCCGGCTAACAGGTCTTCCGGTTTCATCAAAAACTGTTGTATAAAAATTGGCCTGCAACAATCCATTGTTCGCATACATTTTATCCAGCGTAAATGACTCTGCCGCATGACCATCTGCATCCGTCTTTCCTTCCTTCACCTGTTTTTCGATGGTCGTACTAGGGTTGGCAAGGCTGAAATCATAGTCATGAAATTTCTCAGGCGAAAAATACTTTTGCTTTACCTGGATCTCGCATTCATAATTTCTGTTAGCAGCAGGGGGACCAAAGAAATTAAGCGCTGAGATATCCAATGAAGTTGATTCACCCGGTCTTAAAAAATCCTTGTCCAGTTTTGTATTTACCTTAATCCTATCCGGCACGAATTCTTCGATCATAAAATTTTTTGAGCCCAATAAAACGTCGTTTGATGTATAAACTTCAAGCGAATAGCTTCCTGTAATTGCAGAAATATCGATGGGGATGTTGCCTTCAACGGAGCCTTCTTCATTCAAATTTTTGCGAAATGATTTTAGCTCCTTACCATTGGGCAGGAGAAATTTCAGTTTCACCGGAATATCGCCTGGACTTTTCCATTGCCTGTCACGAAGGATCACTGAAAAATTTATTTTTTCTCCGGGACGATAGATATCCCGCTCCTCATAGATAAATGCATCGAGACCAGTTGTATTATTTCTTTTTCCCCCAACGTCAAAACGTGAAGTGTTTACAGACGTGTTATTGAAAGGAAGATAATTAAAATCGTCGGCTGTTTTCGCGATGATCATAGCCGGTTTAAAACCGCTAAAATCTTTTTTTGTATAGCTAATCTCTGCAACTCCATCCCCATTCGTCGCTCCTGTGCCGATCAATTGGTTGTTGTTTGCATACAGGGAAATATTTACTCCGTCAATCGCATTTGTTGTTTTAATCGAATTTGCGAACACAAGGATTTTGTCTTCACCCTGTTTTGCAATCAAGCCAATATCAGAAAGAGAAATAAATCTCGAATCACGAACCCAGTAATCTTTGGTTGAGCGGATCATCACGTGATAAATGCCTTTGAAGTCAGGCAACCGGTCCTCAAACTGCGAAAAGTTAAGCATCCGGCCTGCACCACTTTTAGGGAGTGAACGTGTATCAACCTCCTTTTCATAGATCACATCTCCCATTGTTGCCTCGTCATGAGTACTCGCATAATCGTAACCATATTCATCATCGCCTTCATTATTTTCAGACCTTCCTGTTTCATGGGGATAATATCCGTAGCGATTTGACACCAATAAATTGCTTTCATAAATTTTTGAGATCACTATTTTTACTTTAGGAACATTCGTGACCCTAACCTCGATATTTTTTCCACCTTGCTTTGAAAGGTAGACTGCCTTATTATTTGTGAAAACAATGCTGGATTCTAATTCTCCAAATGCAATGCTTCCATTGTATTCCTCTTTTAATACGCCACCAATCTTTCCCCGAAGACCCTCGTTAATTGTCAATGCATAACTCTTTTCGACGTCGAATCCGGAGCTGCGGATCATAAATCCGTTATCGGTTAATTCCGTTGTATATTTTATTTGTGGGACAAACTTTATGAATGAAGACAAGTTTTCGCCAGTCAGCTGTTGGCTTGTAGTGATTGTTACCACGCCATCAGTTCCATCATGCTCTGACTCCACATTTTGAATGGTCAATACATATGGTGAAGGTATGGACAGGGAAGAAGTGAGTGCTTCGTTTGTTACGTTTGTTCCATCTTCCGGTTTCAAGCCTTTGTCAATTACGATCCTAGCATCATAGTTTTTATCTTCTGTTTTTGCCAGACCATTGATCCGGATGGATATTCTATTATCCGCCGAAAGGGTCTGGAGGGCATACTGCATTGGCTTCCCATCCACTTCGATTTGTAGTTTATTCTTTAATTCGTTCGGGTCGATGCGATAGTTAAAATAAAGATCGACCTGCGGTACGGGCACACGACTCTGTTCATCTTGCAACACCCACGTCACCTGCGTGTTATCCAATGTAAGCGCCGGCGTATGAAAATTGATACCATCTCCGTTCTTTACTGATCCGTATTTGCTATACCGTAGCACCTCGCTGCCGATCTTAGCCTTATACGAGGTAGCGGCCATTAATTGGGTCGATGGAGAAAAAACCAATTCATCAGGACTTTCCCAGCGAAAACGACCCTTTAAGGATGGCTCGAACAAAATATATTCAGCAGAATCCCATTGATTGAGCATGGAGTCTTTTACCAATGAATTACTGAAGCGAAACACAAGATTTCCCAATTGGGGAACTTCACCTTTCGCATTTGTATAGGCAAGTTTTACCGAATTGCGATTACAGCCAGAAAAAAAGACGGCAACCATCCCGATTACGATCGGGGTAGTTACCGAAAGAGTTTTAATACGCATATAAGTTTATTGGTTATGCCCGCCCGTACGTGTCGTCTTGGTTTGGTTTATACATAATACGTTCAGGCGGAGTAGCTTTGAAAAATTAAGTTAAACAAATTCAATCAGGCAAAAAATTTCGCTTCTCATTCTTTTTTCACAAAGAGAAAGGCAGAAATTAGTATTGCGAAATTAACTAAGGAGGGATGTCACGTGTTGGTCTTGACGAGTCTGAAGAGTCCATAAACAAGAGGAAGAATTTCTAAGGAAAGTTAATATCGAAAGATCACCCTTTACAAATCCTGATAGGTAAATATTTGTTAAGCCACAATGAAACTTAAAGTCACAAAGCAGGAGCTTATTCGGTTCTTTAAATGGCTTGGGGTAGGTGTTCTAGCCGCGATTGTAATTTTTTTCATTCTCAGCTGGATCTTTCCTCTACCCGATAAGATTGAATACTCTACCATTATCACCGATAGCAAGGGTGAAGTGATCAATGCCTACCTCACCAAAGACCAGAAATGGAGAATGAAGACGGAGCTGAACGAAATTTCACCATTACTCAGGAAAACGATCATTGCGAAGGAAGACAAATATTTCTATTCTCATCCAGGCATCAATCCAGTGGCGATGGTAAAGGCGTTCTTCAAAAATGTGTTCAGAATGAAGACTGCTTCGGGCGCCAGCACCATTACGATGCAGGTGGCAAGAGCATTGGAACCCAGAAAAAGGAATATTGGTAGCAAGATCATTGAAACATTCCGCGCTTTTCAATTAGAATTAAAATATAGTAAGAGAGAGATCCTGCAAATGTACCTGAACCTTGTTCCATACGGGGGCAACATCGAAGGTGTAAAATCAGCATCCATTCTTTATTTCAATAAGAACCCGGATCACCTATCGCTCGCGGAAATCACAGCTCTTTCCATTATTCCAAATCGTCCCTCGTCTCTGGTAATAGGAAAGAATAATCATCTCATCATACAGGAAAGAAATAAATGGTTGAAAAGATTTGCCGACGAAAACGTTTTTTCAAAAAAAGAAACTGAAGACGCAGCGGCCGAACCTTTAACGGCTTCAAGGGCAACAGTACCCCATTTTCTTCCCCATCTTTCTTATAAATTAAAAATGCGTGGCGAGGTCATTGTGCCTACCAATATCATCATGAATACGCAAATCAAAACTGAAAAACTTGTTGAGGACTATGTAAGAACATTAAGATTGAAAAATATTAAGAACGCGGCTGTCGTGGTGATCAACAACAAAACACACAAAGTAATCACTTATGTTGGTTCTTGTGACTTTCATGACACGACCGATGGGGGGCAGGTGAATGGAGCTGCGGCCATTCGCGAACCCGGGAGTACATTAAAACCATTGCTCTATGGGCTATGCATTGATGAGGGCCTGGAAACTCCCAAAATGGTTGTCACTGATGTAGGCGTAAATTATTCTGGCTATGCACCAGAGAATTATGATAAAAAATTCAACGGCTATGTTACCGTTGAATATGCCCTTGAACATTCTTTAAATATCCCTGCTGTAAAAAGCCTGGGCCTACTGGGAAAAGATAAATTAATACTGAAGCTAGCCAACTGCGACTTCAAGCAGGTCAAAAAGGATCAAAACAAACTCGGTCTGTCAATGATATTGGGCGGTTGTGGTGCAACACTTGAAGAGCTTACCGGTTTGTTTTCTGCCTTTGCCAATGATGGAATTTATATCGCTCCATCCTATACCCAAAATGACACCAACCAAGTTCCGAAAAAGATCATCAGCGCAGCGGCAGACTATATGATCACTGATATTTTATCAAGAGTGAATCGTCCTGATTTTCCACTCAACTGGCAGGCAACAGAGCACATGCCGAAAATTGCCTGGAAAACGGGCACCAGTTACGGACGACGCGATGCATGGAGTATTGGCTACAATAAAAACTATACGATTGGTGTGTGGGTAGGAAATTTTTCCGGCGTCGGAGTCGCCGATCTCAGTGGCGGAAACGTGGCAACGCCTTTACTATTTAAAATTTTCAATACGGTCGATTATGACAGCGATGCAGGATGGTTCGACCTTCCGGATGATTGTGAACAAAGAAAAGTATGTAGCGAAACCGGACTATTGCCCACAGATCATTGCAGCAACATAGTCATGGATTATTTTATACCGATGATTTCATCCACAAAACAATGCGATAACTGGGAGGAAACGATGGTAAGTGCTGATGAAAAGATCTCTTACTGTAAAAATTGTGTTCCCGATGCTGGTTATAAAAAGAAATGGTACAGAATGATCGACCCGGAAATGCAGGCATGGATGGAAGAAAATAAAATGGTCTATGAAAAGATGCCGCCACACAATCCAAACTGCGAGAAAATATTCAAAGAAGGAGTGCCTGTTATTACGTCACCGAATAACAATACCGAATACTTAATTAATAAAAAAGACAGGGAACCACTCCAACTAACGTGTAAAACCTCGAACGACGTAACCAAGGTTTACTGGTATATCAACAATAAATTTTATAAAGCCAGCAGTGCCGCTGAGAAACAATTTTTTGTGCCCGATGAAGGACCTGTAAAAATTTCATGTACTGACGACAAAGGAAGAAACAAGAATATTTGGATAACAGTGAAGTATGTCAATTTGTGATTTTAGGCTTAACGAAACATTCCGTCTCATAAATCCAACATGCGCAATCAAGAATCTAAAATCGTCAGGGGTAAATACATTCGATCACATCATTTCCCATGAACTTACCACCCGGGTAGCCGGCAGTATAATCCAGGTTGATCCAAATTTTTCCTTCTTCATCTTTGTGATAATGGATGGTGCGACCACGACTCTCTTCGGGAAAAAGTTTTTCATGTATCAGTTTGCCCAAGTGCTCCAGGTCTTTCCTGCTTCCGATCAGAAGTTCGGGATAAATATGCCCGTTTGTATATACCAATCTCGGAGTACCTCCGATCGCTTTAATAGCCGCAGCCATTAATATCGAGTGATCATCACAATCGCCTGCAAGCAGTTTTACGGATTCGCTTGCCTTGGCAATATATTCTTCATCCTGTGGATCGCTGACATAATTCCAATTCTCATTTATTTTTTTAAAGACAGCAAAGCATTGTATTAAAATGCGATACCTCATTTTGGCCCCTTGTTGCTGCCTGACAAAATTTTCATTGGTAGCTAATACAGCGAAGTCTCTTACAATTGGATTCTTATAATCAATGGCGCTGACGATCTCTCTATCCGTCCCTAACGCGCGGCTGCCTGTAAATACAAAACCTTCTTTTTGGCGATCATTTTTTAATCCATAGAGCATGGCCCTTCCATCCTTGTAAAGTTCATTAAAACCGTACCTGCCCGTGGCCGTTCCGTACCACAGCCAGCCGATCGTTGCAACAACAGCAGTTATGATGATGAACTTAAATGAACGTACCAGTAACAAAAGCAATATAGCAATGACGAAAAAGATCAGAATCTTGTCCGTATGATAAGGCCATTCAAGATTGGGTAAGCGATAATAAACTAAAATGAACAACGGAAAGGCGAGAACAAAACTTAAAACGCCAACCACGACATTGGTCAAAAGTGAGCTCACACGGACAGCGGCATTCATCACACTTGTTTTTCAGGTTATGAACACTAATATCGTTTAAAAAAAATTCTGAAAAAAGCTAAAGTTTGTTAAGGATCAAAAGAATTTGCCCAAAATAAAAGCCTTTGAAATTTCAAAGGCTCAAAGTTTTTCCAACGTGGAAAGCTAATCAACCTTCTTCACAGACGTGGCCCCGCTAGTATGAATATCCGTTTGTGCGGATCCTTTATAATTTACACTGGCTGCTCCGCTAATATCACCACTTAGTTTTACATTGGCGTATACCTCAGCATCGCCGGCACCGGAAATATCGAGGTCAACGTTGTCAGCGACGAGGTCGAAACATTTAATATCTGTACTACCCGAGCCCTGAATCTTGAATTCCTTTGTATCTCCCTTTAGTTTTACACTGCAGGCACCCGAAACATCCGCTGTAATTTTTGGTGCACTCAAATCCAGTGTCACATCGCAACTTCCGCTGAGATCCACGTCAATATCAGAATTACTGGTGATCTTTCCCTCGCTGAAAATATTGCAGGCCCCCGAAGCTTCAAATCTCTTAAACATCGCTGAAGAAACATATACTTTGATCTGCCTGCTTGGCCTTAGATTGTAACCCTCTTCCGTTTTAATCCGAAGCACATCGCCCTCCCGAAAAGTCTCGACGTATTGCTGAAGATTATCATCAGTTTCAACTTTTATAGAAGAAGATGAGTCCTGCCTGACATACACATCGATACTGCCACTTACATCAATACTGTTGAAACCTCCTCCCGCCCTGGTCTGAGTCGTAATATTCCCATTACCGCGAACTCTTTTTGCAAATATTTGACGGCAGGAAGAAAATAGCAGCAATACAGCCGCCGCCATTATAAAGATCTGTCTCATGTTCTGTGATTTTGCAACAAATATTATAAAATGGTTCTGGATTCCGGTCGTTTCGACGCAGTATTTTAAGCCGAGGTTACAAGACAAGAAAAGAATTATTTGGAAACGATCTTAATTCAGAATTTTCAGCACCAGGATACCAATGCCATAAATAACGGTGGTCAAAAAAATTCCTTTCGCGGTATTGTCCCGGTGTGTATTTATATAGATTGTAAAGAGTACCGCATTAGCCAGCAGCGACAAAGCGCCGATAGAAGTAATTCTTTTGTTGTCTGTGATAAAGAAACTGAAGAACTCCGCAAACGTAAAGGCCCTGTAACTCACAAGATAAACAACCGCAAGACCGATAACAGGACCCAACAAACCAAGTAACAATCCTAG
>Ga0068864_100003882_pt1 | contig 12306 bp, 12 predicted proteins | sample KBSSwiS72_FD_66586 | JGI IMG/M metagenome (GOLD analysis project Ga0068864, IMG submission 66586) | Switchgrass rhizosphere microbial communities from Kellogg Biological Station, Michigan, USA - KBS Switchgrass S7-2 | ecosystem: Host-associated > Plants > Roots > Rhizosphere > Soil ...
GCGCTCGGACCTGCCAACCTTCCGGTGCTCGCCGATGTCTTCGGCGGTGCAGAAGGCGTGCTTTCGGTCAGCGACCTGCACAACGAACGCATTTTCGCCGACTTCGCGCACGACCGGCTGGAAATCGCCCCGTCGCAGCGTGCGCGGGCGCCCGCCGGTTTCGCCGTCGTGCCGTTGCACATGAGCGGCGGACTGCCGATGGCAGACATCCTCGTCGGTGGCGTGCGTACCAGGGCCATCATCGATACCGGCGCGCAGTCATCCGTCGGCAACCTCGCCCTGCGCAGGGCGCTCGCCCGGCAGACGCCGCGCAAAGCGGCGCGCGAAGACATCATCGGCGTCACGCTGCAAGCGCAGAGCGGCGACAGTCTGTCCGCGCCCGACATACAACTCGGTCATCTGACGATCCACGGCATGACCATCGTGTTCGGCGACATGTACCTGTTCCAGCACTGGCACCTCACGCGCGAGCCGACGCTGACCATCGGCATGGACTTGCTCGGCTCGTTCGACGTGATGATCATCGACTACGCGCGGCGCGAAATGCAGCTGCAGCTGCGCGCGCGTGCGGCGCCACCCTGACGTCGACTTGCCAACGCCGATTTTTCTGACTAAAGTCAGATAATGACTGCGACCGACATCCAGCGTATCCGCACCTTCAACCGTACCGTCGCGCAACGGCTTGGCGTGTTGAACGAGAAATACCTCGGCCGCGACCGCCCCTATGTCGAATCGCGTCTGCTGTATGAGATCGGCCGCGGCGGTGCGACAGTACGCGATCTGCGCGCGCGCCTCGGCATCGACTCGGGGTTTCTGAGCCGTCTGCTGCGAGCGCTGGAACGCAAGGGTTTGGCGACCACGGAGCCCTCGCCCGCCGATGCGCGCGTACGTTGCGTGCGCCTGTCGCGCGCCGGCGCGGCCGAGTTGCGCCGGCTCGACGTGTTGTCCGACCGGCTCGCGCGCTCGATGCTGGAGCCGCTGAGCCCGACGCAAAATCAGCGTCTGCTCGCCGCGATGACGGAAATCGAAGGTCTGTTGCGCGCATCTAGCATCGAGATCGCGCCAGAAGACCCGTCGAACGCCGACGCTCAGGCTTGCTTTGCGCAATACTTCGCCGAACTCGACACGCGCTTCCGCGCCGGTTTCGACCTCACAAAAGGTGTCACGTACGACATCGCAGATTTCGTGCCGCCACGCGGCTGCCTGCTCATCGCCCGACTGCACGGCGTAGCGGTCGGCTGCGGCGCGCTGCGCACGCTCGCACCGGGGCTCGGCGAAATCAAGCGCATGTGGATCGCGCCGAACGCGCGCGGTCTCGGCCTCGGGCGCCGGTTGCTCGCCGAACTGGAGAGCGAGGCGAAGCGGCGTCGCCTGCGCACGATCCGGCTCGACACCAACCGTTCGCTCGAGCAAGCGTTGAAGCTTTATCGGTCTTCGGGCTATCGCGAAATCGAGCGCTTCAACGACAATCCATACGCGGATTTCTGGTTCGAGAAGAACCTGCAGGGCGCGTCCCGGACGCGGCGCGCTAGCCCTCCCGCCGCAACGCCTGATTGACCACTTTGCGGATCAGGCTCGGATAGGTGATGCCGGCTTTCAGCGCCGACTGCGCGAGCTCATCGTCCTGCGCGATACAGGGGTTGGCATTGGGTTCGATCACGTAGACGTTGCCGGCAGCGGTCACGCGCAGGTCGAAGCGCGCATAGCTGCGAATGTTGAGCGCTCGATAGGCACGCTTGCAGACCTCGTCGATGTGTTTCTGCAGCTCCGGTTCCAGCGTGTTCGCGAAGTGATTCTTGATGCCCCAGCGCTTGCGATAAGCGTCGTCCCACTTGGCCTTGTAGGTCGCTATGCGCGGTTCGTCTTCGTCCATCTGCCCAAATGTCATCTCGCGAGCGGGCAACACGCGCATCGCGCGATCGCCAACGATGCTGACATACAGTTCACGCCCGTCGATGTACTCCTCCGCGATCGCATCCAGATTCATGCGCTCGTGGATCATGCCGATGCGGGCAAGGAATGCCGCTTCGTCGTCGACGATCGAGGCCTGCGAAATGCCGCGCGAGGCTTCCTCGGTCAGGGGCTTGATGATGCAAGGCAGCTTCAGTGTCTTCGGCAGCCACACCTTGTGGCCGCGGTAGTAGGCATGGAATCGCGGCGTACGCACGCGATGGAAGCGTAGAATCTTCTTGCACAGACCCTTGTCGTTGCACAGGAACAGCGCGTTCGAACTCGCGCCGGTGCAGGGCACGCCGAGCAACTCCATTGTCGCGACGATGTTCTTGTCCCAATGCGGCGCGCTGCGAAACGTCTCGCACAGGTTGAAGATCACGTCGGGCTTGATATCGCGCACGGCGTCCAGCAGCGGCCGCACGTCGTCGAACAGGCTGAGGCGATGCACCTCGTAGCCGCATTCGAGCAGCGCCCGCCAGACGTCGTTCTCGGTATAACTGCCGTCCGGATCGGCGAATTCCGTGGCGAAGTCGTAGTCCGGCTTCACCGCATACGGCAGGTCGAACACCATCAGCACGCGTGTAGCCACGATCAGAGCTCTCCGCGCAGTCGGGTCGTGTAGCGATAGTTCATCATCAGTGTCGTGAGATAGGTCGCGAGCTGCAACACCGCCAGCGTATCCGGCTCCTCGCTGACCAAGCGTAACGCGCGACTGCGCTGGAGCACCGCCTTGTAGACTTCATTGACCATGAAGCGCCGCTCGCCGGTCCAGTTCGACACCGTCGTCACGAGCGCCTTGCGATGTGCCTGCAGCAATTTGGCGACCGGCTGCCGCGTCTCGCCATCGGCCTTGCCCTCACTGAACATGCGCAGCAGGTTGGCATCGTGGAATTCGGGGAAGTCCTCGGCTTCGGTAATGCGGCGTTTCTGGTAGTAACGCTTGAGCGTGCTGCGGATCGTCGCGACTTTCCACAACTGCCGACCGCTCGCGCGCAGCGGCGGCTTGCCGGCGATGCTCGCCATCAGTTTGTCGACGAACAGCAGCTTATCCAGCGCCTTCCAGCCGGCGTATTTGCCGCGCCAATCCAGGCCCGGCGTCAGCCAGACAGCGAACGTCTCGACGAAATCCTCGTCCGGGTGGTACTGCGCGTAGTAGTAGTCGAGGTGGCGGACGAAGCTCTTGCTGTACGGGCGAAAACGATAGGTATCTGGATAGGCTTCCGACGGGTGCCCGAACACGCGCTGCCAACTGCGCTTGCGATTGAGGTCGTAGGCGTATGTCAGCGCATGCCCGCATTCGTGGCGCAGCAGCTTCATGCACCAGTCGTGGTTGTCCCCTTCGGCCTCCAGCATCATCTTCTTCTGCAGCTTGCACAGCCGCGGATGCGCCAGATAGAACGGAATGCCGATCACCGGCTCGCTCTCGGGCGTCAGCCACTCGTCGGCAAGATAGCAGCGCGGCTGGAATGGGATATTCCTGGCCTTGAGTTCGTCGTAGAGCTGCGCGACGCACGCCTCCAGCCACGTCCCCTCGATCTGCAGCGGCAGCTCCGACAGGCGCAGACCGAGCAGTTCCTCTTCGGGAATTGTCGCCAGATCGACCGCGGGCTTCGCCGCCGGATCGATCGGCTCATTCGCAGCATCCTTCAGCGTGGGCATTCTCGCTTCATCCTCCGCAACTCGGGCGATCCCTGCAGCAGCAAACGCTGGGCGCGTACCAGAAAGGAGCGCGCGCCGTTCTGCGATCTTATCCGGTCCGCGGCGCCGCAGAACAGGAAATGGTCGCCTTTGTACCTGCACGTCGCATTAACGGGCGCGCATATCCGCATATTCTGGGAACGCGAACGCATGCGTTCGGGAACCAGCCAGCTTGTGGCCGCTACTCTGAAAGGCAACTTGCTTAACGGGAGGTTGCCATGTCCGCGCCCAACAAGACCCCATTCGAGCATGTCAACGACGTTCTCGCGCAGTTGAAAGAAATGCGCCACTACGCGAAGAACAACATCGAGAGTCTCACTGCGCAGTGGCTGCTGTTCGACGGCGAGCTGAAGAAGCTCAAGCAGGCGCAATCCATCGAGATGCTGATGACCCGGCAAAGTGAACTGCATGATGAGCTCGAAAAAGAGATCGCCGCGCTCGAAGAGCTGGCGGTGAAGCTGCAGCCGCCGCCGGAGGAGACTTCAGCGCCGAATCCGGAAGCACAGCGTCAAGCCCGGCCTGCCTAAGCATACGGGATCTGACTCCTCTTCCTGACCAAGGTCAGGTGCCTTCAGCACGTGCGCTCTGCTGGCGTGCCCAGCTGCACTAGTTCGTTTTGACTTATTGAGCCGGCGCGCCTGTGCGATCCGGCGGTCATGGGTCTTCGTGGACATTGCCGATGAACTGCCGTTCGGCTTCACGCAAGAATCCAACGTCAAAGCCAACTCTGAGCGCCACCCACAATTGCGCACACGCCTCAAAAGGATTTTCATGAATCACAATCTGCTGTCGAATCGAGCCACTCGCCGTGTCATCTTCTCCGCTTGCGCCAGTGCTCTGGCCATGGCTCTTGCTGCTTCGCTGCCTGCCTATGCCGGTAAAGTTGAAACGCCAATTGTTCCGCCCGAACTGAAAGTGGACGACGGAAACCACCCGTTCCTCGTGGGTCACGCCATCGGCACCCAGAATTACGTCTGCGCGCCTGCAGCCACGAACACTGGTGTCGCTTACGTATTGTTCACGCCGGAGGCCACGCTGTTCAACGAAGATGGCGACCAACTCATCACCCATTTCTTCAGCCCCGACCAGAACCCCGACGACCCCAACAAGAATTCAGCGGTGGTGGCCGGTGGCGCGATTCGGGCCGCCTGGGTGCACTCGCGGGACGGGAGCACCGTCTGGGCCAAGCTGCATCCCAATGGCACTGTTCTCAAGGACGGTGCCATTGCCGAGCTCCTGCTCGACAAGGCTGGAACTGAACCCGGACTCACCGGCGGCGATATCCTGACGAAGACCAAGCAGATCCAGCGTCTCCACACCACCGGCGGGCTTGCACCGGCGCACGGCTGTGACTCGCGAGATGATGTCGGTCACACCGCATTCTCGGATTACACGGCCGATTACTTCTTTTACACGAACGAGTAAAGGCGACGCAGGCTTCACACGCCCGTCACTGCTGCCTATCGGTAGTGGCGGGCTCCATTCACTTCTTCGCCGATCGAGTTGTTGCCGCTGGGCCGATAGCCAACCTTTCCTATACGATTCGCTTCGACTAACGATTCGACATAGGGGCCTGCCACATGGCGACTATCCGCTTGATCGGATTGCCGACGGACGCGAACAGCAGTTTCCTGCGCGGTCCCGCGAAGGCGCCGCCAAAGATCCGCGAGTTGCTGTTCTCCGACATGGGCAACGCGGCGACGGAAAGCGGAGCAGAACTCGGCCGTGAGATTCAGCTAGAAGACGCAGGCGATCTGCCGCTCAACGGTAATACCGACGACGATGCCAAGATCGAAACTGCCGTAGCAGCCGCTCTAGCGGCCGGATGCGTGCCGCTGCTCATGGGTGGCGATCACGCGATCACTTACCCCGTTCTCAAAACGATCGCCGCGCACTATGGACCGGTGGAGATCCTGCATGTCGATGCCCACCCGGATCTCTACGACGAACTACTCGGCAATCGGCGTTCCCACGCGTCGCCGTTCGCACGCATCATGGAACACGGGCTCGCGCGAAGATTGGTGCAGGTAGGCGTCCGTACGCTCAACTCGCATCAGCGCGAGCAAGCTGTCCGATTCGGTGTCGAGATCGTGCCGATGCGCAATTTCTCTGCGGATAAGGTGCCGCAGCTACACGGCCCGCTGTACATTTCCATCGACCTCGACGGCCTGGATCCCGCGCACGCTCCGGGAGTTTCTCATCACGAGCCGGGTGGGCTCAGCGTGCGTGAAGTGATGGACATCCTTGCCCGCATCGATGCACAGGTCGTCGGGGGCGACGTAGTCGAATACAACCCCGATCGCGATATACATGACATGACTGCTGCCGTCGCAGCGAAGTTCGTCAAGGAGATCGCCGCGCTTGCTTCGGTGACCCGATAGCCGACTTTGGTAATGATGGCCGAAAACGGCGAGTCTGGCGACTGCCCTAGCGCTAGCATCTTTCCGACTCCACCGAGTTGGAGTTGCATCCATCCAGCGCGAGTCTGGCGCCCGCGCGATGCATGCCAGAACCGTATCGGACGCGTCACCCCCAAAACTTCATCTGTGAGGAACCGATCATGTTGAGAGGATTTCTTGCGTTCATGCTTTTCAGCATCCTCGTGCAATCTGTGGCAGCCACTTCCGTTGCGGCGCCTGTTCATCCCAACTGCACTGCCGCCGCGGAATACCACCAGTTGGATTTCTGGATCGGCGATTGGGATACGTTCGAGACTGATACACCGAACGGCCCGTCCGAAGCACGCACGCATGTCGACGCTATCGCGCAGGGCTGCGCTATTCATGAGCTCTATGAGCAGAGCGACGGGCTCATCGGTGACAGCATCCTGAGCTACGATCCCGTGCGCAAAGCGTGGCAACAGACTTGGGTCACCAATCGTGGTTCGATCATGGTCATCGTCGGCACCTTCAAAGACGGCGCGCTAGTCCTCGAAGGCGATGTGCATCTGCAGAACGGCACGACAGTCACGCAACGCATAACCTGGAAGGCCCAGGGCAACGGAGTGCGTGAATTTGCAGTTGTTTCGAAAGACGGCGGCAAGACGTGGGCGCCTGCATTCGATGTGCTGTTCCTGAAGCACAAGGCTTAGAGTCAAGAATATGATTCGGTGCGTTTTTGCCGATGAAAAACGAACCTGATTTCTTTACTTTTCTGCGCTCGCCCTGAGCGCGAAGAGCCGAACGATCCGTTGCATGGGCAGGATCTAGCCAAGCCGGCGGGCACCGCGTCATTGGTTATTTCCGGACGAAAATGCATTGCGTGTAGTGGGCGCGCACCTAGCGCTGTACGACGACGGCACGGCGGACGTAAGCCCTCGCCTCGCGTAACGCGTCCGCCACTTCGCCACTCAACCATTCGCGGAAGCGCACGATCTTGGGACGATGCTCGTGCGCGGCAGGATAGGTAAACCAGAACGCGCGGCCGTCACCGGCGACGAAATCGTGTGCCGGCACGAGTCGGCCGCTGCGGATTTCGTGATGAAACACGATCGGCGAGCCGATCGCCACGCCGTGTCCGGCGATCGCGGCGGCAATGTCGAGATATTCGGCCGAGAGTTTCGTGCCGAAGCCGTCGGCGAGCTCGACGTCGTCGAATCCGCGTGCGCGGTACCAACGCAGCCACCAATCGGGCCGGCCAAGACGCGGAACACGCAGGGCCGTGCATGGATCGCCGATATCGCCGATCGCCTTGCGCACCGAAGGCGCGCACAGCGGCATGAACACGGCGGGAAACAGTTCGATTGCGCGCAGGCCCGGCCAGCGGCCGTGCCCGTTGCGGATGGCGGCGTCGAAGCGCCCTGCGGTCAAATCGTGCGCAACCTCGGATAAATCCAGTTCGAGCGTGATCTGCGGATGCTTCGCGCGAAACTTGCCGAGGCGCGGCGTCAGCCATGTCGTGCCGAACGTCGGCAACGTGGTCAACGTGAGCTGCGATTCGTCCGCGTCGATGGCTCTGATGAAGCATGCGCGCAAGGCGGCAAACGCGTTGCTGGATTCGGTCGCAAGCATTTCGCCAGGCGGGGTCAATTGCACGCTTTGCGCCTGACGTACAAAAAGCCGGATGCCGATCTGCTGTTCAAGGCGGCGCACGTGATAGCTCACGGACGCCGCCGTCGTGTCTAGTTCCTGCGCTGCTCTGGCGAAGCTACCGAGTCGCGCGGCCGCCTCGAACGCGCGGATCGATGACAGCGACGGCAGCTTCGCTTCGCCGACCCTAAGTTGGGCTTGGCCTGCACGCCGATTCTTAAGTGGTCGATCGTTCACTGGCATTGCCATACTGCATCCTGCCGCCATCTTCTCATCACCGATGCGGCAGCTCCAGCGACGTCGCGAGCCGGCAGCCATGTGCCGCCGCGCGGCGACACAATATGCATGGCCGCAACGGGAGGAGTCGCGAATGACAAAGCGGAATCGATACCTGGTCTTGAGCCTGTCCATCGCCATGGGCGTGGATGCGATGTTTAACGGCGTGTCCGCCGCGCAATCCGCGAGCGCAACGCCACCGGGTTACACGCCAACGCGCACGGGTTCGGTGCATGACTTCGATTACTTCGCCGGCGCGTGGACCACGCATCAGCGCAAACTCAAGGCCCGCGGCGTGGGCAGCACGGAGTGGGAGGAATTCCCCGCGACACTGTGCATGACGCCGTACCTGGATGGAGCGGCGACCGTGGACGAGCTGTACATGCCGACGAAGCATACCGCCGGCTTGACGTTGCGCACATTCGATCCGCAGCGGCATCAATGGTCGATCTATTGGGTCAACAGCGCCATCGGCAAACTCGATCCAACGCCCGAAGTAGGAGGTTTCGACGGCGATCGAGGCGAATTCTACGCGCAGGACAGCGAAGGCGGACGGCCCATCAAATCGCGCTATATCTGGACGAAACTCGATCACGATCATGCGCGCTGGGAACAGGCATTTTCCTACGACGACCGCACCTGGGAGACGAATTGGATAGCCGAGTTCGAACGTGCCGATCCGGCGAAGCTCTGCGACAACGGGCGGCCCAAGCGCCTACCTCAGTAGCTCATACCCATCCAAAAGGATCGCTGCCACATCGCCCGTGAGACGCGCGTATCCAGCTTAGAAGGAAGTGCAGGCTTCATGCCGCATCTTTACGAGACAAAAGCGGCCACGGCGAGCTCGGACGCTGGGCCGCTGAACTCGGCGTAGACTGTCGGGCTACGGAGTCTTGCGATTTTTTTGGTAAGTGAAAAATGAACCTGACCTCTTTTTCCGCCCTGCTCTTGTGTGCGGCACTGCAGTGTCAGAGCCTTTTGGCATCACCGCACAAGATCGACGATTACCACTGGGACCACGTCGATCGCATCGTCGCGATCGGCGATCTGCATGGCGACTATGCGAGCTACCGGAAAGCGCTGGAGGCCGCAGGGATCATCAATGCGCGCGGACAGTGGATCGGCGGAGAGACGCACCTCGTGCAACTCGGTGATATTCCGGATCGCGGTGACAACGCGGTGAAGATCATCGCGCATCTGAAAAAGTTGGTCGCGCAGGCGCGTGAGAAAGGCGGCTGGGTGCATACCCTGCTCGGCAACCACGAGGCCATGAACACCTACGGCGACCTGCGCTATGTATCAGCAGGCGACTTCGCCGCGCTCGCGGGCCGCAACTCGAAGGAATTGCGCGACCGCTACTATGCGAATGTGCTGGCCGATATCAAGCTGCGCGAACCGGAACGATTCGCGTCGCTGCCGGAAGATTTCCGTGAGACCTGGAACGCCAGCCATCCACTCGGCTGGGTCGAACATCAGCGCGCATGGAATCCGAAGTGGAATCCGCAGGGTGAGTACTACGAGTGGGCGCTGCAAGACCAGGTGGCGATCCAGATCAACGATCTCGTCTTTCTCCACGGCGGCATCAGTGGCGCGTATTGCCAGAACAACCTGGCGTCCCTGACCGAGATGGCGCGAGCGGCGTTGCACCAGAACGACCCGTCGACGCCCAGCCTGCTGACCGATCAGAATGGCCCGCTGTGGTATCGGGGCTTGGCCGGCGTCGAGCCGGTCGCGGCGCCGGAAACGGTCCGCGCGATCCTCGAGCACCTCGGCGCGCAGCATATCGTGATTGCGCACACCCCGACGCACGGCGCGATCTGGCCGCGCTACTCAGGGCAGGTGATCCAGGTCGACACCGGCATGAGCGCCGTCTATGGCAGTCATGTCGCCTGGTTGGAAGCGACCAACGACGGGCTCTATGCCGGCTATCCCTCAGGCAAGATCCGGTTGCCTTCCGACGATGCAGGACGCATCGACTACCTGAAACAGGTAGTCGCCCTGCAACCGGAAAATGCGGGCTTGCACAAGCAACTGTCGGCGTTGGAGCACCCAGTGCCCGGCACCGACGGCGACACGACCAAAGCGATGGACACCGGCGCCGATTCCGCGAACGCGCCGGCGGCGCTACCTATTTGCGGCATTTCGCCGTGACCTCTCGGGCGAATCTCCGGTCGTCGCGCAACACTTCGAATCCTTTCGAAAGATAATCGCGCGCCGCCTCACTACTCGCCGCCTGCAACCGGCCTTCCGCGCGAAAAAGTTCCAGCACTTGCGGTTCAAGGCGCAGCAGTTCGCCACGCGCGGCCTCGAGCGTCGCGTTCTCGGCACAGAAGCCCCGGAATACGCGCTCGCGGTTGCTTTCAGTCCCCAGGATCGGATTGGGCACCGCATAACGCGCATCAACCAGTCCGGAAGAGTCGAAGTCGTAAGGCACGGCGAACGCTTTCGCTGGTTTGTTCTCGCCGAGGAGCACGGTGTTGTGACAACAGTGTTGACCGGGAGAGCCGATGAGCAGGGCAAAATCCGTGTTACCGATCAGGTATTCGAACAGCGACACCCGGCTCGCCTCCAGCGACTCCAACTGCGCCATCGTGAGTGTTGTTACCTCGATCTTCTCGAGATTGTTGCGCTTGGCGAGTTCGGAGTCGTCCTCGAGCAGAAATGCGAAATGCGCACCGGCCGCTGAGCGATCCGCGCTGTCAACATAGGTGACCGACAACGGACGCGCCCTGAAGCTGCGCTCCGTGACAAGGTTGTAGATGCGGTAAGCCAGCATCTCCTTGATGATGTACTGTTCCGACTGCTCATCGTTGGCGCAACGCGTCACCAGTTTGAGCGACCGGTTGCCGTGGAACAGTGTGTCTTGGATGGCCTCCTTCTCGAAAATCAGCTTGATCGGGGGGAACTTGCACACCTTCAGGCGGTTGTGGCCGCGCGGTGTTACCACGATCGGCACGGCGCGCTTCGCTCCGGAATCGTCGACATATTCCAGCGTTCCCGGATAGCTCGCCTTCGCAGTCTTGTTGTGCGCGAATTCGCGCCACGGCGCGGTGATCGTCAGGGGTAGCGTCGCTTCATCCGCAAAAAGTTTGGCCGATTTTCCTCCGCCCGCTTCAGCATGCGCCGCATGCGCCGCGAGCAGAAGCGCGACAAGCATCGCGCCGATCATCACCGGTCGGTATGTTGCCTTCGCCTGCATGCCTGCGGCTCCTTCGACAATCAGTGGCGGGGTCGCGGTCCTCAATCCGCGTCGTCGTCCTTCACGGACGAATCCTCCGCCAAGTGCTTGCGCTGTTTCTTTTCGATTTTCTTCCTGGCCAGAAAGTCCGACTCGAGGCCATCGCCGAAGTAATGAACGTAGAGCGTCGCGTAGGTGAAAAAAACGGTCAGCACCGCGGCAATCTCCAAAGCCCGGACTCCGGCGGCGATGCCGGTGCCGATCGCCACCAGGATAAACAGGGCGTCGAACGTGTCCTGCAATGCACGCCGGAACTGCACCCCGGCAACGATGCCAGCCAGGCTGAAGGCCAGTGCCAGGCTGTGCTGGACGACCAGCACGAGGCCGGCGACGATGCCGGGCAGGATCAGCACGGTCTCGTCGAGCGAATGATCGTGAATACTGGCGCGATGGATGCCTTTGTGCACCCAGGAGATCGGCAGCATCAGCAACCAGGTCCCGGCCAGGATGATGGCCAACTGACGCGCAGAGCCAAGCCGGTCCAGCGAACCGGTGACCGAGGGAGAGCTCTCGGCGGCGCCCGTTTCGGCAGGACTCACGGTCAACCCGGCCTTGCCGGCTGCTGCTTCCCCTGCCTCGACCAGTTGCCTGACGCCACCGATCGGAAGTTGACGGGTGAAATTCGGAAACGCGACAGCGGCCAACAACAGGCAAACCGCAAGAACCGCGTGGTAGATCACGAGCCGCCGAAACAGGCGAGCCCCGGCGTGGCGATGCTGGCTCCTGCCGTCAGAGCACTGCCGTTCGGCGGGCATCGGAGCAATTTCCGGCAAAGGTACCGACATGGCAAATCTCCTCCCCTCAACGCAACAGTGTCACCTCCTACTCTGATTCCGGATTGGCGCAGGGAGATTACACGCTGGGCGCGAGGCGGCGAGTTGCGCCGCAAACTCGAAGCGTTGTGCGCGACGATGTCGCCAACCTCAACCCAGGGCTTTCCTCAACAACGCACTGATTCTCGCCTCTTCAGCGGCGCTCAATTCCTTCAGTGCGAAAGCGACCGGCCACATCACGCCGTCATCGAGCTTCGCCGCGGCGCTGAAGCCGAGCGTTGCGTAGCGGGTTTTGAACTTTTGTGCGCTCTGGAAAAAACAGACGACCTTGTCGCCCTGC
>Ga0068864_100003887_pt1 | contig 12300 bp, 9 predicted proteins | sample KBSSwiS72_FD_66586 | JGI IMG/M metagenome (GOLD analysis project Ga0068864, IMG submission 66586) | Switchgrass rhizosphere microbial communities from Kellogg Biological Station, Michigan, USA - KBS Switchgrass S7-2 | ecosystem: Host-associated > Plants > Roots > Rhizosphere > Soil ...
CCGCAACGCACCGCAGAAAATATACGAGGGCGGCCGCGTGGCGGCGGAAGATTTCAAAGCCGCGCGCTGGGACCTGCTTCCGCCGGACCGTTATATGTGGGCGTCGGTGCAGACTGTGCGCGGCTGCTCCAAGCACTGTTCCTTCTGCTCGGTCTGGCGCACCGACGGACAAAAACCCCGCCAGCGCCCGTCCGACGTGGTGATTGAGGAGATCGTGGCGCTGCGGCGTCTCGGATTCCGCTTCATCGCGCTGGCCGACGACAACTTCTACCCGGTCTCGCTAACCGATATCAAGAACGCCGAGCGGCAGGGCAATCAGCATAAGGTCGACGAGCTGAAGGCTATCCGCGAAGAGAGATTCGAGTTAATGGAGCGGCTGGCGGATCTGCCGGGCGACTTGACGTTCTTCACGCAGATCACCATGGAATCCGCCGAAGACGGCAGGTTTCTAGACGCCATGCGCGCGGCCCACATCCGCGGCGCCCTGGTAGGCGTGGAGGCAGTCACGCCGGAAGGCTTGAAGGCGGTGTTCAAGGACTTCAACTGCTCCGGCGACAAACTCGTCAATCAACTGCAAGAGTTCCGGAAGCATGGACTTCATGTATTAGGATCTTTCATTTTTGGACTCTCGACAGATCGCACCGATACTTTTGATGCGACGCTCGATCTGGCCCACAAGTCGGGATTGACGTTCGCGCAGTTCGTGATGCTGACGCCGTTTTGCGGAACCGTCGATTTCGAGCGCTGGGAAAAGGCGTTCGGCGATCAGATCCCGACGGTGGCCGGCACGCCCATTACCCGATATTGGCTGATACCAGCCGATCAGCGGCCCAAGATGTTTATGCCGCATCCCACTATGAATTCGGAAGAGATGCGCCAGAGGACGCAGGGCGTGTGGGATCGCTTTTACAGTTTCGGCGCAGTATGGAAACGATCGAGTTGCACGCCAAATTTGAAGGCTCGTCTGGCGTTCATCTTTATTTCGAAGTTGTACCGGCAGATGTACGCGAGCACCGGTATTGCCACCGACAGCGCGCGCCGGAATCGCGCCAACCAATGGGCCCGCTGGCTGGCCGTGCCTTGCCGGAAGCTGTTTCAAGGCAAGCCCATGCCGGGATTGCAAGCACCGCCGCGCAAAGGCGTGCAGGTTGAGCCAGTCGCTGCGGGAAATCGCGGCCTGCTGAACGTGATTCAGTAGGCCGGGCGTGCGCTACGCCGTTGGCGTCATTTCGACACGCACCGGCGGGTTGTAATAGAGGAAGCGGCCGCAGCTTTCGCACGTCATCAGGTGATCGCCCTTCTTCAAGTCCTGCAAATATTGGGGACGCAAGACGATCTGGCAGGCGGAGCAACGTCCGCTGGTGGCTTCGGCGATAACAACGCCATGCCATTTTTTGCGGATGCGCTCGTACTCGGTGAGCGTGGCCTTGGGAAGTTGGGCGGCGGCCTGGGTTCGTTCTCCCTGAAGTTGCTTCAGCTGTGCCTGGTCTGCCGCAGTTCGTTCGCGAGCAATGGTCTTCTCGCCTTCGACCAGTTTTTTCTCTTCTTTGAGCGCGGCTTCGGCTGTCTTGACGGCGACGTCGAGCGACTCCGATTCCGACATCAGTTCCAGGGTGCGGTCTTCGGAAGTACGAATTTCATTTTGCAGATATTCGATTTCGTGCTGGAACGCCTTGTATTGTTCGTTGGTTTTGGCGCCCAGCATCTGATCTCTGAGCTTTGAGATCTTCTGCTCGTGCATTTGGATGTCGCCTTCGAACTTCTTGCGGTCTTTCTGGTTGGCGGTGAGCGCGGCGCGGTCAGCTTCCAGGCGGCGCTGGTGGGATTCCAGCGTCTTTTCGATAACGGCGATATGTTTGGGAAGCGCGGCGACTTCTTTTTCGAGCTCTGCCATCCGCAAGTCGATGGCCTGGAGCTGACTCACCAGACGCGTATCTGGGTGCATGAAAACCTATCTTAACACGCGTGCCCCGCGCTACTCGTTACGATCCGTTACTTTATCAGCATCGTGCGTTACCAGCGCGGCGATCTTCCAGTGTTGTTCCGCCTTCTGAAGCAGGTACGTGACGCCTGCTTGCTCCAACGGTTGTCCATCGACCTTAAACCGAAGCGCGACACCTGTGACGAATATCGTGGCCGGTTTGAGCGGCTTGAATTGTTGAATGCTCAGCTCACTTCGGCCGTATCCTCTGCCTCGAAGGCCCTCCAGGACAGGCGTGAGGGAAGTGGCAAGAACGGAGCGGGTCGGCGCCGCGAGCACGCCTTGGGGTCCGATAATCAGGCAAGGCTCGTGGAAGTAGTGCACGATCGCATCAATATCGAGGCTACTAAAATCGCGGTAATAGTCAGTTAGAAACTGGGTAACCACTGTTTCATCTGTGATGCTCGCAGGCAAAGCCATAGTGGCCCGATTTTATCACCCGGTACGGATGTCATCTGCGATACACTACTCCGGCCAGTAGCCCGGCCGCGCTCGAACCACTGCTTCGGTGCGCTTCACGTTAACGGTGATGGCGTGGTACACCTTACTCTCGCCATCGCTGGCCTGGAAGCTCAACAGGTATTGCGTGTGCAGATCGTCGCCAACCTTGGCGATCATCCGCTCCAGTCCCGAGAGTTTGGCAAACGAGACTCTCTCGCCACCGGTATATTTCGCCAGAGCATCACCTGCGTTCTGCGTTGCCAGCCGGGCGATCTCGGTGAAGATCATCAGCAGATTGCCAGCGTCCGTGTTATATACCCGGTTGCCTGAGCCTGCAAAGCGCTCGGCACCGCGAGATGTATAGCTGGTCTTGTAGACCGAGTAGTTCACTGGATAGATGGTCACGTTGGCCGCTTGCGCTTTGGTCACCACTTCTTCCAGCTTGGCCTGGCTGCCGCGATCCCGGCTCTCACCGATCACCACGAGCACACGCCTGAACTTGGGCCGATCCGTCAGCATCTTGACGGCCTCCAACACGGCGTCATTCATCCGCGCGTCAGTCCGCGAATCACCATCCGGCTCGATCTTGCGCATGCGTTTGGTGAAATCATCGGCGCTGTGCGTGAAGTCTTGCCATACTTTGATCTGGTCCGAGTAGGTTATGATCGCAGCGACGCCTCCTTCCCCAACGACCAGCGGTTCGAACATCGATCCGATTTTTTGAACCTTGGCCAGCGCCGGCCCGGAGATCGCACTGGTTTGCACGGCGACCACTAACGCAATCGGCTGATTCGTTACTTCGAGGCTATGCTTGACGGGCTTGCCGTTATCCAATACTTGGAAGTCGAACTCGGTCAGTCCCTCGATGGTTTTGCCGCGATGATCCGTCACGGTTGCGGGCACCAAAATCAGGGGCACGGTGGTTCGAATCACGGTGGTTCGAATCACGGTGTCCTGCGCACAGAGGCACACAGCACCTGCGAGAAGCACGGACCGCACATATATGGAGTCGGGACGCATGGCCCGTTCGTCGAAGCTATTGCAAAAGCCCAGCCAGGGCTGGCAGCGACACGCCGGCTTCTTTCAAGGATCGCTCGTGAAAGTCCTTCAGGGAGAACGGGGTTCCTTTGGCTTTCTTATAGCCCTCGCGCACGTCGAGCCAGCCTTTCCAGCCCACAAAGTAAGTGGGCAACTGGCAAGACGATAGCTGCGCGCGCTGCAGTTTTGCGGTGGCTTCCTCTTTTTCCTGGTAAGTGTCCTTGATCATCAGGTCGAGCGCCTGCTGCTCGGTCATGCCCATGGTTTGCAGGCGCACATCCAGAATGGTGTTGGCCAGCACGCGCAGAATCTGCTTGTCGAAAGTCAGCCGCAGGCCCTTGCTGTTGTCCAGATATCCCTCATCGGACATCACCTGCTGCGCATACACGCCCCAGCCTTCCACATACGGCCCGTTGGAAAACAGGGTACGCAACAGGCGGCGCGGCAGCGGCTGGACATCGTTGGCGTATTCGAATTGCACGTAGTGGCCGGGCATGGCCTCGTGGATGGTCAGCTCCTGCAAGCCGTAGTCGTTATATTCGCGCAGCTTCGATTCGGCGCGCGCGGCCGACCAGCTCTTGGGAATGGGCGTGATCCAATAGAATGCGCCCAATTGCGGTTCGAGCGCCGGCGCCGGATTGAATCCTCCCACGCCATAGATGCCGCGCAGGAATTCGGGCGTCTCGACCACCTGCAGGTTGGAACGCGCCGGCAGCGTGAGAAGGTCTTTCTGCTTGACGAACGCGGTAGCCTGAGCCAGCATCTCCTTGGCTTTGGGCATATAATTTTCGCGAGCGGGATGCTGGCGCGCGGCGGATTCCAACGCCTGTTGGATGGTTTGCGGTGCGGCCAGCTTCTGCATTTCGGCGCGAACGGTTTTCAAGTCCTCCTCGGCGGCGGCGAGAAGTTGCTCTGGCGTGCGGCCGGCGGCTAGGACCAAGGCAAACTTCTGATCGTACTTCTCTTTGCCGAGACGCCAATCGGAAGTCTTTGACGAGAGCTTATCCTTGAGAAAAGCGTTGAAATCGCGCACTGCAACCAGAGCTTTCGCGGCTGCCGCCGCATACGCTGCCTTCTGCGATGCGGGCGCGGCATCACGCAGGGTCTTGTCGATCAGGGCGATATTACCGTCGTTCTCTTCGCGCGCGACCCGGTTCCATACTTCAGGCGCGTCGGTCAGATTGGCCTTGGCCTGCTCGAACAACGCGGGCACCTTCTCCAGGCGATGCGTGATGTGCTCGAAGCGCTGCTCGATAGGCGCGTAGTTGAGCATATACGGCGGGAACAGCGCGCTGCCCACTAGCTCGACGTAGACCGTGGGATTGTGCCTGAAACCCTGAATGGTATTGAGTTCGAGCAAACACAAACCGGTGTTGCTCTTGATGATGTCGAGGTCCGCCTTTTGTTCTTTGTCCAGTTTCGCGGCATCCATGGCGTTGGCGCGGTCCTGTATGCCTTTGCAGAAGCCGCGCTGCTGCTCGATGCCGGCGACGCTATAGTCATCGAGGAGATCGTCGAGCGCCTTACCCTCGTGCTGATGGTAGCCGGCTTGGGTCGCGCTCACGGGGGCTAAGGCGAGGGTTCCGTAAATGAAATCCTGAGTGAGTTTTTCGGAATCCTGCGGGGCGGGGGACGGCGCCTGGGTGCAGGCTGTCAAGCAGGCGAACAAGGCAAACGGAAGGAGGTGGCGCATGAGTTCCAATATACTGCGATCCGCTGGCCTGCCAGACCATCTGTTCGGTCGGCCACTTTACAAAGCAGGGCGGACCGGCTGCGGTTTCGGTTCGCTGTGGCCGTGCTGCAGGCGGCTATGATGGCGGCTGTAGCCAAAGTAGATCACCAGTCCGATCGCCAGCCAGACCGTGAGACGCAGCCAGTTGATCCATCCCAGCTTGTACATCATGTAGCCGTTGAAGGCGATTCCCAGGAGCGGTACCAGCGGCACCCAAGGCGTTCGAAAAGGCCGCGGCTGCCCCGGATTGGTGCGCCTGAGCACCAGCACCGCGCAACACACAATTACAAAGGCCAGAAGGGTTCCGATATTTACCATCTTTCCGATGTCATCGATGGGCGTGACGCTGCCCACGATAGCGGCGAGCAGTCCCACCAGAATGGTGTTCTTCCAGGGAGTGCGATACTTCGGATGAATCGCCGCAAAGAATTTTCTGGGCAGCAGTCCGTCATTGGCCATCGAATAGAGCACTCGCGATTGTCCTAGAAGCATCACCAGCATCACGCTGGTCAGCCCGGCGAGGGCTCCGATGGTTATGATGTGGGAGGCGGTATTCAGCCCCCGGTCGCTGAAGGCCCGCGCGATGGGGGCCTCGATGTTGACTTCCTGCCACGGAACCATGCCAGTGAGAACGCCGGCCACTAGGATGTACAGGACAGTGCATACCAGCAGCGACACGATAATTCCGATGGGCAGATCCCGCTGCGGATTGCGTGCCTCCTGGGCAGTGGTGGAGACGGCATCGAACCCGATATACGCAAAGAATATATACGCCGCTCCCGCGCCGACGCCAGAGAATCCGAACGGTGCGAATGAGGCCCAGTCATGTCCCCAGTTAGCGAAGTTCACGTAGCGGAATCCCAGAGCGATCACAAACAAGACTACCGATACCTTGATGACGACGATGGTGGAATTGAAGCGTGCGCTCTCGCGAATTCCGATGACAAGGACGGCGGTGATCAACAGGGCGATGCAGAACGCCGGCAGGTTGAAGCCGATTGGGATGCCGAATATGGTGGGCGCATTCAGGAGCTCAGTCGCGCGCTGCACCAGTTCCGGAGAGTGCGCGTTCGCGATGGCACCCACTTTGTCCAGAAACGCAGAGGTCCCGGGAACCAGGTTGGGATCGGAAACCTGCGCCATTTGTCGCGCGATGACGTTCTCCGCGGTCCGCATGCCGGTCCAGTAGTCGTAGGCGAGCCACAGCGGCATCTTAATGTGGAGGATATCGAGCAGTTCGATGAAGTGGTTCGACCAGCCAGACGAAACCGTGCTCGCGCCCATGGCGTATTCGAGGGTCAGGTCCCAGCCGATGATCCAGGCGAACAATTCACCGAGGGTGGCGTAAGCGTAAGTATAAGCGCTTCCCGATAAGGGGATCATGGCGGCAAATTCGGCATAGCAAAGTCCGGCGAAGGCGCAGCCCATTCCCGAAAGGATAAAGGAAAGCATCAACCCCGGACCGGCGTAATGCGCGCCCAATCCAGAGAGCACAAAGATCCCGGCGCCGATGACGGCTCCCACACCCAAGGCGGTGAGCTGAAAAGGCCCGAGCGTTCGCTTCAGGCTGTGTGAACCCGATTCCTCGGCTTCCTTCATCAGCATTTCCAGCGGCTTTGTGGCAAAAAGATTCATGAACGGCTCCCCAAAGAGTACGACATTAGCTTAATAGCAAGAGTCTAGCAGAGTGACGTTGGCTTACTGCCGCTTTGCGGCATGCGGAGGCGTTCGGTCGAAAGTTCAGCGAGGACCTGGAATGCCAAGCTGTTCGCAGATCTTTCGAGCGAGCCGATTGTCGATCTCGGAGTGCCGTGGGACTGGCGCCTGCTTGCGGCTCGCTTCGTTCCGGTAATCGAGTGGCGGCCGCCTTCCCGATCAAAGCGCACAACCGTGGCGCCGAAGATGGTCTAACAGCTCGCGCCGCTTCACGCTCCAGCGGCGATGTACGATGAAATCAGTGGCTACCACCGTTCGTCTGTTTGTCGTCTACCTCGGCGGCACCACTAAGTTGAGACCGTCTTCGGCGAAAGCCCTCAAGCACGCGCTCGCGTTGGCTGATACGAAGGAAATTGCATGAGTGGGCGGGCTGCGGGTTGCTGACGGAACGCGAAGTAGATTCTACTCGCCAAGCCACCCGCGTGGCGCTGCTGGTGGCGGGCGCCTTCTTCATGGAGAACCTGGACGGCACCGTGATTGCCACGGCGTTGCCGCAGATGGCGGTGTCGTTCGGGGCGCACCCTGTTGATCTCAATCTCGGCATGACAGTCTACATGCTGACGCTGGCGGTATTCATCCCGGTGAGCGGGTGGGTGGCGGACCGGGTGGGGGCGCGCACCGTCTTCTCGACGGCAATCGCGGTATTCACGCTAGCGTCGATGATTTGCGGGATCAGCAACACGCTTGCGGAGTTCACGGCGGCGCGGGTTTTGCAGGGAATCGGCGGAGCCATGATGGTTCCGGTGGGGCGGTTGGTGGTGCTGCGCATCACCGAGAAAAAAGATTTGATGCGTTCGATGTCCTACATCACCTGGCCGGGCTTGATGGCTCCGGTGCTGGGGCCACCGCTAGGCGGGTTCATCACTACCTATTCGACTTGGCGCTGGATCTTCTACCTGAATGTGCCGCTGGGCGCAATCGCGATGGGGCTGGCGCTGTGGTGGACCGACGATGAACGCGAGAACAACGAGCGGACTTTCGACTGGCTGGGCTTTGCGCTGGCGGGATCGGCCTGCATCGCCTTCATGTATGGCCTGGAGCTGATGGGACAGGCGTCGGCGCACTGGGCGACGGTCGGGTCCCTGCTGGCGTATAGTTTCTTCGCGGGGTGGATGGCGGTGTTGCATATGCGGAGGACGGAGCATCCGCTGATCGACTTCTCGGTTCTGCAGCTGCGCACGTTTTCAGTTTCGATTTGGGGCGGATCGCTGTTCCGCACCGGGATCATGGCGTCGCCGTTCCTGCTGCCATTGATGTTTCAGGTGATTTTTGGCTTGAGTCCGTTTCAATCCGGGCTGCTGGTGCTGACCATGTTCGCCGGCAATCTGGCGATGAAGTCGGTGACCACGCCAGTGTTACGGCGGTGGGGATTTCGCAGCGTAGTGCTGGTGAATGGGATCATCTCCGCGTTACTGCTGGTGGCGTGCGGATTTCTGGCGCCATCCACGCCGAAAGTGGCGATGGTGACGGTGTTGTTCTTACATGGCCTCTCGCGATCAATGCAGTTCACGGCCTTAAACACGCTTGCATTCGTCGATATCCCCAGGGCGCTGATGAGCTCGGCCACCAGTTTCGCGGCGGTAGTGCAGCAGATGGGGATGGGTCTGGGAGTGGCGGTGGGCGCGGTGGCACTGCGCGGCGCGGGCTTGCTCCGGGGCGAAAGGGCGGGCACACTCACGCTGATGGACTTTCATGTGGCGTTCTGGCTGGTGGGCGCGTTGGGCGTGCTGGCGGTACTGGATTGCCTGGCTTTGCCACGCGATGCCGGGGCCGAAGTGAGCGGGCACCGGGCGGCTTAGCGCCGCGGCGGCCTACTCAGGCGTGGCGGGCCCGGCGAAGACATCGAACAGCGTGCTGGCGACCCAGCCGATGCCGAGTCCTGCGAGCGTGCAGCCGACATAAGCCAAACTTTGCGAAGTGCCAAGGTCGTCCTGAAAACAGTACGCCAAGCCGAGTCCTATAAGTCCACCCACTGCCGAAGTGATTAAGCGTCTCTGCATTTTGTGCCTTCTATATCGCAGATCGGCCAAGATGGAGGGGACCACGCTAGAGTTTTGCGCCTCTTGTGAAGGGGAAGACCCCTTAGGTTGGATGCGTAATTCTCTTCAGTACGTGAAAGGTTGGGGGACTAGTCAGTCGGTGGGATACGTGTCACATTCCAGGCGTGTACATCCAGCAGTTGTGCAAAATGCAGAGTTGCGGGTGGGTTGTTCAGCTCAATTCCCAACCAGTCACCTAATGTATTCGCATGAATCTTCGCCTCCGCCATTTGTAATGGCCACGGCTGATGGTCGATTTCGCCGCGATATATTCCATTCAGGGCATCGGCGGAGTAGAGGCAATAGCGCTCGGTTAGCCAGGCGTCGAGAGTCCCGGCGGCCGACCGATAGACCGGGCCCACGGGTTCGTAGGTTGCGTTGAACTTCGCTGTCGCCGCCGCGCGGTGGGTTCGCACCGAGGAATAATTGACCTGGCTGCCCGCCTGGGAAATCTCGAATCGGGCATCAAAGTAGGGCAGGTGAAAAAGGCGTCTTGCCACTCTTACGGCTAATTTCTGGCCGGCATCCAGGCTGAAGAACCACACGCCGGGCTTGCCGCCTAACGTCACGTAGGTCCTCAAATTCAGTTCTGGAAATGCGTGCAATCCGGGCAAGGGAGGCACCAGGCGCGGAGTGACACGCTCCATAAGGAAGGGAACTGCGCCCACATAGCAGCGATTTTCGAACAGATCCAGTTGTAGCCTGGCCGGGATTAGCGGCCGCACCACGGAGGGATCGACAATCCAGTGCGCAAATAGGAGTTCACGCCAACGCATTTGCATGGCCCAGGGGTGTGCGGGAACGGGCCAAGGCCGGTGTGTGCTCGCGGGTGCTGTGGGCCGCATTCTGTTTACATTATCGGGGGACGTCCGGGCGCGGTCAGCGGGCACCGTGCGCGGTCACTTCCACGAAAACTGTGCGGCCGGGTTGGCGCAGCGCGTCGACCAGCGGAGTCAGCGCGATGGGATCGGCATAATTTCGATTAAAGGCGTTGCGGATACCAAACCGAATATCGAACATGGGGAGCAGGTTCTTTGAAGTGATGGTGAAATCGGCGAGGTAGACGGGCGTCACCCAGGCGCCAGCGAGGGTCCTGCGAGTGCTGTAATACTGCATGCTGCTGCTGGCGTCGAACTTTCTCCCCAAGGGTACGGCGAAGCGCAGTTTCGCCAGATGATCCGGAGAGTTTTCGAGGCCCCCGTCCGCGTCATAATCCGTCGACTTCTGGAAGGCGTAGCTGGCCGCCGTTTCGAGCCAGTGGAACGGCCGTGCGTTGACTTCGATCTCGAAACCAGTGGCATGGACCTTACCCCGGTTTTGGATCTGAAATAACCCGGCATCGGTGTAGACGCCTTCGAGGAAATTGGTCAGCCAGTAACTGTATCCGGCCGCTACCAGGTTCATGCGCTTTCCGAGTTTTCGCTCGACATCGACTTCGACAGTATTCGCACTTTCAGGACGCAAGCCCGGATTGGCGACCGCCGCGAAGCCATCGTTATAGAACAACTGAAATGCGCTGGGGTTGCGGAAGCTGCGGCCGAACAGAAATTTATAGGACCACTGGTCGGAGGGCTGGTAGATCAAGGCGGCACGCGGAGACACGAAGTTCTTGCGATACGTGGAGAGGTCGTACCGCGCGCCGAGATTCAGGCTCCAATGCGGGGATAGCTTCTTCTCGTCTTGCACAAAGAACGCCAGAGTTTTGTCCCGTTTGTTGATGTTCACGAACACCATGGGCACGGGCTCGATATCCTTGGAGCCCTGGTAGACGCGCAGATCGATTTCACTTTGAGCGCCAACGGTGAGAGTGCCGAGGCGCGATACGTCGAAGCGATAGCTGAGCCGGCTCCCGATCAAATCGGACTCGGAGAACGTACGGTTATCCTCGACCAGGGAACCGGATGGCGAGTCGAGCGGATAGTCGAAGCGCCCGCGAAGGTGATCGGCGTTGAAATAGGTCCGCCATTCGAGAGCGCCGCGGGTGAATTCGCGCGCATAGGAGGCCTCGACATAGCCGGCACTTTCCATCAACTGCGTCCCGCGGTCATTGAAAATCGTGGGGCCCCAGGAAATGGGCTGGATCTTGTTACGGTCGGAGAGCACCGCGGTTACGCTCCAATTGCGCCAGATCAAGTTAGTGAAAAAGTGATAGCCCTTTTCGGAGTCCATGCGGAGGGCTTGGCCGTCGTTGGTTGCCGGTGTGTTGAGCTGCGGAAAATACAAGCGGCTTTGGCCTGCATTATTGAACACCGAACCGGAAAACAGGATACTGGCCCCCTTTCCGATGGGCTCGGCGATCATGACCTGAATCTTCTTTTCGCCGAAGTTTCCACCGTCGAGCGTGAGCGCGGGCGGACCGGCTTCCTGGGGCGATTTGGTCACAATGTTAATGGTGGCGAAGATTCCGTTGCTGCCATAAAGGGCCGAGGACGGTCCGCGCACGATCTCGATCTGCTTGATCAGGTTCATCTCGACGGGGAAGTCCACGCCAAACCAGAGCATCGAATCGAAAATATGGTCCGCCATGTTGTGGCCGTTGACCATGATCAGGAAGCGGCTCGCGTAGTCTCCGGGCAAATTGAAGCCGCGAACGCCTACGCTGTGATACGAGCGGTCATAACTGCCATAAAAGCCGCGGACGGAGGCGAGCGCTTCTCCCAAGGTGCGGTAACCATACTTGCGGATATCCTCGGCGGTCAGGATGGTCACGCTGGCTGGGGCGTCCTCCAGGGGCTGGGGATGGAGCGCGGCGGATTCGACGCGTACGTCGAGGAGTTGTTCCAGGCTGAGGGTGGTAAGGTCCTGAGCGGCTGAGACAGGAGGCTTGGCGTCATCGGAACGGCCGGGAATCGGTAGAAACAGCGCGAGTCCGCAGACGACCGTTGGAACGATGGGGTTCACTTAATATTTGTATCGACCCGCTGGTGTAGAACTTGACCCACATGGACCCGGCTCCAGGGGATAGTACCTATCGGGAGACTGGTGGCAGTCAATGTACGGCCAAGCCGCCATTCACCGGAGCGCCGGTCGCCAGGAAATTTGATATAGTGGTGACCCATGAACCGGAAAATTTTAGCGCGCGTTTCTGCTGGCCTTCTGTTTCTGCTGCTGGCCTTCGTGGCCTACACGCAGAGCCAGAACCAGCCTCCGAAGCTGACTCTCAACAAGGTCAAAGACGATCTGTATGAAATTGAGGGCGACGGCGGCAACGTTGGTGTCTACATCACCTCCGAGGGCGTGATTTTGGTCGACGATAAGTACGATCAAGACCACGAGGGGATCCTGGCGGCGGTGAAGCAGGTGACTCCGCTGCCCGTGAAATACGTGATCAGCACGCATCATCACGCGGATCA
>Ga0068864_100003890_pt1 | contig 12297 bp, 9 predicted proteins | sample KBSSwiS72_FD_66586 | JGI IMG/M metagenome (GOLD analysis project Ga0068864, IMG submission 66586) | Switchgrass rhizosphere microbial communities from Kellogg Biological Station, Michigan, USA - KBS Switchgrass S7-2 | ecosystem: Host-associated > Plants > Roots > Rhizosphere > Soil ...
GAAAATATTTACCTGCGCTGCGACTGGCCGGATACCATGTGCAAACGGATACTTATGAGCAAACTGGGCCCGCTGAAAAAATATGTGTACAGCGACAATGATTTTATTTTCCTTGGAAAGATCGTCGAAACCCTGAGTGGGGAAACGCTCGACGAATATGCATACGGGAATTTCTATGTCCCGATGGCTTTATCCACCACGGGTTTCAAACCGAGGGAAAGGTTTCCCGCCAACCGTATTGCACCGACGCAACAGGAAATTCCTTTCCGCCGGCAACTGCTGCGCGGTTATGTACATGATCCGGGTGCGGCGATGTTCGGAGGCGTTTCCGGGCACGCGGGACTTTTCAGTGATGCCTACGATGTCGCGGTTATTTTACAGATGCTGATGAATGGAGGAACGATCGGAGGGCGCCGTTTCCTCAAACAGGAAACCGTAGAATATTTCACAGCCTATCATAGTGATATCAGCCGGCGTGGCCTGGGTTTTGACAAGCCGGAAAAGGACAACGCAACGAGGAAGGAACCTTACCCCTGCATTTCCGCTTCACCCCAGACCTTCGGACATACAGGATTTACAGGCACCTGCGTATGGGCCGATCCCGCGAAAAAAATGGTTTTTATCTTTCTCTCCAACCGGGTTAATCCCCAGGAGAGCTCCAGACTTTCCTCTTTGAATGTCCGCGGGAACATCATGGAAGCAATATACCAGGCCATGGAGTAACCCCATCCGTTAACCGTCAACTGCTACTCCGACCCACGGCTTACGGCCAACGGCCAACGACCCCATCCGTCAACCGTCAACTATTTCTCCGGCCCACGGCTAACGGCTTACGGCCAACGGCCAACGACCCCATCCGTCAACTGTCAACTGTCTCCGAACATCCCTGTACCGTAAACGAACAGTTTCGGCGCTTTTAAAATGGCCTAGCGGATTCATTTTCAGGGTCTCCCGCCTTTGGCATTTTCTTGGAGGCTTTAAGTCTAAACCCGGAATATGCTGAAAAATTATTTCAAGGTCGCCTGGAGGAATATTTTCAGGAACAAAGGATTTTCCACCGTCAACCTGCTCGGCCTGACGATCGGCATGAGCTGTACGCTCCTGATCCTGCTCTGGGTGCAGGACGAAATTTCCTATAATAAGTTTCACAATAATTACGACGAGACCTACCAGGTGATTGCCAACCGGGATTTCAAAAATGAAATCTTTACCGACCGTAATATGGTCCTGCCGCTGGCTTCTGCACTCAAGGCCTCTTATCCCGACATCCGCAGGGCCGTGGTAACCACCTATTCCGGTCCGCACACTATTTCCCGGAACACTACACTGCTTACTAAAAACGGTATCACAGTCAGCGACGGTTTTTTTGAGCTCTTCACCTGGAAATTTCTTCAGGGCAGTGCAAAGGATATCTTGAAGGACCCGGGAAATATCATTCTCACAAAATCGGCGGCTACAGCGCTGTTCGGCAACGAAGATCCATTGAATAAGGTGATAAAGATTGACGATAACCGCAACCTGAAAGTCGCAGCGATTCTGGCGGATCCTCCGGGCAATTCGACTTTTCAATATGATTTTGTGATGCCCTTCGACTATTCAAATGAAAGGATAAAGCGGTCCATGTCGGAATGGACAAATTCTTCCTGGAATGTTTTCATTCAGCCGCAACCGGGGGTAAGTATTGCAAAGGTCACAAAAGAAGTGAACGACCTGAAAAAGCAGCATGATCCCAACGATAAAATCAGCAGCTATTTTCTTTTCCCGATGAAGAACTGGCGGCTGTACAGTGAATTCAAGGACGGAAAGAATACGGGAGGCATGATTGAATTCGTTCGTCTGTTCAGCGCCATCGCCGCCATCATACTCCTGATCGCCTGCGTAAATTTCATGAACCTGTCTACCGCACGCTCGGAAAAAAGAGCGCGTGAAGTGGGGATACGAAAAACGCTTGGATCGGAAAAGAAGGACCTCATCCTCCAGTTCTTCATGGAATCGCTGATCCTGGCCCTGATTGCTTTTGTGATCTCAATGATCGCCGTCTTTCTTCTGTTGCCTTCCTTTAACCTCCTGGTCGCAAAAAAATTGAGTCTTCATATCTACCAGCCCGCTTTCTGGCTGGGCGCCTTTTTAATTGTCGCCCTTACCGGTCTTATTGCAGGCAGTTATCCTGCCTTGTATCTTTCTTCCTTCAATCCGGTAAAGGTCCTTAAAGGAAGTTTCCTTCCGGGCAAAAAAGCAGAGCGGCCCAGACAGATCCTGGTCGTTGCCCAGTTCATGATCTCCATCATCCTGATTTCTGCCACGCTGATTGTTTATCGCCAGATCGAATTCATCCGCGACCGCAGCATTGGCTACAACCCCAACAACCTGATTGAGGTCACGTCTTCGGAAACGATCGACAAAAATTACCAGGTGATCCGGAACGAATTGCTGTCTTCCGGTGTGATCGAATCAGTCAACCGTTCGGGCAATACCATCACTTCCACACAGTGGCGGAGCGGCTCGCCCGACTACGATGGCAAGCCTGCGGACGTCAACATTATTTTTTCGGCCATGTCTACGGATGTAGACCTGGCCCGCACGATGGGCATCAAGATGGTGGCCGGACATGATTTTAGAGGTGTGCCAGCCGATTCTTCCTCTGTCGTCATCAACCAGGAGGCCGCGCGTGTGATGAACCTGAAAAATCCACTAGGCATGGAATTGCGATACGGCAAAGACAAATTCCACATCATTGGCGTTACGGAGAATTTTGTGGTGGAATCTCCCTTTGAACCTGTGCCGCCGAGGATGCTTTTCTATAATGCTTACTTCTCACAGGTGATTAATGTGCGCTTGAAAGCCGGCGCCAGTCCTTCTGGTGCGCTGGCTGCCATGGAATCCATTTTCAAAAAATACAATCCTGCATTTCCCTTTGAATACCGCTTTCTGGATCAGGAATTCGGTAAGAAGTTTGTTACGGAAAACCTCACCAGCCGCATCACGAACATCTTTGCCGGACTCGCTGTTTTTATTTGCTGCATAGGACTGGCGGGACTGGTTTCTTTCACGATTGAAAAAAGGACGAGGGAAATCGGGATCCGCAAGGTATTGGGCGCTACTGTTCGACAGGTTCTTTCCCTGATCTCGGTGGACTTTCTGCGGCTGGTTTTTATTGCCTATGCCATAGCCATACCGATTGCCTGGTGGCTGATGCACCGGTGGCTGGAGAAATACACTTTTCATACTACCATCGATATCTGGCTTTTTGTTGCCGTGGGATTCACGATACTTTGTCTCACCGCCCTGGTCGTGACATTGAATACCATCCGCGCAGCGATGAATAATCCGGTGAAAAGCCTGCGGTCGGAATAGCCCCGGCTTGTAGAATTGCTTTTCGTTCGCGGATATTTTCTCTAAACGCCTGAGAGTTGTTTTCCTGAATGCTCCGGCTACTTTCCCGGATGTTCCGGCTGCTGTCCTGAATGTTCGGTTACTTTCCCGGAAGTTCCGGCTGCTTTCCAGAATGTTCCCTTACTTTCCCGGATGTTCCGGTTGCTTTCCTGAATGTTCGGCTACTTTCCCGGATGTTCCGATTGCTTTCCTGAATGTTCTGCTAAACGTTCCATGGTTGCCTTTTCTGAATGGTCCGGCAAAACCCGCTGTTGGAATTTCTGGGCCAGCGTTATGAGAATACCGGTTGACCATGCAAATGTGAGGAGACCTGCTGCTGAAAGCATACCGCCCAGCAGCCGCAAATTAATAGGAAGGAGAAGATTACTGCCCAGTGTGGTATAAGCATTCAATGAATAATAGTACGCCACGCTCTGATTGGGAAACGCGTCCTTCCAAAGGAAGAAGGCAGACCAGATCAACACTTCGGAAAGATGTACCAGGAGTATCAGGCAGCTGGCCAGCATCACAGGCAGAATGGCAACCCCAAACCCCTTCCTTTTCCCGATTTTTCGATTGAAAAAGTTGTTGATACGCAGCACCATGATCATCCCAAATCCATGCGCACCCATGGTAATGGCCATCAATATGCCACCCCAGACAATCTCCTCCAGCGAGATGATATAAAAATATTCAGTAGACGGTCGCATAATTTACGGTGATAAAGGCCCTGAATTCTGTTGCATTTCTAAAGCACTGTCATTCAGATCGTGGAAGATGATATCAAACTTATTAAAATTAAGGTAAAATGCAGTTACGGTACTTTATGATTGCCCGTTGTGCAGGCCTGAGCCGGTTCGCACAAAAATAAAATCTTACCTTTGCCGGCTATGTCAGCCAAGCCTTCAGAGAAGATTTTAAGGGATGTCGTCATCAAATTCGCCGGCGATTCCGGCGATGGCATGCAGCTTACGGGAAGCCAGTTTACCAATAACACAGCCATGCTGGGTATCGACCTGGCCACTTTCCCGGATTTTCCAGCTGAAATCCGTGCTCCGCAGGGCACCCTGCCCGGCGTAAGCGGTTTCCAGCTTCACTTTTCCAGCGATCATATTTTCACACCCGGTGACGAATGCGATGTGCTCGTGGCTATGAATGCTGCAGCGCTGAAAACCAACCTGAAAAGCCTTAAAAAAGGCGGTAAAATCATCGCTAATGTGGAGGGGTTTGACGCCAAGAACCTGCGGCTGGCCAACTATCCTGAGGGTGTAAATCCTTTGGACGATAACAGCCTTCACAATTTCGAGCTGATCCGCATCGACGTGACCAAGCTCACACGCGAAGCACTTAAAGATTTTACGCTGGGCGTCAAAGAAAAGGACAGGGCAAAAAATATGTTTGTCCTGGGATTTCTTTACTGGATGTATAACCGGAGCCTCGAAAGTTCAATACAGTTTCTTACGGAGAAATTCAGCAAGAAACCTGAAATCCTCGGCAGTAATATCGCGGCGCTGAAGGCAGGATATCACTATGGCGATACGACGGAAACGTTTACTACTACCTATACGGTTCAAAAAGCCAAATTGCAACCGGGCACTTACCGTTCGGTCATGGGTAACCAGGCCCTGGCGTACGGACTCATCGCTGCTTCGGAGAAAAGCGGCCTGCCGATTTTTCTCGGGACTTATCCGATCACGCCGGCATCCGACATTCTCCATGAACTGAGCCGCCATAAAGCATTTGGAGTACGGACTTACCAGGCCGAAGATGAAATCGCGGGTATTACGGCTGCCATCGGAGCAAGCTATGGAGGATCTCTGGGCGTGACAGCAACGTCGGGACCGGGCATGGCGCTGAAATCAGAGGCCATGGGACTCGCCATGATGCTCGAGATTCCCCTGCTGATCTGCGATATCCAGCGGGGTGGTCCTTCAACCGGTCTGCCTACCAAAACAGAACAAAGTGATCTCCTGCAGGCGTATTATGGAAGGAATGGTGAGAGTCCTATTCCCGTGATATCGGCCTCCATGCCCAGCGATTGTTTCGACGTTGCGTATGAGGCTGTCCGTATTGCAGTGCAGCATATGACACCTGTGATCCTGCTGAGCGACGGCTATATTGCCAATGGCTCGGAACCATGGAAGTTTCCGGATGCGGAACACCTGCACCCGATCGATGTACATTTCAAAACCGAGCTCGGTCATCATGAAGAAATACTTCAACCCTATCTGCGCGATGAAAAAGGTGTTCGTCCATGGGCAATTCCGGGCACACCCGGTCTGGAGCATCGTATCGGAGGTTTGGAAAAACAGCATATCACCGGCAATGTCAGTTACGATCCGGAGAATCACCAGCTGATGGTAAAGCTCCGCCAGGAAAAAGTAGACAAGATCGCCAACTATATTCCACTTCAGAAACTCGACAGCGGACCGGAAAAAGGAAAGCTGCTCGTGCTGGGCTGGGGTTCCACTTATGGCGCCATCAAAACTGCCGTCGGCGACCTGCAGAAAGAAGGCATGGCTGTTTCGCATGCCCATCTCCGTTATTTACGGCCTTTCCCCAGGAACCTGGGTCATATCCTCGAGAATTTCGAACAGGTGCTGATTCCCGAACTAAACAACGGCCAGCTGATCAAGGTCATCCGTGACCAGTACCTGATCAATGCGGTGGGGTACAATAAAATCATGGGTATTCCTTTCACACGCCAGGAGCTCATCCAGAAAATGCGCGACCTGCTGGAAGAAAAGGAAGTGCCGGTGCCGAATGTTTAGTTAATGATCGTTGGCCGTTGATCGTTGGCCGTTGGCCGAGATCTGAGGCCGATTCATTTATTGCAATCTTAGATTCTCCTTTCATCCGTCATTCTTTCATCCATCAACCGTCAAGAATACCCGGCAATCGGCTAGCGGCTAACGGCCGACGATTAATTTCTCAGGCTCCTTAAAAGATCACCCGAAATTTTCCAGATAAAATTAAACTGATCGTTTACTGATTTCAGCATGGGGAGACTTGTCTTCAGGCTGGTTACCTGGATGCCCTGATCCAGTTCCTTTTTTCTGAATGTGACCAGCTCGGCAACTCTCTTATTTATTTGCCGGAGCCCCTCATGAGCCAGGGTTTCAGCATTGCTTTGGTGCACACCAACATTTTCCGCGCTGGAAACTGCATCCTGGAACTCCAGGGAAGCATGCGGTTCCATGGCCGTCGGCATGACTGGCAGGGTTGATTTAACGCCTTTATTTTCGCCGTTATTTTTATCCATGAAAAACTCTTCGTGTCCGGGAAAAGGATCGGTCTGTTGAATGGTCGTCTTTCTTTCTTTCAACAGACTTACCGCTTCGTCGAGGTTTGCGGCGATGGCTTCTACTACTACCTTATAGCCCGGCTCGACAGGAATTGAATGTTCATCCCGCACGAGCGTGGCAAGGCTGGCAACGTGAGAGGAAAAAAGATAGTTCAACACCAGCAACTGATGGTACAGAGGTGCATTCTGCTGTTTTTTTTTGGGCTCCGCCAGGATCTGGTTAAGTGAATCAGAAACATTGGCCAGGGCCACGTAGGCATTTTTACGCGATAGCTTGTACTGGTTAAGATCGACTGGCTTTCCTGTGAAGAAGGAAGTAACGTCTATAAAATATTTCTTATTGGCTTCCAGCAGATACATGAGCAACTCAGCAAACTGACGATATGCCCAGTCAGGGAAAAGCAGGAAACCGGCGATCAGTGCGATCACTGAACCGATGGCGGTATCGATCAGCCTTTCTACCAGGAGGGTGCTGAACTGCGAAGGGTTAAGAAGGTGGAGAAGTATGAGGATATAGGGTGTCATCATGGTGACGAAAAGCAGATAACGGTTTCGCATGAAGCTGTAGGACGCAATCATCAGCAGGATCATGCATCCTACCAGCACGTGTCGGTCGCGGACAAAATAAAGAATGGCCGCACCGATGGCAGCCCCGATAACGGTACCCAGGAGGCGATCCCAGTTTCTCTTTTTGGAGACGCCGTAGGCCGGCTTCATGATCACGATGATAGTAAGTAGAATCCAATACCCATGTCCCAGGGGCAGGAACTGAGACACAACAAATCCGGTAGTTGTAGCCAGTGTTACGCGAAGCGCGTGACGAAACGTGTTTGACTTCCAGTTAAAATTGTCCAGAAATACCTTGGCGTCAATATCCTGGTGTTTTACAAACTGGTCATAGTTACGGACGCGTGGATCCTTCCTAACATCTTCCTGATCGAAACGGCTGTACTGCTGGATAGCCTGCAGGCGGGATACAAAATCTTCAAAAACATTCAGAAGCGAGCGCAGGATAAGAAAGCTCTCGATGTTGGAAGCAGTACGATAGCCATCCCGGAATTCTTCAAAATACTTTTTAACAGAATTCAACGCTTCTTCGAGTCCGGGTCCGGAAAAATACTCCCTTCCACTTTGAATGGCAATACCGGTTTCATTGATCTCGTCGGCGACCAGGTGTAGAAAACTTCTGAATTTTTCGAGTATGGGAGATTCTCCAAAATCTTTTTGCAGCAAATGATGGTCCACCTGCGTACTCTGCATCCGTTCAAAGAGATCGTCTATATCGATAAAAATAATAAGAAGCGTGCGTCCAAAATTCGTCGTTTCCTTGACTAGGTTCCGGCTCTTGTAGAGCAGCTCGCGGATAAGATTTTGTTTTTCATTGATGCTGATCTGCCTGTCGAGGAGGCTGGAATAGATATGGTCGTAGTCTGGATCCTTTCCGTAAAAAGCCGCGCGCCACAGCAGATAGTCGGCCGTAGCCTGTATCAGGTCGCCCAGGGCCTGGCGTGTAACCCGGTAAGGGCGGAAGCTGTACAGCGAGAGGCTTAGCGCCATATACCACACACCTCCTGCCGTAACGAGCAGCGCATGATAAAAAATGCCTGCGCCGCTTTCATGGCTGGTCATATTGAATATCATCACGAACAGCGCGGCGAGTCCGATAGACGATGCGCGGGCTCCGTAGACGCCGATCATCGAAAAGATAAAACATACCGAGGCTATGAGAAGCCCCATCAGCCAGGGCGACCCCATACAGAGGCCGGTAAGCGCAGAAACAAGGAATAAGGAAACGATGCAAACGAGCATCGCGTTTTTGCGATGCGTCACCGGGCCCGCGCTGTCCACAATGGAAACGCAGATCGCGCCGATGGAGATCGTGATGCCAATATTTTCGTGGCCAAGCCAGGATCCGATGATCGGAGGAAGACAAAGTCCGAACGTAATGCGGAACCCCTCGCTCAGGTAGTAGCTGTTGATTAAACTCCGGTATGTAGAGCGATAGTCCATTTTGCCTGACTGTTGTCAATGGTTAATGTATATGGTATATGGTGTATGGTATAATTGATCAGACGACATAACCATAAACTATACACCATATACCATAAACCTAACTGTCAACCGTCATCTTCTTATAATACTTACACACCGGCCTCAGTCCGCACTCGCTGCAACGGGGCTGGCGTGCCACACAAATATACCGGCCATGCAGGATGAGCCAGTGGTGGGCTTTGTGGATGAGCTGTACAGGTATGAAGCTAATGAGTTGTTTTTCGGCAGCCAGCGGGGTTTTTGCACCCAGGGTCAGTCCGATGCGGGCTGCCACCCGGAATACATGCGTATCCACCGCCATATTGGGCTGGTTGTCGACGACAGATGTAATTACATTGGCGGTTTTGCGCCCCACGCCGGGCAGCTTCATAAGCTCGTCCACGGTCAGTGGCACTTCACCCTTAAAATCCTTTACCAGCATCTGGGCCATAGCGATCAGGTGCCGTGTTTTGCTGTTAGGATAAGAAATGCTCCGGATAAAGGGGAAAACCTCGTCGAAATGGGCTTTGGCAAGCGATCCCGGGCCCGGGAAATGGGCAAATAAGGCCGGCGTGGTCATATTAACCCTTTTATCCGTGCATTGCGCGGAAAGGATCACCGAAACGAGTAACTGAAAGGGATTGTCGTACACAAGTTCCGTCTCTGCATCGGGGGCATGTTTGCTGAACCAGTCGATAACAAATTCAAAACGCTGTTTCCGGGTCATTTGCAGACCCTAAATTACGTCAATCCAATGGGTGGGAAATCGTCAGGTAAGTTTGAGTGAATTCGTCCGGACCGGCAATACCGGTGGGGGTGCATCAGCCAATACAAGCGTTAAGATCCCGTCTCCACAGCGGTTTCACGGGCATATTGAAGAACCCGCATCACCACTTCGTTGCGCGGAGCAACCACTTGTTTCTCTATAGTTAATTGATTGACAGAGGATTGTAATTCTTCCATTTGAGTCCTGAGTGTCCAGTTCTCCTGGAGAGCCTGCCGGATGGCGGCAGTTAACTCAGGGGAAGACTCTTTATACAAATACCGTAAAAGATCCTCCGGTGTAAAGAGTGTCATAAGCGAAACCATTTAATGTCCAATAATCAGAAAGCAGTAAAAATAGAACCGTCCGATAGTAAAAACGTCATACGGGTTGCGATATTGCGTCTTACGCATAAAGTTTTTATCATTTTTCAGACTATTTCCGTGAGCCCGGAAATGGGCCCGGAACCCCTCATTTAACCACGAAAAGGTCTTCGTTATCGCGCTTCATCAGGTACCGTTCGCGCGCGTATTTTTCGAGGGTGGCTGGATTGGATTTAAGCTGGTCCAGTTCTTTTTGTACCGACCGGATCTGCGCTTCAAAATACCGTTTCCGGTCTTCTAATTTATGCAGCTCGCTTACATGACGAAAATGCGTGGTGATAAGATCACGGTCATCGATAAAAAGCACCCATACGGCGAAACAGATTGACACCAGAACATATTTGTTCTTCAGCCAGGATGGGATACGATCGATGAATTGTTTCATGGATGGATGATCTGGTTTATGGTATATAGTTTATGGTAAATAGTTACTGATTAATTACACCATACACCATATACTATTTACTATATACTATTAACCCTTAAGGCTTACCAAATGTAATTTTTCCTTTCGGATAAATGGCGTTTTTCCCCAGTTTTTCTTCGATGCGGATGAGCTGGTTATACTTCGCAATACGGTCTGTACGACTTGCGGAGCCGGTCTTGATCTGTCCGCAGTTGAGGGCAACCGCCAGATCAGCGATCGTAGTGTCTTCCGTTTCGCCGCTGCGGTGGCTCATGATGGTATTGTATCCGTTGTGCTGCGCAAGCGTTACGGCGTTGATCGTTTCTGTCAGGGTGCCGATCTGATTAACCTTCACCAGCAGGGCATTGGCCGTATCCCCGGCGATCCCTTTCTGCAGTCTCTCCACGTTGGTCACGAACAGGTCGTCGCCCACCAGTTGTACCTTTGCTCCCAGTGTGTCGGTCAGATTTTTCCATCCGGCCCAGTCATCTTCGGCCATACCGTCTTCAATGGAAATGATGGGATATTTCTTCACCCATCCGGCCCAGAATTTTACGAGTTCGTCGCTGCTGAGTTCCTTTTTTGTGCTCTTATGAAATACGTATTTCTTTTTCTTGCCATCCCAGAGTTCGCTGTTGGCGGCATCCATGGCAATCGCGATCTGCGTACCCGTTTTGTACCCGGCTGCGGAAATGGCTTCAAGCACCGTTTCAATGGCTTCTTCGTTGCTTTGGATATTTGGCGCAAATCCGCCTTCGTCGCCGACATTGGTGCTGAATCCTTTTTTCTTCAGCACGCCTTTAAGCGTATGAAAAATGTCAACCCCCCAGCTCAGTCCTTCGCTGAAAGAAGAAGCGCCCACCGGCATGACCATAAATTCCTGAAAGTCGATTTTGTTGTCGGCGTGTGCGCCACCGTTAAGGATATTCATCATCGGCATTGGCAGCGTTACCGCATTGGTACCGCCGACATAACGATAAAGCGGAAGCCCCGCTTCCTTAGCTGCTGCTTTTGCCGCCGCCAGGCTCACGGCCAGCATGCCGTTGGCTCCGAGTTTTGATTTATTGGGTGTTCCGTCAGTTGCGATGATCAGTGCATCGAGTCCGGCCTGGTCGGAGACTTCGAATCCCTTGAGCTTTGCCGCCAGCGTCGTGTTTACATTTTCCACGGCTTTGAGTACGCCCTTGCCCTGGTAAACTTTCTTATCCCCGTCGCGCAGTTCAACGGCCTCGTGGATACCGGTACTTGCTCCGCTCGGTACGGCTGCCCTTCCGAGAAATCCGGCTTCTGTCTGGATGTCCACTTCAACGGTCGGATTGCCGCGGCTGTCGAGAATCTGTCTGGCGAATATTTTTTTGATGCTGCTCATAGTTGTTCGTTTTTAGTAAGTCCCCTGAAAATGTCTTCCAGGCTGCGGTTTTCAGACTGCAAAGAAACAATGTTCCAATTGTTCTGCAAAGACAGGGCAAGCAATTGTTTTTTCAGCAGTTCAGGATCGGAGGCTTCCAGCTCCCATTCCAAATCGCTGATGCGGTTATACCGCAGCAGCTGATCCATGCCGCTCCACGCTTCAGGTTTTATATTTTCTTTTAATACGACGCGGACAAGATTTCCTTTCTGTTCGCGGCGGAGCGAATCGAGCCGGTTGTCGGCAATGATCTTTCCTTTGTTGATGATGATGACGCGGTCGCAGATGGCTTCTACTTCCTGCAGAATATGGGAAGAAAAAAGCACCGTCCTGTCTTTTCCGTAATTGCGGATCACGTCGCGGATCTCCACGATCTGGTTTGGATCCAGGCCGGTGGTCGGTTCATCCAGGATCAGCACGTCGGGTTTATGTAGGAGCGCGGCTCCCAGTCCTACCCTTTGCCTGTATCCTTTGGAAAGCTGGGAGATTTTTTTACCCGCTTCCGGTTCAAGCCCTACAGTGCGGATCGTATCGGCAATTTGTTTTTTCTTTTGGGGAATATGATGAATATCAGCGACGAAAGAAAGGTATTCGCGGATATACATATCCGTATATAACGGATTGGATTCG
>Ga0068864_100003895_pt1 | contig 12287 bp, 10 predicted proteins | sample KBSSwiS72_FD_66586 | JGI IMG/M metagenome (GOLD analysis project Ga0068864, IMG submission 66586) | Switchgrass rhizosphere microbial communities from Kellogg Biological Station, Michigan, USA - KBS Switchgrass S7-2 | ecosystem: Host-associated > Plants > Roots > Rhizosphere > Soil ...
GGTTCCGCGGAAAACTTCGCGGAGATCATCGAACGTGCAGGCGTTGAGCAACAGCCACTCGCGCGGCGTGCTTTGCTCATTCGCGAAAAAGTTTCATTTGAACAAGGCAATCGCCGCATCAGTGTCGAACCGGCTGACACATACCAGATCGACTGCCTAATCGACTTCTCACATCCGATGATCGGCGTGCAAAGTTTGTTTGTTGAACTAAACAACGGCGCTTTCAGCCGCGACATCGCGGCGGCGCGCACGTTTGGATTTACCAATGAGATCGAGGAACTGAGACGTGCGAACCTGATTCGCGGAGGCTCGCTCGACAACGCCATCGTACTCACACCTGAAGGGATGTTGAACGAAACAAGCCTGCGCTTTCGTGACGAATTCGTCCGTCACAAGATTCTCGACATCATCGGCGACCTCGCGCTCCTCGGAATGCCGATCCTGGGCAAAGTCGTAGCTGAACGCAGCGGCCACATCATGCACGCTGGATTGATGTCGAAACTGCTGCGCGTCCGCTCCGCCTGGGACATCGTCGACATGTAGTTATCAGTTGGCAACGAGCCTTCCCGTAAGTTATAGTCCGCAAACTTCGTTCAGACTGAGTTCAGGTAAAGTGGGTATGTAATGGGTCTGATAAGTTTGCTCCCCAAAGAAGATCAGTACTTTGATCTGTTCACGCAGATGACGCTCTACATCTCTTCAGCGGCGCGGGAGCTGAAGGAGATGCTCGCTGACAAAAATCACGATTACGGCGAGTATGCGCAGCGCATCAAGGGACTCGAACATGCCTGTGACGAGCTTACCCACAACATTTCCACGCGCCTGAACAAATCCTTCATCACGCCATTCGATCGCGAAGACATCTACATGATGTCGGGCGCGCTTGACGATATCGTCGACCTGATCGATGACGCTGCACGTGCGATCATCATTTTCGACATCAAAGAGATTAACGAATACGCGCGAGATTTTGCGGACGTGATCGAGCGCATGGCAGAGCAACTGAAGGAAATCGTTTCGATCTTGCGGCGCCCCAAAAACATTACTCAGCGGCTGGTGGAGATTCATCGTCTGGAGAATGAGGGCGACGACATCTATCACGCCGCCATCGCGGAGCTATTTCACGATCCGCCTGACGCGCTCACTGTTCTGAAGTGGAAAGAGGTTTACGAAAAGCTCGAAGCTGCGGTCGATCGTTGCGAGAACGTGGCTAATATTATTGAGAGTGTGATTATTAAGCATACTTAGTAACCGTCTCCCATGACCGCAACTCTGGCCTTCGTCATCATCCTCGTCTTACTGGCGCTTGTCTTCGACTACATCAATGGGTTTCACGATGCCGCGAACTCGATCGCGACAGTCGTCTCAACGCGCGTACTCTCGCCCGGCCTCGCTGTAATCTGGGCGGCATTCTTTAACTTCGTAGCGTTCGCGGTCTTCGGCACGCGCGTCGCGAAGTCTATTGGCGACGGCGTTCGCATGGATCTCATCAGCGCCGACCTTCGTCTTTACGTGCTGCTCGCGGCGTTGCTGGGCGCCATTGTCTGGAACCTCATCACGTGGTATCTCGGGCTGCCGACGTCGAGCTCGCACGCTTTGCTTGGCGGTTACGCCGGCGCCGGCATCGCGGCGTATGGTGGTGTCAGCGGTTTGTTGAAAGCGGAAGTGTGGTTCCGCACGCTGAAGTTTATTGTGCTGTCGCCGCTGATCGGGATGTTTCTGGGCTTCACGTTGATGGTGATTGTCTATTGGGTCTTTCGACATTTCTCAGCAACGCGAGTAGACCGAATCTTCAGACGAGGTCAACTCTTATCAGCAGCGGCGTTCTCGTTGGGCCATGGCGGCAACGACGCACAGAAGACGATGGGAATCATCACGGCGGTGTTGACTGCAGGTGGAGTCTGGGGCATGGGCTACAACCCCGATGGGAGTTTGCCGGCCATCCCAACCGCGGTCGTGCTCTCCGCCCACGCTGCGATTGCGTTAGGCACGTTATCGGGAGGCTGGCGCATCGTGCGCACGATGGGAACACGCATCACTAAACTCAAACCGGTCGGCGGCTTCTGCGCCGAGACTGCTGCCGCTCTGACACTTGCGTACGTCACTCTCACCGGCACTCCCGTCTCGACGACTCACACCATTACCGGCTCAATCGTCGGCGTCGGCGCCACCCGAAGGTTATCAGCAGTTAAATGGGGCGTCGCCGGCCGCATCGTCTGGGCCTGGATTCTCACCATCCCCGCCGCCGCCTTCGTCGCCGCTATCTCCTTCTGGATCGTCTCGACCATTCACAACCTGGCAAACTAAGCCACAAAAAAGACCTTAAATACTCTTGTGGATACGCCGTGCGTGAACTCATGAAAAACCACATCAGAGTCGAACGCAGTATGCCGGTTGGTCGAAGCAACCGGACCCATGTTCATCAAGCCTCCGATACCATCGGCTTTGGTGATCATGTTTGCCGTTCCAAACACTGGGCCGGGATGTGCGCGAGCCAGGACCGGATCTCCTCCGGTACCTGTACCGGTAAAGTTGATTTTCTGAAAATTTCCAGACCGCTCATTAAACCCGAGCATATAAAAGAAATCGCGCATGTAGTTGCAGAAGTAGAAGATGTTAACGACCTTAATCGGGTAATCAGTTAGTGCTCTTGGGAAATTAACTGTTTCCCGGTCGGGATTGATCCCGGGGCTGCCCGGGCACCGCTTCGAATGCCACCGGAGCATTACTCGATTGCAAATTGTCGGCGCTGCCAGTGAACTTATTGACGCGCTCTACAGCTACTCGATGTTCGCCGGGCAAACTGTCAGAGACAGCGTCGGCATCGGCAAAACTGGAGCTAGCGCGCGAGAAAACTAAAATCGCGAGTGTCGATGTTCTTAGGCATAGAGTTCTCTCCTTATTACTTCCGGGCTGATTCCTAAAGGTTTGCTGCGAAGAGCGATGCTGCGGCTACTACGCGACTAATATCAGCAGCGTACTCATAGTTTATCGATTTGTCGGAACGCTTATGGTAATCGGGATTTGGTTCGGCGTCGGGCGAGTCGAGCTTCGGTCCGGAAAAGAAATCTTCAGAAAGTACGCAGGCTGCGTAACCTCGCTCATTGAATGGTCCATGATCGCTTCGGCCAGCCGCCGGGTCTTCAGTTTCGGAATCCGGATAAATCTGAGGCTCGCTGAGATGCGGGGAAACGCTGGCAGATAGACTCTTAACAATGTTGGCCAGTGCTAACGATCGAGTCTCGACTTCAGGGTTGGGTGGAAATCCAGCGTGAACTTCATAGTTACGCGGCGGCATGTTGTGCGTGCCGCAAAAACCTATCATGTCCATCTGGAACATCGCCATGATTTGAGCCCCCTGGGCCGCCAGGCTGCGTGCGTAAGCTTTGCTTCCTACTAACCCATGCTCCTCAGCGTTGAAGAGTACAAACCGCATCGTTCGTTTTGTTTTCCTCGTCGCGCGTAACTTCGCGATCATTTGAACGATAGCGAGCACCGCGGCGACGCCACTAGCGTCATCATCAGAACCGGGCGCCGCATCAGAAGCTGGATGATACGGACCATCACTTGAAGCGGCAGTCGAGTCCAGGTGTGCGGTTACCAGCACCAGTGTTTCTGGTTCAGTTCCGGGAAACTCTGCCACCACGTTGTACAAAAAATGATTTTCGTGTTGAAAACGATGCCGGCTTACGACAATATCCGGACCGCCCAGCGTTCTCAATTGACTTTGCAGGGCCTCAACTACACGTTTGTTGTCGGGATGCCAAATGTGCCTCGAGCTAACGACTGTTCCCTCCAGCGGGGCCAGGCCACAGTATGGTTGATGGAACAGCTCAACACTGCCCGCATTTATTGCCTTAATCGCTTCTATCTCTTCAGGACTCAGAGCAGGTTCTGGTGGCGCCATCAGAAAGTTAGCAGCATCAGCTTCGCGGGGTTTTTCCAAGGTGTAAAGAAGGGTTACGTCGGGTATTAACTTCTCATTGTGGCCGTGACGGGCTTCTGGAAAGTGTATTTCCTCGATGGACCTATTCGCGGGTATTGCCAGATAGACTCCTTCGGCGGAGTAAGCTATAGGCAGGTTTGACTCACCCTGGTCAGCAAGAAAACTCGCGGAGCGATCAGCCGCTGCCATAAAACCCGCCGGCGCTTTTCGATCATCATGGACCAGATACAAGTCAGTTTCACCCGGAGTGCCCTCGTCACCCAGAACCTCGACCTCGATCTGTGCTGATTTCAGCGCGGCGACGGCTTTCACCGAGGCAATCGCCACGATGATTCGCGGCATGCCGCCGGTTACTTGCAGTGGGACAATCGCTAAAGACAAGCGAATTTCTGACCACTTACTGATCTGAGCTTCAGTTCTGAGCTGTACGCGAGCATAGATCAGTGCGATGCCTTCAATTACGTCGAGAGTTAATAAAGGATGCGGGGAAACGCCTTGAAAACCTGCGGCTAGCGCGAATGAGCGTTCCTTGCTGTTTTCACCAACAAACACGCACTGATCAGGCGTAACTCCGCCCGTTTCAGCGGCAGTTACAAAAATGGCAGGCGAGTCTTTCTTCCCGTAGACAATGATTTCCGGATCAAAGAATTGCAGCAGACCACACTGCTCAAGCAAAGCGTTAACGTTTGCCGGCAACTCATCTCCTGCATTTGAGATGATGCCCATGCGGACTTGCCTTGCTTTGAGAGCTTCGAGTGAAGGTCGTGCTTCGGGAAAAACGTTGAAGCCTATGAGGCGATCATCTGGTGCAAAAATTGGTGTTGCAAGAGTGTCGCCTATGTCGAAGAAGACTATTGGCATTGTCAGGGCCTCATCAGAATGCGGTTGAGAACAGGGGGAGCTATGCAAGAAACCTTATGGCTGATCCGGTGCTCCTGTGCTACAACCAGCCTGTTTCGAACGCAGGGTTTGGCGTAAGATTCTCATCTCCATCTAAGATTCTCGCTTGATGGACGTTCCACTCTGTAATGTCGTTCTAACAAAAATATTTCAAGCACAGTTGATTCAAGTCGCGGCTGAAAAAAGGGGGCTGTTGAATACGTATATCCGACGCCGAAGAGCAACGGCTGTTCAAGGCCCTTCAGCAAGCGGTCGTCACACAATTCCGGTGTTCATCGCAGCGGTTGAGACTGGTGCTCGATTGAAAGCCGAACTGCTGAAACTCAAACTGCAGAGGAAAGGCAACGAACCCGACGAGCGGTTGTTGCAACCCGGAAACCTCTAGGTACAGTGACCCGGATTAAAGGGAGGGTTACAGGAAGACGCGCAACATGTAGCAACGTCATGTCGACGTCGAGCAGGGTAGTCGACAACAATATGAACCCGAGTAAATCAGTTAGCTTGCCGTCAATCTGAAACCTTTGTGAGTTTCAGACTCCCAGTTCTTTTAGTAAATCATCCTGAGCCTGGCGGGCCACACGAAGCTTCTTCTTATATTCCCTGGCTAGAGCGCCCACATCTCCGCCGCAATGCGGACAGAACACCGCATCCAAAGCAACGTGGCGATGACAGCCCCTACATACGACGAGAAGTGGAGGCGCCAGCCGGGTTCTTCTGGGTAACGGCTGAATTGATACCAATCCCGATACGTTATTTGAACTCGCTGTCAACATCGGCCCAGTTGATGGAGCGTCTTCACTAAGCGGTTCCACAACAAGATCGAAGTGACCATGATCGAAAGGCCGACCCGGCGCCGGTGCCACGCGAACCACGCGCTCGCGAAGACCCTGCCTGGCTAATTCCAAAGTGCGATGGTGACAGTACGGATTATTACCCGCTCGGCCAAACAGCACATGAGCAGTCCACGTGCAGCCTCCACGACAAATATCCGCGTAGTAGCAAGACCGACAAAATCCCCACAAGTCATCTGTGGTTCGCTTTCGTGTGAAGCCGACTTCTGGACTTGATTGCCAAATGTCTCTCAAGGAAAGATCGCGAATGTTGCCGCCGGAATACGGGGACGTGGGCAGGGAGGGACAACCCTTGATAGTACCGTCAGCTTCAATGCCGATAGTGTTTTGTCCAGCATTGCAGCTTACCCAGTGCACTCTATCATCACCGTTGCCCCGCCATAACGACTCGTACGGACCAAAGTATCCGATATTATTCGCCGGCTGAATGAGTATGCCCTTCTTAACACCTTCTTTATACAAATCTGCCAACAGCGGCATTACTTCAAGCAATTCATAAGGCTGCAATAAGATCTCGGGATTGTCCGCAGCCCGACCCATTGCCACAGTTAATTGCAACTGCCAATGTTCTACACCCGCCTTAATAAGGCGTCGCATGAGTTTGCGGAGTTGTGGAACTATTAACGAGGTGATTTGAGTGTTTGTACTTATGGAGAGCTTTTGTGCCCGCGCCTGACGGATTACGGAAAATGCAGCGTCGAATGAGCCCTTGACGCCCCTCAAACGATCATGCAGGTCAGCCAGGCCGTCGATTGAAACGCCGATGCCTTGAAGACCAGCTTTTACGGCCTTCGTGATAAGGGCCTTGCTTAAATGAAGACCGCCGGTTTGAAGCGTGCAATCCATACCGGCAGCCCGGATCGCTCGGATGATTTCAATCCAGTCACGACGAAGATATGCTTCGCCACCGATGAGAGTGACGTGGCGCGCACCTAGCCCGGCCAGCTGTTGGATGAGATCCAGGCACTCCGCTGTAGAGAGTTCTTCGGGACGCCTCCTGCCTGCGCGGGAACCGCAGTGCTGACATTTAAGATCACAGGCGAGAGTAAGTTCCCAGACGACATGCACGGGTGTACACGCAGTCCTGTCTTCTACCGTCACAAGTCGCGCATTACTCGGCATCTGTAATGAAGACCGTTAGCCTTCGAGGCTCTTAATCGAATCTTCCAGGCGTCGCAAGGCACCTTGGGAATCTTTAATCAGCGTTTTCGCAAGCGCAGCAACTTTGCGCATTTCATTAATGTCGCCACGAGCTTTGGCTTGACGTAACACGTCGCCGTAAATCGAAAGGGTGCCCGCCTTGACTGCTTTTAGATCGATTGGACCAGAACCTTTGGATACCTTTTTAGATTTCTTCCCTGAGCTTGTTTTAGCTGAAGACTTTGAAGCCGAGCTACGGTTAGCCATGACAGTTTCCTCCGTTCAGAGTCATGAGGTTTAAGGAAATTGTGATCGTTGAAGCCCGTTCTTCGCGCAGCGAGGGATACAGGCTGTTGCCGTGTTCACTCTGTATACTGAAGCGCGAGTTCGGGAGCATCCAGCCGTTTTGGAAGCGATGGAACCTTAGTGGCATCTTCTGAGAAAGTCAACAATAAGAGGGTTCCCAGGGAAATTTATTTACGACTTTAAAGACCAGGATTCAGTCTGCGAAATTGTCTTGACAGTTCGAGAAGCTGGGAATAGGATGCGTGAAATTGCTCACACTTGTAGCACTACAATCCTTAAAACCTGGAGATCATCATGCCAAGAGATAAACAAACTTCGGAAACAGAGTTAGCCAACTCACTATCCAAATCCCTCAGGGAAAGTCTTGACGAAGCATCCAAAAAGCTCAACGACGACTCAGCGGAGGGCGCATTAGCTCGCGGTAAGGTTTTTCAGATGGCCAGTTATTTTAAAGAGGCGGCTCAAAGTTATTCCGATGCACTCGCGCAGGACAACAATTTAGACGAAGCAGCTGCTCGCCTGGTGGTGGTACAGTTGAAAGGCCGCCAACCTGAAAAAGCACTTTCCAGCGCCATGAACATCGCAGCCCGCAAACCAGGATTCGAAGTCAAAGAGTTGAGTTCGAATCAATATGCCAGTGCCATGACGCTGCTTGGCGATGCTCTGGTGCACAACAATCGTCCCACTGACGCAATTGAGGCGTATAAGGTCGCTCGTACTGAGAGCAAGCGGGACGCTTTTGCGGCTGGCCGGCTCGCGCAACTGTTTATCGCTACCGGCGAGCCAAAGAAAGCTCTCGAACAAGCGAGAGGTGTTGCGGCGAATCCACGTTTTCGAGACCTTTCCAGAGTTTTGGCGCTGGGTGAAAAAAACGCAGCCCTGCTTCCCACATTTCGGACTGGTTCCTTGATCGATATGGTCGCCTTAAGTGACCATGGCCGGCCTCTGTTCGTTGATGGAACGGCGCGTTCGGCAACACTAGCCTGGGGCGACGATCAATGGTGCGCCGATATCGCTGACTTGGATATTAAGTAGTGGATTCCGAGCATCGCGAACAATTGGGTCGTCTGTGGCTCGAGACAGCTCTGGGTGAACATGCCTCAGTGGCAGCGTTCGCCCGTTTTGTCCTTCATTTGTTGAGCCTGGGAGCGCCTCCAGAGTTGCTTCTGGACGCAATCCAAGCCATGAAGGATGAAGTACATCACGCACGCTTTTCTTTCGGTATCGCGCGACAGTTCACTAACCAGGCGGCAGGACCTGGAAGAATGAATATTTCAGGCGTGCTGGATGACGGCGATGATCCGAGTTCGATTCTGAGAGCCGCGATCCTCGAAGGTTGTTTTGAAGAGACGATCTCTGCCGAGTGTGCTCGTGTCGCGGGGGAGCGAGTGGAGGTGCCGGCGATTGGCGCAGCATTGGTCCAGATCGCGGACGATGAGGCCAAACACGCCGATCTCGCATGGCGTTTTGTTGATTGGATACTTAAGGCTTATCCGGAATTGAAACCAATCGCTGAGGACTGCTTTGCGTGGGCACTCGCAAATCACTCGGCGATCGAAGAAGAAGAGAGCGTTCCGTCACAGGAAAACTATGGTCTACTGCTCCCAAGTTCCAGGCGTCAAGTGAGAGAAGCAACCTTGCGCGAGACGATCATCCCACGTATCAAGACGATCTTTGGATATGTTCCCACCACCAGTCTGCCCGAGCCAATCTCGTAGAAATCGTCCCGCGCAACAGGACGCGTAGATCTAAACAACATGCACTCGCTGAGTTTTTAAGTCTTCAACGAATAACTCTCGACGAAGCTTCGCAATCATTACACAACGCACTATTACCCCGTCTTGCAAGCAACTTGCGCCTGAATCTTAAACTGGTTTACTCTCTTTCCCCTCCCTCATAAAAGCCCACAAGGAGTTGCTCGAAAAATGCATTTACTTTTTCGGCTCAAAAACGGCGAGGCGTCTGCCTTTTCTCGCCGTTGGGCCACACCTCTCTTCTGGATGATCTATATGTCGGTGTTTGCGCTTGTCGTAACTCACCAATTGGTTCTTAACATGGTTAATACGGGACCGCCGCGGTCGTGGGACGGAACGGGCCATTACGCGATCGCGCAGATCTATGACAGCTCAATCTTCCCTGACACTTTCGGCTGGGTTAACTCCTACTTCGCGGGTATGCCGTTTCCAAACTTTTATCCGCCGCTATTTTTTTGGCTGGTTGCCCTTCTGCACCATACGCATCTGTTGTCCTTCGCAGCTGCGTTCAAATCAATGGTGCTGATACCCATTCTCATCGCACCCACTATCATGTGGATACTGGCGTGGGTGATTTCCAAAAGGGACTTTAGCGTCGCGTTCTGGGCTTCATTTCTGAGCTTGTTTCCTCTGATCGATCCCCGCTTCGGCGGTCAGTTCAACTGGTCCTCCGGTCTGGACTATTTCAGCACGGTGGCTATCGGTTTGTATACCCAACCGCTTGGATTTGTGCTCTTGATAGTCTGGTACATTACTTATCTTTACACCAAACATAGTTTTTGGCGTTTCATGCTGTCTGCTTTGCTGCTTGCCCTGGCTGTGCTGGCTAACTATCTGAACGGTCTCACTTCAACTCTTTTCATCGCCGCTACTCTTGTTTGGGATGGCATTCGCTACTTCCGAAGTCCAATTGGTTCAGAGCTGAAACGGGAGGCAGGATGGACTTTCATTAGCCATGCGATCAGCCCATTCATCTCGTTCGGGCTTACCCTGTTTTGGCTGGTTCCAATGTTTAGTAGTTATCGCTACTTCGTAACCCGTCCATTTACCGACGTTGTATTCACGCGCCCGATGATGCTCTGGTATGCGGCTGCCGTGATAGGTGTGTTCTGCTGGCGAAAACGCTCGAACCTCACAATCTGGCCCTATGTGTCTGTTTGCCTGGTCTTGATAGCTATTCTGCTATTTGCAAAAACAATCTCTCCCAGATGGTATCCGTTGCAGGCTAATCGCCTTTCGCCGACGTTGAACTTTCTGCTTGCCGTGCCTGTGGGGTATGCGGTGGCGACGATCCTTCGCCTTCTGAAAGAGATGCTCGCGACCAGGCTGCCATCATCGCTTCAGGTGACAACTCGATTGAAACCATACGCCCAGGCGCTGTTTGTAATCCTGTTGGTCGTCATGGGTTATCAGATCTCGCAGTCATGGGAGATGCGAGTGCTCGGTCGACTCATGAAGACACTGTCATTTTATCCGCCGCCCGAAGCTCTCTCGTCACTTGCCAACTCTCAGCCGATACCGTCACGCGGCTTTGATTCATCGCTATTGCGAAACAAGGCGCCTGCGGCAGCAACTCGCGAAGAACTGTTTGGCCAATCAGATAGGGAGCATGCGGCTGATGAACAACTGTCGGCGCAGGCGCTATCTGAAATCAATGCCATCTTGAGTTTCGCGCGGGATCATCGCGACGGCCGGTATGCGGTTGAATTTCCAGACATGTATGATTTCAGGGCCGGATCTTACGATGCTCGCGCCTTGAACTCTTATCTCGGTGTTCAGGGTAACGAATCGTTGATTGTGGTATTCCGCGAAGCGTCGACTAGTTCCGTTTTCATGTACCCGCAACTAAACGCCCTGTCATTTAATTCAGACAGTTTCGGAATTAGTTCTGTATTAGCCGACGACTATGATTTCTTTGAACAACCACTCGCACGCCACCTGGAGCGAGCGCGGCTTCTGGGGATGAAGTATTTCGTCGTATACACAGCAAAGATGAAGGAGCGATTGGCGAACGAACCAACGGTGGGTACGCGACATGATTTCCCAAACTGGAGCGTGTTTGAAATGAAAGATGGGCCTCCGCCAAAGATCCAGGTGTTGCCTTACCGTCCGGCGTTACTCGTAACTGATTTCACCCTCAAAGGAAGGTTCAGTAATGAAGCTAATTATCTCAGATTCGCCGAGGAGCAATTCGCGGATAATTGGTTCGATGTCCGGCTCGTGCGCTCACCCGATACAATGTTAGACAGGTTAGGCAGCCTCGCAGAGCTCAATCAGTTTGGGGCGATTATCCTCGACACTTACAAGTGCACACGTTGTGAGCTGGTCTATCGCCAACTGAAGGATTACGCACAGAACCGGCCACTGATCTTATTAATGTCAAACGAAGATCTGTTCGATCGAATTAGAACTTCGATCATTGACTTTCCCAATGCCGAGGTGATTGAACGAACGACTGAGGATCCGCCGATATGGTTAGACAACCGGTGGCCCAGACATCGTTACGGTTCAAGCGCCATTCGTCAGCAATGGTTAAAAATCAGAAGCATCCTCGAAAGTCACAAGATCCCGACCGAACCTGCTTCGGTAAGCGGTGAGATTAAGCCGTTTGAAATTACGATCGACTACCAGGGTGAACCAGGCGCCTCCTCGCCCGGCGTCCCTGTGCTAATCAACACATCGTTTCATCCTAACTGGCAAAGTAACAACGTAATCTATATGGGTAGCCCAATGTTCATGCTTACGTTTGTGCACGAGTCCACCCGTCTACACTTTGCCCGGCGGTCGATCGACTACCTGGGCTTATGGGCGTCGGCGGTGGTTCTCGTTATGTGGTTTGGCCTGATCGCATGGCATTATCGCTGGCTACTGATTAGGAGCGTGCAACGGAAGTTTCTAACGACGAGTGAGCCGGGCCTTGAAGAATTTACCCCATCAGGGAAGGAAGTTTCTTAAACGCCGCAACACGTTGCAGCGACGTTCGCATTTGAATCCAAAACATGAGGTTGGCCCAAAGCCATCTCGTCCGATCGTCAACAAGGCAGCAAATGTGTTTCCGCCCGACTTCATTTCTTCGACTACTTCAGGTGAGATTGCCAGACTATACTTAGTCGCGCCAAGCTCTTTAAACTCGATCCCTTTGGGTGGCTCGAGGATCGCACGCTCTGAATAGCCAGTATCGTACGAAAAATCAGTTCCGTGCGAAGCTTTGCAAAAGAGCCGATGTGGTGAATAAACGGCGCAGTAATACGACCAGCGGGAAGGAAGTGTAATCGCGTGCGACGGATCAGCGGGCAGAGCCCCACGGCCGATACCTGGAACAGGTACGAAAAAGAAATGCAAGTTTGTTTGTGCCCAATCGGTGATCGGCGACAGCATGTCCAGCTCAAT
>Ga0068864_100003897_pt1 | contig 12284 bp, 10 predicted proteins | sample KBSSwiS72_FD_66586 | JGI IMG/M metagenome (GOLD analysis project Ga0068864, IMG submission 66586) | Switchgrass rhizosphere microbial communities from Kellogg Biological Station, Michigan, USA - KBS Switchgrass S7-2 | ecosystem: Host-associated > Plants > Roots > Rhizosphere > Soil ...
CGATCGCCGGCATTTGCCATGCACCGTTCTTCTGACCTTGGGGTCAATTCATACAGGGAACAGAGCCTCGATGAATGGATCACTCGTGAACGCCCGAAGGCCGACCGGATCGCTTGTCCGTGGCTGATCCGCAACGACAAGCCACCTCCCGGTTCGCGCAACCAAGCCGACCAGCAATGCGGCGAGGACGCCGAGCAGTACGGCGCCTTCGAAGAGCGAGACACAGTGGACACCGCTTATGTGAGCCAGCACCATCATCAGGCCTGGATACCTCAACGAAGGCCTTCTACCTCTCGTTGTACTCCGCGTCGAGAGTCAGCCCTCTGTCTGCCTACCTGCGCAGGCCCGCCGGTGTGGGTGGCCTCATGGTTATCGACGAGCGGTGACAACGCTGTGGTGGTCGTGGCGGTCGATGCTGTCGGGTTCGGTATGGACGGTCGCGGTGGTCAACCGAGGCACCGCGTGGGCGAGGCGGTGCTCGGCGTCGTGAGCGATCTGGTGGGCGTCCGAGACGGTTGCGGTGTCGGCGACGGTGATCTCACATTCGGCGTGCAGTTGGTGACCGATCCAGCGCACGCGCACCTGGCCGACGTCGAGGACCTGCGGGGTGGAGCGCAGGGTCGCCTCGACCTGGTCGACCATTGCCGGGTCCACGGCGTCCATGAGTCTGCGGTACACCTCGCGGCCGGCGTCCTTGAGTACGAACAGGATCGCCACGGTGATGAGCAGGCCGACCACGGGGTCGGCCCAGTGCCAGCCGATGGCGACCCCGGCCGCGCCCACGAGAACCGCCAGCGAGGTGAACCCGTCGGTACGGGCATGCAGGCCGTCGGCGACGAGGGCGGCGGAGCCGATCCGTCGTCCGACGATGATCCGGTAACGGGCGACGAGCTCGTTGCCGGCGAACCCGATCACCGCCGCGCCGGCCACGTAGGGCAGGTGTGACACCTGTTGTGGGTGCAGCAGCCGCCGCACAGCTTCGAAGCCGGCCAGGGCCGACGACGCGGCGATGAACCCGACGATCACGATGCCGGCCAGGTCTTCCGCGCGTCCGTATCCGTAGGTGTACCGACGGGTCGCCGCACGGCGGCCGAGCACGAACGCGATCCCGAGCGGCACCGCGGTCAGTGCGTCGGCCAGGTTGTGCAGCGTGTCGCCCAGTAGCGCCACCGATCCCGATAGCACGACCACGAGCGCCTGTAGCAACGCGGTCGAGCCGAGCACGGCCAGCGAGACCCACAATGCCCGGATGCCCTCGCGGGAGCTCTCCAGGGCCTGATCGACCTTGTCGGCAGTGTCGTGCGAGTGCGGCGTCACGACGTGCCCGACCTTGTGCCACAGGCCGGCGAGGACTCCCCAGTGAGTGTTCTCATCGTGGTCATGGTCACGGTCGTGCCCGTGGTGGTGGTCGTGGTCATGGTCATGGTCCTGGTCGTGCGCTGCGGTCACGGTCGGCTCCAGACGTTGGCGCGGTTGAGGGTCTCCGCGACTGTAGGTGCCCATGTCCGCATGCGACAACGCTCCAAATGCCAGCAGGGTGCAACAACTACTTGCCTGCAGCAAAACTGATCGACCCGGCGGCTGTCGCGTAGCGCAGATTGCCGGAGGGCGCGCGTGTGAGGTCATCCACGCTGCTCGCCTCCGACTGTCCGGGTATCCGACCGACGTCGAGGAACCTCGTCCTTCGCGGGCCGTCGCGCTTTTGCTGACATGAGTACTCCTGCATGCGAGTGGAATGCGTACCGCGGCACGAGGACGCCCATCGATGCAACCGCCGTTACACTACCAATGTCAATGGTAGCCGGGTGGAGGGAGCGTCGTGACGTTTACCGGGTTGCACATCGTTCTGACGTCGGTGCTGTGTGGGGTTCTCGTGTTCGCTGCCGGCCTGTGGCGGCTGCGGGGGCAGTGGCGCCAGGCTCTGGTCATCGGCGTCCTGACTGGGCTCGCCGTGTGGGCGTGGCGGATGTCCGCGAACATGCCGCAGCTCAACGATGACGGCCTGCAGGGGTTCTCGGCCAACGATTGGGCCGCACCGATGCTGGCCTACCTGGTCCTCGTCGGATACGCGGACGTTCGCCCGCCCACGGACGCCGCCCGCTACAACCAGGTGCGCGCGCTGGCCGGACTGATCTGTGTGGTCGTCAATGTCGTCACCATCTGAGCCGCGGCGCGCGCCTCGACGTCGCAGAGTCTGGTGGCTGGTCGGCGGGCTCGCGATCGTGCTCGCGGTCGGCGCCGTGGTTGGTGTCGTCGTGGCACGCCGCTTTCAGCAACCGCCGGCCGTGCCGCTGGGCCTGCGCCCGGCCGGGCAGGTCGCGCTGCCGGGGGACAGTTCCCGGTTCGACTACGCCGCCTTGGATGCCGGGCGTGGGCTGCTGTTCATCGCACACCTGGGGGCCAGCGAGGTGGTCGAAGTCGACGTGCGCGCCCAACGCGTGGTGCGCACGATCGGCGGGCTGCCCGGAGTACACGGCGTGTTTGTGATTCCGGACAAGCATCGCGTGTATGCGACCGCGACCGACGCCAACCGCATGGTCATCCTCGACGAGGACACCGGCGCCCAGCTGGGGGCCGGACCGACCGGCGCCTACCCGGACGGGCTGGCCTACGACCCGGCCCGTAACGAAGTGTGGACCACCAACGAGACCGGCGGCAGCGAAACCATCCTGAACGCCGACACCGCGGCGGTGCGCGCCACCGTGCCTCTCGGCGGCGAGGTCGGCAACGTCGTCTACGACCCGACCACCCACACGATGCTGGTCGACGTGCAGAGCGACAACGTCCTCACGGTCATCGACCCGGCCACGCTGGCGGTGACCCGCCGGGTCGCACTGCCCGGCTGCGACAGCGACCACGGCCTGGCCGTCGACTCCCCCCACCGGCTGGCGTTCGTCGCGTGCGATGGCAACGCCACCCTCATGACCGTGGATCTGACCTCCTGGCGGGTCGTGGACCACCTACAGGTCGGACAGGGCCCAGACGTGCTCGCGTTCGACACCCCGGCCCAGCGGCTGTACGTGGCGGCAGAGAGCGGCTGGCTGTCCATCCTCACCGAGAGCGGAGGGCACCTGACGGTGACCGGCAGCAACCACCTCGCCGACGGCGCCCACGTGGTGGCCGTCGACCCGGGTACCCACCGTAGCTTCTACCCGATCCCGTCGGGCTCCAACGGCCGGCCGGCGCTGCTGCTCTACGACCCCGTCTGACCCACCTCCCCAACTTCGACAACCACGGTTACACTCATCCGGTGGCGAAGGGAACGGCGGCGCAACCTGGGTCGTGGGTCTTGTTGTGTTACCGGCTGCCGCGGGAACCGTCCACCCCGCGGATCACGGTGTGGCGCAACCTCAAGCGTCTGGGTGTCGGACAGCTCGCCGACGGCCTGGTCACCCTGCCCGCCGACGCCCGTACCCGGGAACAACTGGAGTGGGTGTCCGAGCAGGTGATCGAGTCCGGCGGTGAGGCGTCCATCTGGCTGGCTCGCCCGGCGACTCTCGAACAGGAACGTCAGGTCGCGACCGCGATGGCCGCGGCCCGGGCCCAGGAGTACGAGTCGGTGACCGTCGAGGCAACCCAGGCGGCCGACCTCGACGAGCGTGCGCGGCAGCGGATCGCATCGCGGCTGAACGCCGAACTGCGGCGTATCGAGCGCCGGGACTTCTTCCCACCCGCCGAACGGGAGCAGGCGCAGTCGGCGGTCAATGCCCTCGCCGACGGGGCCGGTCGGCCGATCACACCGGCGAAGACACGCCGATGAAGTGGGCGACCCGCACCGGGGTGCACATCGACCGGGCCGCCTGCGCGTGGCTGATCCGCCGCTTCATCGACCCCGACGCACGCTTTGTCTTCGTCACCGATCCGGACGAGGTACCCGGCGATGCCACCCCGTTCGACATGCGCGGGGTAGACCTGTCCCACCACACCGGTGACGACGGCCTGGAGGACTGCAGCTTCGAGACGTTCCTGCGCCGGTTCGACCTGACCGACCCAGTGCTGTGGCACCTCGCCCGGATCGTGCACGAGGCCGACCTGGACGACGGGCGCTACGACGAACCAGAGGCCCGCGGTCTGGACACACTGACCCGAGGCCTGTCCCTGGTCACCACCGACGACCAAGTCCTCGGCGCGGCCGGGCTGATCTTCGATGGGCTCTACGAATTCCACCGTCGGGCCATCCTGATGAAACGGTAGCCGGCATGACCACCAACGACCAGTCCGACGTGGCACCGCTGCAGCCCGGCGGGGCGCCAGCCGAGCAGCCCGATGTTCGCACGGTGCCGATGGGAACGTTCCTGCGCTACTTCCTGGGGTTGGGTATCTGGGGCTTCGGTGGACCGATCGCCACCGTCGGCTACATGCAGCGCGACCTGGTGGAACGCCGTGCCTGGTTGAGCTCGCGGGACTTCGTTGACGGTGTCGCCCTCGGACAGACCATGCCTGGACCGCTGGCGGCGCAGGTAGTCATGTGGCTGGGCTTCCTGCGCGGCCGGGTGCTCGGCGCGTTCGCCGCAGCCGTGGCGTTCATCGCTCCGTCGTTCCTGCTCGTACTCGGGCTCGCCGTGATCTACAGCCGGTTCCAAGGGTCGCGGCTGGTGCAGGCCCTGTTCTATGGCATCGCGCCGGCCGTCATGGCGGTCATCGCGATCGCGGCGTACAAGTTGGCCCGGCTGACCAACCGCGACGACCGTCGACTGTGGATAATCAGCCTCGTCCTGATGGTCGTGACCGCACTGACGGGGGCGGAGATCGCCCTGCTGTTCATCACCGCCGGGCTACTCATGGTCGTCCTGGATGCGCCGCCGCGCTGGCTGCGGCGGCGCCCGCGGCTACCCGCGGCCGGTGTGCTGCCGCTGCCGGTGTCCGTCGCTGTGGCCGCGAAGGCCGTCGCCGCGGCTGCCGGGGCGGGCACGTTGCTGACCCTGGCGTGGTTCTTCGCCAAGGCGGGCGCGTTGACGTTCGGGTCGGGGCTGGCGATCGTGCCGTTCCTGCGCGACGGTGTGGTCCACCAGCACCACTGGCTGACCGACTCCCAGTTTCTCGACGCCGTGGCCGTCGGGCTGATCACGCCCGGGCCGGTGGTGATCACCGCGACGTTCGTGGGCTACCTGGCCGCCGGGTGGCTGGGTGCGATCGTCGCCACGGTCGCGATCTTCACTCCGATCTTCCTCGGTGTCGTTGTCCCCGGACCGTGGTTCATCCGCCACCGCGACAACGCCCAGATACGGGCGTTCGTCAAGGGCGCCACCGCCGCCGCGGCCGGCGCCATCGCTGGCGCGGTGATCGTGCTGTCACGGCAGACGATCACCGACTGGGTCACCGTGGGTACGCTCGCTGTGCTTCTGCGATGGAAGGTCAAGGAGCCGTATGTGGTCGCCGCCGGCGCGATCGTCGGGATCGCCCTGCACTGGCCCTGGTAAATCGCCGCATCACTACGAGGAGAACCACCACCATGGGACGTGCCGATGTGTACCCGCAGCCGGAGGCCGGCGACCCGGTCCTGGCCGACTATGTGGTGCTGGATCTGGCGCGCCGACATGTCCATGACGCGGTGCGAGTGACCACAGTGGACGAATCCGGCGGGGAGGCACGCGTCTACATCATCGACGACGCGGTCGTGGTCAAGACCCAACGCCCAAACCGGCTGCGCCCTCGAACCAGCTTGGCCAAAGAGGCCTACCTGCTCGACCATCTCGCGCAGAGCCTGGACGGGCGGATCCCCCGACTGCTCGGCTTCGACCGGGTCGACACCGACCAGGGCACCGTCGAGTACGTGTGCATGACGCGCATGCCCGGCGTCGCGATCAGACATGCCACCGTCCCGACCGACGTCCGCCACGGGGTGCTACGCGAACTCGCCGGGCTGCTAAGCACGCTGCACCACACCAGAATCGACCACGACCGGATGCCCACCGACACTGACGCCGCCGCCCTGCGCCGCCGGCTGGAGTACGGCTTCGCGGATATCGTCGACGCGTTCGCCGGCCGCGACCTCGCGCCGCTGCCGGCCCCGCTCGGCGAGGTGATCGAGCGGACGCTGGCGTCGCTACCGGCCGAGTCGAGTCAGGCACCCCTGCCTTTGCATTCCAACCCAGGCCCGTCCCACGTCTTAGTCGACCCGGATACCGGCCGGTTCACTGGGCTGATCGACTTCGGGGACGCGTACGCGAGCCACCCAGTCCTAGACCTGCACCGCTTTGCAGACCCGGCCGACCGGATCCTGCTACGGAAGGCCTATCTCGACGGCGCGTCGGCCGGCCCGGAGTTCGATCTGATGTGGACGGTCGCGATGATCTACAGCGATCTCGCCGCGATCGCAGGCGGGTCGCCGCACACTGCCGATGCGCTCCGGGATCTGGCCGTGCGCCTGGACAATCTGTGACCGCACCGCAACCGCGACCGCCCGGACTGGTGCGGTCGATGTGGCCGTACCTGAACCAGGTCGCCGGCCTGCTCAGTATCGGCTCCCTCGCCGGCATCGCCATGAACACCGCGGTCGTGCTGCCCGCGGTCCTGCTCGGGCGCGCCATCGACGTGGCGGTGGCGGTCGATCGTGGCGCCGCAACCACCGCAGAGCTCGCCCGAGCCGCGTTGCTCGTCGTGGCCGGGGCCCTCGCCACCGAGGTACCGCGCATCGGCAAACGGTGGTGGCTGGGAGTGGCCCGGGCCCGCATCCGCGCCACCGTACGCGCCGACGCGTTGCGCGGCGTGCTCGCCTGGCCGCCCGAGCGTCTTCACCGCACCCCCATCGGCGAGGTCCTGGCCCGCATCATCGGCGACGTCGAGATCCTCGGCACCGGACTTGGCGAGATCATCGTAGAGACGTGGGACACCCTGCTGTTCTCCGCGTCGCTGGTCGTCGTCATGGGCCTCTACGACCTACGGCTGACGGCGGTGGCCCTGCTGCCGGTGCCGGTCGCGCTCCTGCTGGCGAAGGCGTCCGGCCGGTGGGTCACCGCACGAACCCTGAAGGCCCGTGAGGCCAACGCGGCGGTCACCGCATACATCTCCGAACGCCTCACCGGCCTACGCGTCCTACGCGCATTCGGCCGCACCGAAGCCGCAACCCGTGAACTGGCCGAACTTGCTGACCGGCAGGCCGACGCCGAACTGGGCGCAACGGCCGTCAACGCATGGCTGCAACCGGTCTACACCATCCTGACCGTCTCCGGGATCGTCGCGGTCGTGTGGCTGGGCGGCGACCTCGTCGCCGCGGGATCGCTCACCATCGGCGCGCTCATCGCGTTCCTGCAACTGTTCATCCGGTTCACCGCCCGCGCGTACCGGATACCGCAGATGGCCAACCGGGTTCAGGCCGCCCGGGCGGCCTACACCCGCATCGCTCCCCTACTCGCCCCCGCCGCTCCTGGTCCGCGCGGGTCATCATGGCGCAGCGACACGATCCCCGCCCCGTCAACCTCCACGCCGACCACACCCGGGCGGCCCCGCCCGGCCACAGTGCGCCTCCGCCAGGTTGACTTCGCCTATCCCGGTACGGCCGACCTCGCCCTCCGGGAGGTGACGTTGACCATTGAGCCAGACGAACTTGTCGCGGTCACCGGTCCCGTCGGGTGCGGCAAGTCCGCGCTCGCCGCCACGATCGCCGGCCTGTACCCGCTCGCCGGTGGTCAGGTCACAGTGGACGGACGGGACCCATGCGAGTGGTCGGCCGCGGACCGCAGCGTCCTGGGGTACCTGCCGCAGGGCCATCCGGTCTTCTCGGGCACCGTCCACGACAACATCACGCTCGGCGACACCGGCTCGCCGGATCGGCTCACGGCCGCCACCATCGTCGCTGCCCTTACGGAAGACCTGACCGGCTGGCCGGACGGACCGCAGACGCAGATCGGTGAGCTCGGGGTCAAGGTGTCCGGCGGGCAACGCCAACGCATCGCCCTGGCCCGCGCCATCGCCGCACCACTGACCCGGCCGGGGCTGCTGGTGCTCGACGACCCGTTCTCCGCTGTCGACGTCGCCACCGAGGCAGCCATCATCGCCGCCCTGCGCGAGTACGCACGCAACCAAGCCACCGTCGTGTTGTGTTCCACCCGGTTGGCCGCATTCCCCCTCGCCGACCGCATCGTCGTGTTGGACGCCGGCCGTATCGTGGAACAGGGCCGCCACGACCAACTACTCGCCGGCGACGGCCTCTATGCGCGCATCTACCGGGCCCAGCAGCGCGCGCACCAGCCCGCGGGCCGGCGATGACCACCGCAACCATCGAAAACCCTTTGCCGGTACGCATCCGGAGACCACTGGTCTCTCTGGTTCGTCCATGGCGGGCCCGGCTTGCGTTCGTGGCAGCCGGCGTCGTGGCCGCCGCTGCGCTGGATCTGGTACCTCCGCTGGTCATCCGGCGCGTCGTCGACACCCTCCACGCCGGCACCGCCGACAACCTTCCCGCCGCCGCGAGCCTCTACCTGGCCGCGGTCGCGGCCGTGCAGATCCTCACCGCGGCATACGGCTACCTGGCCGCCACCGTCGCCCAACGCGCCCTCGCCGTGCTGCGGGCTCGACTGTTCGCACACCTGCTCGCGCTGCCAACCGACTACCACGACCAAACCCCGGTCGGCGACGCCATAGCCCGCGCCACCTCCGACGTCGAGACCATCGACGACCTGTTCTCCTCCAGCGTCGTCACCCTCCTTGGCGAAACCGCCCGACTAGTCACCGTCATCGCAGCGATGCTGTTCCTCAGCCCGACCCTGACGCTGGCCGTTGTCGTGGTCATGCCGCCAATCGCGCTGCTGACCGGGTTCATGCGACGCCGCATCCGCACCGCCGAACGCACCACCCGGGCCGCCGTCGGCGAGGCGACCACCCAGCTGCAGGAAGACCTCGCCGGCGTCGACGTCATCCGGGCCTTCGGTCGCCAGGGCCAGTTCTCCCAACGATTCCGCACCACGCTGCGGCGATGGTTGGCTGCCAGCAACACCTCCACCCGGTACGACGCGTTCTACGCGCCGGGGTTGGCCGTGCTGTCGGCGGTCGCGACCGCGTTGGTGCTCTGGCTGGGCGGCGGTGGTGCCGCCCGCGCGGCCGGCGTCAGCATCGGCACCCTCACCGCTTTTGTGCTGCTGTTCGCGCGCTTCTTCGCCCCGCTGGTCAACCTTGGTGACGAGTGGCAGAGCGTTCAGGCCGCGCTCGCCGGCGCCGAACGCGTCTTCAGCCTGCTCGCCAAACCCGCACAACAACCACCCGCCGCGGCCAGCGAGGTGCTCGACGACACGCCGGTCTCCCTCCACTCGGTGGGGTTCGCCTACGGCACCGGCCCGGTGGTCCTGGACGAGGTCACCCTCACCGTGGCATCCGGCGAGCACGTCGCGCTCGTTGGACGCACCGGCGCCGGCAAGACCACCATCCTCGCCCTGCTCGCTGGGCTGTACCGGCCCAACGGCGGAACCGTGCGCCTGGCTGGACACGACCCGGCACACCTCACCGAGCACCAGCGCCGCCGACTGCTCGGCATTGTCCCGCAGACCGTCCAGCTGTTCACCGGCACCGTGCGTGACAACGTAACCCTCGGCGACCAGACCACCAGCGCAGATCAGGTCGCCAAGGCCTGCCGCATCAGCGGAGCCGACCCGTTCATTCGTGCCCTGCCGAACGGCTACGACACAATGCTGTCCGACACCGGCCGAGGCGCCGGAGCCGTCCTGTCCGCTGGACAACGACAATTGCTTGCCCTCGCCCGAGCTCTGGTCAACCAGCCGCGCGTCCTGCTACTCGACGAAGCCACCGCCGTCATCGACGGCGCCAGCGACGCCGCCCTGCGAGCCGCCCTTCGTGAACACGTCCAGCCGATCGGAACGGCGATCCTCACCGTGGCCCACCGCCTGTCGACCGCCCGCGACGCAGACCGAATCATCGTTCTGGCCGGCGGACGCGTACTCGAACAAGGAACGCCCAGCCAACTCCTCGCCACCGACAGCGCCTTCGCAGCACTTCTCGCCCTCGAGGAAGCCGGCTGGGACTGGGAAGACGACCCCGAGCGTCAGTGACGGCGACCTCGGCTGCCCAGCCGACGCTCGAATGTAGCGGTCGGGCTCATCCACCATGACCCCTTTTGCCGCGGGATCATGGCCGGATCCGTGTTGTACCGAACCTACAGAGCGGCGCGGGCTTTTGCGATCAAGCGCCGTGCCTTTTCGCCAAGGACTGCTTCGGTTTGGAGGCTGCTGAACATGGCGATGTAGAGCGCAACCTCTTTCGGTCGGGTGACCTTGATGGCGGCTGTCGGCGTCTCTAAGGCGACGGCGGACCTGCCCGACCGCCTCGCAGAAGCAGGTGTACGGCTCGTGTTCGTCGACGCGTTCCCGAGCGCCAAGATCGACGGAGGCACGATGTACGTCGACGGCTACCCGGTGATCGGGCTGTCCGGCCGCGGCAAGCGCCTCGACAAGGTCCTGTTCACGCTTCTTCACGAGATCGCGCACATCCTGCGTGGACACGTCGACGCGGATCACTACATCGTCGAGGAGATCGACGACGCTGACCCGACCCAGAACGCACAGGAGAGGGAAGCCGACGTCGCCGCAGCAGAGCTCCGGTTCCCCGACGGGTTCCCACGGATCCGGCACGGATCAGTGGACCATGGGTCGACAAGGTCGCCGCGGAACTCGGCGTCGCGCGCATCGTCGTCATCGGTCACCTTCAATACGGGCATCGTCTGGACTGGCGCACAACGCTGGCGAAGGACGCGCCGTCGGTTGGCAACGCCCTTGAGAAGTGGAAGTAGACGCCGCCCGCGCGCTGTGGATCGCGAGGCGGTTCGGGTCGGCCGCCCCTCAGCGCGCAAGCCAGGCTGGACTGTCGAGACGCCATATCGTCGCTAGACCATGGGTCCGCTCATCCGCAAAGATTGGCGCGGTTGATCTCGACCGCCTGCCGCTCCCATCGCGGGAGATCCGGATGGCGTTTAGGACGACTGGAGCACTCCGTAATCCGCTCATACCCAACGGTGCCGCACGTCTGTCGCCGTGGTTCACTGATTCGTTGCTCTCGATCGGCTTGCACGGGTCGATGCTGGCCGTCGGGAGTGTCGGTTGGCGAGTGGCTGGCTGAACCTCCCGGGCCGTGCCGCGTCGGGACTTAGGTTGCTACCCCCGCGATCGAGGTAGCCAACACGATCGCGGCCGCGGTTGGTGCCACGGCCATACTTCGGATCCGGCAAGGTATGTGAGTTGGTTCACTGAAACTCGGTTGCCCCGGCGGACAGTCATGGGATGTGGATATGAGCATGCGCGCCAGGGTCCGAGCCGGGGATCCGGAGGCGTTTCGAGGGTTGTTCGACGAGCATGCCCGCGCGGTCTATAACCACGGTTTTCGGCTGACCGGGGATTGGTCGGTCGCCGAGGACGTGGTGTCGTTGACCTTTCTGGAGGCGTGGCGGCTGCGCGGCCGGGTCGATGCTGGCGCGGAGGGGTCGCTGCGTCCGTGGCTGCTCGGCATCGCCACCAACGTAGCCCGCAACGTGCGCCGCGCAGCCCGACGGTACGAGGGCGCGCTGGTCCGCCTTCCTCCGCAGCGCTCCGAGCCGGACATCGCCGAGGAGATCGTTTCCCGCCTCGACGACCAGGAGCGGATCGCGCGGGTGCGTGGCGCTCTGGCCGCGCTGCGCGCACCCGAGCGTGAGGTGCTGGCCCTGTGCGTGTTCGCCGGGCTGGACTATCGCGAGGCCGCGGAGGCTCTCGACGTGTCGGTCGGCACGGTGCGGTCCAGGTTGTCTCGGGCGCGCACGCGGCTAAGCAGACTCGTCGCGGCCAACATGATCACCCCACCCAGAGAATGTCGGGAACCTCCCGCCGGGCACGGACAGGTAAAGGCTGACCGCACGATCGCGGTCCGGTTTGCTCAGGAGAACACGCCATGAACGCCACCCCGATTCGACCCGGCTCGAACGAGCACGAGGACCTGGCACGGCTGTTGCCACAGCCGGCGGAGCGGGACCTTCCGAGTGACCGCCACCGCCAACTCCAGGAGTTCGTGATGAATCACATCCAACAGGATCTACGGCCGACGGCACGGCGCCCGCGTCGCTTGCCGAACCGGCTCGCGTACCTCACCACGGCGCTGGCCGCCGTGGCCGTCGCCGCGGTCGCGGTCGGTACCGGCGTTCTCGGGGACGCCGGAACGCCCGCGACCTCCGGCCAACAGATCCTGCTCGCGGCGGCCACCACCGCGGAGAACACGCCCGAGGGCACCGGCGCCTACTGGTACGTCAAGGTGGTCTCGATCGGCTCCCGAGACGGCGAGTCCTGGCAGGACGAGACCTGGACCGGGCG
>Ga0068864_100003898_pt1 | contig 12283 bp, 23 predicted proteins | sample KBSSwiS72_FD_66586 | JGI IMG/M metagenome (GOLD analysis project Ga0068864, IMG submission 66586) | Switchgrass rhizosphere microbial communities from Kellogg Biological Station, Michigan, USA - KBS Switchgrass S7-2 | ecosystem: Host-associated > Plants > Roots > Rhizosphere > Soil ...
GTGCCCGGATTATGTGGTCGAAGGGGGGCGTCCCCACCCTAATCGGACAGGGCAATGGTTGTCGCACCGCATGTGTCCGGTTCGGTGTGGTACGGGCGCGGCATACCTTTCGGCCTGGCATGGCACCGTTCGGCCGTCGGTGGGTGGGTACGTGCCTGCCGGCCGGGTAGCTGGCCGCTTGCCCGCCGGTGGGGTGACCTGACCCGCTCTGGGGCTGGTGGCGTGTATGGGCTGGTCAGCGCATGATCGCGTGTCGCACAATGGATCGCATGCCGAGAGATCGACGCCTCAACGTCCGTGTCCATGACGCGTCCCACGCCAAGCTCACCGCCATGGCCACGGCCCTAGCGGGAGGCGTAGGCGCCATGCCCGTATCCCACCTGGTGCGGGTCCTACTGGTGGAGGCGCTCACAGCACGGTCCACCGCATGCGGTAGGCGCCATCTGGGGCCCGTCACGGGGGGCGTGTGCGCTCACTGTGGTGCGGAGGTCGCCCGGTAGCACGCTGGGCCCGTGAGGGGCCTCACAGCGCCTCCCATGAGGGGAGCGTGCCGGCCGTCGGCTGTACGGGTGAGCGGGTGAGCGGGCCTCAAGGTGTGGGCCGTGGCGTGCCGATGCACCGGGAGTCAATCTCCATCGGCTCCCACAGGAGGTTCCGTCATGAACAGGATCGCCCGCACCATGTTCGCTGCACTCGCCGTACTAATGGGGTCGGTGTTCGCCGCTGGGCCCGCTACGGCCCTGGTGGACCCGTTGGGGCCGCCGCCCGTCGTGTACCCGGCGCAGCTGCGGGTCGTCATCGACCGGGCATCGGTGCCGTTCGAGGTGATCGTCCGGGCGGGTGCGCCGAGTACGGCCCGGGGCGGGTACGGGGTCGCGGTCCAGGGACGCGTCACGGGGGCCGTGGAGGGGCCCGTGTGGTTCGGGGGGTCCGATGACCCGGCCGTCCTCGTCACGGGTCGTGTGGCGGCCCGTACGGCGGTGCTGGGGGGGCAGGTGTGGCGGGTCACGGACCTCGGTACCGGGGATGTGGTCGGGTTGCCGGTGAAGGTGGTCCGGGCGTCGCGGGTCACAGTGGCCGTGACGCCGGTGCCCGGGTTGGGGCGTGGCCTGGTGTTCGTGTCGGCGACGGTCACCCACTTCGACCCGGTGGTCGGTGCGTGGACGGCGCAGCCGTCGGCTCCGGTCACGGTGTCGGCGTTGAAGGGCCGGGCGTGGGTGCCGGTGGGTTCGTACACGTCGGACCGGGCCGGGTCCGTGACGGGGATCGTGGCGTTGCCGTCGGGTGTCCGGGTGGTGCGGGTGGACCGGCCGGAGGGTGCCCGGGATGGTGCGGCGACGTCGGGTCCGGTGCGGGTGGGTTGAGTCGTGGTGGCGGGTTGGTGCCGATCGTTGGTGCCGGCCCGCCGTTCGGGTGATGTGAGGTTTCCGCCGTTGGGGGCTTCAGTTCTGGGCCACCATGGACGATACTTTCTACATACCCGCTGACGGTTCGGACCGGAGGACACCATGATCGTCAAGATCATCCACTCGGCAAGCTCCACCACCAACCACTCCGCCACCGACCTCGACGACGCGCACCGCATCGCGCGGGCCGCGTTCCACCAGCCCACCGCCGAGATCACCCGGGAGACGGGCGCCACCTACACACTGACCGTTCCGGCCGGTCCTCTCGCCGGGTCCGTCATCGGCAGGTTCAAGCTCTACGCCTGATCCGCGCCTGCTGAGCGGCTTGTGTCCGGCGCCTCACGTAGGCGCCGGGTACTGGACTCTCAGACCACCGAACCAACCGCCCCAGGAGGCACCACATGTCCACCGCAGCCCTGATCGACGACATCCGCACCGCAGCCATGGCAGGGAACTTCGATGAGGCGCTGAAGGCGCTGAAGGCCGTCCGCGCCGACATGGGTGCTTGGGGGGCGATCCGGTCGGCGCGCGCCGAGGAGTTCATCGGCGGCGCGTGGCAGGACATCCTGCAGGGTGCCTACTTCGGTGACGCGGCGGGCCACCGCGCGGTGTCCGCCGGTGGCGAGCTGGCCGCCGTGGCGCGGCTGCTGCGGGAGTACAGCATCACCGACTGACAGCACCATCCGGCCCTGAACCACCCACTGAACGGGAGTTACGACCATGACGGTACGCACCATGGAGCCATTCGGGTACGACCACGAGCGGTGGAGGTGGGAGACGTTCTACTGCCCCGACTGCGCCAAGCTGCACTGCTCGCTACGGGCCGGGGAACGGCACTGCCGGGCGTGCGGCGACCGGATCCGGGTAGGCGTCATCCACTGTCCGTGCGAGTGGGACGACTGACCCGAACGCTCCATCGCACCATGTCCGACCGTCCCGACGTCCCCAGGAGGCACCCCGTGAAGATCCCGACCGCCACCGTGACCGAAGCCCTCAACATCACCTGTGGTGCGCCGCACCCGGTCCGCACCGTGACCGCATGGCTCGACTTCTACGGCCTGCCGTACACGCTCGACTTCCCGGACCTGTTCGTCGGGTCCGCCGCGTCGCCCGCCAGGCTCTCTCCCCGCGAAGCGGCCGAGCGGTACGTCCCCGGCGGGCTCAAGGCCGCCCAGGACGGTGTGCTGCCGGAGTCCGCCGAAGGTGTGTCGCTCGGCCACGACCACCCGCACGGCGCCGACGTCATCGCTGAGCGGTTCCGGATGGCCCGCGAGGAAGCTGCCAGGCACACCGGACACCATGTCTGCGTCGACGGCCGCAACTACCGGGCGTGCTGCCTGTTGGCCGATGCTTCGATGCACCGGACCGCGCTGGCCTACCTGACCCGCGGCTGACCGTTCGGGCGTGCCGGCCTTGGGCCCGTTCGGTGGATCTCGAAGTTCGGGTGTCTGTGGGCTTTAGTTGGCCACTCCACCGTGCGATACTTTCTACATACTCACTGAACCACCATCCACCGGAGGTCACCATGGCCAGCACCGTTCGCCGCTACCAGCCCTACTTCATCGCCTACGCGTACTCGCAGGGGTTCGCCGACCCGGCCGACGCACAGGCCGCTATCACGACCGACACGGGCCGGTTCCGTGGCCACCTGTACATGGAGTGGATTCAGGGCCAGTGGCGCGAGTGGGCCGCCGAGAACGGCGTCCGGGAGATCCGGTCCAGCATCCACGGCGCCGCGTTCGGTGTGTGGCTCGCTTCCCGCTGGCCATCGCCTAGCCCGGCCCAGTCCGTCGCCCCGGCACTTGAAGGCACGGTCACCACCCGGACCGAGCGGGCCGCCGCACAGGTCGCCCGACGTACCCAGCTCGACGTGCGGAAGTCGTCCGTGTTCGCCCGCGCCACCGATGAGGTCCTATTCGGTGCCGTGTTCGCGTTGGAGGCGAAGCACGACGGCGGGTCGCCGTTGGACGAAGCCGAGCAGCTGACCCGCGGGTGGATCCTCGGTGAGATCGAGCGGCGCCACCCGGCCGTCGACCCGCTGATGGACGCATGGGTCGAGAGCGACGATGACCCGAAGAACTACAGCAAGGCGCTCATGGCGGCCGTAGCGGCGGTCACACCGATCCGTGAGGTGGCTGTCCGGCCGTCGCTGTCGGAGGGTGCAGCGGAGCGGCAGGAGCAGGCCCGAGCGGCCATCGCAGCGGCCCGCGAGTTGCGGGCCACGGTGCGGGCGACGGGTGAGCGGTTCCAGGGCCGGACGATCCTCAAGGGTTTCGGTCTGGCACCCGCGATCCCCGCCGGTGAGATCATGGTCGGCGATGTCCTGCTGTTCAACCAGGGCGGCACCGAGACCGTGACGAGTGTGGAGCCGAAAGGCGCGGCGTCCGTGGTCTACCGGACCGGTCCCGCGGACTGGCAGGCGCGTACGTGCCGCCGGACGACCCTGGTCGCCATCGCGGACCGGCCGACGCCGGGCGTCTGACCGTCGAGTGTGCCGGCCGGGCGTTGGTCCGGACGGGTCCATGGGTCTTCAGGTTCCCACCCGCGTTGCCGATGAAAGGCGTATGACGATGACCATCACGCTCGCTACCCCGGCCCGGCAGTATTTCGAGGTCAGCACCCTGTCCCCGGACGGGATGATCCTCGCGGACCTGTACTCGGGTCCCGACGTGGCCCGTAAGGACGCCGCCGTTGTTCGGGGTGCCGACTCCGCTCGGGACCGGGGGTCGTACGTGTCGGCGGTCCGGGTGCTGACCATCACCCCGGGGCCGTTCGGTGACCCGTTCCGTACCGTCAACGTCCTGAAGGGCTGAACCGATCATGATCAAGTGTTCTGTTGCGACGATCCCGGCCGGACTCGGCGGGTCCGTCGATGTCGCCGTGACGCACTCCCCGGCCGCCGAACAGATCGTGATAGCGGTCGTGGTGACCCCCGCCAGCGTCGTGCGGCGGGTCGTTGTGGATGCGGGTGGCGGATGGTTCCGGGTTGACCGTGTCGTTGAGTCGGGCGTGCCGGTGCTGGCCGTCACGGGGCCCGAGGTGGACGGTGAAGGTGTGGAGGGGTTCATGTCCCGGCACGGGTACACGCTGCCGCTGAACGCCACGTGGGCCGACCACTACGCGGACGCATCATGACCGCCCGGCCGGATTGGGCGACGCTGACGCGCGCTGATTTCGATCGTGACGCGCCGTTGGTTCTGTTCGAGGCCGAGCGGGTGCCGCAACCGGTCCTGTCGACCGGTGACGACCTGTTCTCGCTACTCGACACGGACGACTGAACCCACACATCGACTACCGGCCGGGGGGCCAGGAACGGACGCGCTGTGTCTGTCTCGCTCGCCGAGTGGGCGACGACTGCCGACCCGTACGCGGATCTGCCGTACGGGTCGGACGTGTACCCGGATGACGGGCCCACCGACGGTTGGGGGCCCGATGACGACCCGTGGCCTACCGACGTCACAGCATCTGATCCGGGTGACCCGTGGCCGTTCAGTGACGCGCCGGTGGCGTCGCTGGCCGGTCGGGTACCGGTCGGTGCGGTGCGTCGCCGGACCCGCACACGGGGCGGACTGGCCCGCGGCATCAACGGGCGCCGTGCGTGGTTCTCGGGCCGGCACGCGTCGATGCGGTACGCCACCCAAGAGCTACGGGAATGGTTCGAGGTCAACGGTCCGTGCCTGACGGCGACGGAATGGCGACGGCAGCAGCAGGACCCCGGGGACGTCGCCGACGCCCCGGCCGATCACGAAACGGAGATGCAGCCATGCCCAACGACACCGCCACCGACCGGCCCCGACGCGAACGTGTCGCCAGGTGCGGGCACACGTACACCGGTTCCGCCACGGGCGCCGTCAAGCGGCTGTGCCACCCCGGTTGCACGGTGGATGTCCCGCGGCTTCCGCTACCCGGCCGGCCTACCGTGGGGCCCACGGTCCATATGGTCGTGTACCTGGACCTCGACGTTTCCGGGAAGCTCACCGCCATGGCGGGGGCCGGTCGTGCCCGGTCCAGGGTTATCGCGGGGATCGTGGCCGACGCGCTCTCTGGGCCGGTGGACGCTGACTGGGGCCGGTGGACGGTCCAGGGGGGGTATCGGCCGGAGGTCCGGACCGATGTCTACGTGGATCCGGTCACGGCCGGGCGGGTCGGGGTGCTCGCGGCTGGCCTGGCGGCGGTGGGGGTGCCGTCGGCCCGGTCAGCGGTGCTCCGTGCGGTGCTCGCCGCCGGTGTTTCGGGGTGATCTGCTGGGCCGGCAGGATCCGGACATTGCGGGATGTTCTGCGCCGGTCGGGCAGATGGTTCAGCCGGGCGCGTATTGGCCCTTACCGGTACGTACTGGGCGGGCGATCTTGCGTCCGGTTCGCCCAGGTCTGCGCATGATCGACTTAATGGGTGCCCATGTGTACACCAACAACGGCGATCGTCGCTTCAGGTACGAATCGGACATGGCCTGATTCCTGTACCCCTACAACAGCGCGCGGCGGTCCAGCCAAGATCCGCATACAACGGCGACCCTGCGTCGAAGCGCGCGCCTACAACGGGCCCGGTGCGACCCCCTACAACGGCGACCACGCGATCCCGTACACATCCTGGTTACTCACCTGGACCGCCGCGCCAGACCCTTCCGGCCACCATCAGCGGACCCACACGACTGGTGCTCGGGGCCGACGTAGCCGGTCTTGTCGTCGTCGTGGCCCATCTGCCAGGGGGCGCCGGGCGGGATCACGAGGTCGCACCGCCAGCAAACGACGCTGCCCGCAGCGACAAGGGGGGCCCACTGCGCGCGGATCCGCCGGTGCCGGGCGTCGTAGCCACGCTCAGCGGGCGTGCCGCGTGCCTGGTCGACCGCTTGCCGGCAGGGCCCGCATTTCCCGTCCCCAGCGGGCACCAGCGCCCCGCAGCCGGGCGTCGAGCAGGCCCGGAGAGTGGACCGGCCCATCAGTCGGCCGGAGGCTCAGCGGGGCAGGGGATGGTCCCGACGGCGGCCAGCTCGGCGGGTTCGTCCAGGGCCACATGGAACTTGATCCACCCGCCAGCGGTGTAGCCGCCGACGACGCGGTCGCAGCCGTCGATCACCAGGAGGCACCCCGACGGGGACACGTCCGCGGTTTCACCGTCAGGCCACCGCTGGTAGACCGAGTCGGGAAGGTCGACGACAACGGCCACGCCATCGCTCCGTTCGGTTCGGGAACGAAAAACCGCCCCGGACGGACCGTTTCGGGTCGACGTCCGGGGCGTTGCCCTGGCCGTGGAGGCGGCTGGGGTAGCTTCCGACAGCGGACGTGGTCCTGCTGCCGCTATGTCACCATAGCCGATCCGGTGCCGTTGTCCAACTACCCGGGTGGGCGGGTTTCCGCTGGTCAGCTCGCCTTCGGTGCCCGTTTCGCGCCGGCGCCGAGGGCACGCAGAGCGACCTCAATAGGGTTGTATCGGACCGCCCCGTCGGGTTGGTGGTGGCGGGTCACGGACCCTCGGGTCGCCCATTGGCGCAGCTGCTGACCGGTGATGCGTATCCGATGCTGGACTCGGACGTATTCGACGACGTCCGGTTCGGCCATCAGGTCGGCGGCGGGCGCTTCCCATGCGGTGGCGTCACCCAACGTGCCGCAGGCGGGGCAGCGGAGCAGGCCGGGGACGGACCGGTCGGGGGTGACGCGTTCGGTGCATGCCGGGCAGGTGATCCGGGTGGTCGTGTTCCGGGTGTGGTTGGCGTACCGGCGGCCGAGTTGTTCGCACTCCCTCAGGTCGTCGAGGAGGGGCCGGGCCGTGTCCGGGTCGGCGAGGAGAGGGTCGAGGTGGCGGGTGATGTGTTCGGCGAGGGCGTGGATGATGTCCCGGCCGGTTTCCCGGTCGCCGCGGGCCCGTGCTGCGGCGCGGTGCCGGGCGTATTCGGCGGCCTTGTGGACGGCGGCACCGGCCCGGTCGGGGGGGGTGCCGTCGGCTCCGGGGAGGGCGCACAGGTCCGCGGCGAGGCGTTCCTGTGCGGCCATCGCGGACTCGTGTGCGGCGAGGAACCGGGTCGTCGCGGCGATGTCGGCCTCGTTGGGGAGGGTGATGTGGCGGGTGTCGCGGAGGATCTCGCACCAGGCGACGAGGTGGGCGCGGATACTCCACCGGGCCCAGATCCGGTCCTCGTCCAGGACGGTGGGGGTGTCGCGGTGGGACCGGTCGCAGGGCTGCCCGGTGTCGCAGTCGGGGCATGCTTCGGGGTCTCCGGCTGCTCCGCCACCGGACACGATGCTGCCGGCGGCGGGTTTCTCGGCGAGGTCGACCCACGTGTCGGCGACGTGGTTGAGGACGCGTCGGGCGGTGGTGTCGCAGGAGACGCAGACAGCGGATCCGTCGGCGGGGGGCCGGGGGAGGCATCCGTCGCAGGTGGGGCAGCCGGGTTCCCCGTCGGCGTGGACCCAATGCTGGTGGGATGTGTCGGAGCAGAGACAGACTGGCAGGTGTTCGTTCCGGATCACACACCCGGAGGAGCATGCAGACAGGGGCAACGTAGGAGTCCCTCCACCCAGGGTGCCCCCGCACCGATCTTGCGCCCTGGTTCTCCACAGCGGTTGCCCACAGGTGGGGATGAGTGGCGTGGCGCAAGGATAGGGCCGTGGGCCCTCCAGGTGGAGGGACTCCCGGATGGTTCCTACGTTCGCGTGTCGGCGCGGGTTACCCGCCGCCCATCCCAGTGCAGGACTGTCCCGTCCACTGCCGTACCGCCGTCGTCACCTGCCCGCGCGTAGATCACGGCTACCGGCCAGCCGGCGGGCCGGTAGGACAGGTACTGGACTTGGTAGTTGCGGTCGTTGAGCCAGCGGGCGAGCCCGTCGATATCGTCGCGGACTCTGGCCGTGTAGGTGCCTGGCGGGAGGTTCACCGCGCCGTCCGGCTGATCTTCTCGCCGTCCCAGGTGAGGGTGTCCCCGTTGAACGCCATCTCGGCTTTCCCGTCCCCCTCGCGGGCGAAGAACACGGGTGCCCGCAGACGCAGGGTGGGGGTGGCGGGGTCCATGAACGCGGCCTGGTAGCCGTGGCCTCGGATCCAGTCGAGGACGGCACCAGCGTCGGAGTCCCACTCGACGGTGATCGAATCGGCGGGTGCGGTGCCCGGTGGGGTGACGTCCTGGCTGGCGTCCCACTCGACGATCATGCAGGGGCCGCCACGGTCGGTGCCGTTCAGGTGCCGGACCCGGGCGTCCGGCGGGCAGCCTCGGCGCTTGGCCGCGTCGACCCACACGGCGAACGTGTTCTCGACGTCGTCGAGGGTCACGCCGTCGGGCGGGTCGACGGTGGGCCATGCGAGGGTGACCCGGCGGGCGGGCTGGACGTCGTGCGAGGTCATCGGGTCTCCGTGGGTAGGTCCAAGCCGTACGGGACAGTGTCGGGGGTGATCCTGCCCTTGGCGCGGAGCGCGTCGAGGAGTTCGTCACGGGCCGCCCCCAAGTCGATGATCAAGCTGACGGGGATTTCAGCCATGCGGGTTCCATGGGCTGAACACGGGCTGCGCCTCCGCGTACTCGGCGGGGTAGTCGGGTTCGCCCGGCCAGCCGCCGTCCGCGCGGGCTGGCCACACGACCTGCAGGGCGGGGACGACCCGGTCGGGTGTGGCGTACAGGCGGTGGGAGAGGGTCAAGTGTCGGGCGGACATGTCGGGGGGCAGGGCGTGGATGCGGAGGGGGACACCGCCGTCGAGGAGGCCGGCGTGTTCCTGGCCGGAACGGTAGGTGTGGCCGTCGAGGATCCGGCGGGTCATGTCGTTGAGGATCTGCCCGGCGACGGGTGCGGGGAGCCCGAAGACGATCAGTTCGGGGTGTTCCTGCTCGGCGAGGCCGGTCGTGTACGTGAAGTCGGGGCCGGGGTCGTCGGTGGTGGAGAAGACGCCGGTGATGTGGACGCCGTGGGTTTCGATGTTGTAGAGGACGGCGGCCATGAAGGCGGCCATCGCGGCCCCCGGGTCACCGGTCACGGTGCTGCCTCCCACGGGATACCAGGCCAGTACGCGATCACGGTCCGGTCCGCAGCGTTCCTGCCCGCAGCGACGATCCGGGGCACGCACGTCGAAGCGAACCCGGTAGGCGTCAAGTCGTGGCCGGACACCTCGCATACGACCGCGTGGACGGCGGCGCCGAGCATGTACAGGGACTGGGGGCCAGCGACCGTCACCGCCATCGCCCCGGACGGGGCCGTGTTCTGCGGGCAGACCTGGACCCGGTAGCTGTTGAGGGCGGAAACGGCCCTGTGGACCATGGCGGCGGTGAGGGTCACCGGGTCAGTCCTCTCTCGGGGTGTCGGCGTCCATCGGTCAGTCCTCCGGGTCCGCGACGGGCGGGGTACGGAAGTCGGTGGCGATCATCTGGGCGGTCAGCTTCACGGTGGTCTCCTCGGTGCGTGGTGATCAGGTGGTTGGTGTATCGGGTGTCTTACCGGCGGGCTTGAGGTCAGCAGAAGTAGCCGTAGAAGAAGGGGATGCCGCCGTCGGAGAACCCGCGCCCTGCGGCGATCCAGTTGTCCGTCTCGGCGCCGACCCGCTCGCCCCGGGAGTCGAGGACCATCTTCAGGAAGTCCTCGATGGTCTCCTCGATCCCGTGCTCGGCGAAGATGCGGTGGCCGGGGATCTGGGCGACCCAGTCGGCGAAGCTGGTGACCCCTTCGGGGGCGTAGGCGACGAACGCCCAGCCGGCGGACTTCTTGCCGAGGTGCCCGGCGTCGTTGTCGGGGCTGTCGAGGTAGTAGTTGACGCTCACGGCTAGCTCCCGGCGGTGGTCGGCTGGTGGTGAGACCACACTAGCGCAAGGTAGCTACACGGCGCCAGTGGTTGTAACGGGTCGGTGTGTCGGCTACGCTTGCCGTATGACAGACCCCACCCACACCGAACCACCGTTCGTGACCATCAAAGTCACGCCGGCCACCCGATCGGACGCGCGCACCGAATCCCGCCGGGCCAGCGCCGACCTCGACGACACCGTCACCATGTCCCACGCCATCCGGGCCGCGTTCCGGGTCGCACGCATGCACCCGGACGAGTACCGGAAGGCGCTCGAAGCCCTCGCCGAAGCCACCGCCTGACCAGCGGCGACCACACCGACCAGACCCTGACCACGCGGCTGACCACCGCAAAAGATGAGGCCCCCCGAGTGACCAACCCAGGGGACCTCGACCACTTCAGCGTCTGCGCCAGCCCCGACTCGATCTTGCAACGGTGCCAGACGTGCCGGCCCCAGTACCACTCGATCTGGGGAGCGAGCCCGATGCGCAGCGCGACCTCGAACTGCTGCATCACCCAGTAGGGGCGCTCCCAGCGGGGGACCTCGTACAGCTCCGCCTGGAGCTCGCGGCGACGGTCGAGGTCGGGGATCAGCCGGACGATCGCGGCCAGCACCATGCCAGGTGCAAAGCCGAAGATCAGCAGCGACAGCGCGAAGGCGCCGAGCGCGCCAGGGGCACCAAGGAGTTCGGACATCACGCGAGGGCCACCTTGACCCCCGCGAAGCGCTGCTCGCTCTCGGCCCGTCGGACGACGCCGCCGATGTTGACCCGCCCGGTATCGGTCAAGGTGTAGTACCTGCGCGGCGGGCGCTTCTTGCCCTCGGCGTGCTCCTCCCAGTGGTCCTCCAGCCACTCCTCGCCCATCATCCGGTCGAGGATCGGGTACATCACCCCGGAGCGGACCCCGGACTTCTTCGACAGCGCGTAGCCCCAGATGCGGCTGTCAGCGTCCTGGTCCATCTCCAGGATCGCCATCGCCACGAGGACCAGCGAGTGCGTGACCTTCATAGGTCTAATTCTACATAGGTAGGCCGACGGACGCCAGCGCTACACCATGAGCTGGTGACCCGGGCGCCGGAAGCCCGGCAAGCCCGCAGCGCGGCGCTGTGCGGCGCCCTGCGGGCCGGAACCGGGGCGGCCCGAAGCCGGGCACCCGGCGGCACCGGCGGGCGGCAGCGAGCCACCCAGCGGCGCCCTGCGAACCCGGAAATCTGGTACAATTGCCGCGCGGCAAAGGCAATGCCCGAGCCGCACCGCCACACGAAGCGAGCGCTGGCCTCCCTCACCTGAGCAGGGCGGACGGAAGAACGCAGGCGTCAGGCAGGACGCGATCGAGCCGGTGACCGGCTCGGCGCCAAGATCCTGCACACCGACCTGACGGGCCGTCACGAGACCAACAGCGGGCGTGTGGATCATCCTCACCGAGGAGATCCACGATGCGTCGTCTCGTCACCCTGTCCGAAGCCGCGACCCACCTCGGCGTCAGCGACCGGACCGTCCGCAACTACATCGGCGAGGGCTACTTCGCCGTCTACAAGCGGCCCGGCCAGCGCAGCTACCTGGTCGACCTCGCCGAGGTGGACGCCTGGGTCGCCACCGACCCGCCGTCGGTCTACCTGCGCAAGGACCGGTTCGGCCCCAAGGCCAAGATCATCGAGCTGCGTCCGCAGGCCGTCGTTGTCCCGAAGGCCGAGCGGTGAGCGCCCTCGCCGCCACCGAGGCGGACGCGCCATCGGCGGACGCGCCATCGGCGGTCGCATCTGCTCTCCCGCCGCTCACGGATCAGCAGGTGGCCCGGGTCGCGGAGTTGCTGAGCACCGTGGCCGGCCGCGCGAACGGCGGTGGTCGGAAGTGACCACCGATCGTGATGTTGCTCAGAGGTCTCGGGAGTGGTTCCACCAGCTTGCCGTGCCGCAGGGGATGCGGGTCGTGATCCGGGTGGATGGGCGGGGGTTCACGAAGTTGGTGGAGGCGGCTGGGTTTGACCGGCCGTTCGATTCGCGGTTCGCGGCCTCGATGGAGGGGGTGGCGGGGGCGCTGCTGACGCAGTTCGGGGGGGCGTACGCGGAGACGCATTCGGATGAGGTGTCGGTGTTGTTGCCTGCGGGGTTCGGGATG
>Ga0068864_100003904_pt1 | contig 12276 bp, 10 predicted proteins | sample KBSSwiS72_FD_66586 | JGI IMG/M metagenome (GOLD analysis project Ga0068864, IMG submission 66586) | Switchgrass rhizosphere microbial communities from Kellogg Biological Station, Michigan, USA - KBS Switchgrass S7-2 | ecosystem: Host-associated > Plants > Roots > Rhizosphere > Soil ...
GCGCGACAAACAATCGAAACGGGCAGGGATACGCGAGCTGGAGCGCCCTCATCGCTGCGTCTTGTCTCGGATTAATTGGGTTTTCACGAGGCGCGAGCTTCGACATCGTCATCACGATGACAACAACCTGGGCACTAACTCTTTTTTGCTACGCTGAGTTGACTGAAGACCGCCGGGAACAAAATTGGTTGCTGTTTGGATTCTATTGCCTGGTTGGCGTCTCTTTGATTGCGAAGGGGTTGGTGGGCATTGTTATCCCGTTTGGTGTTGTGGGTATGTATTACGTTTTACGACGCGAATGGCCCAGGCGAAATGTGTTGCTGAGTCTTTTCTGGGGGTTGCCACTCTCGATCCTCGTGGCGTCAATCTGGTATGGTCCGGTTATCTACAAACACCGCTGGTTCTTCATTGATGAGTTTTTCATCCAGCACCACTTCGCTCGTTACCTCTCGAACAAGTATCACCATCCACAGCCGTTCTACTTTTATCTAATTGTACTGTTGATGCTGACGATTCCCTGGACACCATTCCTTATCGATGCACTCTTTCGAACAAAGGATTGGACCTGGCGCGGGCGGGATCGTATGAGCCGGTTGATGGTTTTTTCATTGGCGTGGCTCCTTTTTCCAATTATCTTCTTCTCATTCTCAGGTTCGAAACTCCCGGGATACATCCTGCCTGTGTTGCCAGCTGCGCTCATGCTCATTGGTACGAGAGTTACGCGCGCACAACTCGATGGCCGACCGCTATGGCCAATCAGAACAACAGGAGCGATCTGGCTCTTGATTGGGTCAGGTGGTCTGGTATATGCACTTCGTATTGCGCACTTGCCAACCGTTACCTCGATACTTGCGGCCGCAGCACCCATTGTCGCCGGCCTCATTGCTATCTTTCGGAGTCGTATGCAGTCGTTCGCGCTGATGTCCGTCGCCGCATCTGTAATTTTTGCCCTGGTGATCATTCTGAACTATGGGGCGCGCGACGTCGTGAGGCGTGAGTCAACTCGTGACTTGCTGAGACTCGCGGACGCGCAAGGATATTCAAATCTCCGAGTTCTTGCGCTTCCCGGAGATGATCGTTCAGCTCAGTTCTACGCTAGTGGTCGAGTAATCTACGGTTCAGACGGGGAAGTGAAATCTGTTTACGGTGCTTCGCAAGTTGTTGCCGAGGCCCGACAGCAACACGAGAAATTGCTTGCCTTCATCGAGGTTCGCGATCTCAGTCTTTATCGAGGAAAACCTGGTGTCGAGATTATTGGTGATAACGGAAAGCAGGCGTTAGTGTGTTTGTTTTAGAAAGAAGCTGTTAACGTAGGAACCGGTCGAAAAAATCAATCACAATCCTATCGTAACCCTCACCTTGTTCACCCGTTGCCGAAGGCAGGTTCAAACCACTCAGTGGCAGGTCTGTTCGAAGTTCGACATTGCTCTGGTTCGGAAAACAACTCTTGAGGCTCGCGGTTGAAGAGATTAGGTAACCTGCATCCGCGCCCGTAAGCAGCAGCACGCGTTGATCTCGTAGTGAGGCTGCTACACCGCAAGCTGGACTTGGATCGTAGGCGCCGAGCATATAAAGCTTCGTAGCTGAAACTGCGAGAGATTTAACCAGACGGATGTCTATTCCGGTACGGTTTGTTACCGCGGCGTTTACCAATTCGTCTGACGAACGGGGAATCGAGTCCAATACAAGCGCTTTGATTTGCTGATCGTTTTGTGCCGCCTTTAATGCGCTTAAAGCACCGAGCTCGACACCATACACGCCAAATTTATCTCCTACGAGCTTATTCTTGCTTTCTGATTTGACCGTTCGCAAAAAATCGAGCGCTGCCAGCAAATCCTGATGCTCTTTCCCACCCAGCGAGCTCCAGCTAACCGGAGGGTTCATACCGTGACCTCGAAGATCAGGCCAGAGGATGGTGGCGTTTGTCGTCTCGTTTATTTTCACTCCGAGATTGAAAAGATACGAACGATCTGCGTCATACCGGTGCAGGAGAATCACCGCGGGTGAACCTTCAGTACCTTTCAATAACCAGCCGCGAGCGCTTGTACCGTCACGGTTGGTCCATGTTTCGTCAGTTACTTTCAAGGCTGGACTGGCTATTTGTGAGAACGACTGAGGCGTAACGAGGTAAGCCCGTTCAGTTGGTCGCGAGATACGATAGACGATCCAACCCACGCCACCCACGAATGCCAGCGCTATCACCAGCACTATGGGAAGGAGAGATCTTACAAGTCGCTTACCGAATCTTCGTCTTGGAGGCATTAGGGTTGGCGGTGATGGTTTGCATTCGCTTCAATTCGAATCGCCTCATAATAGTCTTCCGGCGTGTTGATGTTAACAAAAAACTTTTCTGATCGTGCCAATTCAGTTAATTCTCTGAACGGAACCCAGCGCGTATTTACTCTTTCGAGCAAATCGAGAGGCCTCCTTTTTCCTTGTTCGATTAGTTTTGCCGCCACGCTAAGACAGGGCTGGACGCTGTACAAAGCACATAACGGTTGAGGTCGACCATCTGGTTGAATGCAAACAACCGCCTCGTATTGGCTGCGTTCGTCGGCTAGACGAGAAACCAACTCCGAAGTCACAAATGGCAGATCACAAGCTATGACGAAAGCCCATGAGCTCGTACAAGATTGCAATGCAGCATGTAGACCGCCCAGTGCTCCCCAGCCCGGATACACGTCTAACGCCGTTTTTAATCTCGGGTCTGTGTTACTTCGCCCGACTACGGTGACCGACTTGATGACTGCAAAAAGAATGTCAGCGATCCGCTGGATGAACGACTGATTCTCAATGAGCAGTTCGGCCTTATCTTTCCCCATCCGGCTCGATGCCCCGCCGGCGAGGATGAAGGCTTCAATTTGGTCCATAGGCTGCGGCGTTGATAGCTGAGGAGATGCCACGATTAGGCAAGTTAGCATGTCCAAATCGAGGTCGCAAACCGCAAGGGAATTTCGGATTTCGAATTTCGGACTTCGGATTTGGTATTGGCGGGGACCCCAATAAGCTGGTTGAGTTCTCAAAATCCGCAATCCGAAATTCGAAATCCGGACTTCTCAGGACCGTGATCCTTGACCGTTTTCTTTAGCGAAGATTATAGTCGCTGATGGACGCGGACGTGGTTTTCGGCATCTATTAAGAGCATCGAATTCACATATGGTTCGCGATGCATACTGGTTGTAAGCGCGAGGTAGTTCCTAAATGAATCGACTTTTCTCAGTCCTCCTGGTTTCTTTTTGTTTTTTGCTTTTGGTGGGATCGGTTAGTGCTCAAAAAGCCGTTGTCCTGGCCAACGGACCTCAGTTGTTCGCCTTGGAGGATATTCGTCCAGGGATGAAGGGAACTGCGAGAACCGTCTTTAGTGGAACGGAGGCTGAGGAATTTGGAGTTGAAGTGCTTGGCGTACTGCCAGGGTTCCCTGGACCGCGACAGTCGGCCATCATTGCCAGATTGTCTGGCTCGAATGTCGATAAGACGGGCGTGTTTGCGGGAATGTCAGGCTCGCCGGTCTTTATTGATGGCAAACTAGTAGGTGCCATCGCGTTTAGTTTTCCGTTCTCGAAGGAACCAATCGCGGGCATTACTCCCATTAAGCAGATGATTGATCTCTTCAATAAAGGATCGGAGAACGAGAACAAGCCCAAAGAACCGCGACCTGTTTCGTTTTCGCAGTTAGCCGCCACTGAGTGGAAACCAAATCTTCCCAAGCCCGCCGTCTCATCAGTTTCGTTGTTTGCCCCGGTAAGCGCGGGCTCGCCGTTGATGCCTTTACTGGGCCAGCAGATGACTCCTATAGCAACCCCGCTTGTGTTTAGTGGTATCAGCCAGGAAACACTCGCGATGTTTTCACCTCAGCTGATGGCCAGTGGAATGTTACCGGTTTCAGGTGCTGGAGGCTCCGCCGCGATTACTCCACTTGCCCCGGTCGATGGAAAGACGTTTCCTGCCGGAAGCTCAATCAGCGTTCAACTCGTACGAGGTGATTATTCCCTGGCTGCAGCAGGGACGGTGACTCTACGTGACGGTGATCGAATATATGCCTTTGGTCATCCCTTTTTGAGTCTTGGTTCTTCAGACATGCCGATGTCGGAGTGTTCTGTCGTTACCGTCGTTCCGAACGTTAACAATTCTTTCAAGCTTGCTGTGCCCGGTCAGATGGTTGGCTCGATTTCACAGGATCGTGCCTCTGGCATTTTTGGATTGCTGAAACAGGAACCAAAGATGATCCCGGTCAAAGTAAACCTGCACACCAGTCGTGATCGCACAGAGTCCTATTCCTATGAAATTGCTAACGATACTTTTCTGACGCCATTACTCCTGAACATCACCGTTTTCAACACAATCACATCGAGTGAGCGTGCGCTGGGCGATTCCACGCTTTCTTTGAAAGGCGAAATAAAAGTTAAAGGACAGGAAACGATTCAAATTGATCGGCGCTTTTCTGCCAACAATTCAGCAATTATGGCGGCCGGCTCGATTGCAGCACCCGTCAGCTCCCTTCTAACTAGCGGGTTCGATGATGTTCAGCTCGACGGCATTACGCTCGACATTTCGTCCTCAGATACGAAGTATGCCGCTAGTCTCGAACGCGTCGCGCTGGATCGGACGGAGGTTCGTCGGGGCGACAAAATCGAGGTGCAGGCCTACGTAAGAACGGAATCAGGCAAACAATTCGTGCAACGTATACCGGTTCAGATCCCTGCTGATGCACCGCCGGGGCAGTTACTAGTATTTGTTGGAGATGGTGGAGCGTTACAGGAAGGGTCGCCAGCGAAGAGTTTTGTTCCGAGAGATCTGGGCCAGTTAGTGCGGGCAATTAACACCGTCAAGAAGAGTGATCGCCTGTACGTGAAACTGTTTCGAATCACGAACGGAGCTGTGATTGGAACAAACGAAATGCCGAGTTTGCCGCCGTCTGTCGTTGCTACTTTGAATAGTGAAAGAACAGCAGGGGGTTATACGCCGACCGTCTTATCGCCTGTTTCTGAGATGGAATTGCCCCCGGCAGAGTTTGTGATTTCTGGTCAACAGCTGATTGCGATCGATGTGATTCCATAATCTCGATCGTTTAGGGCTTCGATAGATCGACTTCAGCCGCAGACATTCGCAGCAGCGTTTATCTGCGGCTGAAATTTTTCCTTATTTGGCTACATTCGCTAACGCATCCATACGTGCGCGAAAGGCTGATGAAAGCTGTTCAACTTCTTCCGGGGAATAATTGGCAGCTCGGAATGCATCTTTGATTTGTTCTTCACTCAGTTTAGCCAGACGCTCATTGAGCCAACGCGCGTCCGTCACGGTTAGATTCTCGAATAGCTTTTTGTTCTTCCCGCCGTAATTGAAGTCGATGTTGTCTCCCTTTACTTTGTCGATGAAATCGGCCTTGACGTAGTCGGACGGTTTATTGCGGCTACGCGAAATAATTCCCCCGGTCTTGCCGAATGATCCCCCAAGGTCGCTGATGATGTAGCGCAGCTTATCGTTATCGCTTGCGGTGCGTGAGGCGAGGATCTCATTGTTGTCGTCCTTCATGTCCCAGTTATTGATCATGACCATCATGATTTTGAGGCCATTGAATTCCGGCGTTCCCTTGAATGGGTTGTTCTCCCACTGCCAGTTACCTGTTCGCTTAACGTCGGCCGGGCGTGCCTCGAGTCTGACATTATCAAACTCACCTTTACCTTCAATCTTCAAGTGCGGAACCAGGTAAGCGATTTCAGTTTCGTAACCAAGGGCCCAGAGAAGTCGATTTGCAGCAGTATCGGGCTGAGCTTCCTTTCCGAGTTTCGCGACCCACTCGTTTCCCGACGCATCCTTCACCCGATACTTTGTCGAATACCCGCCTTCTTTTTGTTCGATGAAGGTGATTTGTTTTAGATCCGGCTTCATCGATTCGCCACCGGCCCCAAGGAGCAAATTGCGGCTTGCAATGTCAGTGGGTTCTGCCCAAAGCACGGGAGCCCCGGTGTACTCCTTTTCCTTCTTGTCTTTCTTGTTTTTGTCAGTTTGGGAAAGCGCTGCGTCCGATACTGCGAATATTAAGAGCAGTGAACACAACAACCAAGAATTTGCTTTCTTGCTTACCATAATTTTTTCACCTGTTGGTTTCTAATACAAAACATCCCGACCCCGTCTCGTAACCGAGCGCGTAAAGGGGCCTGCAATCGTGCTAGAACCAAACTAAGCAACAGCGATACCGCGCAAGAAAAAGAGCCAACGCAATTTAGCGTTGGCTCTTTTAGTCGTTTTGAGGCGCCAGGTTTTTACGGTTGATTTGGAGTTGTACCCTGTGGACATATCCACAATTCCACATGCAGTTCGTCTCGCGCACCACCGATAACGCTCACTATGCGCTTAGCATCGAGATGGCGGGTGTTTACGAGATAGTCCAAGATCTGTTGTGAGCGTCGTTGCGTGTCTCCGGCCCTGGCAGATCGAAGAGGGTAGATAACCACGTAAGCCGTTGACGTTGGGTCGTTTTGAATTTCAATAGCGTAGTTATCGAGTCGCGCTTTCTCATCATTACGCGAGATAGCGGGAAACTCATCGAACTTGCGAGATTTTGCCTGAGGCAAGGGGATTGAAACCCCAGAGCTGGCTGAGCAATCGAGCGCTTGTCCGCCTAATGACAAAGTGGCCTTGATCGTTTGACCTGCAAGACCAGTGGTGGCGACCTTAATCGAGCTTGTACCTTGACCTTCCATGATTGTCCCCGCCGATACTGTCCAATTGTAGATGGGTGACACTACGGGGGTGCCGCCGTAAACATTGGAGCTAAATGTCACCGGTTGATCCACGGCAACGTTTGCGGGACTAACGATTTCAACATTTGGGCACGCCGGCTGAATTACCGGTGCACATCCTTTCACTACAACCGTTGTTGAAGTAAAGGCTTCACACTCGCCCTTTGTGTTGCCTGTCTGAATGTTGATCGTTGCTTTGTAGATACCGGGAGCGAGCCCCTCTAGATCCCAAACGACTCTCGGACCATCTCCCGTTATTCGACCACCAGTCGCTGACCAACGATAGCGGACTGGATTACCATCGGGCGATGTTGCTGGTGCGTCTAGTTGAACCTGAGAGGGGGTACCTTCACAGGTTGTAACTATCGACTTGCTGGCTGTGAGACTGAGCGTCGGTGGTGCGAATGCAATCGGCGGATGCGACCTTTGGGCCAACGCTTCTGTTGGCAGAAAAAAGGCTAACAGTGCAACTGGTCCCAAGTAGTGGAATAGACCCAGGTGAGTTCTAAACATTGGCATTCCTCTTTGTTATTTCTTTCTGTTCTCCTGCAATTGACTCTTCGAATTACCCGCGGTGGCAACGAACTCTAGCCTTTCACGGTATCCACAGTCCAGAGTAGAGCGGTTAACATGGATAAAGCCCCAATTAACTGGGGTTTCCCAAAACCTTCAAGAGAAACGTCGTCGCTTGTAGTTCGTTTGACTCCCACGAACAATTGGCGTTAGATAAGTTGTTTCTTTCCCAACCCAGACGCTCGAAGATGTTTCACCTTAGGATGAATAAGGCCCTAATTTCAGTCGTAGTGTTGCTACTTGTCTTTGCAGTGGGTTGTAAGCGCAAAGGTGGAACTAGCTCGAGTAATCCAGCCGATGGAAGTTCAGCCTCAAACGGCGTGTCTCCTAATCCTGCTCAAGCACGGGCGCTTCTTGAAAAAGGCAAGTTGCTTTATCGCGACGACCAGGATTCAGAAGCTGCAGAGGCTTTCAAACAGGCCATCAGCCTTGATCCGGCACTCGCCGAAGCGCACTTTCGTTTAGGTTTGGCATACGAAGCCTTGAACAAAGCTCAAGAGGTCGATGACGAATACAAAAAAGCTGTAGAGGGCTACAAGAAGTATTTTGAGAACGAACAAAACGACAGCGACGCTGAAGCTCATTATGACCTGGGACAGGCCTATTCGGGTCTTCACCAGTATAGCGACGCCATTCGTGAATTCCGCCAGGCTACGAAAACAAGGAGCGACGATGCGGATATCTATTACGACTTGGGGATGGCACATACGAAGTTAGCGCAATACTCGGAAGCGGCTGCTGCATTTTCCAAGTCTCTGGAGATTGACCCTGAAAACTACCGGGCTCAGGATGCTCTGGACGAGGCCCGCGAAGGTATGAAACGCATTCAGGCGGGCAAGAAGCATCAGGAAGACCTGCTCAAGAAAGAAAAAGAAGACGAATTGAAGAAGGCTGGCGTAGGAGCGCCAACAGTGAGCCCGCAGCCTCCTGCTCCGAAAGGAATTAAAGGTTAGAAAATGGCCACGTACACACCGCCACCATATTTTCCACAAAGCTCGCTTGCCCCGCCCGATAAGAATCGTTATCGAAAGTTTAAATTTATCGTTGCTGTTGTGTTGGTGCTTCTTCTCCTTGTGCTAGTGGGAATCGGCTTCGGCGTTTGGTATCTGATGAGGGCTGTTTTCTGACCAAGCGTCGACCTCTCCATCTGGTTTAACTCGTTCCATCGCTTGACACATGCGGTCTGCGTCCGTATAGTCTGCCGTTTCGGACAGAGGGTCTGAAGTCTACTAAGCGACGTCTAGCAGGTTCTGTCGGTGTGGAGGCGTTGCGCGGCCATAAGAGATAGCAAGGCCAGTTGACAATTATTGTGGCGTAAATGGCTAGCGTCGCGGTCGGTTTTTGACCGTTCCAGCGCTTGCTCGCGCGGAGGTTGACTCCTTCTCGTCTAACATAATGCGACGCCACAGAAAAGTTTAGGCTCGAGGGAAGCCACAATCCGCACCCGCCCCGTAGCGAATTCAGAACGTCCCTAAATCATAGTTTCAACAGGGCAGTCGCCTGCGCTGACTGCCGGACTAGTTCCGGAAAGAGGCAGGCAAGCGCCCTTTTGCGCGCCAAATGCGCCAGCATTAAGAGGAAAACAGTGCCGACTATCAATCAGCTTGTTCGCAAAGGACGTAAGCAGGTCAAGTACAAGACGGCCAGTCCTGCACTCCAGAGTTCGCCCCAGAAACGTGGGGTTTGTACCCGTGTTTACACGCAGACGCCAAAGAAACCGAACTCGGCGTTGCGCAAAGTAGCTCGTGTGCGTTTGACCAACGGAATCGAGGTCACGACCTATATTCCCGGCGTTGGTCACAATCTCCAAGAACACTCGATAGTTCTCATTAGAGGCGGCCGCGTGAAGGACTTGCCCGGAGTGCGTTACCACGTGATTCGTGGAACCCTGGATTCGGTTGGCGTTGCCGATCGCAAGCAGGGGAGATCAAAGTACGGCGCGAAGCGACCCAAGGCGAGCGCGAAGTAATCAAGTGGCACAGACTTCAGTCTGTGCCGAGAACTGGAAGTTGAACCAAGAACACAGACTCAAGTCTGTGCCACTGAGAACGATATGCCAAGACGACGAGTAGCTGAACGACGCGACGTACTTCCTGATCCTGTTTACAACAGCCCGCTGGTTACCAAGTTCATCAGCGGTGTTATGTGGGACGGCAAGAAGTCTTTAGCCGAAAGCATTTTTTATGACGCCATGCGTCAGCTCGGTGATAAGACCGGAGAAGAGCCACTCAAGGTTTTTAAGCGCGCGATTGACAACGTCAAGCCAACGGTTGAAGTGAAGTCGCGACGCGTGGGTGGTTCGACTTATCAGGTACCAATTGAGGTTCACCAGGAAAGACGTGGTGCGTTGGCAATCCGTTGGATCGTCTCTTACGCGCGTGGACGCGGCGAGAAGACGATGACCGACCGCCTGGCGGGGGAAATTCTTGATGCTTCGCAAAACCGCGGAAATGCCGTCAAGAAGAAGGAAGATACGCACCGAATGGCGGATGCCAACAAGGCGTTTGCGCATTACAAGTGGTAGTAAACCGGTCTTATGGTCTTTGGGCTTTGGCCTTTGTCAAAGACCCAAGACCAAAAACCACAGACCTAAAAAGCAATGGCTAAGCACGACCTAAATAAGTTCAGAAATATCGGCATCATGGCCCACATCGATGCCGGCAAGACCACCACGACCGAACGTATCCTTTATTACACCGGTATCACACACAAGATCGGTGAAGTGCATGAGGGTACGGCGACGATGGACTGGATGGAGCAGGAACAGGAGCGCGGCATCACTATCACCAGCGCTGCGACAACGTGTTTCTGGGAAAGAAACGGTGTCGATCATCGCATCAATATCATTGACACTCCAGGCCACGTCGATTTCACGATGGAAGTTGAGCGCTCACTTCGAGTGCTCGACGGTGCCGTTGCTGTTTTTGATGGCGTTGCCGGCGTTGAGCCGCAGTCTGAAACTGTTTGGCGTCAAGCCGACAAGTACGGCGTTCCTAGAATTTGTTTTATCAATAAGCTCGATCGCGCAGGTGCTTCTTTTGATCGTTCTTTTGAATCAATCATTACCCGCCTTGGTGCCAATCCGGTCGCTATTCAGATTCCTATCGGTCTTGAAGATCAACTGAAGGGTGTCATCGACCTCGTCACTATGAAGGGGTTGTTGTGGAACGACGAAAGCAAAGGCGCTGAGTACGAAACAACTGACATCCCCGCGGATCTACAGGATGCTGCAGTTGTTGCTCGCGAAAAGCTCATTGAAGCTGTTGCCAGTGTCGACGACGATTTAATGCACAAGTACATCGAAGGCGAAGAGATTTCCGAGAAGGAGATTCGCGCCGCCCTCCGTAAAGGAACACTTGAGTTGAAGCTTGTTCCGGTTGTTACCGGATCGGCATTCAAGAATAAGGGTGTGCAGACACTGCTCGATGCGGTTGTCGATTATCTGCCTTCGCCTCTTGATGTGCCTCCAGTTGAAGGTATTAGTCCCAAGACTTCAGAGACTGAAACGCGTGCAGCTGATTCGTCGGCGCCGTTTTCAGGACTTGTCTTCAAGATCATGGCTGACAAGCACCTTGGTCAGCTGTCGTTTGTGCGCATCTATAGCGGAACTATCAGGGCTGGTTCGTACGCTTACAACCCGATCAAGGATACTCGTGAACGCGTCGGTCGGTTGATGCAGATGCACGCGAATAAGCGTGAAGATATCGAAGACGCCAGCGCCGGCGAGATCGTCGCAATTGGCGGCATGAAGCAGGTAACTACCGGCGATACGGTCTGTGACGAGAACAAGCCAATCATTCTCGAGAAGATGGAGTTTCCTGCTCCCGTTATTCGCGTCGCTGTTGAGCCGAAAACGAGACAAGATCAGGACAAACTTGGCGTGGCTTTGAATCGTCTCGCTCAGGAAGATCCTTCATTCAACGTTTCCACTGATCCGGAAACTGGCCAGACGATTATTGCTGGAATGGGTGAGCTTCACCTCGAGATCATTGTTGATCGAATGAAGCGCGAATTTGGCGTGGAGGCAAGTGTTGGTAAGCCACAAGTGGCTTATCGAGAAACAATCACTCAAGCCGCTCCGGGTAAGGAGATCTTCAAGAAGCAAACAGGCGGTCGTGGTCAGTTCGGCCATGTGGAGCTTGAGATTGAGCCGGCGCCGGGTGAAGGTTTTGTATTCGAGAACAAAATTACCGGTGGTGCTATTCCGAAGGAGTACATAAGGCCGGTCGAAAATGGAATCAAGGACGCCATGGTACGTGGCTTCCTGGCAGGTTATGAGTTAGTCGACATCAGGGTTCGGTTGGTTTTCGGAAACTACCACGAAGTGGACTCTGATGAGCGCTCGTTCCAGATAGCGGGCTCGCTCGCCTTCCAGGACGCAGTGCGAAAAGCAAAGGCCGTATTGCTTGAGCCCATCATGCGCATTGAAGTGGTTACTCCTGATGAGTACATGGGAGCGGTCAATGGCGACCTGATGCGAAGACGTGGACAGATTGAAAAAACAGAGCCCAGGCCCGGTGGTGCGCAGGTGATTACGGCATTCGTGCCGCTCTCGGAAATGTTTGGTTACACGACTGACCTGCGTTCATCTACCCAGGGGAGGGCCACTTCGACGATGCACTTCGAGCGCTACGATCAGGCGCCGAAAAATGTCGCTGAAGAAGTTATCGCAAAAGTTCAGGGAGTCGCGAAGTAACGGGTAACACAGACTTCAGTCTGTGTTCTTTATTCTGGAAACGACACACAGGCTGAAAGCCTGTGCCACTTTTTAAACGGGGACAAAAAAGAGATGTCGAAGGAAAAATTTGACCGTTCAAAACCGCACGTGAACATCGGGACTATTGGGCACGTGGATCACGGGAAGACGACGTTGACGGCGGCGATCACGAAGGTGTTGGCGAAGAACAATCCGAAAGTGCAGTTTGTGGCCTTCGATCAGATCGACAAGGCGCCGGAAGAA
>Ga0068864_100003907_pt1 | contig 12273 bp, 9 predicted proteins | sample KBSSwiS72_FD_66586 | JGI IMG/M metagenome (GOLD analysis project Ga0068864, IMG submission 66586) | Switchgrass rhizosphere microbial communities from Kellogg Biological Station, Michigan, USA - KBS Switchgrass S7-2 | ecosystem: Host-associated > Plants > Roots > Rhizosphere > Soil ...
GCGCCGACTCCGGCAGCGTGATCTCGACCAGGTTCGCCTGGGACTGGTGGAACGTCATCAGCCGGACCAGGTCGCCGACGCTGACCGCCTCCTCGACCAGCGCCGCCATCAGGCGGGGCTTGCTGACCGAGACGTCCACGCCCCACTGCTCGGTGAACAGCCACTCGTTCTCGGCCCGGTTGACCCGGGCGACGACCCGGTTGACCGCGAACTCGGTCTTGGCCAGCAGGCTGCAGACCAGGTTCACCTTGTCGTCCCCGGTGGCGGCGACCACGACGTCGCAACTGGCCAGGTCCGCCTCCTCGAGGCTGCCCAGCTCGCAACAGTCGGCCAGGATCCACTCCGCCTGCGGCACCCGTTCGGGGCGCAGCATGGACGGTTCCCGTTCGATGAGCAGGACGCTGTGCCCGTTCTCGATCAGCTCCTGGGCGATCGACCGTCCGACGTTGCCCGCTCCGGCGATGGCGACTCTCATCGTCTGCAACCCTCTCAGGCGGTGGTCGGTGGGGCCGCGGTCACCGCGGCGACGGACTCGACCATGGCGTCAGTCACAAGCATGAACACCTGGTCGCCCTCCTGCAGGACCGTGGAGGGCGTCGGCAGGGTGCCGAGGCCGAACCGCATCAGGTACGCCACCCGGGCGCCGGTCGCGTCCTCGAGGGCCTTCACCGAATGGGCCAGCCACTCGTGGGTCAGCGGGACCTCGACGATGGCGACCACGCCGGTCGGATCGCGCCACAGATCGGTGAAGCCCTCCGGAAGCAGGTGCCGCACCATCCGGTCGGCCGTCCAGCGGACCGTGGCCACCGTCGGGATGCCCAACCGCTCGTACACCTCGGCGCGCTTCTGGTCGTAGATGCGGGCCGCGACCCGGCGCACGCCGAAGGTCTCCCGGGCCAGCCGGGCCGCGATGATGTTCGAGTTGTCACCGCTGGAGACCGCGGCGAACGCGTCGGCCCGTTCGATGCCCGCCTCGACGAGAACCTCGCGGTCGAACCCCATGCCGGTCACCGTCAGCCCGGCGAAGTCGGGGCCGAGGCGCCGGAAGGCGTCTGCGTTCTGGTCGATGACCGCCACGCTGTGCCCGCGGGACTCCAGGTTGTGCGCGACGGTGGAACCCACCCGCCCACACCCCATGATCACGATGTGCACGCTGGTCCTCCGGCGCTGCGGTCGCTGACGTCTTGAGCGCAAGGTACACCGGGCGCAACAGTGCCGAGGGCCACACCCTCTGCTCCGGTGTGTGCGCTTGCCGAACGCCCGTCCACGTGGCGAGCGGGATGGCCGTACCCTTCGGATGTGGCCAACCCCACCTCCGTGCTGAAGCGCCTGCTGCTCGGCCGACCGTTTCGCTCCGACCGTCTGCAACACACGCTTCTGCCGAAGCGGATCGCACTGCCGGTGTTCGCGTCCGACGCCCTCTCCAGCGTCGCCTACGCGCCCGACGAGATCCTGCTGACGCTGTCGATCGCCGGTGCGGGCGCCCTCATCTTCTCGCCCTGGGTCGCGCTCGCGGTGGTCGTGGTCATGCTGACCGTGGTCGCGAGCTACCGCCAGAACGTGCACGCCTACCCGTCCGGCGGCGGCGACTACGAGGTGGCGACGGTCAACCTAGGCGGGCGGTACGGCCTGGCCGTGGCGAGCGCGCTGCTCGTCGACTACGTGCTGACGGTGGCGGTCTCCATCTCCTCCGGGGTGGCCAACCTCGGTTCGGTGCTGCCGTTCGTGGCCGAGCACAAGGTGGGCGTGGCGGTCGTCGCGGTGGTGGTGCTGACCGCGATGAACCTGCGCGGCATCCGCGAGTCCGGGACCGCGTTCGCCTTCCCGGTGTACGCATTCATGATCGTCATCATCGGGATGGTGCTGACCGGACTGTTCCGGATCTTCGTGCTCGGCGACGACCTGCGGGCACCGAGCGCCGGCCTGACCATCACCCAGGAACACGAGTTCGCCGGCGTGGCCATGGCGTTCCTGTTGCTGCGCGCGTTCTCGTCCGGCTGCGCCGCGCTCACCGGTGTCGAGGCCATCTCCAACGGCGTCCCGGCGTTCAAGAAACCCAAGAGCCGCAACGCCGCCACGACGCTGCTCCTGCTCGGCATCATCGCCATCACCATGCTCGTCGGCATCGTCGCGCTGGCCCGTCTGACCCACGTGCAGTTCGTCGAGGACGCGAGCCAGATCGTGTCCGGCCCGTCCGGGTACGAGCAGAAGACCGTGACCACCCAGCTCGGGGAGGCGGTCTTCGGCAACGGTTCGTTCATGTTGTACGTGGTGGCGGCGGCGACCGCGCTGATCCTGTTCCTGGCGGCCAACACCGCGTACAACGGCTTCCCGGTGCTCGGCTCGATCCTGGCCCAGGACCGGTACCTGCCGCGCCAGCTGCACACCCGCGGCGACCGGTTGGCCTTCTCCAACGGCATCCTGTTCCTCGCCACGTTCGCGATCGTGCTCATCGTGGCGTTCCAGGCCGAGGTGACCCGGCTCATCCAGCTGTACATCGTGGGCGTGTTCGTGTCGTTCACGCTGTCGCAGCTGGGCATGATCCGGCACTGGAACCGTTTGCTGCGGACGGAACGCGACCCCGAGCAGCGCCGCCGGATGATCCGGTCGCGGGCCATCAACACCTTCGGCATGGGGCTCACCGGCACTGTGCTCGTCATCGTCCTCATCACCAAGTTCCTGCTGGGGGCGTGGATCGCGATCGCGGCGATGGCCGTCATCTACGTGACGATGCTCGGAATCCGGCGCCACTATGACCGGGTCGCCAACGAGCTGGCCCCGACCGACGAGGCGGCCATGCTGCCCTCGCGCAACCACGCCGTCGTCCTGGTGAGCAAGGTGCACCTGCCCACGCTGCGGGCGGTCGCCTACGCGCAGGCGACCCGGCCCGACTCGCTGACCGGGCTGACCGTGAATGTCGACGAGGCCGACACCCGCCGGATCCAGGAGGAGTGGGAGCGCCGCGAGGTCGGCGTGCCGCTGACCGTCATCGAGTCGCCCTACCGCGAGATCACCGGCCCGATCGTCAACCACGTCAAGTCGCTGCGCCAGGACTCGCCCCGCGACGTGGTCACCGTCTTCATCCCGGAGTACGTGGTCGGCAAGTGGTGGGAGAACCTGCTGCACAACCAGAGCGCGCTGCGCATCAAGGGCCGCCTGCTGTTCGAGCCGGGCGTGATGGTGACCAGTGTCCCGTACCAGCTCGCGTCGACGTCCACAAAGGACCTCGATCGGCTGGACCGGTTCCTGTCGCGGGAGGTGCCCCGCGGCCCGCGGGCCAGATCGATCGCAACTCCGGAGATCAAGACGCCGGAGTCCAAGGACCGCGACGGCGGCGAAGCGACCCGGCCCAAGGCGGGTCGCCGGTCGTGACCTCGCTCGAGGAAGGGCTCGACTCGGCCGTACTCGAGCTCGAGGTCGGCCCGGTCGCGCACGGCGGGCACTGCGTGGCCCGGGCCGCCGACGGGCACGTCGTCTTCGTCCGGCACGCGCTGCCGGGAGAGCGGGTACGCGCGGTCGTCACCGACGAGCGCAAGGGCTTCCTGCGGGCCGACGCGGTCGACATCCTTTCGCCGTCGCCGGACCGGGTCGCCCCGCCGTGCCCGTGGGCTGGGCCTGACCGCTGCGGCGGCTGCGACTTCCAGCACGCCACCCCGGAGGCACAGCGTCGGCTGAAGGCCGACGTCGTCCGGGAACAGCTGGCCCGGGTCGGCGGGTTCAGCCCGGATGAGGTGTCCGCGCTGGGGATCGAGGTCCGCGCGCTGCCCGGCGCCGTGGACGGGTTGGGCTGGCGGACCCGGGTTCAGTACACAGTGGACGCTTCCGGGCGGGCCGGTCTGCTGAAGCATCGCTCACACGAAGTTGTGCCCGTCGACTTCTGTCGGATCGCCGGCCCAGCCGTACGCGATGCGCCGGTTCTCAACCAGAGCTGGGACGACCTGGACGGCCTCGAGGTCATCGCCGGTTCGGGAGGCGACGTCACCGTGCTCGGCACCCGCGGCCGCGGACGGCCGATGCTCGTCTCCGGTCCGGCGAAGGTGCACGAGCGCGCGGTCGGCCGGGACTGGAGCATTCCGGCCGACGCGTTCTGGCAGGTGCACCCGGCCGCGGCCGACACCCTCGCCACCGCCGTCGTCGAGCTGTTGCAGCCGCGGCCGGGGGAGCGGGCCTGGGACCTGTACGGCGGCGCCGGGCTGTTCGCGGCCGCGCTCGCCCCGCCGCTGACCGGTACCGGCCGGATCACCGTCGTGGAGTCGGACCCGAAGGCGGCCGGCGCGGCGCAGCGCCTGCTGCGCGACCTGACCACGGTGACCGTGCTCGCGTCCGATGTGGAGCGTGCCCTGCGCAACCCGCGCTGGCGCTCGGTCGACCTGGTCGTGCTCGACCCGCCCCGGGCCGGCGCCGGACCGGCCGTGGTGGAGCAGATCGCCACCCGCTCGCCCCGCGCCGTCGCCTACGTGGCCTGCGATCCGGCCGCGCTAGCGCGCGACCTCGCGTCGTTCCGGCAGTTTGGCCTCCAGTTGGCCGTACTGCAGGCGTTTGATCTTTTTCCCATGACGCATCACGTGGAGTGCGTGGCGCTGCTGGTCAGGGGCTGAGCTCCAGTCGCTCCGGAAAGCCCTCTCGAACACTGACCCGGTTGAACGTCTCGACCACGCACGTGGCGAGGTCAAGGCCGTAGAACTGGGCCAGCAGGTCGAGGTAGATGAACGTGTCGCCGATTTCCGTGGAGAGCTTGGTGAGCAGCTCGGGGCGCGTGCCCGCGACCGCCTGTGCCTTGCCACATTCATCGCGGCGGAGCTTCTTCACCACGTTGCAGGCCTCGCCCGCCTCGCCGGCCAAGGCATTGGACCAGTCGGCGCCAGTCCAGCCGTCGTCAGGAAAGCCCGGATTCCAGCGTTCGCAACGCAGCCGGTTGACGCGGGCAACTTCGGCAAAGGTCAGGTCGGTCACGACTCCTCCGGTGGAGTGCGTGGCGCTGCTTGCACTCCGGGCATCAACTGGCCAGGCGGTTGTGCAGTTCGTCGGCGGTCGCGTCAGCGACCTTCGCCACCGCGGCGTCGGTGAGGTCGACTGGGCCGGACACCACGCCGCCGCCGCCAGCGAGCAGGGCCTGTGCGAGCTTATTCGGGACCGACTCCTCCGCGATGTCGAGCCGGTCGTTCGCCGGAATGACGATCGGGTCCGCCATCGCCGCCAGCCCGCGGGCGAGGTGCTCGGCCCGCCATGCTGCCTGCCCACCGTGGTAGGCGTACTGGTTGGCGTTGCCGAGGTACTCCCCAGCGTTGCCGTTCTGCCCGTCGGCGTTACTGAGCGGGTATCCCCAAACCTCTTGCGCGGTCATCGCGTCTCCTACGTTGAACAGGGCCCGAAGCTCCGCGACGGTGCCGCGGAACGCTGAGCAGTCGCAGCCCGGCTGGGTGCCGATGCGCAGCTGCGAGCCGTACTGCCAGAACACGGGCGTCCAGCCGGAGTAGGGAGCCCAGTTTGACGAGCCGTCGCCCGGGTAGGCGTCCGGATAGTGCACGGCCGGGTCGTTGCCGTACGCCGCGTTCCACAACGGGGTCACGATGCCGGTGAGGCTGTTGCCGTACTGACCGCGGCTGGCGTAGGTGATGACCCGCTTGGGCTGGGCCGCCACGAGCGCGGACGCGAACGCCTTGCCGGTGGCCGCCGAGACCTGGTCGTAGGGCCACAGCTCGAGATCGACCTGCAGGAAGAAGCCGGGAAACGTCCGCCACCACGACGCCACCTGGTCGAGGTAGGACAGGAAGTAGTTCACTTGCGCCGAGACGTTGACCGACCGCACCACGTGGTACGCGCCGATGAACTCCATACCGGCGTTGCGCGCCCGGGTCAGGGCCTCGCCGGTGTGGGTGTGCTGGACCGACGTGCCCTCGGTGGCCTTGTGGGAGAAGCCCGTGATGCCGTCGGCCTTGGCGGCGTTGAGGTTCATCGGGCCTCGGCCCCAGTCGAAGTCGGACGCGTCCCACAGGTACAGCGTCACGTCCGTGCCACCTCCCAGCGGGGCCTTCGACCGATGATCCGCAATGGCGTATGGAAGTCTATGACACTTCGCCCGCTACGACCGCCCGGCCACACCGCACCCCTTCCTCCGTCACCCCTAGTTGTGAAGTGTTCGTGCTGGTCAGCGACGCCTCTTGGCCGTCCGGATAGACTCGACTGCTGGTAACCGCATCGGAGGAGGCAGGGTTGGGCGAGGGTCGGCTCGATGGCATTCGGGGGCCAGAAGACCTGCGCGGACTGTCTCCCGCCGAGCTGGAGGCGCTCGCGGCGGAAATCCGGGACTTTCTGGTCGAGAAGGTATCCCGGACCGGGGGCCATCTCGGTCCCAACCTCGGTGTGGTCGAACTCACGCTGGCGTTGCACCGCGTGTTCGAGTCGCCCAAGGACCGCCTTCTGTTCGATACCGGGCATCAGGCGTATGTGCACAAGATGGTCACCGGCCGCCAGGACGGGTTCGACCAGCTCCGCCAGCGTGGTGGCCTGACCGGCTACCCGAACCAGGGCGAGAGCGAGCACGACACGATCGAGAACTGCCACGCCTCGACCGCCCTGTCGTACGCGGACGGCCTGGCCAAGGCGTACGCGATCCGCGGCGAGCGGCGGCACGTGGTCGCGGTCGTCGGCGACGGCGCGCTCACCGGCGGCATGTGCTGGGAGGCGCTGAACAACATCGCGGCGGCCAAGAACCCGCTCGTCATCGTCGTCAACGACAACGGCCGGTCGTACGCGCCGACCATCGGCGGGCTCGCCGACCACCTCGCCACGCTGCGCCTGAACCCCGGGTACGAGCGGGTGTTGGACCTGGTCAAGGAGTCGCTCGGCCGTACCCCGCTGGTCGGCCCGCCGCTGTACGAGATCCTGCACGCGGTCAAGAAGGGCATCAAGGACGCGGTCTCCCCGCAGGCGATGTTCGACGACCTCGGCATCAAGTACGTCGGCCCGGTCGACGGGCACGACGTCGGCGCCGTGGAGAGCGCGCTGCGGCGGGCCAAGAGCTTCGGCGCGCCGGTCATCGTGCACGCGGTCACCCGCAAGGGGTACGGCTACCAGCCGGCCGAGGACGACGACATCGACCGGCTGCACAGCCCGTCCGGGGCGTTCGACCCGATCACCGGCAGGCCGATCGCGTCGCCGTCGGTGAAGTGGACCGGCGTCTTCGCCGAGGAGCTGGTTGCCCTCGCCGACGAGCGGTCCGACATCGTCGGCATCACCGCCGCCATGGGCGAGTCGACCGGCATCGCCAAGCTCGCCGCCAAGTACCCGCACCGGGTCTTCGACGTGGGCATCGCCGAACAGCACGCGGCCACCTCCGCCGCCGGGCTGGCCCTGGGCGGCCTGCACCCGGTGGTCGCGATCTACGCCACGTTCCTCAACCGCGCCTTCGACCAGGTCCTGCTCGACGTGGCGCTGCACCGGCTGCCGGTGACCTTCGTGCTCGACCGGGCCGGCATTACCGGACCCGACGGGCCCAGCCACTACGGCATCTGGGACATGGCCGTCTTCGGGGTCGTGCCCGGGCTGCGCGTCGCCGCGCCGCGCGACGCGACCACCCTGCGCGAGGAGCTACGGGAGGCGGTCGCGGTCACCGACGGGCCGACGATCGTCCGGTTCCCCACCGGGTCCGTGCCGGCCGACCTGACCGCCATCCGCCGCGTCGGCACGGTGGACGTGCTCGCCGAGGCCGACCGGGCCGACGTGCTCCTGGTGGCTGTCGGCGCGTTCGGCCACCTGGGCGTCGAGGTCGGCGCCCGGCTGGCCGAGCACGGGTACGGCGTCACCGTGGTCGACCCGCGCTGGGTCCGCCCGGTCCCGGCCGAGCTGGTCGACCTGGCCGCCGGTCACCGCCTCGTGGTCGTGGTGGAGGACGGGGTCCGGGCCGGCGGCGTGGGCAGCGCGGTCGCCCAGAAGCTGCGCGACGGCGGTGTCGACGCGCCGGTGCGCGAGATCGGCGTCGAGCCCGGCTGGTACCCGCACGGCACCCGCGCCGAGCTTCTGGCCGACCTGGGCCTGACCGCCCAGGACGTGGCCCGCCAGGTGACCGGCTGGGTGTCCAGCCTCGACCACCAGGACGACCTCACCGCCAGTCTCTAGCTCGCCTCGCCGCGCAGCCGCCACACTGGGTTCGTGGCGGTCGTCATCGATCTCGGTGAGATCACCGAGCAGGCGCCGGTGGATGGGCCGACCCTGGTCCAGGTCCGCCAGCGACTGCTCGCCTCGGCCGCCGCGGTACTGATCCTGTGGGCCCTGGTCGGGTCCGTGCCCGCGGTTCCGCGCATCGGCGAGCCGCTGTGGTCGGCCCAGGCCCTCCCGCTCGGCTTCCTCCTCGGCGCCGACACGGCGTACGTCGTGGACCCCGGCGGGCGTCTCATCTCCGGCCACGACCCTGCCACGGGGGGCCTTCGGTGGAAGGTGGCGCTCGACGCCCTGGCGCAGGAGGTGGTCGAGGCCGCGCCGGGCATCGTGGCGGTGCAGCTCGGCCCCCAGTTCGGCGTGATCCCGACCGATCAGCTGGGCGACCTCACGGTCGTGCTCATCGGGCCGAGCGGACGAACGATCGCCCGCGTTCCCGGCCAGCTCTACGGCGTCTTCCCGGGCGGGCAGCTGCTCATGCTCCAACCGTTGGCGGGCTGCCAGGAAGGCGACTGCTCGCAGCTCGCGGTCGTCGACCCGGCCACCGGTCTGACGGCGTGGTCGCTGCCGAGTGAGAGCCACGGCTTCTTCCCGGCTCAGAGCTGCCAGCCGCACACGTTCGCCGTGTTCGACGGGGAGAGCGTCCAGATCCGCGCCCTGGCCACCGGCGACCTGGTCACCCGGTTGCGGGTGCTCGATACCGACAGCGGCCTGCTGCAGGGCGGCGTGCTCTACGACGACGAGCTCGTGACCGCCGAGATCGTCCACAACGGGCTGATCCTCACCGGCACCCCGCTGGCGCCCTCGGCCCAGGCCTGGACGGTCACCCTGCCCCAGGGCGTCACCCCGAACGGCGTCTCCGGTGGGCTGTTCTACGCCGGGTGCGGTGGGCTGATCACCGCCCAGCTGGCCAACGCCACCGCCGTCATCGACCGGCACACCGGGGCCATCCGGGCGACCATCCCCGGCGACCTGTTCGTGGTGCCCGAGATCGGCGCGGCCGCCGTCACCGACGGTCTCTCCGACGGCACCGGCATTCTGCTCGCGCTCAAGGGACCCTCGGCGACCGCGACGCAGAACGTGGTGCTCGTCTTCGACGCCGCCAACGGCACCCGGCTCGCCTTCTACCCGGGCTCCGCGATCCAGCTGTGGGACGGCGCCGGGGGACGGGCGCTGCTCAGCTACGAGGCGGGCGAGCGGACCCACTTCACCGCCCTGGACGCGCGCGGCCGGGCGCACCCGCTCGGCGCCGTCGACGGCACCAATCTCGACTGCCGGGCCCGGGCCGACCTGCTCGCCTGCTACGCCGACGACAAGAGTGTGCGGGTGTGGCGGCTGCCCCCGTACGCGCTACCGTGAGCCACGGGCTTCGGCGCGAGAGCTTGCCGAGCGCCCATGAGTTTCGGTGGGAGGTTGGCTGTGCGGGTGCTGGTAGTTGAGGACGAGCGCACGCTCGCCGACGCGATCGCCCGCGGGCTGCGCCGGGAGGGCCTCGCCGTCGACGTGAGCTACGACGGGTCCAACGGCCACGAGATGGCACTGGTCACCCGGTACGACGTGGTCGTGCTCGACCGGGACCTGCCGGGCGTGCACGGGGACCGCATCTGCGCCGACCTGGTCAAGTCCGGCGCGCTCACCCGGGTCCTGATGCTGACCGCCAGCGGCACCGTCGCCGACCGGGTCGAGGGGCTGCAGCTCGGCGCGGACGACTACCTGCCCAAGCCGTTCGCCTTCGACGAGCTGGTGGCCCGGGTGCGGGCGTTGGGGCGCCGCGCCACCCCGGCCGCTCCGCCGGTTCTCGTCGTCGCCGACGTCGTGCTCGACCAGACCCAGCGCACGGTCACCCGGGCCGGCGAAGCGGTCGACCTGACCCGCAAGGAGTTCGGCATCCTCGAGGAGCTGCTCAAGGCCCGCGGTGGCGTGGTCTCCAGCGAAGAGCTGCTCGAACGGGTCTGGGACGCCAACACCGATCCGTTCACCACGACGGTACGGGTGACGATGATGACCCTGCGCAAGAAGCTCGGCGACCCGCCGCTGATCGAGACCGTGGTCGGCGTCGGGTACCGGGTGCCGGCGCCGGGCTCTCCGCTGCCCACCGCGCCGACCTCCTCGGCACCGATCTCCGCGGTGCCCATCTCGCCCGTACCGCCGACGCCTCTACCTCCTCTGTCGGCTCCTGTTTTGTCGCCTCCTGCTTTGTCGCCTCCTGCGCCCTCGCCGTCCTCCGAACCGTCCACTGAGGACGTTCCCATCGTGGGATCGGCGGCGCTGACGGGGCCGACGCTGGAGGCGCCTTTCGTGTCACCCGACGCCGACGCGCGATGACCGTCTACGACCGATGACCATCTACGACGCCCGGCCGGAACGGCGGTGGTTCCGCCCCACGCTCCGGCTGCGGCTCACGCTCCTGTCCGGCGTGCTGCTGGTCGCCGGCGCGTTCCTGCTCGTCCTGCTCACCTGGGTGCTGGTACGCCACCAGGTGCACAGCGCGGTCAACTTGCGCGACGGCTCGGAGGTGGTGCTGGCCGACGGCACCCGCATGCCGGCCGCCCAGTGGCGCGACCAGCTGCTCGCCCAAACCCAGCGGGAGGCGTTGGGCTACGGGGCACTCGCCGTGCTCGGCATCAGCGTGCTCGGCGTGGCCGGGGCCCACCTCGTCGCCGGCCGGGCGCTGCGGCCGCTCAAGCAGGTCACCACGACCGCCCAGCACCTCACCGGGGACACGCTCGACCAGCGCATCCGCTACGTCGGTGCGGATGACGAGGTGGCCGAGCTGGCCGCCACGTTCGACGCCATGCTGGACCGGATCAGCACCGCCTTCGAGACCCAGAAACGGTTCGTGGCCAACGCCTCGCACGAGCTGCGCACGCCGCTTGCCGTGCTGCGGACCGAGGTCGAGGTGACCCTCGCCGACCCGGACGCGGACCTGGCCGAGTACCGCCGGATGGCCAAGGTGGTCCGCGACGGGTCCGAGCGGGCCAACGCCCTCGTGGACGCGCTGCTCGTACTCGCGCGCAGCGAGGCCCAGGCCGGCCGCCGGCTGTCCAAGAAGGTGCCGGCCGACCTCGCCCACGGCGTCACGATGGCCCTGAACGCCGTCCGCAAGGAGTCCGACCGGATCCACCTCGTGATCGAGACCGAGCTGGAACCGGCACCCGTCGTCGGCGACCCGGGCCTGCTGGACCGGCTGGCCGGCAACCTGATCGAGAACGCGGTGCGCTACAACCACCTGCACGGCCGGATCTGGATCACGACCCGCTCTGACGACGCGCACGCCTACCTGATCGTGCGCAACACCGGCTTCGAGGTCGAACCCTCCGAGGTGGCCGGCCTGTTCGAGCCGTTCCGCCGCGGTGGCCAGGAACGCACCGGCGGCCGCGGCTCCGGGCTCGGCCTGTCGATCATGCGCGCGGTCGCCGAGGCCCACGGCGGTACGGTCGCCGCCGTGGCCAACCCCGAAGGCGGCGGGCTGGAGGTCACCGTGACCCTGCCGGCCGCGGCCACCACCCCCGTCGTCGCCGCCACGGCCGCGGTCCCCCGCTGACCGTCCCCTTCAAGATCCGCGCAACTGTCGCAATGTTGTGGGGTGGGAGCGTTCCCGACCCCACAAACTGTTGGACAGTTGCGTGGATCTTGCCGGCGGTTACGGGTTACGGGAGGCTGGCCACGCCCTTGGGGAGGAAGCGGCGACCGGTGACCCGTTCGGAGACCCCGGTCCGGTCCAGGTACGGCGTCACCCCGCCCAGGTGGAACGGCCAACCCGCGCCGAGGATCAGGCACAGGTCGATGTCCTGGGCCTCGGCCACCACGCCCTCGTCGAGCATGAGCCGGATCTCGCTCGCGAGCGCGGTGAGGGCGTCCTCGCGAACCTGGTCCGCCGACCTCGGGGAGTCGCCGACGGTCAACAGGTCGGCGACGGCCGGGTTCACCTTGCCCTCGATCAGCAGCTGCTGACCGGACTCGGCGATGCGGCGCATGTTCTCGCTGACCGGGAACCGGTCCGGGAACGCGTCGTGCAGGATGCCGCCCACGTGGTACGCGACGGCCGGCCCGACCAGCTGCAGCAGCTCGAGCGGGCGCATCGGCAGTCCGAGCGGGTCGAGGGCGGCGTTGGCC
>Ga0068864_100003911_pt1 | contig 12270 bp, 12 predicted proteins | sample KBSSwiS72_FD_66586 | JGI IMG/M metagenome (GOLD analysis project Ga0068864, IMG submission 66586) | Switchgrass rhizosphere microbial communities from Kellogg Biological Station, Michigan, USA - KBS Switchgrass S7-2 | ecosystem: Host-associated > Plants > Roots > Rhizosphere > Soil ...
ACCGGTGCACGGTGAGCATGGCCCACTCGTCGAAGGACCTCCGCCGCTGCTGCCAGTCGGCGAACGCGTCCTCGATCACCTGGTACGCCGGCTGCTCGTCCTCGCCCGGACGGAACGCGCGCACCGTGATCCCGGCCGGCGGATCGGGCAGCTGCGGCTCGACCGGCAGCGGCATCTCCAGCAGCCACGACGTTGCGAGCGTCTCGTACCCGCGCGACCGCACCAACGCCACGGCCGCCGCATCGGAGTCCGGCACGGTCTGCGCGATCCGCGCGCCACCTGACGAACGGGCCCGCTCCTCGACCCAGTCCAGCAACCAGGCGCCGAGGCCTCGACCGCGGTGGGCGGGGTGAACCTCGACCTCACTGCGCCGGTTCACCCAGGCCCAGGCGGCGAGCTCACCCGACGCGCGGTGCACCAGACGGGTGTCCAATGTTGGGTCGAGCCCGGGCCGGGCCAGGTCGGCGGCGACCCGGTCCGAGTCGGTCTCGGTCCGCCCGTACAGGTCGTGTTCGCACGCGGCGACGAGCTCGACGATCGCCGGGATGTCCGCGGTCGTCGCCGGCCGCGTCTCGTACCCCGGCGGGAGCATTACGCGACCGTACGCCCGGCGGTGGCGGCGAGCCGGTCGGCGACGGTCGCGTCGGCCGGGATGTCCTGCATCGGCTTGAACATCGGCTGAGCCCGGCCGGCCTCCTGCACCCCGCGGATGTCCTCGATGCACTCGGCGGCGAGATCCGGGGCGAGGTCGGTGCTCTGGCCGGTGGCCTTGGCCAGGTCCCAGGCGTGCACCATCATCTCGTTCACCCGCATCCGGGCCAGGAACTGTCCGGGCGCCTCGCCCAGCGGTCCGTTGTAGCGGCGCTCGAGGGCACCGTCGGCGGCGAACGCGGCCCTCAGGTCGGCGACCGCGGTCCGGAACGAGGCGGCGTGGTCGGGCCCGACGTGGTCGGCGGCCCGGTCCACCGGCTCGCCGCCGGCCACCATCACGGTGAACATCTTCGTCCCGCCGGTGAGGTGGTTGAGGAGCTGCCGGACGTTCCAGTTCTCGCACGGCGTCGGCTCGTCGTACTGCTCCGGGCGCACGGCGTCGACGACGGTGATGGCGGTGGCGGCTGCGCGGTCAAAGCGCTCGAGGGGGTTCACGTCCCTCATTATGGTGGATCGCATGATTGTCGCGTTCTCGGTGACACCGTTGGGCACCGGCGTCGGGGTCGGCGAGGCGGTCGCCGAAGCGGTCCGGGTGGTGCGCGCCAGCGGCCTGCCCAACGAGACCAATGCCATGTTCACCAACCTCGAGGGCGAGTGGGACGAGGTGATGGCGGTGGTGAAGCAGGCGGTCGACGCGGTGATGGCGGCGGCCCCGCGGTGCAGCCTCGTCCTCAAGGCCGACATTCGGCCGGGCGTGACCGACGGCCTGGAGAGCAAGGTGGCCACCGTCGAGCGTCACCTCGAGGGTGACTGACGGTTCCGGTACAGCGCGACCCGCAGCGCGAGCGGCGGGTGCTTCACGAGGTTGCGTACCCGCCGTAGCCGGCGCCAGCCGCGGTTCTGTCGTTCGCGCAGAAGCGCGCGGTGGCCGTCGGCCCATGCCCGCAGCGCTTCGGCACCGGCCCACCGCGCCGCGAAACGGTCGCAGGCCAGCTCGGCCCACCATCGGTCCGCGACGTGGAAGATGAGGACCCCACCGAAGGCGATCAACCACGCCCGCGGGTCGAGCGTGATGTACCCGGCCAGTAGCGTGGCGGGGGCGAGCGTGCCGACCACCCGATGGCGGGCGTGGTCGTTGCGCAACGCGTGCGCGACCTCGTGGCCGACAACGAAACCGGCCGACCTCGGCCGGGCCATGGTCCGTGGTGCGAGCACGATCCAGGCTTGTGAGCCGCGGCGGTAACAGCGGTCCCGAACGGAGCGGCCGGACTGCACGCGCACCTCGCCGGTGACGCGGCGACGCGCGAGGACGGCGACAACCTCCGGTGGCGGATCGAGCACCACCGGCACTTTTGCCAGATGCTTGGCGGTACCCCGCCTCGCCACCAGCGCGACGACCAGGCCGAACACAAGCACAAACGCGATGAAGGCGGTACCGAAGATCTCCGGTCCCGCCTCATCCCAGGTGAGCGCGAGAATCGCGGCGGACAGTCCGGCGTACCAGAGAACCGCCAGCACGGTGGCCGGGATTCTTGACCAGGGGAGCCGATCCGGCGCCGGGCCCAGCTGCAGGTCGCGCCACGGGCCGGCCCGCTCCGGGCTGCGGCCTGACGCATGCTCCTCGAACACCACCACTCGTACCGCGTCGAGCTCGGGCAGAGCTGCGCCTTCGGAGCGGGCGAGGACCCCATCGGCAGCAGTCACGGTCTGGCCGTCGCCGGTCGAGGTCCGACCGGCGCCGACAGCGACCGGACCGAAGGCGGCCGGCGACTGGGCCAGGACGCCGAGGAGCATATGGCCCGTGGTGAGGTTCAGGCTCCGGTCGGCGATCGACTCCCGGAGGGCGCACTCCAGCGCGGCTTTTGTCCCCGCCTCGAACGGGATGTGGCCGTCCGGCGGCTCCGGGCCGGAGGCCGGCCGGGCTGCTCGCAACGCGTCGGCCGTGACGCCGAGACGCGCGAGCGCGAGCTGCGCGACGGACGTGTCGACGGCGACCAGGCCGAGCAGCAGATGCCCCGGATCGATCGTGCGGTCGCCGAGCCGACGAGCCTCCTCCTGGGCCAGGACGACCGCCTTCCGCGCCTGGTCGGTTAACCGTTCGAACACGGTTGGCGATATTGCCACATTTCGCAGGGGGCCGCTGCCCCGGTAAAGACCACTGTGGACTGTTCTCCGGGGCCACCGTTTCGTGCGTACATGCGCAGCTCAACATCAACAACCCCGGCACCGACACGATGTAGGACGTCGGTATCGTCGCGTCCATGTCGGTGGTGGATCGTTCGGCCGCTCGGGTTTCGGTGCGGGTGTTCAGCAAGGTTCCCGAGGTCACTGTTCTGTTCTGGGTCATCAAGGTGCTGACCACGGGCATGGGCGAGACCACGTCGGACTATCTGGCGAAGACCTACGACCCGGTGCTGGCCGTCGGTGCGGTCGGGGTCGTCTTCGTCCTGTCCCTGACCGTGCAGTTGTTGGCCCGCCGGTATATCGCGGCCGTCTACTGGTTCGCCATCGTGATGGTCAGCGTCTTCGGGACGATGGTCGCCGACGTCATCCACGTACGCTTCGGCGTGCCGTACGCGGTGTCCACGGTCGGGTTCGCCATCGCCCTCGCCGCCATCTTCGGGGGTTGGTACCTCTGCGAACGGACACTGTCCATCCACAGCATCCGCACCGTGCGCCGGGAGCTGTTCTACTGGGCCGCTGTGCTCGCGACGTTCGCGCTGGGTACCGCGGTCGGGGATCTCACCGCGACGACCCTCCACCTGGGATACTTCGCCTCGGGCGTGCTGTTCGCCGTGGTGATCGCGGTGCCGGCCGTGGCGCACAGCCGGTTCGGGATGAACCCGGTGCTGGCGTTCTGGTTCGCGTACGTGACCACCCGGCCGCTGGGTGCGTCGTTCGCGGATTGGCTGGGCGTGCCACCCGCCCGACACGGACTCAACCTGGGCACCGGAGCGGTGAGCCTGACCCTGGCGGTCGTGATCGCGTGCCTGGTCGGCTACCTCGCGGTGACCCGCGTCGACGTCGAGGCACCTGAGGTGGACTGAGGCCTGGCTGAAACAGAGCGGCGCCCCACCGTCCACATCAGACGGTGGGGCGCGGCCGCGTCACGCCCCAGCCGGGGCACCCTCGGCGGGACTCGCGGCAGGCTGGCTCGGGACCGCCGGCTGCGTCGGCGCCGCCGCCGGGGCGTGGTGCTCGACGAACTCCTTGCCCAGCACGTCATGGGCCGCGTGCAGGTGGTCGAGGCCGACCTCCTGGTACTCCGCGGCGTGACCGTCCAGTGCGGCGAGGATCCGCTCGACGGGTTCGTGTGCGCCGCCCAGGCGTTGCTCGGCGTAGACCGCGATGCCCAACTTGAGCAGCAGATTGGATGCGTGCCGGTGGGCGTTCCACTCCTCCGCCGCACCCTGCGTGGCCTCGAACGCCTTCTCCGAAGCCTCCATCGCCATCTTGATGAAGCTCATCCGACTTCCCTTCAACCGGTACGGGGCAGGTTGCAGCGTACTGGCTCCTGCCCGTACCGGTGATCCTCCGTAGGGAAGTTATTGACGTGCGACCATAGCCATATCGCGATGTCCGGCGCCAACTGTCCATCGTGGACGGCTATGACGGCCGGGCGTAGCTGGCCGCGGTCTCGGATTCGAACTCGTACGCGACGAACGGCTCCTCGCTGCTGACCCAGGCGTCGTGGCCGGGCTCGATCACGTAGGCGGTCCCGGCGCCGATGGCCGACTCGATGCCGTCCGATCCGAGCACATGCATCGCGCCCGATACCGCGACGCCGACGTGGCGGTTCTGGCACTTGTCGGTGTGCGCGATCGGCTTGATCGACTCGGACCACCGCCAGCCGGGCTCCATCCGGAACTGGGCCACCTTCTCCCGGCCGAGTCCGACCACGGCCACCGCCGCGTTGGGTGGAGTGCGAAGTTCGTCAGGTGAGTTGAAGTTCCTGCTGGTCACCGTCCCCATGACCGGTTCTCCTCTCGTGCCGTACCAACCCACACACCTTCACTGTTCACCCGACGGGCGGTGGCCGCACCGAAACCTCAGGCCTCGCTGAGCGCGATTCGACGGTGAATCCGGCGCAGCGGCTGGGGCGAGTACCACGCGAGCGGGCCGAGCACCCGCATCGACGCCGGCACCAGGATCCCGCGGATGAGTGTCGCGTCGATGAGGATGGCCAGCCCGGCGCCGATGCCGAACATCTGCAGGAAGCTGACCGTGCTCGTGCCGAACGCGAAGAAGCTGACCGCCAGCAGCACCGCGGCGGTGGAGACGATTCGTCCGGAGCGGGCCAGGCCTTGGGAGACCGCCTCCGCGGGTGCGACGCCCCGGTCGTGCATCTCCTTGATCCGGCTGAGCACGAACACCTCGTAGTCCATGGACAGGCCGAAGGCGATGCAGAACAGCAGCACGGTCATGGACATGTCCATGGGTCGCGCGGTCACGCCCAACAGCCCGGCCAGGTGCCCGTCCTGGAAGATCCAGGTCAGCACGCCCAGCGTCGCGGAGAGGCTGAGCGCGTTGAGCAGCACCGCCCGGATGGGCTGGATCACGCTGCCGGTGAACAGGAACAGCACGATCAAGGTGGTCAGTACCACCAGCCCGAGCGCGATCGGCAGCCGCTGCGCGATGACGTGGCGGGTGTCGATCAGCTGCGCGTCGAATCCCCCGACCAGGACCGTGGCGCCGCCGGGGCCGGGCATGGCGCGGAGGTCGCGCACGAGGTCCTGACTGCGGTCCGACTTGGTCGGCAGGGTCGTGATGATGCTGAGTCGTTGCCCGTCCGGCCGGCCGAGCGTGGGGTCGGCCGTCGCCGGATCGCTGTTGCCGTGGCTGAAGATGCCCGCGCTGCTGGTCACCCGCGCGACGTCGGGCAGCAGCGAGATCTGCCGGGCGTACGCGGCCACGGCCTGGTCGTCGGCCGGACCGGTCGTCACCACGTCGATCGGCGTCGCGGTGTTGCCGGGGAAGCGCGAGAGCAGCGCCGCGGAGACCTGCCGGCTGTCCACTGTGGAGCGCAGCACGCCCTCGTCGGGGGTACCGAACCGGATGCCGAGCAGCGGGCTGGCCACCACCAGCAGCACGGCCACGACCGGCAGCGCGGCCAGCGCCGGACGGCGCATCACGAGGCCGGCCAACCGTCCCCAGAACGGCGAGGCGGCGGCGTCGGCGGCCCTGGTCCACCGCACCCGGCCCGCGTTCACCCGGTGACCGAGCACCGACAACAGCGCCGGCAGCAAAACCAGCGCACCGAGCGCCGCGATGGCCACCACGCCGATCCCGGCGTAGCCGAACGACCGCAGGAAGTACAGCGGGAAGACGAGCAGCGCGCTCAACGCGGCCATCACCGCCACCGCAGTGAAGATCACCGTGCGCCCGGCCGTCGCGACCGTAGCGGCCACGGCGTCGGGGACGCTGTCACCCCTGGCGAGCTGCTCGCGGAACCGGCTCACCATGAACAGGGCGTAGTCGATGCCCAGGCCGAGCCCGAGCGCCGTGGTCAGGTTGATCGCGAAGATCGAGACGTCGGTGGTCGACCCCAGCACGAACAGCTCCGCGAACGTGCCGAGGATCGCGACACCGCCGATCGCCAGCGGCAGGGACGCCGAGACCAGGCTGCCGAACGCGAAGACCAGCAGGACCAGCGTCAACGGCACCGCGATCGCCTCGGCGATGGCGAGGCTCTTGGTCACCTGGTTGGTCACGTCGTGGTTGACGCCCGCGGCGCCGCCGGCGAGGACGGTGACCGGGCCGCGGTCGCCCGCCACCTTGGCGATGACGTCCTCCGACCGGGCCGCCAGCTGCGCCTCGTCGCCGTTGATGTGGCCCAGCACGAGCGCGGCCGTCCCGTCCGCGGAGCGCAGCGGCGGCGCGTTGGTGCCGAAGTACGACACCACGTTGGTCACGTTCGGCTCATCCGCGAGCGCCCGGGCCACCGCGCGGCCCGCGTCGGCCGTCGCCGCGTCGTCCACGGTGCCGGTCTTGGCCTGGACGAGGAGCACGATGTTCGACTCGCCGCCGAAGTGCGCGTCGATCAGCTGCTGCGCCTGGGTCGAGGGCGCGGCGGGGTCGGCGAACCCGCCGTTTTTCAGCTTGCCGAAGGCGCCGGCGCCCAGGATGCCGGCGACCACCATGACCAGAAAGCTCAGCGCGAGGAGGAGCTTGGCCCGCCGGGCCACGAACGCTCCGTACCGGTGAAGCATGGGTTCCTCCCGAACGACGTTGGATGTTTACGTCGTCAACTTAGCGGGCTATGCTAACGGTGTCAACATCGGGCAAGATGAAGGATGTGCCACCCGCGAAGATGACCCGAGCGACCTACCACCATGGCGACCTGGCCAACGCGCTGACCGTCGCCGCGACCCAGCTCGCCCGTGACGGCGGGCCGGAGGCCGTCGTCCTGCGCGAGGCGGCGCGCACGGTCGGGGTCTCGGCCACCGCCGCGTACCGGCACTTCGCCGGGCACGGCGACCTGATCCACGCCGTCAAGGACAACGCGCAGGAGGCGCTCGCCGAGAGCATGCGGGCCGGGCTGACGACGAGCGAGCCGAGCGACGACCCGGCCGGCGAGGCGCTGCGCCAGCTTTACGCCATCGGCATCGGCTACCTGCGGTTCGCGCTGGCCGAGCCGGGGCTGTTCCGGACGGCGTTCTGCCGCGCCGACAAGGGCTCCGAGGAGCAGGCGGCCGAGCGAGCGGCCTCGCCCGCGTACCAGCTGCTGTCGGAGACACTCGACCGGCTGGTGAGCGCCGGCCTGCTGCCGCCGGAGCGCCGCCCGTACGCGGAGATCTTCGCCTGGTCCTGTACGCACGGGCTGGCGACGCTGATAGTGGACGGCCCGCTGAGCAACCTGCCGGATGACGAGCGGGACGCGGCCATTCAGCGTTGCCTCGACGGCGTCGTGCACGGCCTCATCGGCGGCTACAGGTAACGCGTTGATCAAGACGTTTGTCCAACCAACGGCGCGGATTCATGGACAAACGTCTTGATCAACGGGCAGGGAGCGACGGGCCTAGACTCGGCGCATGAGTGACGCCCCCACCTCGTTGCGCGAACTGCTCGCCACCGGACCGCTGGCCACGGTGGCCACCATCGATCCCGACGGCTCGCCGCACGTGACCCTGTCCTGGGCCGGGTTCGACGGCGATGAGATCGTCATGGCCACGTTCTTCAACCTTGGCCAGCGCAAGTTGCGCAACATCCGCCGCGATCCCCGGGTGGTCCTCACCTTCCAGGCCAAGGAGTTCTCCGGTCAGGGCCTCTGGCCGTACGCCGTGGTCCAGGGCCGGGTCGTGCGCATCACCGAGGGCGGCGCACTGGCCGTGATGGACCGGCTCTCGGAGTACTACCTCGGCCCGGACCAGCAGTACCCGATGCGCAACGCTCCGGACGGCGTGGTGATCCACGTCGCGATCGACCGGGTCTACGGCCAGGGACCCTGGGCCCAGGCTTAGGGCCTACGGAAGCGCGGGGCGTGCGGGCGCAGCGTCCCGACCACCCGCGCGCCGCGCAGCGCGGCCAGGAACTCCTGCGGCGTTGCGAAGTCCGGCATCTCCAGGTACGCCGCGCCGACGCCGTCCGGGTCGTGCGCGTCGGAGCCGGCGGTCCCCGGCAGCCCGTGCCGGCGGGCCAGCTCGGCCGCGCGATCGTTGACCTCTGCCGTGCCGGCCTTCGCGTTGAACACCTCGACCGCGTCGACCCGCCCTGACGCGCACAGCTGGTCGGCGATCGCGCCGACGCTTGAGCGGACCTCGTCGTACGGGTGCGGCAGGCAGACCAGCCCGCCCTGCGCGTGGATCCGGTCGATCACCTCGTCGACCGGCAGCACGTAGGGGATCCGCTCGGTCAGGAACAACCCGAGCAGCTCGCCCGCGGGCGTCCGGATCTCCTCGCCGACGAGCACCCTGATCCCGGCCGACGCGGCGAGCCGTTGCGCGGCAACGACTTCGTGGTGGTCGGTGACGAAGACGACGTCGAGGCCCGCCTCCCGGGCCCGGTCCACCAGCTCGTCGGGGCGCAGGACCGAGTCACCCGAGGCGGTCGTGTGCAGGTGACAGTCGACGCGCACCAACGCGGTCACGCCGGCTCCGGGCTCGCTGTCGCATGTGGACTGTTGAGGTCGACCGGACCGTTGACGCGACGACCGACCAGGGACACGCCCAGCGACATCAACGAGAAGGCGATCATCAGGCTGAGCGCCCACCGGTATCCGGTTACCAGATCCTCGACGGCCTCGCCCGACACCTGGGACAGCGTGCCGTGGAAGATCGCCTCCCGGAAGTCGCGCGGCAGCGGTGCGGCGATGATGGTCAGCACGATCCCGGTGGAGAGCACCACGCCGGAGCTCTGCGCCATCGTGCGTACCGCGTTGGTGATGCCGAGCCGATGGGCCGGAACGCCGCCGAGCATCGCGGTGCTGTTCGCCGGCAGGAAGCTGCCCGAACCGAGCCCGATGATGAGCGTGGAGACCAGAATCAACCAGTACGGCGTGGTCGATGACAGCCCGGCCAGCAGGATGGCGAGCCCGACCGTGAGGATGGCGTTGGACGCGACCGTCAAGGTCCGGGCCGAGGTGCGCTTCAGCAGGAACCCCACGGCCGGCGAGGCCACGACCGACGCGGCCGCGAGCGGCAGCACCTTCAGACCGGCCACCGCCGGAGTGTCGCCGCGGATCGTCTGGAAGTACAGGCCCATCAGCAGCACGACCGCGAAGCGCGACATCGTGGCGAGCAGGCCGGCCAGCACGCCGAAGCCGACCACCGGATCGCGGAAGGTGGCGAGGTCCACCACCGGGTACGCCGAGCGCCGCTCGACGAACAGGAACGTCGGCACCGCCACCAGGAAGACGACGAGCAGGCCGATGACGACGGGGCTGTCCCAGCCGAGCGGACCGACCTCGGAGACGGCCAGCAGCAGCGAACCCAGCCCGAACAGCACCAGCAAGCTGCCGGCGATATCGAGCCGCAGCGGCTCGTCCGAGCGGGGCATGCGCCGCAGCGTGCGCAGCCCGTACAACAGGCAGATCCCACCCAGCGGCGCGTTGAACCAGAACAGCCACTGCCAGCCGATGCCGGCCACGATGATTCCGCCCACCGACGGCCCGATCAGCTGGGCCAGCGAGAACGACGCCACGTACAAGCCGAGGCCCTGCCCGAGCAGCCGGCGCGGGAACGCCGCCGTCACCAGGGCCCCGCTGTTGGCGATGAGCATCGCGCCGGCCATCGCCTGCACGACGCGACAGGCGATGAGCGCGTCGGCCGACGGCGCGAAGCCGGCCACGACGCTCATCACGCTGAACAGCCCGACGCCGAACAGGTACATCTCGCGCCGGCCGACGATGTCGGCCAATCGGCCGAACACGACCATCAGCACGGTGTTGGTGAGCATGAACGACAACAGGATCCATTGGGCCTGCGTGGCGGAGGCGTCGAAGTGGCGCGCGATGGTGGGCAGCGCGATGTTGATGGAGCTGTTGTTCAGCCCTGTCATCAGGCCGGCCAGACAGACCAACGACAGCACCCGCCAGGCGTAGCGCACCTGGCCGGTCTCCCCGGGCTCGACATCCTCCCGGGGCAGTTCGACGGTCGTACCCATCTGAACTTCTTCGCGTCGTCTTAGAATCCCGTTCTGAAATGCCATTCGACATGAGGCACGGGCGCCTGTCAACGCTTGACAGGCGCGGCCCGAACGGCTAGCGACGCGGGTCTATCGCTTGCGGGACAGCACGTCGAGCACGGCCTTGCCGGTGAACTGCCGGTCCCGTAAGGCCTGCACCGCGTCGGCCACCCTGGTCAGCGGCCCGCGCCAACCGATCTCGACCCGCAGGCTGCGCTGCTCGACCATTCGGACGAGGTTGGCCAGGTCCGTCCCTACCGGTCCGGTGATGACGAAGGAGCTCAGCGACCGTCCCGTGGCGACCATCGCGTACGGCGGGAAGGTGGCCGGCTCCCCCGAGCTCCACCCGATGCACTGCACGCTTCCGCCCGGAGCGAGCCGTTCCCAGGCCGCGACCAGGCCGGGGCCACCGACGTTGTCCAGCACCAGGTCGACCGGCTCGTCGACCTCTTCGATGGACGTGACCACCTCGTCGGCGCCCAGCTCTTCTGCTTGGCCGGCGCTGGAAGTGACGGCGATCACATGTGCTCCGCCGTATGCGGCGAGCTGGACCGCGAACCGACCGACGCCACCGGAGGCGCCGGTCACCAGCACCCGCGCGCCCTTGACCGGCGCCTCGAGCATGCCGGCTCGGATCGCCTGCAGCGCCGCCAGGCCGGCGACCGGGAGGGCGGCCGCCTCGGCCAGGTCGACCGGGTCCGGCACGATCGCGAGTGCGTCGACGTCGACCGCGACCCGTTGTGCGAACGCGCCCGCGGCGAGGGCCACGACCCGCGAACCCACCTCGGGCCCGCCGCGGGTCGATCGCACGACGACGCCGGCCAGGTCGGAGCCGAGCACGGCCTCGGCCGGCAGCCGGCCCGAGCGGACATCGTTGACGTCGCCACGGTTCAGCGACGCGTGATGGACCTCGACCACGACCTGCCCGTGACTCGGTGCCGGTGCCGGGACCTCGCTGACCCGGATCCCACCCGGCGCCTCGGGATCGACCAGCACCGCACGCATACCGACAGCCTTCCACACGCCGCCGCCGGGGCTGCACGGCGCGCGGAACCACCAGCCAACTCGCGACCGGGGCCCGCCGCCCGCACCGCGTCCTCGCCGGCGGCGCGCTCTAGTGTGAGTCCACTGTGGATGGTATGAACAACATCCGGGCCAGCGTGACCATCATCGCCGCGAGGCCGCCTACCAATGCGAGCCAGGACCACGCCCAGCCGACCGTGAAGCTCAGCACCCCGAACGCCGTCAGCGCGACGATCCAGATGACCACGGTGTAGATGCCGAACCGGGCCGCTGCGGCCGGATCCCGCTGGAACCGGTCACCGGCGCGCATGTGCTCGGCGGCCAGCCGTACCACCCAGGGCTTGTGCCGGTTGGTCTGGGTCACGCCAAGGTAGGTGAACCACACGGCCGACAGCAGCACCGCGAGCCCACCGGCGACCACGAAGGACATCCGCGGGTCGCGCAGGTAGAGCGCGCCGATGCCGAGACCGGCCACTCCTACCGCGGTCGCCGCCCCGTAGCCGAGCGCCCGCGGCCGTGGCACCGGGTAGTTGGTCGTCGTCTCCTGCCGCAGCGCGTCGGCCACGATGACGCCGGCGACCAGGGCGAGTACACCGGCCACGATGCCCATCCAAGCGACCGCCGCCACGGTGCGCCGGGCGAACATATCGGTCGCGACCAGGGCCGCCGCGACCACCGCGAGCACGACGGTACGCATGACGAACCCCGGCTTCGGGCGGACCCGGTTGCGCTCCCACGGCGCCCCGGCGCCGCCCGCTGGCTCCATGTCGTCCACAATGGATCTGATGTCGCCCAGCTCGGCGATCGCCGTTCGCGCGGCCTGGTCACCGGACATTCCCTGGCGCTCCAGTTCGGACACCCGAACGCCGAGGTTGCCCCGCATCTCCTCCTTGAGATCCTGGGCCTCGGCGGTCATCTCGATGCCCGCGAACACCTCGTCCAGCAGGCGGTGGATCTCCAGCCCGGTGGTCATGC
>Ga0068864_100003912_pt1 | contig 12270 bp, 15 predicted proteins | sample KBSSwiS72_FD_66586 | JGI IMG/M metagenome (GOLD analysis project Ga0068864, IMG submission 66586) | Switchgrass rhizosphere microbial communities from Kellogg Biological Station, Michigan, USA - KBS Switchgrass S7-2 | ecosystem: Host-associated > Plants > Roots > Rhizosphere > Soil ...
AGATCGAAGCGCACGCGACGGACGCGCTCGCCGAACTGGGCGTGGTGCCTCGGGAAGCCGCGCGGGCGATCTGGGAAAAGGGCGCATTCGAGGTCGATCGCATCGATGCGATCGAGGCCGAGGTGAAGCACGACGTGATCGCCTTCCTCACCAACGTCGCCGAGCATGTCGGCGAACCCGCGCGCTTCATGCATCAGGGCATGACCTCGTCGGACGTGCTCGATACCTGCCTCGCCGTTCAGCTGTCGCGCGCCGCCGACATTCTGCTCGCCGATATTGACGGGCTGCTCGCGGTGCTCGAACGCCGCGCCTTCGAGTATAAGCTGACGCCGACGATAGGCCGCAGCCATGGCATTCATGCCGAGCCGACGACCTTCGGCCTGAAGCTCGCCCAGGCCTATGCCGAATTCGCGCGCAACCGCGAACGGCTGGCGGCCGCGCGCAAGGATGTCGCGACCTGCGCCATTTCCGGAGCGGTCGGCACTTTCGCCAATATCGATCCGCGTGTCGAAGCTTATGTCGCCGAGAAGATGGGGCTCGCCGTCGAGCCGGTCTCGACCCAAGTCATCCCCCGCGATCGGCATGCGATGTTTTTCGCCACGCTCGGCGTGATCGCGTCTTCGGTTGAACGGCTCGCCACCGAGGTGCGCCACCTGCAGCGTACCGAGGTGCTCGAGGCGGAAGAATATTTCTCACCGGGCCAGAAGGGCTCTTCGGCGATGCCGCACAAGCGCAATCCGGTGCTGACCGAGAATTTGACCGGGCTGGCGCGCATGGTGCGCGGATATGTCACGCCGGCATTGGAGAATGTGGCGCTCTGGCACGAGCGCGATATCAGCCATTCGTCGGTCGAGCGCATGATCGGCCCCGATGCGACCGTGATTCTCGATTTCGCGCTGGCCCGGCTGACCGGCGTGTTCGACAAGCTGCTCGTCTATCCCGAGCGGATGCAGAAGAACCTCGATCGCATGGGCGGCCTGATCCATTCGCAACGCGTACTGCTTGCGCTGACCCAGGCAGGCATCAGCCGCGAGGATAGCTACCGTATCGTCCAGCGCAATGCGATGAAGGTCTGGGAATCGGAAGGCGCCCTGTCCCTCCTCGATCTGCTCAAGGCCGATCCGCAGGTCACCGCGGCGCTCAAGCCCGAGGAGCTCGAGGCCAATTTCGACCTCGGCTATCATCTCAAGCATGTCGACACGACTTTCGAGCGGGTGTTCGGCCGCAGCTGAGGATAGCCGCCGGCTCGCGCGACCGCTTCTTGCCGTCGTCAGCCTTTTCGCGCAGCCGCCGCGAGTTCGGCGTTCCGCTTCGCCGCCGCCGCCAGCGTCGCGCGCAGCAGCGGTTTGATGCCATCGGCGCCGTCCAGCACGTTCAAGCCCTCGCGCGTGCTGCCGCCCGGGCTCGCGACCCGATCGGCCAGCTGTGCCGGGCTCTCCTGCGATTGATCGGCGAGCAGCGCCGAACCTTTGACGGTCGCCTTGGCGAGCAGCAGCGCCTGCCGGGGCGGGAGCCCAAGCGCTGTCCCCGCCTCGGCGAGCGCATCGATGAAACGGAAGACGAAACCGGGCCCGCAGCCCGACAATGCCGTCACCGCGTCGAACAATGCCTCGTCGCCGATCCACTCGACGAGGCCGAGCGGCTCGACGAGCGCGACCCCCTCCCGCCGCACAGCATCATCGGCATCGAACGAATATAGCGCGGTTACGCCTTCGCCGATCGAGACCGGCAGATTGGGCATCGCGCGTACCGTGTATGGGGGGGAAAAGGCGGCGGACAGCGTCTGCGTCTCGACGCCGGCGAGGATCGAGAACAACAGTCTGGGTGCGCCCGGCTTGTCGCGAAACGCGTCGACCACCGCGTCGAGCTGCTGGGGCTTGACCGCGAGCACCAAAATATCGGGCTGCGCCGCGCCCGCCGGGATCGACCGGAGCAGCGTCACCCCTTCGGGCAGGCTATCGACATAGGGATCGATGACGGTGATCTGCCGTTCATCCCGCCCGGCGCTGAGCCAGCCGCGCAGCATCGCCCCGCCCATATTGCCGGCACCGATCAGCCATAGCCCCCCAGCCGTCACCGGTCAGGCCTCGCCCTGCGTCTCGATCAGCGCCGCCGCGATGGCCTCCTGTGGCGATTTGTCGCTCCACAGCACGAACTGGAACACCGGATAGAAGCGCTCGCATTCGTCGATGGCCGTCTCGATCAGTGTTTCGGCCTGGTCGAGGCTCAGGCAGGACTCCTCGCCCTGGGCGCCGAGCAGCGCCGCGTGGCGGAACAGCACCATCGAAGAGCTGGTCCACATCTCGAAATGGCCGAGCCAGAGCTGTTCGTTGAGAAGACCCAGCGTTTCGTACATCGCGGCCTTCTTGTCCGCCGTCACACGGATGTCGGGCAGGGCGAGGAACTGGAGAACCCGATCCTCCTCGCGCCAGATCGCGCGCAGCTCATATTGCGCCCAGCTGCCCTGGAAATGCGCGACGATCTCTTCGTCGCCGGCACGCTGGAAATCCCAGCCGCGCGCCGCGAAATAATGTTCGAGCATGTCGATAGGCGCACTTGCGTCACGGGATAGTTCGAAATCGTCGACGTCCATCAGGGGCTCACTCCGCTGCCCAGGCCAACGAGGCGTGGCCCGGAACCGCCCCCGGTTCAAGCCTGACCATCCGACAAAACTGTGGATAGCTGCGGATCAGGAACCGGAACCTTGCAGCTGGTCGAGGCGAGCCTTGAGCAGTTCGACCTCTTCGCGCGCGGCGGCAGCCATCGCCTTGACCGCCTCGAACTCTTCCCGGCTGACGAAATCGAGTCCGCCGATCCAGTCCTTGGCGCGCTCCTTCAGCGACGACTCCGCTTCGCGGCCCATGCCGGCAAGCGTGCCGGCGGCGCCGTTCATCATCTTCACGAAATCGTCGAACAACCGGTTTTCGGATTGCATTGCCGTTCCTTCAGTCGCGATCAACGCGTCACTGTATGATGATTTGGGTATCGCCGGCTATCGGTACAAGGGTCACGCCACGGGGATTGAGTTCGTGGATGCCCCAATTGAGGGTCGCCGCGAAAGCGAGCCAGGCGAGGTACGGCAGCATCAGCAAGCCGGCCGCACGGCGAACGCGCCAGCACAGGACGGTCGCTGCCGTGGCCCATAGCAGCATGGCCAGGATGATCCCGAACGCGAGCATGATCCGGTGGAGCGCGAAAAACACGGGCGACCATGACAGATTCAGTGCCAGCTGGATCAGAAAGAGCGTGATGGCCACGCTTCGCGTCTTCGAGCGGGGGGCGTTGAGGATCAGCGCCAGCGCGACGCCCAGCAGGATATACAGCGTCGACCACGCCACCGGAAACACCCAGCCTGGCGGCATGAGCCTCGGCTTGCTCAGCGCCTCGAACCAGGGATTGCCATATCCCGAATTCGCCAGCCGGCCCGACAGCATGCCGAGCAGCAGGATCGCAGGCACCGTGATCAATGCCCGTCTGATGAACCCGCGAAGCGACGCTCGCCTGCTTATGCCCTCGGCAGTCATCGATCCCCTGCGATGAGTAGATCCCGCTGCATAACGCTCAGACGGGCCTTACGGACCCGATCAGAAACTCCACATTGCCCTCGGGGCCGGTGATCGGGCTGGCGGTGACGCCGGCCACTGCCCAGCCCTGCGCGGCCAGCCAGCTTTCGATCTCGCCGCATACCCTCGCGTGTACCTCCGGATCGCGCACCACGCCGCCCTTGCCCACCTCGTCGCGGCCGGCCTCGAACTGGGGCTTGATCAGCGCGATCAGCCTCGCGCCCGGCCGGGCGAAATCCATCGGCGCCGGCAGCACCTTGGTCAGCGAGATGAAGCTCGCGTCGCAGACGATCAGGTCGATCGGCTCGGGTATATGTTCGGCGGTCAGGTGCCGCGCATTGGTCTGCTCGTGGACGATCACCCGCCCGTCCTGCCGCAGCTTCCATGCCAGCTGATTCGTACCGCTGTCGATCGCGTAGACCCTCGCCGCCCCGTTCGCCAGCAGCACGTCGGTGAACCCGCCGGTCGACGAACCGACGTCGATCGCGATCGCGCCGCCGACGTCCCAGCCGAAATGGGCGAGGCCATGCGCCAGCTTGATCCCGCCGCGCGAAACCCAGGGATGATCGCGGCCCTTCACCGTCAGCGGTGCATCGGCCTTCAGCGCCTGCCCGGCCTTCTCGATCTTGCGATCACCCGAAAAGACGAGGCCGGCCAGGATCAGCGCCTGCCCCCGCGCCCGGCTCTCGACAAGGCCGCGATCGACGAGCAACTGGTCCGCGCGAATGCCGGCTGCCATCGGCTTCCCTGATATCTGGTGGGCGATGACGGGCTCGAACCGCCGACCCTCTCGGTGTAAACGAGATGCTCTACCAACTGAGCTAATCGCCCGCAGCTTGGCGAATAGCTACTCTGGCGGGCGATGCAAGCCCTTGCAACTTCATCTATGTGGAGACCAGAGGCGTCGTCCTGGGGCCTGCGCCGTGGCGGAAGGGTTAGGGGCTGTGCGCAGGTTCGTTTGGTGATATCGCGCGCCAATGGAGCTACTGATTCCATCCAATCCGGGGCGCAAAAACAATCTCAACACAATCCGGCTCGCCATGGCGCTGCTGGTCGTCTGGTCGCATAGCTTCGCGCTCTTCTATGGCAGCGAGAGGCGGGAGTGGGTCTCCCTATTGCTCAATGGCACCTATAACGCCGGGAACATCGGCGTCATGGCCTTCTTCGCGATCAGCGGATACCTGATCACGAAATCGTTCGTAAGCTCGCGGTCAGCCGGCTCCTACATGCTGAAGCGGATCAAGCGCATCTATCCAGGCTTTCTCGTCGCGATCCTGATCTGCGCGGCTGTCGTTGTCCCGGCTTACTCGACAATCATGAAGGCTGACGGGCAAGAGGCTTTCCGGGTGTTCAGCCATGCCTTGATCCTGAAAGCCTATTGGCCGATCTCGGACGTATTTGCGGGCAATGCGCGTCCTGGTGCCGTCAACGGCTCGTTGTGGAGCATTTCCTACGAGTTCTGGTGCTACCTTGGCGTGCTGGCGCTAGGCGTCGCCGGGCTCGTGACAAATCGCCGCCTATTGCTCGCTCTGCTTGTCGCCTTCCTTCTTGCCCGCGTGGGGCTCGATCTTCTCGACTGGAAGCCGAGGATCGGACAAGCCGAGATCGTCATCGGTTCGGTTTATGTTTGGACCGAGATACTGCCGAGCTTTCTTGCTGGCATGGTCATCTACACCTTCGCCGATCGCATCCCGCGCAGCCGCGCTGTCCTGGCTACATTTGCGCTCGGCGCCGTGGCGTCGGCCCATGTAAGCCCGCATCTTGCCAGCCTCACCGTCACCCCGGCGCTGGCGTATATCATCTTCTACATCGGCTTCAGCGAAACGCGCTTGCCGGACGCCGCTGAGAAGGGCGACTTCTCTTATGGCACCTACCTCTACGCATTTCCGATTCAGCAAATGCTTGTCGCGAGCTTTGGAGATAAACTGAGTTTCGCCGCTTATTTCATCGCGTCGGCGGTGCTTTCGGTCATCGCCGGGGCGGCGAGCCACTATATGGTCGAGCGTTGGTTCGAGGATAAGAGGAAGCGCCCGATGGACGTTGCACTAGCGGCGGAATAGGAGGTTCGATGTGGCCGGCTATCCTATCTGGCGAGCGATGTTCCCACCTTGCAAAGAGTGCCTGCGCGCGCAGGCCGAAACAGGCGATGAACAGTGCGAAACTACATGATGACGAACGTCTGGTAGCTAGGTCGTAGACTCATAAAAGCTGCCTGTCGGCTATCGATCCCATTGCGAGCCTTAGCCAAACGAGAGATATCATTACTTATCAGAGCCAGTTTGTGGTCTTCCGTTTATGCAATATGATGTAGAATGACTGCGCTCAATGTTATTGCCGTAGAACTGATTGACGTCGCACCTGCCGGCATCGTCATGGTCGACCAGTTACCGTATGAGCTAAGTGATGAGTGGGAAGAGTTTCTGTGACGAAGATTCCTTATCTCGACGGTTGGCGCGGCTGTGCGATCCTAGCGGTCCTGTTCGGGCATTTCATCGCCGCCGCGCCGCTCAATGCAGGCCGATTCGGTGTCGAGCTGTTCTTCGTGCTTTCCGGTCGCCTCATGGCCGAAATTCTCTTCGTGCAAGAGAAGCCTCTATCACAATTCTATCCGCGCCGCCTGTCCCGCATCTACCCCGCACTGATCATCTTTGTTGGTGCAATGTTCGCAGCCGGGGTCGCGCTCGACCGGGAGCCGACCGCCGCGCAGACGCTTGCCGCGCTTACCTTCACGCTTAATTACCTCAACCCCGTCGTCGGCAATGCCGGGGCACTCGACCATATCTGGTCGCTCTGCATCGAGGAGCAAATGTATGTTCTGCTAGGCATCGTCGCGCTGATCCACCGCAAGCGCCGCCTGCCCGTTGTCCCGATATTCGCCGCGCTGGCGCTCTTTGGTAACGTCAACGGAGCGCTGCAAACCGCAGCGGGTGGAAACTACCACGAGGTCTATTGGCGCACCGACGTAAGGGGGGCCTCGCTCCTATTAGGCGTCGTCGCCTTCCTCGCGATCCGTGAGGGCGCAGCGGAACGGATGCCATGGCTTGGTCCGGTGCTATTCGCCATCGGCGCGGCGCTCAATCTAAACGCAGTGGCTGACCCGGTGAAATACTCGCTCGGCACGGCGGCTCTAGCGGTGTCGCTAGTCGTCATGGCGCAGGCCCCAGCGACGGTTCTGGCGTTCCTGGCCAAACCAGCGCTCACACACATTGGGGTATGGTCCTACTCGCTCTACCTCTGGCAACAGCCGTTTTACAAACTGCCAATCTCCCCAGCCTTGAAGCTGGCGATGGTGCCGGTTATCTTTGCCGTCGCGCTTGCCAGTTATTATCTTGTTGAGCGGCCCGCGCGAGACAAGCTTAATTCCATATTCGGTGGCGGCCGAGCGGGACCAATCGAGAAGCAAGCCACACTTGCGCCCTAGTTGATCAAAGCCCTTGAAGACTTTGCGCTCCCTTCTTTAAGCTTGGCGGTAAAAATATGATCAAGCTCTGCCTCCTGGCGTCTTCGACATTGTAGCTTTGCGATATTTCATTAACGCCTCCAGGGTCAAAACCATGCCGCGATCGGCTTGAATTGAGTCGAAGGGAAGGCGAGATAAATCGGTCTTCACGCCACGTCCGCTTTCCACCAATCTCGGTCTTTCCGACAGCGGTCGTTTATGAGTTCACGACCTAGGCTGCCATCGCCACCTCTCTTGCTTGGCGTGCTGCTGCACTAGTCGTTCGGAACAATTCAAACCCATAAAGGTCAGTGTTCAACTGCACAGGGATTGAGGCGCGCAACCACTGTATCCATGAGATATTAGCGCTGCGGACAGTGACATTGTGTCGCACGCCGTTGAAGGCGCCCGAGCGCAGTGCAGTTATGGTTGTGATGGGGGTGTCCGATCCGTCGATGTGGACCGTGTAATTCGGGGAGACGAAGCCGGGCGGCAACGTCGAGGATGCCTTGAAATCGCTGCCGGTACGGAAGTCCACGATATAGGCTGCGTTCCCCGATTTTGCCTGCATCAGGATCGCAGTGGTGTCGCTCGATTTCACATTATAGATGATGGTCGTGTCTTCGTCGAAGGCATCGCCAGTCAGGACGAAAGCCCCTGTCCCGATATTGGTGCCAGTGACGGTTCGCAATAGCCCGCGACCTGATCCGTCCTCTTCATAGGTGAACTGGCCCGCTGCAAAGGTCACGTATTGCGTAGGGTCAGTCGGATCGCGCGCAACTCGCACACCCTGCCCGGTTGCCGTGACCTTGATCGTCCCGGCCGCATCCGTGAACAGGTTGTCCTTGCTCGACGGAGCGCACTTAAAGAATGTCTTATCGTCGGTCGGGCGATTGCCGGTTCGATCGGTCGGCGAGATGTTCGTGCCCGAAGTCGGCGGCCCCTGCACATAACTGTAGATCCAGTTGTCGTACACATAGACATGCGCGTTCGGCGTGCCGCTTTCGACCATCATATAATCGTAGCCGGAGCCTTTATTGAGCAGCCGCAGACCGGCTGTGTGGCAATCGCCTCCGCCGCCGCTTGCAAAGGTATAGGCGCTTGAAGCCCCCGATGATCCGAGTGTGACCCCAAAGTCACCGCTGATGCTGCCGTTGACATCATTGATAGCGCGTGAGCCGTCTCGATGCAGGCCGTTTGCGCGCAGAACAAGCGCACCATGGGCGGTCGAATTGTTATCTCCACCCGTTCCGCTGCACTGGTCGGTATAGATATCGATCTCAACGCCGACACTGTTCGCCTCGTAATCGTAGATATCCGCCACGCCGATGCTGCAGCCGCGCGCGCCACCCCGATAGGTGATGATCCGACCACTTACGAAGAAAATATCGCCGGTTCCCCCAAGCCTCCAACAGTCGTGGAGAACAAGAGTGGTGCCAGAAGGGGGGGCCACAGCAGCCCCACCGACAAGCGAAAGGTTCTTCATGAAGAGTCGAGACGTACCGCCAAGCGTGACAGGCGCAGCGGCGGTCGCCTTCCAGCCCAATATGGTCGCGCCCATTTCGCCGGTCGTGTCGCGGGCGTCACTGGTCCCCATGGTCGGTGAGGACCGATAGATGCCTGCCACCGGATCAGCGGTGCCGATTGTCGTACCATAAAGCTGGTTGTCGTGGATTGTCGTGGTAGTAGATCGCAGGGTCGCGATTGCGGCTGCATTGGCACAATCATAACTGACCTGGGGGATTGCGACGCCCTGATAATCGACACGGCGGGTTTTGGTCAGATCGACGAAGCCAGCGAGCGCACCGCTGCTCAGCGTGACTGTCTGATACCCGCTGGTCAGTGATCCTCTCCCGGTAACATCAGCTTCGGTCAGAAGATCCCCGATAAATGTAGAGCCCCGTCCCGCGCCGATCACGCTCAGGTTTTTGCTGTTGGTGAAGTTGGCGAAGACACCCGCGCCCACACTGATAATACTGCCTGCCGCTGCGGTATCGTGCGCCTTCTGGAGAGTCTTCCAAGGGTTGCCGCTGGTCCCGTCTCCAGTTGTGTCATTTCCTGTTGTAGCGACATAATAGGTAGTCCCGGTGTCCTTCCATTCAGCCTCGTTGTAACTGGTCGTGAAGTTGCCGGTTCCAACCTTGGGGCCGCTGGTGATCTGGACAGGAAAATATCCGGCTTGCGTGAACCAGAGCGGAAGCGCCCAAGGGGCGCCCCCTCCCCCACTCCCACCCGGCCGCGTCAATCCAAGCCCCAGCCCGAGGCCCAGTTCCGGAGCGCGCAGGCGCGACAGGTGGCGATCAGTCTTCATCGTCTTCCTCTTCGATATCGATGTCGCCCTTGTGCAGGACGCGGAGGGCCAGCACGAAGCCGGCCAGGGACAGCAGCCCGCCGACCCAAAGGGCGAGCGTCTGCCACCAGGGTTGGACATAGGGGGTCACTGCCGGTTCTCGGTCTCGCGCCTGATCCACGCTTGCAGATCGACGAGCTGCTGCGTGTTCTCGTCCGCCGCCAGCATCAGGGAGACAATGGCGGCAGTCGGGACGCAAAGTCGGACACCGCCGGCGCCTTCATGAGCGAAGATGGGGGCTGCGGGAACGACGGGCAGAGTGGCGGGCTTGCCGGTATATGACTGCAACCGCCGAGCAGCGTTGCTACGCAGATCATCGATAGCTTTCGCATGGGAGGCGTCCCTTTCCTGAGAGATGCGGGCGGATTCGCGCTCGATCGCAATGACGCGTGCGGCCGCATCGGCACGCGCCTTCTCGGCAGCGACGACATAGTCGGCGTGGGTCGCCTTGAGGCGCGATATCCGGGCCGTCTGGACGCCGAGAGCGAGGGCGAGCACGCCCAGCGCCAGGACGTACCAATATCGCCGGGCGAGGCTCAAAATGGCCGGGAGGGGGATCATGCGTCGGCCTCCCCGGTCGTCGCCTTCGCCTTCGCCACGCCCTTGTCCTTGGCCGCGACGCCGAAGCCGCCGGCCACGAGGATCGAGGCGAATCCGCCACCGAATTCGATCGCGCTGAAATTCTGCTTGTTGAGCCAGATCGAGAGGCCCTGGTAGACGATCAGCGCAAGCACGCCGATCGCCCACAGGATGCGCGCCAGTTCGGGCTCTCCGCTGATCCCCTTCAGCATGTTCGGCAGCGCGCTCATAGCCGCCCGGCCTCGATGTCGGCCCGGACGGAAAAGCTCGGACATGCCTTGGCCACGCCCGGCCACTCATTATGCCCGCGCACGACGACCCCCGGATAGCGGACGCGATAGGCCGCCACGATCGCCTGCAGCGTGATCTTCTGCGCCTCGGTACGGGTGTCCTTCGGCCGCATCTGCTTGTCGCATCCACCGACATAGCAGACGCCGATATTGCCGCTGTTCGCCTTGGCGACGTGGGCGCCGCGCCGCGTGTCGGGCAGGCGGACATGATCGTGCCCGTCGAGCGTGACGATATGGTGGTACGATTCCTGCCCGAATTTCGCGATGTCCCACTGGGCGATCGTCTCGGGCTTCACATCGCGGCCTTCGGGCGTCGCCGCGCAGTGGATGGTGAGATAGCGAATATTGCCCATCACATTACCCCTGCGATCTTGATGATGACGAAGACACCGCCAGAGATCGCAGCGCCAACGAGGCCCCATGCGACCTTGACGACCGCCATCGCGCCCTTGCGCTGCTCGCGATCGGCTTCGAGCACCGCGGCCCGCGCCTCGAGCTTGTCGAGCCGGCTGTTCGAGCTGGCGATCTTCTCGGGGATGTTGAGCAGCGTCAGGGCCGCCAGTTCGTTGCCATGCTCCTGCAGCTTGTCGCGAAGGCGGACGGTCTCCTCCGCCGCCCGGTCCATCTTGTCGACGAGGCGGTCGATCTTTCCTTCCATGCGGGCGAACGCGGCCTCGATGTTGCCGCGAAAGGCGGAGGAGTCGCTCATGACCGCAACTCCAAAATCCATATCTCGTCGCCTTCGGCCGGGATGCTTCCGAAGTAGGTCGTCCACTGGATGCCGGTGCCATCGACATAGATCGGGTTCGCCGGCGAAAGCCGATCGGCGATCCGGTAATAGGCGTTGCCGGGAAGATCGCCGAAGTTCTGCCGCGTGGTCCATGTCGCCGGCGTCGTCGGCAGCCCCGGAGTGCCGCCGCTCCCCGCGATATAATGGCGGGCGGTGGCGATCAGCCCCACATGCGTACTGTTTTTGGCGAAGCCGGGGATCGTTGCCGTGGCGTTGCCGCTGGCCTCCGTGTCGTGGCGGACCTGAACCGCCGAACGTGGGCCCCGATAGAAAGCATAGGCCCAGGAGCCGTTCTGGCATCCTACGCGACCGCTGCTTGCGATATCGGCCCCCGTCAGGAGGCGACTCGTTTGATAGCTCGTGATCGAGGTCCAGGCACCGCCGCCGCTGACGGGGGAGCCCGTATTGTCGGTCCCAAGGATCAGTCCGAAATCGCCGGCCTGAACCCCGATGCTGGAAAGGACCGGTGAATAGCTGAGCGAAGCGTTGCCGGTCCCGCCGACGACGCCACTGGCGATCAGATAGCCGCCGACCGTGCGGTTATAGGCGGCACCCGCCCTGCCTCCGATCAGCATCAGGCCGCTGCCATCGACTGAGCGGGCCAGAGATAGATCACGCCGGACGACCGCACGACATAGGCAAGGCTGGTTATTGCGTTCGGGGCCCCGGCGATGCTCGGGAAGCCGCTCGGGCCATAATATTTCGAGCCGCTGGCGGGCTTCACCAGCCCGCGTCCGCCAGTCGCATCCTGGATGATCTCGATCAGCCCGCCATAGCCTTCGACGGCGTTGGCGATGTTGGCCAGCGTGGAGCTGGCCGCCGTCAGCGTGATGGTGAAGTTGACGCCGTTCGCCATGTCCGGCGTGAATGTCCCGCCCGACGCTGTCAGCGTCTGGAAGGCGAGCGCGTTCTTGAACGAGGCTGGCGTGAGCGCCTTGTTGGCGGCCGTGCCGGCCAGCAGGTTCGCGGCCGACGCGAACAGCGCCGCAAGCCATGTCGCCACCTGCTTCATAATCTCGCGCAGGGCATTGTTGATGCCCGCCGCCGGGCAGTTCTCGGCGATATTGATACCCCCCACGTCCGTATTGTTCGCGGCGGTCACATCCCAATCGGTTACTGCGTTTTTCGCCATCATCGCTTCCTGAAATGGAAATGGCGGCCCGCGAGGAGCCGCCATTGAAATCGTTCGTTATACCAAGGCCCGATGCGCTTGAATCATCGGGCCTTGGTTAAGCCCGTGCGGCGCTTGAGCATTTCCA
>Ga0068864_100003915_pt1 | contig 12263 bp, 9 predicted proteins | sample KBSSwiS72_FD_66586 | JGI IMG/M metagenome (GOLD analysis project Ga0068864, IMG submission 66586) | Switchgrass rhizosphere microbial communities from Kellogg Biological Station, Michigan, USA - KBS Switchgrass S7-2 | ecosystem: Host-associated > Plants > Roots > Rhizosphere > Soil ...
GCCGAGTCCCTGCGGGACCGTCCCGCACTCGCGCGGCTCGGGGAGCGCGCGCGCCGGCTCGTCGAGGAGAGTCGGGGCGCCGCGGAAAGCACCGCGGAGCTGCTGGCCGAGCTCCTCGAGGCCAAGCACACGGACGACGAGGGCACCGCCGGGCGGCGGCGGCGGCTCGCCCGCGAGACGCGACGCCCGTGATGCTCTCCCGGCTTTCTCCTCTGTCGGCGCTGTACGGCCGCGCCGTCACGTGGCGCGCCCGGTGGTACGCGAGCGGACGCATCGCGTCCCACCCGCTGCCGCTGCCCTCGATCTCGATCGGAAACCTGACCTTCGGGGGAACCGGCAAGACGCCCTTCACCGAGTTCCTCGCGCGACGGTTCCGCTTCGAGGGATGGCGGCCGGGGATCGTGTCGCGAGGTTACGGGCGGCGCACGAGAGGGGTCGTCGTCGTGTCCGCCGGCGCCGGCCCTCTCGTCACCCCGGACGACGGCGGCGACGAGCCCGTCGCGGTGGCGCGCGCCGCCGGCGCCGGCATCGTCGTGGTCGTCGGGGAGCGGCGCTTCGACGCGGCGCAGCGCGCGGCCGAGCTGGGCGCCAACCTCCTCCTGCTCGACGACGCCTACCAGCACCTGGCCGTGCGACGGGACGCGAACCTGCTGCTGCTCGACTCTCGCGACCCGTTCGCCGGAGGACGTCTCCCACCGGCGGGCCGGCTCCGCGAGCCGGTCGCGGCGGTCGAGCGCGCCGACGCCGTCGTGCTCACGCGGAGCAACCGCGGCGGGCCTCCGGCCGGCGCGATGGAAGAGATCGCCCGGCTCAACCCGGCCGCGCCCGTGTTCCACGCGTCGATCCGCGCCTCGGGCCTGACCGACGAGGCCGGAGCGCGCGTGGAGACCGCGGAGGTCGAGTCCCGTCGCGCGATCTCCGTCTGCGGCGTGGCGAACCCGGCCGAGTTCGCGGCGACGCTGCGCGATCTCGGCCTGGCGCCCGAGGAGCGGATCGAGCTTTCGGACCACCAGCACTACGGCGAGCGCCACCTCGAGCGCATCCGTTCCACCGCCGCGCGGACCGGCGCGACCTTCGTCCTCACGACCGAGAAGGACGCCGTCAAGCTCGCGGGCCGGCTCGGCCTTCCGATCCTGACGGCCCGCCTGACGGTGGAGATCGAGGAGCCGGACTTCTTTCCGTTTCTCGCGAACCGCCTCGGCCCGAGGCCGGAGCCGGGCCCGGCGTGAGCACGCCGCCGGCCCGGCCGAAGCGGTCCGCGCGCCGCCGATCGAGCGCCCGGAACCGCGCCGAGCTCGCCGCGTTCCGCGCCGCCGCCGCGGCGCTGTCGGCGCTGCCCCGGTCCGCGTCGGATGCGGCGTCGCGCGCCCTGGGCCGGTGGGTGCTGTCCGCGCTTCCTCGACGCCGCACGATCCTCCGCAGAAACCTGGAGACGGCCTTCCCGGAGGCCGGTGCGGCGGAGATCGACGCCCTCGCGCGCGGCTCCGCGGAGGCGCTCGGCGTCTCGCTGGCCGAGTTTCTCGAGGTGGCGAGCCTGTCCGGCGAGGAGATCCGGAGGCGGATCGAGGTCGAGGGCGAGGAGAACCTCCGCGCCGCGCGCGCCCTCCGCCGCGGCGTGTTCCTGCTCTCGGCGCACCTCGGCGGCTGGGAGCTCGGCGCGATCCGCGCGGGCATGCTCGGCGAGCCGATCGCCCCGGTCGTCCGCCCGCTGGACAACCCCCTCCTCGAACGCGAGCTCTCGCGGCGGCGGACGCGCTTCGGCAACCGTCCGATCTCCAAGCGCGACGCCGCGCGGGACGTGCTCCGCGCGCTGCGGCGGCGGGAGACCGTCGCCATCCTGATCGACCAGAACGTGCTGCCGAAGGAGGCCGTCTTCGTCCCGTTCTTCGGCCGGCTCGCCGCGACGACTCCGGCGCTGGCGCGCTTTCAGATCGCGACCGGCGCGCCGGTCGTGCCCGTCTTCACGTGGCCGCGGGGAGGCGGCCGCTATCGCCTGATCTTCGAGAGCCCGATCTACGCCGAGGAGTTCCAGGCGGACCCCGACCGCGACGCGGCCGTGCGCCGCGCGACCGCCCGGTACATGGCGGTCACCGAGGCCGCGATCCGCAAGGAGCCCTCCGCCTGGCTGTGGGCGCACGACCGGTGGAGGACGAGGCCGCCGGAGCCCGTGGGCCCTGAAACGTGAGACGGGATGCCGCTCCGGTTCGTTTCACCGGGGTGACATATTAGCCGTGACTAATATGACGCAGGTCGAAAAGACGACCGACTGGTCCTGATACCGTCCCGCCCATGAACCGCGTCGTCATCGCGCCCAACTGGATCGGCGATGCGGTCATGTCCCTTCCGGTTCTTCGCGCCCTCCGCGCGGCCTACCCGAAGGACTCTCTCGCCGTGCTCGCGCGCCGCGGTCCGGCGACGATCTACCGGGCGGAGGGCTCCGCCGACTCCGTCCTCGAGCGCGCGGGACTGTTCTCGGACGCCGCGTCGCTCGCTCGCGGCCGGTTCGACGAGGCCTGGCTGCTCCCCAACTCCTTCCGGGCCGCGGCGATCGCGTTTCTCTCGGGGACGCGGCGGCGGGTCGGCTACGCGACGGAACGCCGCGGGCCGCTGCTCACCGACGCGGCGCGCCCGCCGTCCGGAACGGAGCACCAGCTGCGCGACTACGACGGGCTCCTCGCCTCGCGCGGCGTCGCGCCGGACACGGAAGCTCCGAGGCTCCCGATCTCCGAGGCCGCCGCCGAGAGAGCCGAGACGGTGCTCGCCCTGGCGGGTCTGCCGGCGGGCCGCGGGCTCGTGCTGCTCGCCCCGGGCAGCGCGGTCGCGGCGACGAAGCGCTGGCCGGCGCAGCGCTTCGCGGCCCTGGCCGACCGGCTGGCCGAGCGACGCTGGAGCTGCGCGCTCGTCGTCGGGCCGGCGGAGCAGGCGCTCGGCGCGGGCGTCTCGTCGTGCGCGAAGTCTCCGCTGCCCGTCCTCGGCGCGGACCTCGACCCGGTGGAGCTCGCCGCCCTCGAGGCCCGGGCGAGCCTCGTCGTCGCGAACGACTCGGGCCCGATGCACCTCGCGGCCGCGGTGGGGACACCCGTGGTCGCGTTCTTCGGGCCGACGGATCCGGGCCGCACGGGGCCGTCCGGGTCGCCGTCGCGCGTGCTCGACCGCTACGTGTTCTGCTCGCCCTGCTTCCGGGACGAGTGCCCGTACGAGCACCAGTGCATGGAGGAGATCACCGTGGAGATGGCGCTGAGGGCGTGCGAGGAGCTGCTGGAGTGCGGGGGTCGTGAGACGTAAGACGTGAGACGTGAGACGTGCCGGTGTTGGCGCCAGCGCGTCTTACGTCTTACGTCTTACGTCTTACGGATTCGCGAAGGGCAGCGCCGGAGCGAGGCCGCCTATTTGAGCTCGGTATTCCAGTACGCCACGTCGAGAAAATTCCTCCACGCGGGATGGAACTTGCTCGACCCGAACTGCCCGACCGGATGCCAGCGCGGCTTGCGCGGGTGGGCGATCAGGCGCATGGACGCCTCCTGCGGCGTGCGATTCCCCTTCCGGACGTTGCAGGAGAGGCACGCGCACACGACGTTCTCCCAGCTCGAGCTGCCGCCCCGCGACAGCGGGATCACGTGGTCGAGCGACAGCTCGGACGAGGAGAAACGGTGCCCGCAGTACTGGCACCGGTTGCCGTCCCGCAGGTAGATGTTGTGGCGCGAGAACTTCACTTCCTGCCTCGGCAGGCGGTCGAAGTCCTTCAAAGCGACGACGCGAGGAATGCGGATCGCCATCGAGGGCGTGAGGACCACCTCGTCCTGGGGTTGCGGCGGGATGTCGCACCAGTTCTCGAACTCCCAGGTCGAGTAGTCGGGCAGCACGGCCCGGACGTGTCCCTTGTAGAACAGCGAGAACGCCTTCCGGGCCGAGGTCACCTGTACGGCCTGGAAGACGCGGTTCAGGACCAGCACCTGGGATTCGAGCATGGCGTTTCCGGGTTGGTAATTATAATCGCGGCCCCGTGCCGTTCGAAGTCACCCGGCGGCGACTGCTCGCGCTCGTCCCGCTGCTCTCCGGCCGCCGCGTCGTCGTGGCTGGCGACTTCGTGCTCGACCGCTTCGTCTACGGCCATCCGAGGCGGGTGTCTCGCGAGGCGCCGGTCGTCATCCTGCGTTTCACGCACGAGGACCTCCTCCCGGGCGGCGCCGGCAACGCGGCCGCCAACGTGCGGTCCCTCGGGGGCGAGCCGTCCGTCGTCGGGATCGTCGGCGCCGACGACGACGGCCGCGCGCTGCGCCGGGCGCTCTCCGAGCGCGGGATCGACGACCGCGGCCTGGCCGACGAGGACGGCTATCGCACGCCGGCGAAGACGCGCATCCTCGGCGGCGCGCCGAGCGGCAACAAGCAGCAGATCGTCCGGTACGACGTCGAGACGGATCCCGCCGCTCCCGCCTCCGCAGGTCGCGCGATCGAGCGCGCCGCGGAGGCCGCGCGAGGCGCCGCGGGCGCGATGCTCTCGGACTACGGCTACGGCGCGATCGGACCGGAGGCGGTCGGCGCAGTGCGGCGGGCCCTGCCCGCGGGGGCGCCGATCTCCGTCGACTCGCGCCACCGGCTCCGCCACTACGCCGGCGTCGACGCCGCGACGCCCAACGAAGAGGAGCTCGAGGAGATCGCCGGCGCCCGGCTGGAGTCCGACACGGCGCTGGACCGCGCGGCGGCGGCGCTCCGGTCGGAGATGGGGTGCGCCAGCCTGCTCGTCACGCGCGGCTCGCGAGGGATGGCGCTCTATTCCGGAGAGCGCGACGGCGCGCCGCGGCGGATCCCCGTCCACGGCGGCGACCAGGTCGCGGACGTGACCGGAGCGGGAGACACCGTCCTCGCCGCCTTCTCGCTGGCGCTCGCGGCGGGTGCGTCGCCGCTCGAGGCGGCCCTCCTCGCGGACTTCGCCGGGGGCATTGCCGTGATGAAGATGGGGACCGCGGTCGTGACGCGGGAAGAGCTGATGACCGCGATCGACGGGGATCGGGTATTGCTTTCGTAAACCGAAGACCGAAAACCGAAAAGCCGACGCCGATGCGGAGAAGCATCTCGAATGGATCGGCTCGCGGTTCACGGTCGCCGGTTCACGGCCGATGCGCCTCCTGATCGTCCGGCTCTCCGCGATGGGGGACGTGATCCACGCGCTGCCGCTCGCGGAGAACGCGCGCGCCGCGGGACACTCCGTCGGCTGGGCCGTCGAGCGTCCGTTCGCCGGGTTGCTCGCCGGCCATCCCGCGGTCGAAACGGTGTTCGTCGCCGACACGCGACGCTGGCGCCGCCGGCTCCTCTCGTCGGACACGCGGCGCGAGGCCGCCGCGTTGCGCCGCGAGATCTCCGGCTTTCGCGCCGACGCCGTCGTCGACGCACAGGGCCTCTGGAAGTCCGCCGTGCTCGCGCGCCTCGCGGCCGGCGGCGCATCGACGCGGATCGTCGGCTTCGCCGCCGCATCGCGGCGAGAGCCCGCGTCGGCGATCCTCTGCCGGACTCAGGTCGTGCCCGCGCCCGACGCCGCGCACGTCGTCGACAGGAACATCGCGCTGCTCGGACCGCTCGGGATCCCGGCGGAGCGGCGCGCGCCGGACGCGTCGCATCTGCTCGGCCGGCCGGGCCCGGACGCCGACGCGTTCCTCGCCGCGCAGAAGCGTCCCTTCGTGCTGCTCCACCCCGGGGCCGGCCGGCCCGAGAAGTGCTGGGGCGAGGAGCGCTTCGCGCACCTGGCTCGCGGCCTGATCCGGGAACGCGGCGTCGCGCCCGTCGTCTCGTGGGGCCCCGGCGACGAGCGGCGCGCCGAGCGTCTCCGGTCGCTGCTGCCGAAGCGGCCTCCGATGCCCGCGCTCGACTTCGCGGGTCTCGCGCGCGTGATCCGCGACGCCGCGCTCTTCGTCGCGGGGGACACCGGACCGCTGCATCTCGCCGACGCGCTCGGCGTCCGGACTCTCGCGCTCTACGGACCGACGGATCCGGCGCGGAACGGTCCGTATCGGTTTCGCGAGGGGATCGTCCGGAACATGGCGGATGTGAGCGACGACACCGTGCTGCAGCTCGCGCTGAGGCTGATCGGGTAGACGCGCGAATGGCCCGGACCCTTTGACACTGAACGACTAAACCCCTACCATCCCTTTCATCCCATGGCCGTAAAACTCGGGGACCTCCTCCTCAAGCAGAAGCTCATCACGCAGCAGCAGCTCGAGACCGCGCTGAAGCTGCAGCGCGAGGAGGGCGGCAAGATCGGCGAGGCGCTCGTTCGCGTCGGCGCGGTTTCCGAGGCGGACATCACGGAGACGCTGTCTCAGCAGTTCGGCGTCCCCTCGATCGACCTCGCGCACTTCGAGATCGACCCGGGCGTCATCAAGGTGGTCCCCGGCGAGGTCGCCCGCAAGTACGGTGTCCTGCCCGTGAACAAGACCGGCGCGACGCTGACGATCGCGATGGGCGACCCGACCAACGTCTTCGCGATGGACGACATCAAGTTCATGACCGGCTACAACGTCGAGCCGGTGGTCGCGAGCGAGATCGCGCTGCGAAAGGCGATCGACAAGCACTACGGGACGCCTCGCTCCGTCGTCCTCAAGGAGAAGGCGAAGGCCGGCGGCGGCGCGGCCTACCAGGGCAACGAGAGCGGCGGTCTCGACGACGTGATGGCCTCCTCCGCGCTCACGATGGACGACATGGCGAGCGTCGGCCTCGGCGAGCTCAACATGGACGAGATCACCGGGATGGACGCCGGCGCCGACGTCGACGTCGTCCGAGGCGAGGAGGGCCAGGAGATCGACCTCTCCGACCTCGCGAAGTCGTCCGAGTCCGCCCCGATCATCAAGGTGTCGAACCTGATCCTCATCGAGGCGCTGAAGGCCGGAGCGTCGGACATCCACGTCGAGGCGTACGAGAAGGAGTTCCGCGTCCGGTTCCGGGTCGACGGCATCCTCCACAACATCATGGCGCTGCCGATGCGGACCCGCGATCCCCTGATCTCGCGCCTCAAGATCATGGCGAAGCTCGACATCTCCGAGAAGCGGCTGCCCCAGGACGGCCGCATCAAGATCCGGCTGCGCGTCGAGGAGCGCTCCCGCGACCTCGACCTGCGCGTATCGTCGGTGCCCACGCAGTTCGGCGAGAAGGTCGTCATGCGCCTCCTCGACAAGTCGAAGCTGCAGCTCGACATGACGCAGCTCGGCTTCGACCAGGAGCCGCTGCGCCGCTTCAAGGATGCGATCGACCGTCCGTACGGGATCGTCCTGGTCACGGGACCGACCGGCTCCGGGAAGACGAACACGCTCTACTCCGCGATCGCCGCGCTGAACGACCCGACCGTCAACATCATGACGGCCGAGGACCCGATCGAGTTCAACCTCGCCGGCATCAACCAGGTGCAGATGAAGGAGCAGATCGGTCTGACCTTCGCGTCCGCCCTGCGGTCGTTCCTGCGGCAGGACCCCGACATCATCCTCGTCGGCGAGATCCGCGACTTCGAGACGGCCGAGATCGCGGTCAAGGCCGCGCTCACGGGCCACCTCGTCCTCTCGACGCTCCACACCAACGACGCGCCGTCGACGATCAACCGCCTGATGAACATGGGCATCGAGCCGTTCCTCGTCGCGACCTCGGTCAACTGCATCTGCGCGCAGCGCCTCGTCCGTCGCATCTGCAGCCAGTGCCCGGAGGAGATGGAGACGCCGCCGCAGATGCTGATCCAGGTCGGCTTCGCGCCCGACGAGGTCAAGACGCTCAAGGTCAAGCGGGGCCGCGGGTGCGAGCGGTGTCACAACACGGGTTACAAGGGCCGCGTCGGCCTGTTCGAGGTGCTCGCCTTCACCGACGAGATCCGGGACATGATCCTCTCGGGCGCGTCCTCGATCGAGCTCAAGCGCAAGGCGATCGAGGAGGGCATGGTCAGCTTGCGGATGTCGGGCCTGCAAAAAATAAGAGAAGGCGCAACCACCCTCGAAGAAGTCCTCCGCGAAACCGTCCTCTAAGCCACTCCGCCGCTAAACGGATGCCGTGCTCGGGGTCAGGTGTTCGCGTTTTCGAAGCGACGACGCTCAGTCGACAACGCGACGCACGTGAAGAGCTTCGAAAACCGAAGACCTGACCCCATCGAAGGCGCAGGCCCGACTTGCGGGGTGTTGGTTTTCATAAGCAGCTAAATAGCCGCGGGACTCGCGGGCCGGTCCTCCTCCGACAGCGCTCGCGCCGGCCTGCCGCGTTCCATAAGCGACTAAATAGCCGCTGGACTCGCGGGCTCATCCTCCGAATCCGGTGACTCAGCGGACGCGCCCCCCTCACCCCAACCCTCTCCCCCCGCTCACGCGTGGGGAGAGGGGGTATTCCGCGACACCTGTCCATTCGTCCACCTACCCTCCCGCCGCGGAAAGGCGTAAACTCTTGCGACACAACAATCGGGGGGGAATCTGTCTATGGCAACCGATGCCACGCTTCACGGCCTTTTGAAACAAATGGTCGAGATGGGGGGATCTGACCTCCATCTGACGACGAGCTCCCCTCCCATGGTCCGGCTGGACGGCAAGCTGATCCCGCTGCCCTATCCCCCGCTGACGGTCCCGGAGACCAAGCAGCTCGCGTACTCGGTCCTCACCGACGCGCAGAAGCACCGGTTCGAGGAGAACCTCGAGCTCGACTTCTCCTTCGGCGTGAAGGGCCTCGCCCGCTTCCGCGCGAACAACTTCCAGCAGAGGGGCGCGACCGCCGGCGTGTACCGGCAGATCCCCTACGAGATCCTCGGATTCAAGGAGCTCGGGCTGCCGCCGGTCGTCGAGCTGCTCTGCGACAAGCCGCGCGGCCTGATCCTCGTGTGCGGGCCCACCGGTTCCGGCAAGACGACGACCCAGGCCGCGATGATCGACAAGATCAACCGCGAGAAGCAGCTCCACATCGTCACGATCGAGGACCCGATCGAGTTCCTCCACGGCCACAAGAAGTGCCTCATCAACCAGCGCGAGCTGCACGCGGACACGCACTCGTTCTCGAACGCGCTGCGCGCCGTCCTGCGTGAAGACCCCGACGTCGTGCTCATCGGCGAAATGCGCGACCTCGAGACGATCGAGGCCGCGCTGCGCATCGCCGAGACGGGCCACTTGACGCTGGCGACGCTCCACACGAACTCCGCCACGACGTCGATCAACCGCATCATCGACGTGTTCCCCTCGCACCAGCAGAGCCAGATCCGGACGCAGCTCTCGTTCGTTCTCGAGGGCATCATGTGTCAGACCCTGCTCGAGCGCTCGAGCGGGAAGGGCCGCGTGATGGCGCTGGAGATCCTCGTCCCGAACGCCGCCATCCGGAATCTCATCCGCGAGGACAAGATCCACCAGGTCTACTCGATGATGCAGTCGGGCCAGTCCAAGTTCGGTATGCAGACCTTCAACCAGTCGCTCGCGACGCTCTACCTGAAGAAGCTGATCACGCTGGAGGCCGCGCTCTCGCGCTCGTCGATGCCCGACGAGTTGCAGGAGCTCATCAACCGCGGCTCGGGCGTGAACGTCCCGACCGTGGCGGCCACGGCCGGCAAGAGGGGATAAGAGATGCCGAACTACGTCTGGAAGGGCCGTAACCGGACCGGGCTCGTCCAGGAGGGCGTGCTCGTCGCGGACACCAAGGAAGTCGCGCTGGCGACCCTGCGCCGACAGAACATCGTCGTCACCGGCATCCGGGAGCGCGGCAAGGAGATCTCGCTCACGAAGATGGGACGCAAGGTCCCCGCGAAGACGCTCGCCGTGTTCACGCGCCAGTTCTCGGTCATGATCGACGCCGGACTGCCGCTGGTGCAGTGCCTCGAGATCCTCGCGAACCAGCAGGAACACAAGGGATTCGCGAAGATCCTCCTCCAGGTGCGGCAGGACGTCGAGGCCGGGTCGACGCTCGCCGACGCGATGCGCCGCCACCCGAAGGCGTTCGACGACCTCTACGTGAACATGGTCGCCGCCGGCGAGGCGGGCGGTATTCTCGACACGATCCTCCAGCGCCTCTCGACCTACATCGAGAAGGCGGTCAAGCTGCGCTCCCAGGTCCGCGCCGCGCTCATCTACCCGATCGCGGTCATCACGATCGCCGCGATCGTGGTCGCGGTCATCCTGCTGAAGGTCATCCCGACGTTCGCGGCCCTCTTCACGAGCCTCGGGGCCGAGCTCCCGTTCCCGACCCGGGTCGTGATCGCGGCGTCGAACTTCCTGGCGCGGTACTTCATCTTCTTCGTCGTCGGCATCGGCGCCGGCGTCTTCTTCTTCCGCCGCTACTACAGGACGCACCGCGGGCGCCGCGTCATCGACGGGGCCATGCTGAAGGCGCCGATCATCGGCATGATCCTGCGCAAGATCGCCGTCGCCCGGTTCTGCCGGACGCTCGCGACGCTCACGTCCTCGGGCGTGCCGATCCTCGAGAGCCTGGACATCACGGCCCGCACCGCCGGCAACGCCATCGTCGAGGACGCCATCGTCGAGACCCGCCGGAGCGTCGAGAACGGCAAGACCCTCGTCGAGCCCCTGAAGGACTCGGACGTCTTCCCGAACATGGTCGTCCAGATGATCGGCGTCGGCGAGCAGACGGGCGCCCTGGACGCGATGCTCAACAAGATCGCCGAGTTCTACGAGGACGAGGTGGACATCGCCGTGGCCGGCCTGGTCAAGCTGCTCGAGCCGGTCATGATCTTCATCCTGGGCATCATCATCGGAGGCATCGTCATCGCGATGTACCTGCCGATGTTCACTCTCATCAACAAGATTGGCTAACGGCTGAGAGTCGACGGTCGTAAACCGTGAACCGTGAACCGTGATCCGAGGTGAACCCTAGGGAACTTCGGTTGACGGTTCGCGGTTTACGTTTCACGGCTTGACATGGACGAATCCCTCCGCCGCTCGCTCTCCTGGCTGACGACGATCCGCATCGTCGTCTTCGTCCTCATCCTGCTCTCGGCCTTCCTGGTCCAGGCGGGGTCCGAGGCCCAGGTCGAGATCTCGTACCTCTACGGCCTCTGCGGAGCGGCCTTCGTGCTCTCGCTCTTCCACTGGACCGCCGGACGCCTGATCCCCACGACGGCGGAGGCCTACATCCAGGTTCTCGGGGACCTGGGGCTCGTCTGCGTGCTCGTGTACTCCTCGGGCGGGCCGAGCTCGGTCTTCACCTTCCTGTACCTCGTCGTGATCGGGGCCGCCGCGTTCCTCCTGTACCGGACCGGGGCCGTCGTCGTCGCCTCCGTCGCGGCGTTGCTCCACGGCCTCATGGTCGAGCTGACGGCGTACGAGGTGTTGTCCCGCCCCACCCTCGGTCCCGCGCCGGCCGCGTGGGGGCTCGGCCGCGCCGGCTACAACCTCGCGATCACCGTGATCGGCTTCTACGGGGTTGCGTTCATGGTGTCCTACCTCTCCGAGAAGCTCTACGGTGCACGCGAGGAGCTCGAGCTGCGTCAGAAGGCGCTCTCGCGCATCCAGACGCTGTACGCCAACGTCATCGCGTCCATGTCCTCCGGCCTCGTGACCGCCGACTCGAAGCAGCGCGTCACCTTCCTGAACCACGCCGGAGGCGACATCCTGGGGATCGTGCCGGCGCGCGCGACCGGAAAGCGCCTGTCCGAGATCGGGCTGACCCTGCCCGCCGACTGGGACCAGATCCGGCACCGGACGCGAGGCCACGACGGCTACCGCTCGGAGATCGAGATCCAGAGGGCGGACCAGAGGAGGGTGCTCGGCTACTCGCTGCGCGCCCTGAAGGATCCCGAGGGAGAGGACGGCGCGCTCATCGTCTTCCAGGACCTGACCGAGGTGAAGAAGCTCGAGCGGCAGGCGCGCTTCAACGAGCAGCTCGCGGCCGTCGGCGAGCTCGCGGCCGGCATCGCGCACGAGATCCGCAATCCGCTCGCGTCGATCTCCGGCTCCGTCCAGGTCCTCTCGAACGAGCTGTCGGTGGGCTCCGCGGAGCGGCGCCTCATGGAGATCATCGTCTCGGAGTCGAACCGCCTGTCGAAGATCCTCGAGGAGTTCCTCCGCTTCGTGCGCCCGCAGGAACGGCGCGTCGCGCACTTCGACGTCGCCACGAACATCCTCGAGGTGCTCGAGCTCTTCCGCCTCTCGGACGAGGTCTCGGACGCGCACGAGATCGTCGAGGACGTGCTTCCGACGGAGTCGCTGCTCGCCGGCGACCGCGACCAGATCCGGCAGATCGTCTACAACGTCGCGAAGAACGCGGTGCGCGCGATGCCCGAGGGCGGGACGCTGACCGTCGAGGGCCGC
>Ga0068864_100003923_pt1 | contig 12254 bp, 15 predicted proteins | sample KBSSwiS72_FD_66586 | JGI IMG/M metagenome (GOLD analysis project Ga0068864, IMG submission 66586) | Switchgrass rhizosphere microbial communities from Kellogg Biological Station, Michigan, USA - KBS Switchgrass S7-2 | ecosystem: Host-associated > Plants > Roots > Rhizosphere > Soil ...
ACCTGGAGGCGGGTGTTCATTTCCATGAACCAGATGCGGTCGGCGCGCAGGCCCTCCGAGGCGTCGGCGATGAATTCGATGGTGCCGGCGCCGACATAGTCGACCGCCTTGGCCGCGCGCACGGCTGCCGCGCAGAGATCGGCCCGCGTGGCTTCGTCCATGCCGGGGGCGGGGGCTTCCTCGATCACCTTCTGGTGGCGGCGCTGGACCGAGCAGTCGCGCTCGAACAGGTGGATGACAGTGCCATGGGTATCGCCGAACACCTGCACCTCGATGTGGCGCGGGCGCTGGATATATTTCTCGATGAGGACATGGTCATTGCCGAAGGAGGATGCTGCCTCGCGCTGGCAGGAGGCAAGCGCATCGGTGAAGTCCGCGGCGTCCTCGACCAGCCGCATCCCCTTGCCGCCGCCGCCCGCGACCGCCTTGATCAGCACCGGATAGCCGATCCCGGCGGCCTGGTCGGCCAGGAAGTCGGGGTCCTGCTTCTCGCCCATATAACCGGGCGTCACGGCGACGCCCGCATCGGCCATCAGTTTCTTGGCCGCGTCCTTCAGGCCCATGGCGGTGATCGAGCTGGGCTTGGGCCCGACCCAGATCAGGCCGGCGTCGATCACGGCCTGCGCGAATGCGGCATTTTCCGAGAGGAAGCCATAGCCCGGATGGATCGCCTCGGCGCCGGTTGCCTTGGCTGCGGCGATGATCTTCTCGCCGATCAGGTAGGACTCGCGCGCAGGGGACGGGCCAATATGGACGGCCTCGTCGGCCTGGGCCACATGCAGCGCCTTGGCGTCGGCGTCCGAATAGACAGCGATGGTACGAATGCCGAGCCGGCGCGCGGTACGGATGATCCGGCAGGCGATTTCGCCCCGATTGGCGATGAGGAGGGATTTGATCATGGCCCTTACATCCTGAACACGCCGAATTGCGGCCTCTCTGGTATCGGCGCCTCAAGCGAGGCCGCCAGCGCCAGCCCCAGCACGTCGCGTGTTTGCGCAGGGTCGATCACGCCGTCGTCCCACAGCCGCGCGGTCGCGTGATAGGGATTGCCTTCATGCTCGTATTTCGCGCGGACCGGGGCCTTGAAGGCTTCGGCTTCCTCCGGCGTCCATTTGGCGGCGTCGCGGTGGACGGTGGCGAGCACGGATGCCGCCTGTTCGCCGCCCATCACGGAGATGCGGGCATTGGGCCAGGTGAACAGGAAACGGGGATCATAGGCGCGGCCGCACATGCCGTAATTGCCAGCACCAAAGCTGCCGCCGATGAGGACGGTGATCTTGGGGACGGTGGCGGTCGCGACCGCCGTCACCAGCTTGGCGCCATGTTTGGCGATGCCTTCCGCCTCATATTTGCCGCCGACCATGAAGCCCGAGATGTTCTGGAGGAACAACAGGGGAATGCGCCGCTGCTGCGCCAGTTCGATGAAATGCGCGCCCTTGACCGCGCTTTCGCTGAACAGCACGCCGTTATTGGCGAGGATCGCGACGGGCATCCCCCAGATATGGGCAAAGCCGCAAACCAGGCTGGAGCCGTACAGCGCCTTGAACTCATGGAATTCGGACCCGTCGACGATCCGGGCGATCACCTCGTGCACATCATAGGGCGCGCGCACGTCATCGGGGACGATCGCGTAAAGGTCCTCGGCCGGATATTTGGGCGGGCGCGGGTCCCTGAGCGGCAGGTCATGGCGATGCACGGGCCCCAGATGGCTGACGATATCGCGCACGATCGTCAGTGCATGTTCGTCATTCTCGGCCAGATGATCCGAAACGCCCGATTTGCGCGTGTGCAGCTCGCCGCCGCCAAGGTCCTCGGCGCTGATCACTTCGCCGGTCGCGGCCTGCACCAGCGGCGGGCCGGCGAGGAAGATCGTGCCCTGGTTCTTCACGATCACCGTCTCGTCGCTCATCGCGGGCACATAGGCGCCGCCTGCGGTGCAACTGCCCATGACGCAGGCGATCTGCGGGATGCCCTTGGCGCTCATATTGGCCTGGTTGAAGAAGATGCGGCCGAAATGGTCGCGGTCGGGAAAGACCTCCGCCTGGTGGGGCAGGTTCGCGCCGCCGCTATCGACGAGATAGATGCAGGGCAGGCGGTTCGCCTCCGCAATCTCCTGCGCGCGCAGGTGCTTCTTCACCGTGATCGGGTAATAGGTGCCGCCCTTCACCGTCGCGTCATTGCAGACGATCATGCAGCGGCGGCCCGAGACGGTGCCGATGGCGGTGATGATGCCCGCGCCGGGAATGTCCCCGCCATACATGTCGCAGGCCGCCAGCTGTCCGACCTCGAGCAGCGCCGAACCGGGATCGAGCAGCCGCTCGACGCGCTCGCGCGGCAGCAGCTTGCCGCGACTGGTGTGGCGCTCGCGCGATTTCTCGTTTCCGCCCAGCGCCGCCTCGGCGGTCTTGGCGCGCAGCTCGTCCGCCAGCGCGCGGTTGTGGGCGGTGCGGGCCTGGGCCTCGGGACTTTCGGCAATGAGTAACGAGGGAAGGACAGGCGCGCTCATGCAGCTCTCTCGATCAGTTGACGGTCGGACATGATGGGCGCCCTCCTGGGATTTTCGGCGGGTTTAAACCTCCCGTCATAGCGGCGCAAATTGAAAGATTTGGGACCACGTGATAGATGGCGTCTATGATCGACCATTATATGCTGCGCTATTTCCTGGCGGTTGCGGAAATCGGGAATTTCAGCCGTGCCGCCAAGCACGTTAATGTCACCCAGCCGACCTTGTCGGCCGGCATTGCCAAGCTCGAACGGCTGCTGGGCGTCCGCCTGTTCGACCGGGACAAGCAGCGCGTCGCGCTGACCCCGGCGGGCAGCCGCTTCCTGGTGCGCGCCCGGCGCATCGCCGCCGAATATGCGCTGGCGCTGCAGGAATGCCAGCATGTGCCGGAATTGCGCCTGCTGCGCGTCGGCGTGCTGGTCACCATCCCCACGGCCATCATCGAACATATCATTGCCCGCCACCGGGGCAACAGCGCCAATGAAGTGCTGGAAATCGTCGAAGGGTCCGAACGCGACCTGGCCGAGCGGCTGGATCGCGGCCGCATAGACATCGCCCTTACCGTCGTGCGCCCCCAGCACAGCCGCTTCCGGCCCGAGACGCTGCGCAGCGAACGCTATATGATGGTCCTGCCGCAGGGCCATGCCCTCGCCAACCTCGACACCGTGCAGGCCGAGCAGCTGGCCGGCGACCGGATGGTGGTGCGCCGGCATTGCGAGGCGCTGCCGGAGATCAGCCGCTTCTTTACCGAACATGGCGTGCGCCCGCGCTTCGTGCTCAAGACGACCAGCGATGAGCGCATGCTGGCGGTGGTGTGCGCCGGGGCAGGGATCGGCATGATGCCGGAGAGTTTCCACGATCCTCGGGTGCGATTTGTCCGGGTGGTGGATTTCGATCTCCAGCGGGAGGTCGGCATCCTTTATTCCGCCGGCTGTGACGCGCTACGCTATGACGCCAGCCCGTTTGTCGCTCTGGTCCGGGAAGAATATGGACGGGGATGACGAAAGACATATGGTAGCGTGGCCACCGCCCACGTCCTGACCCTAGCTGGATAGATGCCGATGAATGAACAGATCGACCTGCAAGTGCGCGGCAATGTCGCCATGCTGACCTTCCGGAATCCGCCGCATAATCATGCAACCGTGGGCCTGCTCCGCCTGTTGGCCGATGCGCTGAATTCTACGATCAGGTCATCCGCGTCTTCGAATGGCGCAAGCCGATCGTGGCGGCGGTGCAGGGCGCCGCGATCGGTGCCGGGCTTGGCCTCGCGGTTGCCGCCGACCTCCGCATTGCCACGGCGGAGGCGCGCTTTTCCGCGAATTTCGTGAAGCTCGGCTTCCATCCGGGGTTCGGGCTCACCTGCACCTTGCCGCGCGTGGTCGGGCCTCAGCGGGCCGCGCAGATGCTCATGACGGGCAACAGGTACAAGCCGGAGGAGATCCCGATTGGGGCTGGTCGACCGCATGGCCGATGCCGGCAGCCTGCGCGAAGCCGCGTTTCGGGCACCTCGACGCCGTGGATGGCGCGTTCCAGCGCGATGTCCTACAGCCGCGCGATACCGTGGTCGAGCGCGGCGAGCCAGGCGGCGGCGAATTCCTCCGCGCCGGGCTGGCGGCGCAGATAATAGGCGTCCTCGCTCGACATGTTCACCACCTTGGCGGCATGCTTGACCGATCCGGTGTCGGCCCGCGCGTCGATGAAGGCGCGCTGGCGCTCGGGGGGCCAGCCGTCATGGCGGAGGACGGGACGGAAATCCGGCAGCTCTGGTTTGTCGCCGGGCTCGCGGGGGTATGGTTCTGCATAACCGAGAACTAACCTATATGGTACTATGTAGGACCCTCGCTTGGGACATGGGGGGCCCTGGCCAGCGGGAGGCTGCTGCATTTTTCTTTTGCGTGGGGCTTTGCGGGGGCTATAGCGGCGATCCCCAGAGCTGGGCCGTGCGGGCGTGGTGAAACTGGTAGACGCGCCGGACTCAAAATCCGGTTCCGCAAGGAGTGTCGGTTCGATTCCGACCGCCCGCACCACTCTTTTTATAAATTCACACCGATATCGGGTCGGCTTTCGCGCCGCCCCGGAAATGGCGCGGAACCGCGCCGTTTCCGGGGGACAGGCATGACCGCGTGCAGACCAGAGACGCTCTGGCTGGCACCTTTGCGGGCCAAAAAGGGGGCATATCTCGAAGGCCATAATTCCAGACTGCATTCCAAAATCGATGCGAGGCTGGTCGGCCGGCCGGATTTCAGCTTGTTATGTCGCGTACCATTTGACCGGTCACCCCGATGATAATCATCGAGCGTGGTATAAGTGGGAGTTGTACAGGTTGCTATATGGATGGCGATCGGACGGCGCCCACGTGCAGCGGGGGTCAGGCGAACCCGAGCGCAGCTTTCTGCGCGGCCCAGTCAAGCGGAACGTGCGGTGAGCAGGTGCTTGGCGGCGAGGGTAACCAGCTGACGGCCAGTCATGATGGCCTCGATGATAGACGGCGCCAGCCAGGAGAGCTTGATCAGCCTGGCAAGACGGTGGCGGCATTGCCCCGAGGCGGCAGCGACATCCTTGATGCTCTGATCAGACCGTTCCAAGACCAGCGCCCTTGCCAGCTGAGCTTCAGCGATGAGGGCGACAAGCGCCTCGTCACGATCGTCCGACCCTTGAGCCATGACCAGCTTGACCTGCTTGCCGATGCGGGCGCGGGTGATGGATGCGGTGAGCGTCAAGGGATGGGAGATGTTCTCCAGCTTCTTGTGGCCGAGGATTTCGAGGACGCCGCGGCGGTCGATGGTGATCTCCACCGCATCGCCCAGCAGTTTTACGCGCGTAACCAGCTTCGCCAGTAGCATTCGCTTGTGATAGCTGCTCATCAGTCGCGCTGATGCTTGGTGCGCCAGGTCGAGGGCGACCGCCAGAGCCTGGCCATCATTGGTGATGGATTGGAGCATCTCGCGAATGGCGCTGCGGTCCTATCCGCTTGGGAATTGCTCGCACTCGCCGGCACCGGCATCGCGAAGGCCCTATTCGAGGCGAAGCCCAAGAACGTCGCGCATCTGGCCCCCGCTGTTAGCGCCGATACATTGGTCGCGCTGCTCGGCCGCCTACAGCGGTGAGGCCCGCACTGCCACACCAGCATCTCGAACTTGGGCACACCATGTCATCGGCCATTCTGCAGGCGGCGTGCGAGATGGCCGCTATTCGTGATGCAGCGGTGAAAAAGCTGAAGGTCCGTTGCTGGGGAGGCAAATTTGGCCGCTGAACGGCCGGGATGGGTCGGACTATGAACGCGGTAGTCGGCGTAACAATCTTATGGAAAATTCATAACGATCAACATAGGCAGCTGTGTTATTCTTGGACTGCGGGGGCTTGGAGGAAAATATGCTCAGAGCCGCAGTTCTCACAGCATCCATCGCGCTGGCCCCCTGTGCAGTCGCTGCACCGACGTACCATGGCAAGGCCAAGCCCATCGCGGCTGCCAAGCCAGCCACAGCAAGGAAGCCCGCCGGTCACACCATGGCCACGCCCCCAGCAATGAGCGACGCGGCGATCATCCAAAGCGCGATGTCAGCCGCACCCCCGGCTGTAGGTAGAGACGCCACGATTATAAAGATGGGTCCCGGCGGCGCCATGACCGAGGTCCGTAAGGGCACGAACGGCTTCACCTGCATGGCCGACAACCCCGCCACGCCAGGACCAGATCCAATGTGTGGCGATGCCAATGCCATGGCCTGGGCGCGGGCTTGGATCGAGCATAAGCCGCCACCGGCCAACAAGGTCGGCTTCATGTACATGCTGGCAGGCGGCACCGACGCCAGCAACACCGATCCATATGCCCAAAAGCCCACTAGCGAAAACAACTGGGTCAGCACCGGGCCGCACGTGATGGTCGTCGGTGCGATGTCGATGATGGAGGGCTATCCAGAAAGTCCGACGCCGGACACCACCAAGCCCTACGTTATGTGGGCCGGCACGCCCTACGCGCATCTGATGATCCCTGTCCGTTGAGGTGGGGCGCGGGGTATTGGCCTTTTCGATGCCCCGCAGACAGTCTCCATCACCCACCCACGTCCAATAGGCCCCTCCGTGCCCGCGAGGGGCCGGATGGGATGACGGCGAAAGCGCCTTTGTCAGCGATGGCTTGCCGGAAGCGATCAGCATCATAGGCGGTGTCGGCCATGACGACCCTGGCGGGTAGCGACACAGAGTCAGATGAATGAATGACAGCTTTTAGGAAAGCCCGCTTCGCGTCTGAATGTCTGACTTGGGTCGATAGTGTTGAAAAAGTCCGGGATTGTCAGTCTCGGACATTGTGGCGAGCCGACGCGTGGCTCATGCCGGGGTGATGGCTGGCAGCATTGGGATGAGCTTTGCAAGCTTGCGGAGGTTCTGGGCGGCGGCAGCGAGATGGAACTCGTCCTTTGCGCCATTGGGTCCTCGCAGGCGCAGGCGATCGAGTTTCAGGATGCGTTTGAGGTGGGCGAAGAGCATCTCGACCTTCTTCCTTTCCCGTCTGGACGTGACGTAAGCGTCGGTCTTCGACAGATCCCTGGCGAGATCGCGCGCACCTTCATGGATTGATCGAGCGACCTTGCGCATGGGCTGGCCGGGGCAGCATCGCGACTTTAGGGCGCAGGCAGCCATCCTCCCTTCCAACGAATAATCGCCTGCCCATGGACATGGTTCCAGCAAGGGCGGCACGGCTAATCCCGCCAAGCGCCCTTTGATCCCGCTTCGCTCAATGTTGGGAACACTGCTTGGCGGGCATCGTTGGATCATCACAGCCTGCAGAAACTTGATGGCGCCACCGAGAAGCACGAGCGCGAAGTCCAGTATTTCAAACGGCATTGAGAAAGGAATGGACATGCCGGCGAAGAAATGGTCCCAGGATGTGACCGAGCATTCCAACGCGCTCGATCTCGACCAAGGCGTGTTCACGCGAGACGATCCGGCAGAGATCGCTCGCTCGCTGAAACGCTCGGCCGAGCGCAGCCATCGCCGGAAGGGAACGCCCTTCCAGTCGGCGATGTCGATGCTGACGTTCTATATCAACCGGGCCGGTGACACGCTGCCGACAGGGCAAAGACGCGTACTCGAGGCAGCGAAGACGGAGCTTCGAAGCCTCTTTGGAAAGGTCTCTGACCGGTGATGCGGGGCAACGCCGACAACCCTACGCGACCTGACCCGGCATCACCACCATCCATCAAAAAAATCGGCCACGGACGGGAACGCAGATCCTATCCAAGGGTTGCGATCTATGATCGCGGGCCGGGCACAGCAGGCATGCGGGTACGTCGAGGACAGCGGCACGCGGCCAGGCAACTTTGGGCGAAGGTGGCCGGATGCAGCGTTTCCCCCTCGTGGCGCGTGCACCGGCCGGCCTCCGGTCGCCAAGGTGGGCGACGTGATGAGCCAGGAAGTCAAATATTGTTACGCCGACGATGATGTCGGCGACATCCTCGACAATATGGCCGAGCAGCAGCTTCGGCGAATGCCGGTGGTCGATCGGAACAAGCGCCTGGTCGGCATCGTCTCGATCACCGACCTCGCGGCCAATGGCGAAGCGGCCCACAGCGGCGAGGTGCTGTGCGAAATCGTCCGGCCAAGCGGCCTTCATTCCCAGGCGATCTGAGAGAAGGAGTGCTGTGTCATGAGTGCCACCGGCCTCGAGGTCTTCGACAAGACCATCCAGACCACCAACATCTGGCTGGGCGAGATCGAGCAGGAAATCGGCCCGGATCGCCAGGTCGCCTGGAAAGTGCTCGGCATCGTGCTGCACAAGTTGCGCGACCGGCTGCCGCTGGACGTCGCGGTCCATCTCGGCACGCAGCTACCGCTGCTCGTACGCGGCGTCTACTACGACCAGTACCAGCCGGCGCATTGCCCGAGCGATTGCGACACACGCGAGCAGTTCATCGCCGAGGTCGGCAAATGGCTGTCGGATATCCGTCCGGTAAATCCTGAAGCCGCGACCGCGGCGGTGTTCGCGACACTCTCCCGGCACGTCGAGCAAGGCCAAGTCGCCAAGGTCCAGCATGTGCCCCCCGAGCCTCTGCGCAGCTTCTGGCGGGACACCGAGACGCGCTTGCTGGCGGAGGCGAAGTAAGCGGAGCCGGCCATGGGCAACGACAAGCCGAACGATCCGGAAGACCCCGTCGATCGCGCATCAGCCCAGTCCTTTCCGGCAAGCGACCCGCCGGGCTGGATCGGGACGACCGTCGGTGGTCGATCCTCGGCCGGGCAAACCGGCGGCGCTGGCGCACAACCGCCGTTGGGGGCCGTCCACGACAATGAATTATTGAACGCGCGGGTTGCCCGGCACTGGTGGGTTGTCGCGCTGCGAGGCGCGACCGCCATCGTGCTTGGATTGCTTGCGATCGCCTGGCCGGCCATCACGCTTTACACCCTGGTCCTGGTCTTCGCCGCCTATTGCTTCCTCGATACGATCCTGTCCGCACTCCTCGCCGTTCGCGGAGCCAGGCAGGGCGGGCGCTGGCTATGGCCGGCGCTGACAGCGCTCGTCGCTTTGGCGGCGGGTGTGATCGCGCTCGTTTACCCCGGCATCACGCTCCTCGCTTTCATGGTGATGATCGCGGTCTGGGCGCTTGTCGCAGGTGTCTTTACTGTCATCGCCGGCCTGCGTCTCAGACATGATCATGGACGCTGGTGGATGGTTGCCGACGGCGCGGTGCTCGGCCTTCTGGGCATTGTCCTGACAATCGAGCCGCCGCTCGCGCTTTTCACGCTGATCTGGCTGGTCGCGGTGTTCGCCTTCGCATCCGGCTTCGTCCAGCTCGGCCTTGCCATGCGGCTCCAGCTTCGCTTCCGGAGTGATCAATCAGGAGGAACACCATGACAAACGAGCATCGCATCGCAATCGAGCCAAGCACCAAGCGCGTGCGCGTGATGGTTGGCGGCGAGACCGTCGCCGACTCGCTCGCCGCCTTGCTGCTGCTGGAGACCGATCACGGCCCCGTTTATTATTTCCCGCGAAGCGACGTGCGGATGGATCTGCTGCAGGCCACCGATCATCACAGCCATTGCCCCTACAAGGGGGATGCCTCATACTGGAGCATCGAAGCGGGTGGCAGGCAGATCGAGAACGCCGTCTGGAGCTACCCCAGGCCCTTGCCGGCTGCCGAGCCGATCGAAGACCATCTCGCCTTCTACTGGGACAAGGTCGACAACTGGTTCGAAGAGGACGAGGAGATCTTCGGCCATCCACGCGACCCGCACCATCGGATCGATGTGCGCGCCAGTTCCCGTGAGGTCAGTGTCCGCTTCGCCGGCGAGACGATCGCGCGGTCGCGGCGCGGCCGGTTCCTGTTCGAGACAGGTCTGCCAGCGCGCTATTATATCCCGCCCGAGGACGTGCGGACGGACCTGCTCGTGCCGACGCAGACGACCAGCATCTGCCCCTACAAGGGCACTGCGTCCTACTGGCTGGTCAAGGTGGGCAATCGCGTCGCCGATGATGCCGTCTGGGCCTATCCTGATCCGCTTCCCGACGCGCCGCCGATCAAAGGTTATTACTGCTTCTATCCCGAAAAGGTCGACGGCATCGACGTCGAGCGCACCACGCTTGCGGAACGCGCGGCAGGAGACGATCGATGACCATTGCTCCCAAGCTGCGCCACTATCTCGACGCCCTCGATGCGGATTATGAGCTGATCGAACACTCGCCCACGCGGTCGGCGATGCAGAATGCAGCGATCTGCCATATCCCGCCCGAACGCCTCGCCAAGGCGGTGCTGCTCGATACCGCCGACGACTATCTGCTGGCAGTGCTGCCCTCGGATCGCCGCGTCGACCTTTCCGAACTCAGGAGCGAACTCGGCCGCAAGGCGCGGCTCGCCGATGAGGATGAAGTGGCTTTGATTTTCGACGATTGCTCGGTCGGTGCCGTGCCGCCGCTCGGCTTCGGCTACGGCATCGCCACCATCGTCGACGACAGCCTCGAGCGCCAGCCGGACGTCTACTTCGAAGGCGGCGACCATGCTTCGCTCCTCCATATGGATCAGGCTGAATTTGCGCGCCTCACCCGGCCTGCGCGGCACGGCCAGTTCAGCGAGCCTTGGGCCGACAGGGATTAGAACCATGCCCGACAAGCCCGAGGAGCCGTTCCATTATCCAGCGGACAAAGCCCGGCAGGGTGAGATCTGGCAGCGTATCGTCTTCATCGCTGGCCTGGCCGGGTTCGTCGTGCTCGCCCTTGTCCTAGGCTGGGCGAGATATGCGTATTGAGATGACCGGTTCTGCCCAGGGCCTGCCGGTCAGGCCATCTCGAGCGCCACGCGGAAGGCACCCGAAGGTCGCCCGGCGCCAAGCCGAGACGACGATCGGCGACCTGGACGATTGGTGTCGTCTTGCCGCGACGAAGGACCCCGACCAGGTCGGGCAGCGGCTCTCGCTCTGCTCGGCGTCAGTTGAGCGTTTAGCGGTCGATCTCGCCGAACACGATGTCGAGCGAACCGAGAATGGCAGTGACGTCGGCGAGCATATGCCCGCGCGTCATGAAATCCATCGCCTGGAGATGGGAAAACCCCGTCGGCCTGATCTTGCAGCGGTAGGGCCTGTTGGTGCCGTCGGCGACGAGGTAGACGCCGAACTCACCCTTGGGGCTCTCGATGGCGACGTAGACCTCGCCGGCGGGCACGTGGAATCCTTCGGTATAGAGCTTGAAGTGGTGAATCATGGCTTCCATCGACTGCTTCATCTCGCCGCGTTTGGGCGGCACGACCTTGCGGTTGGCAGAGGCCACCGGACCGCTGGGCATCTCGGCGAGGCACTGCTTCATGATTCGCGCGGACTGACGGACCTCTTCCACCCGCACCATCATGCGATCGTAGCAGTCTCCCCTGACCCCGATCGGAACATCGAACTCCACCCGGTCGTAGACATCGTAGGGCTGGCTCTTGCGCAGGTCCCAGGGAACGCCCGAAGCGCGCAGCATCGGCCCGGAAAAACCCCAGGCGATCGCGTCGTCTCTGTCCACCGCGCCGATATCGACATTGCGCTCCTTGAAGATGCGGTTGTCGGCGACCAGCGCGATTGCATCCTCGAACAGCCGCGGCAAGCGCGTATCGAGCCATCGGCCGATATCGTCGAGCAGCCTGAGCGGCACGTCCTCGTGCACGCCGCCGGGCCGGAACCAGTTGGCGTGCATCCGCGCTCCGCTCGCGTGTTCGTAGAAATTCATGGTGTCTTCGCGCAGATCGAACAGCCAGAGATTGGGCGTCATCGCGCCCACGTCGAAGATATGGCTGCCCACCGCGAGCAGGTGATTGGAAATCCGAGTGAGCTCGGCGAACAGCACGCGCAGATATTGGCCGCGCAACGGCACTTCGAGATTAAGCAGCTTTTCGATGGCCAGCACGAAACTGTGCTCTTCGCTCATTGGCGAAACATAATCGAGCCGGTCGAAATAGGGCAGCGCCTGAAGATAGGTCTTGTATTCGATGAGTTTTTCGGTGCCGCGGTGCAGCAGCCCGATATGCGGATCGACGCGTTCGACGATCTCGCCATCCAGCTCCAAAACGAGCCGCAATACGCCGTGCGCCGAAGGATGCTGCGGACCGAAATTGATGGTGTAGTTGTGAATTGCGATGTCGCCGGGTGTCGCGTCGGCTTGTTCGTCCGGATCGAGAAGCTGATTCTGAATCATGCACCTGTCTCCCACCGTTCGATGGCGAGGCCGCGCCGCTGCTCGCATTTCCAGATCGGTGCGGTTCCTGCGGAACCCTGCAACAGTCCGGCATGT